>Ga0163217_1050684_pt1 | contig 10464 bp, 6 predicted proteins | sample SynspAceP_FD_185933 | JGI IMG/M metagenome (GOLD analysis project Ga0163217, IMG submission 185933) | Saline lake microbial communities from Ace Lake in Antarctica - Synechococcus sp. Ace-P (PacBio error correction) | ecosystem: Environmental > Aquatic > Non-marine Saline and Alkaline > Saline ... | reverse complement strand
ATTCTATCGAACAGGTATTCTGGCCTCTTATCTGAGAAGTTTGTAGTGGGTGCCAGGAGCTTTCGTCTTGCCTCTCCGAAGGCCAGATGGGCCTAGTTTGCCGTCCTACCCGAATGTGGGCTGGCTTCATACACACGCGCGCGAGTTTGAAGCAGGTTTAAACCAAATGTTTGCACCAGCGTGTCGGGGCTCCGGGGGCCCCGGGCAGGACAGTGTACCAACCGCTTGAAAGACGAGCCCAACTCGGCGCAGCATCCTCTCGGCAGTTACTCATTGGATGATACTTCTCGCGCCACAGCTTGTGCCGCGTGACACAGGCTGGTAGGGACTGCTCATCAGTCAGCCCTATTTCCTCGCAGGAGCGCAGAGACAAGGTATTGTGAAGATCTCGTGCCTTGGTCTTATTGCAACATCGCGAGCTCGCGTCCGCGGACTTGTTCCGCCGGGAGCTCATTAGGCACACTGGCTTTTCGATGCGAGTACTACCATCGCGGCGCGCCGGCCGTGTTTTTAGACACCTCACCAGTGGCGGACTAGCAATATACTATCTAACTTTTCATCCTCTCACTGAATATGCTTCGCAGTGTGTGGAAGGGACCGAAGGCCTATGGCCCGCCAAGTGCTGACGGCCCATAATTGTGCTGGCGCCTTTGCTAAAATGCACACGCCGCGTACTGGATCGGTTACTAACAAAAAGCTCTCTCGAGTCTCAGCGCACCCTAGAAGACTAGTCGCACGCTAGAGGAACACAAAACGTCCACGGAGCCATTTCAGTTTCGTAGCGCTGCTCTAACCCGAGCTTACCTCTGCTCATATTCATAAGATCTCGAAAGTTGAGAGCTCGGTGATAATGGCGGCACGAGCACACTAGAGACGCTCTGCCTTTAGGCGCGTTTTCTGCACGCAGCTCCATGAATTCGTAAATATTATTGCAAGTGGCTCAGTAACACCGGTGCCAATTTCTTTCCCGACATTCAAATTTGTCGTTAATAAAAGTTTTTATTTTGGAATAACCTTCCACCACTCTGAGCGTATAATACCTGTTTTGATTTGTTTGAGATATATCGACTAAAACGAGCAACTAGAGACTCTAGTTAAATATTCAGAAAAAATCCACTCGATATTGATCCGTAGTTATGGCTAGATTCTTCTTTTAATATAATTGAGTTTTTTTATCTCGTACTATATTGAAAGCTCCAATATTAAAGATACAGCGGATAAATCTTCTTTACTACTTGTTAAGCAGTTTGCAAACGTTTATATATCTACGCCGGAAAAAAATGCACTTACACTATTTAAAATCCTTAGTGAGGCATTAAGAGGATGATGAATGTATTTGGCAATAATAATGAAAACCCATATTCCTTCGCGCGCCTTTGTCAAAAATTCCAAACATCTATTCTCCTTCGCGAACATAAGCTAAAAAAAAAAATTGTTTGTTTTTAATAGTCTAGAGGTTATTGGGTTCCACAACAAATCATTGCTTGCCAATATGTTCTATATACATAGATCTAGAAAGATGAATATTTTGCGATAGCAAACACCACAAGATTACTTTCATCCTGCCTCTTACAGGGTTAAGAAACGCTTTAATGTCTAGCTAAAGTTTTACGTCACGCCTATGTTTCATAAATTGCTTTTCAATAAAACTTCATACACAGACTCATTTAATCTTTCATCAAAAACGAGAAACATAAAATCATTAGAGATTATTATGTAGCCTTATCCTGTCATACTTATCTTAAGTTCATTCTCGCACACGGACATTAACTCTCACTGATTGCTTTTTCTATAAATAGCATCGTTTTTTTTCTAACATTTATTCGGCTATTTTCCTTCTGATATAAAATGATAAAACGACGGGCTATGCATAATTTCAACTCTCTGATCGCACTACCCTGGTTAGTAAGCGGCACTACATCTCGCGATTCTTCTCGCCCCCGACCCTCGAAAATCTTCATTATATCCATTAACGTTAATCGCATCTTGCTCCATAGAGCATAAATTACACCCTCTAGTTAGAGCGATCATCAGTCGAATTTTTAAGCTGTAACATATTTTACCAGCAATGAAGAGTCATCATGTTTGACGATTGCTAATATCTCTGCCACTAAAAAAAGAGGATAAATAATATTTATCTAGCATTTTTTGCTGATGTTTAGGCCCCAATAGTACTCGCCCACCTTGAACAATGCCCCTTTTCTTTCGCCGCTTCAGATATTGAGAGAATTAAACGTTGCAGGTAAATACAGATCACCAATTCAACTATAACTAAATATCCCCTTTTGCTTTGCTATCGCTTTATTTCGACGAGCAGCCACGAAAAAACTATATTTCTGCAAGGAATCGGATTAAGCTGCGTGGAAAGTACTGCTAGTATTACTTTTCGATCAAATCTCTAGTATCACTTCGAGAATCCTCAATCTGCTACTGATTAACTCGAAAGGTAGCATTGTTTGTTTTTTAGATACTATTCCGTGTAAATAGATAAAGTTCTTTCCAAATTGTTATGTGGTGACTATCAAAACTAAATTTCATCATTATCTGCTCTTCCGTAACCGACCAAATCTAAAAATTCCTTTTTATTTTTTTATTTTATTTTTTTTGTTAAAAAAAAGTTGAATGTGCAGCAAGCCAATTGATTAAAACAAAACCATCTCGCCATCTAAAAGAAAGCGTCGCTTAATAAAATACATCTTTATAAAACAAGAAAATGCAATGTACATAGCGCTTTGGATTCACGGATTTAGACGATTTACGACCTGTCTTGCTATCGTCACGGCACAAAGCCCTTTAAAAACCGACTGTTTCTTTGGAGTAGATATGAAGATTTTCATAGGTATACATGAATATAGAGTAACCACTAAGCTTTTTTGCGTACTAGGCTCTTATCACCACCACTTTCATCATGCACTAAGTCGTCATTATAAGGACGCTTTTTGACTGGGAGATATAACCTAACGATCCAATCTGACTCCAACCTGAATAATGTATTTTGTTTGCCAAAGCACACTCCAAGCGATTTTACACTAAAAGTTGCATCAGTATTTTCTTGACCAGCGGCAGCTTATGATGCTTCTTCTTCAACACTTCGAGACAAACCTCATCAGCATCAATGGCATAAATACCCACTCGGTATTAAGGTAGCCTTGAGCTATTTGGGACGTTGCTTACCAAAACCTGGCCATTGTAGGAAGCGCACTGAAAGCTCATGTACATAAATATCATTAGTGATTTTCTTTCGCTTACATCACACTGTATACGTCTGTAATGCCAGAGTCTACAATCACTATTTGTGATCAACCCAGAACTAAGGAATTCAGACATTTCGCTAACTTCTTTACCTTCATTTTTTGACGATAAGATAGTACTCCTATTGTGATATATAATACACCAATCCTGTGATTTATTGGTGGAGAGTTAACTCAGAAATATTTCTTAGCCACCAGATTTCTACTATTTTTTTCCTGCTTTGCAGCAGAAACTGCATTTACATTTGATTTGCTTTATCCGAAACGATCTGCAGGGCCTCGTTCTGTGTGATCGTCTGTAATAACAAACTTTTTCTTCAAAATCTGAAAAAGAATCATCTCTTTTATTCAACGATAATGAACGCCAGACAAGAAGTTCCTCCATGAACCAAGTTTAAAACTAGGTTTCTATAAACAAACCGAGTTGGACGCCATTATCCACTTTAAAAATTTGTCAGACGAACATCCAACCTTCAATTACTAACAATATAACGATAAAGACTATTGTTTTGAACAGACATAAAACCTTACTATAAATCAGGCTCAAAATCTAAATTTTTTCGTCGTTGTTGCTCCAACATCAGACAAAGTCACTATTCAAAATATAAATCGACAATCGACGACGATGCTTATGATAAAACCATCCCAGAAATACAGATAAGGGCTATTTTTTGTTCAAATTCATAATCATCTTTGTAAAAACTAAAATGTCTAATCGCATTTAGTTCAACAGGATAGAATTATTATTTTCATCATTATTGGACGAGACTTTACAAAAGAGGAATCTTAGGAACATCAACCGAACATCACCAAAAAATATCAGTCACATTCATAATGCGGCAGGAAAATTGCCGAACCGTTTTTTTCAATCGGCAAAAATCTGTAAGCTTTTTGTCTTTTTGAATTACCCAAACATCGATGCTTTTTTTGAACTTGGAAAGGGCTCATCAAGTATTAACAAAATAAATTTACAGCGATCAATCAGTGATGAATACTCTTTATCGCGAGTATCTCTTCATAAGAGGTACTTTTTTCCCGACCTTTCCATCCCTCGCCGAATGTAATAAAAAATTCTTTCTAAACCGGTCTTGGACATTAGTTCCAAGGCTTTTGTTCATAAATCACACCAAATAACACGTGTATTACCACTTTGTTTTTTACATCTAACATATTCATCCGTCATTCGATTTCGCGACGACTCACATCTGACATGGCCTTAAATTTTTCAAATACTTTATCACTTTCGAGTTGAAAGGAATATTTTCCAAAAGAGATTGGGTTCATATACAACAAACTGCCAGCCTTTGGCCTTAAATTCGCTTTCAATTGACCACCTTTGAATAGCGAGAAGCCCTGAAATTATTCTGACCCCACCTCATCACCAATCGGATGATTCCCAACACTATCTTAGGGTTATCTTTAAGAACTAGATTTCGCCACAAGTTCTTTTCTCGTCACGTTGTCATCAACAATCGCTCGACGAGGTTGTTATGTACGCTGCTCATAGTTAGCAAGACTGCTTCTGTCTTTCGCAAACAGTAGTCCGCCATAGCCAAAAAGAAGGTTGTTGTAATTGAACTTCCCTATACGAGGGATCAAGCCCACTCCCTCATAAATTCTGACGGCTATCTAACTGATTGAGTTCAGCGTAGCTATCACAAATCATTAAAAGCGACTCGCATCGCCAAATAGGTATTAGCAACCAGCCCTTAATAGCCTCGCTTCTGTGGGCCATTAGCAGTATGTCTATGTTCTCTTTCTGCCCTTGTGCAAGGAGGTTAGCAAAAAACATTTTGGCGACGATTCAGTATTCGTTGCACGCAACAGTGTGTGAGTATTATTATACAGCGCTTACTTCGCGTTAAAAATTCAGGAGAGAAAAAACAAAAGAGTTGCTCGTTAGAAAACGCTGGCTGAGCTGATTTGTAAAGCCAACAGGAACCGTCGATTTCACGATCAATGGATTAGGATGATGCGCTATAGTCCTGAATTACGGACTCAACATGGCTGGTGTTTAAATAATTAGTTCTCTGGTCATGAATCTGTCGGCGTCGGCAATGATCACGTATCTGCACCTAGATAGGCCTCTTCCTTGGTTCTAGCGTTGGCGATAAAATTGAAATTTTCGTGATTCAAGGAGATAGCGTTCTATATCTCTCGATTCTTCAATAGGTGACAGCTTCTTATTAAGCATGTCTACCTTGAGCGGCAACAATGTCCAATGCAACCACTTGGATGCTTTGCTAATAACAGGGCTTAGAAATTCCCACGTACCCGGTGCCGCACTGCGTATTTTCATTAAGTTTGATACCTTATACTTAAATATAGAAAATCGTATCAAAGAGACCCACTATTTTTACAGCCTTGAACCGTATTAAAAAATGCTTAAATTTATACTTTTTTTTATTAATTACATGAAAGAAAGACAGCAAAGTAAAGAACACCTCACTAAATCTTAATAAAAACAACGGAGTTCCATATTGAAGTTTGAACTGGTAGATCGTCAAGGTTACATTCCTGATCTTAAAACAGGCGCCTCAGGACAAAGAACTTTCCGCTTTATTACCTGTGGAATTATTCCCTTCCGGCAAGTCAGCTACAATAACGGTGAGCGAGGTCATCATTGATAAACACACATGGCATTTTTTTCTTCTCAAGAGGAATTCGGAATTCAATTAGTAGATGGGTTGTCACCTTAAGAAAGCCGGAACATTTTTTACTTCCATTAAGTCACGTATTGGAGGCGTGAAACACACCAAGAAGTACAAACTCTCATGCAGGGGTCACTCAAAAATAAAACGGTTGGTTCACGCCTTCTCGTACGAGAAGGCGACTACTCTACTGAGCACAGGCGCGAACATCGCTTCGACCCAAATTGGCTCCAAGACCCAACGTACACCTGATTCGCCTCTATTCCTGCCGTAATTCAACGCTAAACATTATGACACGCGTAAAACACGGAACCGCAATAGTTACACATACGCATCACTACTACTCGTAGCCCAGTCCTTCCCTTCTACGTGCCAACTGTTCAGCCGGTTTAAAGTAACCGTCTGCGTCTAGGTTATCCGTAAAAGGACGGTTAATCGCTCCTGGAATTGCCCCGCACACAGGATCAGCGTTTCATTTTCGCAATTAAATGCGATCGATGCTCTAGCGTCACCAAACTGTATTGATTTGTTTCGAAGTTTTCAACAATAGGACTGCTCAGCAATACTCCCAGGGAAGAGATTTTAATCGGTGCGATGCTAACTTTGCTGTTCAGACCATAATGAAACGCCTCTTCCCTCCTTTTCAACACGCTGGAAAAACACCATTTAGACCCTAACATCTATATTTTTGTTGGCTAAGCATCCCCAGCACGGCAGCGATGGCTCGCCCATTCTATTCATATACAATCACTTGATGGCAGAACAATCCCCAGAACTTGCAATTGCTTAAGAAAAATCAGTACTCGTCAGCAAGGGTGTCTTACCGTCAATTTTATTTTCTGGACCAGCAAGCTCGTGATTGAACGTCGAACAAAAATAGCGCTGGAATAGTGCCCTTTAGCGTATTCTGATTGACCCTTACTATGATCGGTTAGATAAAATCGACAGTCCAACTACAACACAATGTTGAGACTGAACCAAGCAAACGTGACAACTCATTTGTATTTAACGCGTTTTTAATAGCACAAGCATTCCTTAGACAAATCGATTGGCGATCATAAAATAGATTTTTCTTCTTTCTTTAAATCTATTTGATTATTTCATTTTTGCTAACGTATTCAATGAATATTATCTTCTTACAGAGTTTTTTTATGTTGGCGTATTGATCTAATCCTCACCGGAGCAGGCCTTGCAAGTCTCGCTCTCAGGCACAAACTTTTATCAGTGAGGACAGTATTCATACAACAAAACGAGCAATGGATTAAAGTCACCAACCAGCTTTAAAAACATGGACTTTCGACGTTGAAGTCAAACATTACCTCAACATGCAAGATCGATATGTTCGCGTGGCGCCCTAAAGCTCGAAGGCCGCTGTTACACACACCAACTAAACATCAAAGGTTTCATGTATTAGATATTCGGCCAATCTTACGGCCTTAGCGATTGTTCTATACACATGGGCCGCCGGTTGTGTGGTAGGCGTAGAAGTCGGGACGGCCAGTTTAGACCCGCGTGCCTACGTGACATCAAAAATTCGTCGTTTAGAAGGCAAATGCACGGCAAACTTATCGATTGAAGATACTAGGTTGGACACTTTCCTGAAAAACGGCTTTTAATTTGGTTGTTATGGATTGTTGTCCTTCAGTCTCGGCAGACCAAAATCTTGCAACCAATTACCTATTTACTTAAAGCAAAACAGGGCATTTTGATTCCGCTTGTAAAACTCGTTTGAAGGTAGGAAGGATTCATTGGTAAAAGGGCGGGATAGTGAAAGAAGCAACGAGTGACCAATCGCCAAGACATGCAAGCTTTCGTTAGACGCTAGGGTTCGCATGTGAAATGTTATATCGACAGCCCTATAAAAGTGGCTATGCAATCAAGAGTTTTTGCTGTGGCAACACGAAAGGAAGTATAAAAAAATCGGTTTAAAGAATTGCATTCGTAACATGCAAGTTATTACTGAGCACAATTCGCACTCGCTTCTTTAGCCTCAAGCTCAGTATGTATTTCTTGCCATTGTAAAACCTAACACCAAATAGTACCGACCCAATCGCCTGCCCAAAGAGTATTCTTCAGCGCCCATAAACAGAGAATACCAGTAATCAATACGCCCATGTACCTAGGTTTGCGCGACCAAATTCAACAGGTACTGTTAAACGGTTTGGCCTAAAATTATTAAAGACGGCATCGCAATAAACAGCAAAACTCTGAAGAAAAAACTGAGGACAAAAGGTGGCAAAAAACCGAATTAAATCGCACTCCCTGTGTTGATGGAACCAGAACAAAAGCCATCCTGCAGCTGGATAAAGGCAAAACACAACACTAAACAGTAGCAAAGGCATAATCACGTCACTACTCATAGCATGCGCATACGGTCAAAACGGCCTTGCCAAGTTTTGACCCAATATAGCCCAACGCACAGACAAAGCAAATATCCCCCAAAAAACCACGGAATAATACGACCAATCACCCCACGGCGGCCACAGCATCATCGCAAACGTGAAGGTATGCTCCATGACAATAGCGTTTCCAATGGCGAAGACATATTGGTTAGCATGGCAGGAATGGGCAATCAAGGCAATAGGTTTAAAACGTCTTTAAAAAAAGTCCATCAGGTCAAATTCACTAGCATTAATGGAATGTGCACCACACCATAAAGACACTGCGGACATAGAGAAACGGCAATCAAAGAGGGGCAATTAGCAGCGCCTGCACCAGTCCGAATGGCAAAAAATAAAAAATAGGATCAACAACGCATTCACCTAAAACGCCAACCAAAGTCGCGTAACATTAGCGACGGCATCGCCTTAGGCTCGACCTAATTCCAGGGCAATCATGCCTATTCATCACCGGCGGCTACCGAATCACTAGGATTGAAAATAACTCTGTCCTAGGTCGAGAGTTCGACTGTCGCGCAATAGGTGATGGGAATTTTAGCCATACACAACAGGACAACCGCGAGAAAAGATGAATTTACCAAACGCCACACATTCATGCGCGACGCTGTGACTAGTTTCAATATTTCCTCTCCGACGGCTTTTGAAAACTAACGCGGTAGCAGAAATAGACCCGCATACTCAACGAAATAGTAGAAAAACATTATCACGTATGGCGAAACCTCCGCCGCCCGCTTACCTTTCTCGCAGCATGAAAGAAAAAGCATGTCAACAGTTACCAAAAACATGCACATTCAAACAACGCACAGTGGCAGACAATAAACCAACATGTTTAAGTTGAGCTTTGCGTAAAGTTTTGCGAACCAGGCATTCTTTCCCTAAATAAGTGACACATCAACTGCACGACAAAAAACAATAAAAAAAACCGGAAACCAATGCTTGTCGTTGCGTATTTTCTCATGTATAACTGTGAGAATGCCCACTTTTAGATACTTAATGTAGTGGACAATTTGTCCGGTTACACACGATTTTTTCAATCCGGAAAGCGCTCCCGAAATTGGCACTGTTCATGCCTTCTTTTACCGATTCAGGCAAGTCTTCAAAAGTCGCACGATTAGGCTCTGGCAAAATTATTTTCGGTTTGATTTTAACTACGTTTAGCGGCAATGAAGTTTTCTCCCTAATTACACCAACCGTAACACTTGGCCTTAACGTCAACTCTCCAGTCATCGCTAGCCCTCGCGCACTGGGGCTCAATTTTTCTTGCCAAGACAATAAGAAGCCGTTGCCATGTGATACAGCACTTGCCCATCTTTTGGCGTTTGCCCTTTCAGGCACATGCAAAAATGAACCAACTCTTATCAAAAAACTCAGGCGCTTTTTGAATAACTCTTAGCGGTTGAGAAAAAAACATGGGAATACGCAATTCAGGCCGATTCCTTCATCACATCCCCCAGCTTGCCAGTGAGTTTCAAAACCACGCGTTAATTCATGCACTCTATTCCGCTTCGATGTGTAGTAAGGTTGCGCCGCCCATAGAAGTCCAAGCCAAGGCCTGTTACCACACAAACACCTTGCGTGTTTTCTCTGGTCGGAGTAAAGGGCATGCCTAACAACGTTACTCAACGTCTTTTGACGCCAACGTTTAATAATGGCATTTTTTGCCCGTCATTAAGCTCGGACAACACTTGTTTGAGTCTCAAGATTTTCTGTAGTAGCTTATCCAAACCCACGAACGCCCGCTTCACGAGCATAATGCTCGATATTGACCAACGCGGCGTCGTAATATTAAGTTGCTTCTTAGCAATTTATGTTTCTTCAAGGCTTAGGCCCAAATGCTGTTGCGATCGCAGTTTTTCATCACCTATATAGCAAGAAAGCACCGATAAGTCCATCATTTATATGGAGAAGGAATGTATCCACTGGTTTGCCGTTACAAATAAACAGGGCTTTGACAAATCGTACGCATGTCTAAATAAATGATCTAAAAAACTCGCTATTCTGTCAGGGTCAAGCTTCAAGCAAAGAAGAGGGCAGGATCACCTTGGAAAGGACGAGCCAACCTTATCGATTTCATCCACATAATACGGGGTTTTCTACCTCACGTCTCTCAAGGGCTTGTAACAAAATTTACGTAAAAGGCGCCAATATAAGTCCGTCATGACC
>Ga0163217_1008313_pt1 | contig 10464 bp, 11 predicted proteins | sample SynspAceP_FD_185933 | JGI IMG/M metagenome (GOLD analysis project Ga0163217, IMG submission 185933) | Saline lake microbial communities from Ace Lake in Antarctica - Synechococcus sp. Ace-P (PacBio error correction) | ecosystem: Environmental > Aquatic > Non-marine Saline and Alkaline > Saline ... | reverse complement strand
GCCAATCTGGAGAAACACGAAGCCAGTCGTTGAGTGCAGCAGCTATCACGCTAATCGAAACACCACCCATTGCGCTTCATCACGAGCAGACCCGACCGGCCAATGGACGCGGACAAACCCCGTTGGCCGCGACTTTGATTCAAAGCCCGAAAACCCACCTATAGAGCGCTTGATTCAAGGAGCTCATATAAACTATCGCCCGCCCGTGGCAAACGCGCTGATTCGCCGATGTCAATCAGCGGCCCTATATTGACAATGATAGCAGCCGGCGCCGATGCAACCGCTCCCGAGCGGCGTAAAGGCAAACCCGCTCGGATCTTGCCCGGCCATTGGGCGCCACCGACCCGGTAGCCACGCATTGGCGGGTAAAAAGCTCCAGGCTGAAACGACGCCATCCGCACTTCAGCCATGCTTAAGCAACGTTAGCCATCATTGTGTAACAAGAGCTTTCATCAGCCTCTAAAGAGTGATAGGTTGCCTCCATTTACGTAATGAAAAAATTGTGTCAGATTGTGCGGCATACTCGCAGAGTGCGTTTCGTCGCTTGACCATCGACATGCCTGGCACAACAAATGCGCTATGTGAGGTAACCAGTGAAGCTGGCTGAAATTATCCGCCAGTATAATATGGAAACCCTTCTGTGGAGTGGGAATAAATTCGCCCTCCCACTATCGAGTCGGCTGAAAACCTCTACAGACCGGCCGTCTGAATCCACGCCAGAGAGATGCTCATGGCGATCGCCGACGATCCTGGACAAGCGCAAACAGAAAGAGCAAGCAGATAGCCCGCTTCCAAAGGCCAGGCACCGGTAGATCCTAACGGCCGATAGCTGCGCCGAGGAACATTGGCATTGACCGCCTGAGTTTGCGGCTTTACTATCAAATGAAGCGAATTTCGGAGTACCGTGCTTACGCGTCAATGATGCTGCGGGCTATGGTCAGGAGATTGCATACTGCAGGCTCGCCTGACGCGCTTCAACGATATCCTGCGCTTCAACGAGGCCATACGATCAGTCCCTGATGAAGCGCTGGCCAGCTATACCAGTTGAAAAGGACCATGGATACCAGTGCTTGAAAACCATCCTTAGCGCCTCCACCATCAAACTTTGTACTCAACCCCCGAAGGCCGCTTTGTCTACGTCAATTGCGGCCACCGACAGACCTGTTTATCGCCCGCAAGCGGCAGGTGATCGGCAAAAACGTGCTTTGACCTCGGCTGACTTTGCCGCCAAGCCTGCAAACGCAACCTCATACAGGGGTGCTGAGTACCGGGGAAAAGTTACCGCGGTGTGTTTCCTATACCTTGGTGCGGGGCAGCAGTTCAAACATCTCTCGGCCCGTAGCTGATGCGAAGAAGAACGATTATCCGGAATGTTGAAGCCGTGGTGGGTATGCCCGCGACTATAACCTTCGCCGGCAAGTGAACGTGTGTAAAGACGAGTGGGGCCCAGGCAACTCGACATTCTTCCACCAACCTGCCCAATCCGCCGGCTGTCATGGGACGCCTTGCAACAGGATCTGCGCCACGCCGAGCGCGCAGTTTGTCCATGGCGTGAGTTTATCTACCTGCGATGGCTTCAAGGGACGTTAACGGACAGCCATGGGGGCACGAGGCCGGTGACTGCTCCTCGCGTCTCGTGGCGCACGCATTCAAGGCTGCCGCGTGAGTCGGACACGCAGTCGCTCGGATGGGCGGCGACGAGTTTACCGTTACCCTTAACGAAAGTCTCAGGCCCGATCAGATTCCAAGGTCGCCAGCAAGATTACCGCGGCATTATGCGAGCCATTTCGACGTTCAGGATACTCTGGCTGCAGATATTCCGGCCAGTGTGGGATGTAGCAAACCTATTCCGGCGACGCCCAAACACCTGGATTGACCTGATTAACATGGCCGACCCAGGCCATGTATGAGCCAACCGGGCCGGGCGCAACCAGGTCGCCCTGGCCCAGCCCGCTAGGCCGGCCTGCGGCGTCATCGGAGCGGCTACGTCGCTGCTCCAAACGCGGCCCGACGCTAGCTGCGCGCAGAAACGCTGACCGAATTCTTGAATGCGCCTATCATCAGGCATAGCCAGCACTGCCGTAGCAGGATTTCCCCTCTATCTGCGGAATGGTCGAAGGGAAGACGAAGGCCTGCCGTGGGCGCTACCGAACCGCACCAGAAATTTGCCAGAATCGGAACCAACCTTGCGTGGTGTCCATCTCCTTGAGCAGCCGTCCGATTAAGTGCCCCCAGCCGACAAACAGGGCTATCACAGACGCCCAGGGGCATCGAATATTGGTAATGAATTCCAGTTACATTCAAAGGGTGAGCGGTTGAACCACTGCTGAGTGAAGGTGCCCTCGGCCAGATATTGAAAGTCTGAACACCCAGTGACCAAGCCACCCAAATGCCCAACAGGCCGCCAACCTTTCATGCCCACCGCTGCGGGCGCTGAACCCAAAGCGTTCAAGCCCACGCTGCTACTGGTTCAACCAGGGAAATGGCCGAGGTCAACGCCGCGCCAATCACCAATACCAAAGAAGATCCCCCCCAGAAACGCGCCGCCAGGCAAGTTCAGCGAATCGTATCGGCAAGTGAAACATCAGCCCTGCCCCGCCCTGCCTTCCAGGACCGCTTACCGAACACCAGGCAAAGATCGCCACTGCGGCCATCAGTGCATCCACGGTATCAACCAGCGGCAATCGAAGATCGCCGTGCGCGTAATTGAGCCTCGCCTTGACACATAGGCGCCATAGGCCATGATGCACCCATGCCCAGGCTCAAAGGTGAAGAAGGATTGCCCCATCGCTGCCAAACCAGCCTCCAGACCAGATCTGCAGAGATTGAAGGTAAAACAGGAAATCTGATGGCCGCCCCGCATCACCGACCACAAGGCGGTATACCATACGATCAGCAGGAATCAGAAACGGGCGGGCATCATGAAGCGCAGGACCGCCCCTCGATTGCCCTTGTGAATACCGCATACCCACTATCAAGCCGGACGCGCCGATGAAGATGCGTGTGATACAGCACCAGCAGTTCCTGGCGAGAGCCAGCAGGGAGTCAAATGGATGCGCGATCGCAGTTGCATTCCGCACCGGCACAGCGAGCCACTGAACATCAATCGTATAATGCAGCGCCCCAACCAGCAATGACCGATAGAAGCTGAGAAATGAAGGCCGCGGCAGCACCCATCCAGCCGGATGCTGCGCAGCCTTGTGGCGCGTGGGTTTCGGTTCAGGTATTTTCAGTGCCCATGATCGGGCTCTTGCGGCTGGTCGGCCCAAACAGGACGTCTCAGCGATCAGAATCGAATACCGACAAATGGCGATTGGTCATCGCGCGGTAAACAGAGAAGGCTCCGCCGCCGTTTTTCACCCGTCAGATAGGGAAAAAGCGCCAGGTTACCAAGGGCCGACGGCAGACCCCACCGCCGCCAGTAGAAGGTACCCTGTTGGGTCCAATATTTCGAGAAGCCATGCAGTTGGGTTCCAGCAGGCCATTAACGCGTAAAAAAATTTGAAGCGCGCAAGCGTACCATAGCTGACAATGAATCACGACCGGACGGCCCCATGAAGACTATAGCAGCGGCACCCACCGCCAAGCCCTGCCGCTAACGCTGCGGTTATCGCGCCCTATCGCTGGCAGGTCGCCGGCGCGATGATTGGCGCTTACTGTTCATGCGGCCATTACCCTGTCGCTGGCCAGGGGCTGCGTCTGCTGGTGACAGGGCTTCGCTACCGCTCGCCGGAACTGCTTCAAATAAGCGTGGGGCTTCTTTGCAGTGCTGGTGTTGCCTTGGCGGTAGCACCTTGCGGCGCTTTTACTGGTGTCATGATTTGGCGAGGGGTGGTGGCCGATACCGCCGCAAGGTATTTGATCATCTGATCGACCGCCTCCGGGCTTTACGAGAGCAATCGACGGCCTGGAGACCAGTTCGCGCTCACTGCAGACACACGGTACTCTGCAATCGGTCAGCGGGTCTACCGTATCCTATTGCGCTGCGCAAATGCATGATGATGCTGGGCGGCATTGTTCTCCTGTTTCATCACCAACCCCAACTACCCAGTACGTCTCGCGCCTCTCACTTGTGACTAGTGCCGATTCTGTTTTTTGGCCGCCGCGTCAAGACCCTTTCACGCAAATCAGACCGCGTCGCCGACGTCGGCAGCTATGTCGCGAGATACTTGGCCAGATCAAGACACGTCCAGGCTTATAACCATCAAACCACAGGACCGTACACGTATTTCTCTGCCGTGCGTTGAAGAGGCTTGAGTCGCCGCCAGCGTATCCGCCAACGGGCCTGGCTTGACCTTTGTGGTTATTGTGCTGTCCTGGGTGCTATTGGCGTGAGCTCTGGCGTCGGCGGCATGGATGTTATTGCCGGGCGGCATTCAGCGTGGCGAGCTGGCGGCTTTTGTCTTTTACGCGACTGATTGTGGGCTGTGGTCTGCCGGCGCCTGCGAGGTGATTGGTGAACTCCAGCGCGCCGCTGGTGCGGGCGCCTATTGTCGAGCTGCTGCAGACTCAGGCCGAGATAACCCGCCCACACCGTTATGCAACTGCCTGCAGAGTCAGCGGCAAATCTGGCTTTGGGAAAACGTTGAATTTGCCTATTCCCACCCGACTCCGAGTGAACGCTAAGTTGATTCGGCTGAGCCTGCAAGTTGCGGGCCGGCGAAACCCTGGGCGGCTGGGTCGGCCGTCCGGGCAGGGGCAAGTCCACCTTGCTGGATCTGCTACTGCGCTTCATTCGTCCAGCACGGACGTATAACTCTGAGGGATGTGATATCGGCAACTGAACCCAACGATCTGCGCCCTTGCTTTTGCTCTGGTTTATCGCAGAATCCAGCGTTATTTTATGGCAGTGTTCCGCCGACAATATTCGCTACGGCCCGAGCCGAGGCAGATAGCAAGCGCGTGATCAGCGCGCCAAAAGCCGCCTATGCGACGAGTTCATCAATGCGATGCCGCAGGGCTACGATACGCCTTTGGGCGACGCTGGGCACTGCGGGCTCTCCGCGGCCAGAAAGCAGCGCCTGGCGATTGCCCGGCACTGCTGACCGATGCACCCATACTTGCTGCTGGGACGAAGCCACCAGGCACTGGAGCACAAGTGAGCACATTTGATGACAGCAGGCGCTACCCGCTTTGATGCAGGGAGTACGACCCTGGTAATTGCCCACCGCTTGCGCGGTTCCAGACAACGGCAGATCGTATTGCCGTGATTGAGCACGCAAGGGCTGGTGGCAATTGGGCACCACCAGAGTTGATAAACAGTAACGCGCTCTATGCCGGCTGGGCGAACTGCAGTTTGGTTGGCGGATCGCCACCGCAGGTGCCGCCCAGGACACCGGCCAGCTAGCGCGATTGACGGACTCAGTGCAGTGGCGCCAGTGCGACTGCACGGCGTCCCCGAATCTGCTCCAAGCGGCCTGTTTCAGCGACTGTCTGCGCGTGCCTATGTTTTAAGTCGGCATTTAAAAGCGCTACCAGCCGCACCAAAACTGATGCCGGGGTCAGCCTACGCCGGCTTTCTGATAAGAAGCCTTCAACTGCGTAGCGCTCTGCCCAGCGATGCGGCAATCCAGCCACAAAAGTAGTCCCCTGGTCGGGCGCACACCGGCATCTGCGACACATGCTGCCGTAAGAAACTCCATAACAGTCGTTTGGCGGTTGCCTTTCCAGATAGGCAGCAAGGCGTCCAGCCAGCGCCGCCCTGCACGATACGCTGTCTCGAAACCCACAATTGCTGACGGGTTGGCCGTGCTCCATATGAAGGGTCTCAAACCACCCGCTTTCATCGCCTGCCGGTGAGCGGGTTCTGGAATCACTAGCGCCGACAGGTCCCATGCGGCGGATATTGAGGTCTTACTGCGCACCGCAGTGATGATGCGCTCGCTGGCTGTTGCCCAGGCTGGCGAGCAATCTGCTGACGGTGACGGCAAACACCAGGATCGCAAGGATATCATCCGACAACACCAGAAGATTGCTGCTTGTGCGTAATCTCAGCACGGCCTGCAATTCTCTTCGCGCCAACATCCGCCTCGACCGGATTACTGCGGAGGAGCAGAGAATCAGCATTTTTGCACCCTGCGCCGCACAGGCTCCAGATGCTCGAGATCCATTACGGTACTCGCCATCCTGCCAAACGCAAGGTTCTCTATGACGCGTCGCCCGGTCTTTTGTAACGAACTGAAAAAGGGTGATAGACGGGTGGGCTGGGATTATGACCCATCGCCTCCTTGCAAAAGCCATGGCGCCAGCGGTGTAACGACGGCACCACCGCCCGGCGCCGATCATTATCCAGGTCGCGTTCGATGCGCCATCCATGCCGCGCCGCGAACCATTCAATCAGCGACTGTACCAGCGATTCTGGAAACAGGGCTATAGCCATACACAGGATTGCGAGCACGCTTCGAGGTGCAAAGACACGGCTGCGGCGCAAGCAAAATCCATATCGCGACCCACAGCGGATACCTGATCAGTGCCAAAAAACCGCTTGTTTCGCGCATCGAACTGACGAGTCGGTTTCCTCGCGCTGGATAACTCGATCAAAGTCGAACACGTCAGCACCAATAAGGTCGTGGAGTGGTCACTGCCACGCTGCTCACAAAGATCCGCTTCCCAGACACTGCTTCGAATAGCTGTGCTGGACTTGCTGCCGGTTTCACGAAGTCACGAACTCGACTCGGTCTCACCAACCCGCCTGAAGGCTTGCCGGCATGGTCGCTGCAGGCCATTCCCAGCACGTGGTGTAATTTCTTCGCCATCCTTCTGAAGGCCAGCCGGACCCATTGCTCACGGGGCGTATGCTCTTCCAGCCAGGGTATAAGGCCGAGGCCAAACAGCACGCCGCCCAGGTTGATGCGTCATGCACCGTCTGCAGAAGCTGGGCCGGATTTATAAAGCCGGTCAATCAGGTTGACGCCAAGAACCAGTCGTTAACCACTGAACTTCAGGTTTGAGACTGGCAAGGCATCGCCCTGATTGACTTGCACTTTCGCATGCAAGCAGGTCTCAAGCCCCAGGTCAGCAAGATTACTGGCGCTGTAGGAACACCAGTTCGCCTCTCTTGTCAGGGGTTATAGGCAGCAGCACACCCTGCTCGGCCATCTCCGGCCCCGCTGACCAACCAAAGCGGGCAGAAAAACGATGCCGTCACCTGCTGGGAAATTGCCTGGCCAGCTCAAAAGACGCACGCCCGAAGCGCAACCAGATCCAATGCGGTTCTCCGCGGGCCTTGCGGCCATCGCCGCAATCGCCGTTCAGCCATCGCCTTGGGAATTCGGCACATTGAAATAGCTATCGGCCGTAATGAAAACTCGCGTTTTACTCGCGGACATTGCCTGCACTCTCGTAATAGGGCATTCGTCTATGACTGTGCATCGAAGACACGTAGCGGAACCCCGCATGTTGGAAGGAAGTTGACGACGGAAACGTTACTTAGCGGAGCACTGCGCAAGCGTTTTCATTCCCGCAGGAAGCCCAGGACCCGCCTTGATCAGATTGTGCTGATTGCGAGGTCGGGTAGTGAAATCATCTTGTAACAGCGGATGCACCTGAAAGCCATTCGAACGGATAGTCGGGTCTGCGTCCATTGCCAACATTAGCAACCCACATTCAAAAAAATCGCCGGGGCCAAAGCGCGTGGACCGGGCAGGACGAGTGCAAAATGATTCCAGTTGCACATTAGCGCTGGCAGCCTCTTCGGACACCTCCTGAACACCGCGTGATCATTACAGCGGTAACCACTCATCTTTCGCTCGGCACGCGAATTGGGTCACCTCTCACGGGCTTCATCGCAAGAAAGCCTTGGCCTCCAGACAATTAACTCCACAGGCGCCAATCCCAGGGCATGCTGACCTCTCGGTCATCAGCCTCATATACCAGGGCATCTCGCCGGACCCAAGAAACGTCGGGCGTGCTCGGGCACGGTGGAACTCACACCACTTCAAGGCCTCTTCGTCCAGAAGCGCTATCGGCATTAGCCGCCGCCTCGACAAACTGCAAAAAAACTCCGCATTACGACCAGATAACGGCTTGGCCTGAAAGGCCGATACGTAGCCGGCGCGCCGCAAATCATTCCACGTTAGCGATCGGCATCACGTGCCTTGCCAGCAATACCGACCGCGGGGACGGATACCAGTTGGATGTCAGGCGCCGCGCCTGACTCAGCCACAGGGTGGGACCACTCAGGAGAAGACGCGACAATACTTCAACTGTTGGTGGACGATCAAGGCACCGTTCGCTGGTTTTCCAGGTGAATCAACCATGTCAATGCCCACATGATCAGCGAGCACCAGCAAACCAACTCCATTGAATCGGGCAGTTGCAAGCGAGGTATTGATCAAACTGAGCACCTGCTGCGCGAAACCTTCTGCCGGTACGCACGCACATCTCACCTACGGATGGGCCACTCATTAGTGGGGATCGTCCAGATCATCCCAGCTCATTTCATCCAACGCCGACTGCGCAAGATCGACTCCAGCCGAGCATCGATTCGCATGCGGGAGCAGCTTGCGCAGTACCAGCTTGTTGGAATAGAAGGTGCCGTGTGGCCAAAATAGAAAGATTCAAAGGGGGTGGCGCCAAAGGGACTAGGCTTGACGTAAAGCGGCCTCTTCGCTCAGCACATCGAACAGGGACTCGATAGCGATAAATACCGCTTACAGAAATAATCGGCGATTTCGGCACGCTTTGCCTCGAGATCATTTCCCAGACAATAAGGCGTGCGCGGACCAGGCTGTTGGAGATTGGAAGCCGCTGCTGGTTCTTATGCATGTCATAGTACAGATTCCTTTGGCGGTAGCACGCGGATACGTCGATAGTTCCGCGTTCTAAAGAAACCTGTCAAATTATGCAAAGGAAGCGCCTTTTACTGTATACAAATTGTGTACACTCATGTCTTTCTGCACACCCGAATAAACTGAAAGACAGCATGCAGTCACGCTGCAGTAGCCGGACTACTTGCTTCAAGGCTCAGTCGGCTACGAGTAAACCCGGACCTGAATTCAGCGGGGCTTGTTGCATGCGGGGTGCGTTTGCAGCTGGTCTACCGATCGGCCGCCCATTCTGCATTCTTCAAAGTATTTCGCCCTTGAGAAACCGCCTGGCTGGGCGTTCCAGAGTGCCTCGGATAACTTGACGTCATCAGGCAGCGGATAATGGCTGGCGATGAATTCATTCAATACTGGCCTCATCCGCAGGCAAGCCCCAGCTGTTCAAAACAGGGTGCGATATCTTTAATTTGCCGTTTCCATGGGCGTTCCTCAAAGTGAATGGACAAATAGACTTGATGCAGGAGGGTTCCAACAAAGGGTTCAACAAAAGCCCACTGCATCGTCAGCCTCTGCATTAATAGAGGAGGGCCGCCTGAATCGTTCCCCTGGGCGTGTACAACTTTTGAGCAGCCAGTGCAAACATCGACGGGCTTGCACATTGCGGGCAAGCCGGGGCCTGTGTATTCTGTGTCTCTCTTTTCCCGTGGCGCACATCAAATCATGACATCAAGTCTCTTCTCGCTGAGCCACCGTGCAGCGTTCACGGACGCAGGTAATTCGCGTGCTGCGACACTGGGCAAAGCCTTTCAGCAGCAGGCCAACCGAGGCTGTCAATGTTGAAGTGCGTGAGGGCTCGCGAGGCGGAAGCTGATCAATGAGATCCCCGTGAGCGGCAGCGTTTCCGCGTCGCCAGATAGCGCTCTGTCATCGCAGTTGGCCGGTCTGGTCAAAACGCATTCATGTCGAGGCAGTGATCAGGTAAAACGCGTGGTGATCTACTGGGTCGAGCTGGTACAGCGAATGGCAAAATCGCCCTGGACAGTGCCGGGCGATCAGCCAATAGCGCGCGGGAAAGCAAGCACTGACAGGCCAGCGGCCGATTCCAATGAGCACAGGCGCTGATAGCACGCAGTCGCGATCGCAAGCCAGCGAAGACGTGGCCGGAGTCAAGTTGGTGAAAATCAACGCTGCCGGCGCTGCAGAGTAAGCCAACGCCGAGGTACGGCAGCTTATGAAGCAGAACTGCCGCCAGGGCATCGCATTTGAAGTGGCCCTTCAATGGGGACCCTGATCGCAAAACTGGTCGAAGTCGGCGAATGGGCTGACGCCGGGCACGGGGCTGCTCGAGCTTGTCTTCCACCGAACAGCTGCGAGTCGACTTCCAGTTGGCCCAGCGTTATCTACCCTCTGGTGAGAATGAAGCCAAACTGGACATCCGCTTTGACGCCACCAGCAAACGCAGCTTCACCGGTACGTAGTCAGCAAGGTACCTTTAAGCCAGTAGTGGACGCCGCACTTTTCTCCTGCGCACCGAACTTAACAAGCGATGGCCTGCATGATACCTGGCATGTCAGCACCCACGCCGTTGCTGCGCTTGACGATAAAGCGCCGCGGCCGTGACTCATTATAAAATGAAATTACCTCTCTGGTGGTTGTTCGCATTGCCCTGCGGCGCTACCCCGATCGCCGGGTGAGTAGT
>Ga0163217_1091168_pt1 | contig 10465 bp, 6 predicted proteins | sample SynspAceP_FD_185933 | JGI IMG/M metagenome (GOLD analysis project Ga0163217, IMG submission 185933) | Saline lake microbial communities from Ace Lake in Antarctica - Synechococcus sp. Ace-P (PacBio error correction) | ecosystem: Environmental > Aquatic > Non-marine Saline and Alkaline > Saline ... | reverse complement strand
ATATTTCAAAAAAATCTCTTAAAGTGTCCAAAAAATAGAAATACATTGCACCATTTCCAACTTTTTTATTATTTAAAACTATTCGTGCACAAGTTCACTGATAAATATCGGCTTTAATGTTTTTTTAATAGGATATTTAATGGCGGCATTGAAAATCCTTTTTAAATGATACCATTTCATGAAAAATAGCACCTATGGTGGATACTTGATGCAAGTAGCTTGCATCTACTGGTGTCTATTTCTGATGGGAAATGTTTAGTTTGGTTTGATGTTATTGCTTGCACATATCAAGCGCTACAGAAAAAGCATAAATATTTTAAAGGGGAAAAGAGAATGAAAAAAATCGATTATGCTATTGCTGTGTCCAGGCTGCACCTTGCTTCTGTATTCAGTTCAAGCTGGCTGAAGGTTCTACAGTAGATGTTTTACGGTAACATTCAATATGCATACATTAGACAAAGATGCAGGAAGAACTTTGAAGATAATGGCTCAACCATTGTTTTGAAAGGTGAAACAAAAATCAATGATGACCTTAACTGCTTTTTCAAATATGAAATTTGAATTGTGATTTGCAGACTCAAAAATTCGGTGGCCCAGGTGAAAGAACAAGCTGATTTAGACCAAGCGTTTGTTTGGTTGAAAGGTAACTTTGGGTAAAAGTACAAGTTGCTTCTTTGACACTAATTTACAAACAACGCTATTCAAGATGTATTAATCAGTTTGAATTATCTAGGGCCAACGAAAGCAGGGATACTTCTGAAGGCGAATACGATTGCTTACTTCTCACCTTCTATGAATGGCGTTTGAAGTCAAGTTGGCCCAAGTAAAGGGTGACAATAGCGAATTAGCTGGATCTAACACAGATGGAGCTTCTGCTATGGCTGTTGGTTAAGTATTCAAACGATCTAGTCTCTGTTTCGCAATTGGTATGATGCTTCTGAGATACGTTCTAACTATCCTAAAGAATTACTGGTTTAGCAGTTACTGTTATGCCAGAATGGCTACTCTTCGTACGGGTAAGTATGAAACCGACTGAAGATACTCCAGGACGTGCTTGGTCTAGCTGCTCGTATGGTTACGAGGTTGGTGATGTGTACGCTTTCTTACCAGAATGTTGATCCTGATGCCTCTGATGACTTTTAACGAGTATGGTGTAGCGTGTATACGTTACAACTTGTGGCGTTCAAAACGTAATGTTTTTGTGAGGTAGCGTCAATTTACAGCTTCTGAGATGATCAAACTCTTTGTTGGTGTTTACTACGGTTTCTAAAGATCTCTTCTTTTAATAGATGATTTTATTTACTCTAAGGCTTTCCTATTATCAATAAGGTAGGAAGCCCTTACGTTAAGCAAGATCATTCAAGGGTTCCATATTTCTTCTCTTGTAGGGCGGATTTGTTTGAAACATTTGGCGCCAGATGGCAACACTCGGTGCCTTTTTTATTGTTGCCGTTCTATTTAAAAATAAGGAATTAACTTGAATTGTTATTTAATCAAACCGTTAAACTTATTTTTTAGATAGTCTGGCCGTATAATTATTGACTCAACATGAACCTTTTCTCAAACGGTATTCATGGATACGGACAAAAAATTGATTGAATTGCCAGTCCAATGTTGGAGTTATAGGAAAACCTTGGCAGAGAGAGGCTGAAGGCAGGTTCATGCGACGGTTTGGTATCCTACGAGGCTGGTTCTGTTTTTCGTCCATCACCGCATCGTTGGGTGAAGAAATACTTGTATTTAAATGTAATTTCTCCGATGAAAAAGGTGATTTTAAGGCTGGTAGTTATTTCAGGAACCCTTCCGGTACTAAGTCATGCCCCCCATAGTCTTTGATGGCTGTTTTTTTTAGATAAGCTGCATCATATTTCAAGTGGCAGATTTGAAATCAGGTCTATGTCGAAAACCTAGTATTTGCGTCATCTAGATCAGTCAGAAATTGGTGTCACTTTATCAATTTGGGTACAGAGCGAGTTGGCTTATTCGTATTCAAAATGGTTTGAAAAATTATAATTAAGGCAATTGGACTTAAGTGCTTCCGTTGAGTTTATTCATTAATTGGGACAGGCACAATATGGTGGTACTTTAATGATACTGGTGTTGCTACGAGAGCCTTGATTTTACAGTAGATCGTTTTTTAATGTTGCGTTCAAGATTGTTTTAATTTTGGTTATAAAAAACGGGACATTTTTAAATTAGGTTCTAACCTTATTATATTGAGGTTTATTGTGACACATATTATACCGAAACAAAAAGCGTGTCATTTTTGCCGTTTGTGGAAAGTGAATCAAGCTCTTCCCAGTTGGACGAGTATTATTGCGTGGTCGAAAATTACGCTGAGCATTCAAAAGAAATGGGAGGATGATCCTGAAAGAGACCCTCCCTTCTTCTTTGGAAAGATGACGTCACTGTGTTGTTTCCTGCTAGTTTTTTCTGATGATGGACCGGTATTTCCTATTCCTATGGCTTCGTCACAGTTCGAATATGAGGTTGAGCTTGTTATGCTATAGGTAAGGGTGTTCGTAACTTAACGATGGAGCAGGCAGTTGATGCATTCTTGGATTACGCTGTCGGTTTGATATGACACGCGTGATCTTCAGGCGCAAGCTTAAAAAGAAGAGGCGTCCTTGGGAGGTAGGGAAATCATTTGATTGAGTCTGCGCCAGTAAGTCAATACTTTTTAAAAAAATGATCGTGCTTAGTGTTGATGTTGGCAAAAAGCAGAAATTGGTTTTAAAGGTTAATGGTGATTGTTAAGCAGATTAAGTCGCGATAAACTATGCGTTTCTAATTTAAACCGTGGTTATTGAGAGGTTATTTGTAAATTATCAGAGGTTTTGAATTAAGGCCGGGGATTTTGATCATTGAACAGGCAGCCTGAAAAATGTAGGTGCTTGTTTGTTGTTGGTGATGAAATGGTGGCTTGGTTGAGCATTTGCGGTGAATTTAGAGTGAGCGTACCGATTAAACTCAGTAACTTACGAGTAAAGTTGGACATTGCCGGGTGCTGATATTTTGCCTAATAAGTGGATTGCGACTTCTTGCGTGATAACCCCGTAATTTTTTGGTTGCGGCGTATTGCTGTAAACGGACTTTATGTCTGCATATCTCATAATGTTGAAATCGTTCCAGGTAGGGGGGAACTGGTTGTAAAATTTTTCGAGCTTTTGCCATGTACCATCAAGATTATTGATGTTTTTTTACCGTTATTCCGCTGTCGTGATGGTTATTTTGAGTTCTTCATTTTCACCACAGAATAGATAAGTATTGTATTTTCTGGTGGATTTAAATCCAAAATAGTTTTGCTCGCATGGACTCAGGGACATTCAATGATGTCACATTCATGTTCAGACTTTCTATTGACTAGCTTCCGGTTCCAGGTTTTTTTTTTTTTTCAAATTCTTCACTGTGTGTTAGCAGCCAAATTTGCATTTTATAAATTCCTTTGAAAAGTGCATTTTATTTAATTTTGTAACAGATGGTGAAAATAGAAAGCCAAAAGTTTGATTTAAGCAAAAAAAGGTCAGATCAAAACTTTGGCTTTGAAGTTTGTAGTGGAACTAGAGCGTTCTACTCTTTTGCAATAGAGCCAATTTTATGATATGGACAAGTTCTTGCACCACTTGAATTTCATCTTCTTGCTTAGGCGTAATCCGATGACGCTTTAACCATACCGTAAACAATAAATCCAGATAATGTTGCAACTATATGCCACTGAGACTCCCTACAAGCTGAGACATTAAAGCTAACGCCGCCTAATCTCCAAGTGCCTCTGATTCGGAAAATTCCTGCTTTGCAATGCCTCCCCATGTCACCACAACGCCATTGTTATGGCCAACACAAGAACATCGTCGGTTTGTGTGTTTTGAATTTTTGACTGAAATAGGTGTGAATAAGAATGTGAAAATTGCGCCAGCAAATGCGCCCAGTTGCTAATGCGCGAATGGGTGCATGATGTCTGATCCCGGCGCATATTTTTGCAACGAAGCCCAGCCAATGTGGCCGTTGTGAATTAATCCCGGATTCATTTTACCAAATATCATGGCAGCAATAATCCTCCAACCATGGCCATTAGAGAGGTTTACGGCGACCAAGCCGCTAATACCGTCTAGGCGTTTGTGCAGACAGACGTAAAGCCAAACCCACCTATACAAAGGATCCAAAGCCTAAAGCAAGAAAAAGGAATTGTTGATGGCGCAAAGGCGGACTTAATTTACCATGTCTAAAACGGCCATTACGAGTGCCAGCAAATGATAGCAGCAAGAGAACCCAGGCCTTCCAAAAAGCGTGAACGACAACTGATCCTGCAAAAGTCATGAAAGGGAGCGCCATATTGTTTCTTCTAAGCCAGTCTTGAACTTCATAATTACCATTCATACAATGCTTCAAAAATGCGATAAGCGACGCAACGATAACGGCGGCGGATATTAACATAGGATAAAACTTTGCTCGTTCAGGCAACACCGGCCTAAATAATCGCTGGTTATCGCTGGCGGCAAAACGTCATCAAAAGGCAGGAACTTTATAGTGGTAGCCATTTTCCTGAGATAAGGTGGCTGCACTTTCGAAGAAGTTGACACCATAGGCAATTGATAGCCTACAAAGGAAATAGACCAAGTGCCGATACTGCAAAAATCTGTCATGATTTGCGAGCGCATTGACCTGGTTTTATTGACGTTTCTGTACCGACTTCTTAAAAAGCAAAGCCAGCATGTGCATGGCCCATATACCCATAATTGCGCCAAGTTAGTTATTGAAAGAGTGTTTGAACTGGAAACGAGCAATTTCTACTTGCACTGTTTGTGGGGGTCACGATTGGCTCCTAATTTTTATTGCACCGTAATGGATTTTATTTACTCCGGTGCTTCTTTTATTGGGGGCTTTAATGGCTTTTTATTTGTGAATTCTAAATTTGTTCTTGAAGTTAAGCAATAATTATTCCAGTTATGATTTTATTGGTGCTTTTCTTCTTATCTTTTAGGAAATGCACTGTTTTGGGTTTTAGTTGTGTTTGACGTTGCTGTAGGTGCGCTTTGAATTTTGATTGAACTATGGTCGTTACGATATTTACTATTACTTTTTTTTTAACAATACTTGGTTTCTATTCGCTTTTATTTATTTTGTACGACATATTATCGAGTTTTAGCGTATTTATTAGTTTCGAAATTTTTTTATAATATGTTGAAACGGTTAGGATCGTTGCTGAAAGTCTGATTTATTTTAGCGTAGTTAAAAGAATTGCTTATTTAAGGGGCACATAAAATGAGGTTGTTATGTCAGGTCAGTTAGTTTCAGGTATTAGTTAAAGTGGTTAAATGATGAAAAAGGGTTTGGATATTATTGAGCGTGAAGGTGGAGCTTGATGTTTTTGTTCATTTCCCGTTCTATAACGGTGATGGTCGTCGTACTCTACGAAAGAAGGTTCAAAAGGACTTTTGAGTTTACTGATGGGCCAAAAGGTCCCAGGCTGAGAATGTAACGATGTAAGTTGAAACCTTTACTATATTTTTAAAAAGCCATGCTTTTTATACCGCATGGCTTTTTTATGCTTATAATTTGTTAATATGTACGCTTAAAATGTTGGAGGGTTGATGTTGTTGCAGTGCTTTATTGTTAGGCGTTGGCCTTATGCCATAAGGGCTAGATACGTTATGATCTTTTAGGTGTGCCTGTGTATTTAAGGGAGGTTGTTAAAGCAAAGCCTGCTGCCTATTGTCCTTGGGTGGTCGGTCAAGTGTACCTCAGCTTATAGATGTAGGATGCGCTTAGATTACCCAGAAAGTTTGGATATTATTTGGGCGCTTTCAAAGGCTGATGATTGCATTATCTTTGGATGCTCTATGGGCCCTTTTCAAAATTATTAAAAAAAATTATAAAATAAAAGCATGGATTAAAAATAATGATTTCGGCTTCTTTAGTATTGGTTGGATCGTTAATAAATACGCAGATGACACCAGAATTTAGTGGGTTTATTACCGTCGTAGAGGTGAGGCTTGTTAAGCGTTAGGATAAGCGTTTAAAGAAAAGTGATTTATATTCGGTTGAGCGTGTTTAGTGTGGCAGATATTGCGGTGTTCCATTTGTTAGCCATTTGCTGCTGTTGACCAAGCTGTGGTTTGAATTATCTGATATTATAAGGATAAAAGTGTGGTTGGGCTAATTTTTGAATTCTGAAAGGTTTAAATCTTGTTGTGATTGGGTTAAAAATACAGCTGGAAGCAGTCAGAGGAAATCCTCTTCCCTGCTTCTAGCGGTTGTGGTTACTTGATATTAATCGATTAGCCCAAAGGTAACCAATATAAAAAGCTTGGGTCAGCGTCGTTTGGAGTTCAAGGGCAATGAAGTTACCTTCACTTGTCAATTATGGCGAAGAATTTGGGGAAGCTTTGTTCAAACACGACAAGATTTAATTTGCGTACAACTGCTGTTTCAGATCGTATAAGATTGGACTGCAATGCCAATTTGCTTCTTCGACGACCGAGTGCTTGGGTAATGCTGAATGACTTTTTTGGCTGCGACGGCAAAAGCAGAAAGAGGTGCTTTTTCTTTTTAAATAATAGTGAGCCACTTGCAATTTCATGGCGTGACACCATTTCACGTAATAATACATCCGTTGCTTTTGCATCAGGAGCAAAGGGCTGTTCGGGTAGCGAGAGGTAAAAGTCTGCAAGTCATTAAATTTGCCTTTGCCAGTTTTCTTTGGTTCTTTGCGTTGGGTCTAAGTTGTAGGTTAGCGAGACATTCAGGCTCTCGGCGCCTTTGTAAGTCGATAGTGCGTGCATGTAATACGGCGTAATCGGACTGAATCATGTTTCCGGGTGATTTTTGAATAAATCTTCAGCGGTTGGTGGGCGGCGATGAGTCATGGGCTTCAATTTGCGGCATAAATTTAAAATCAGTTCCGCTGTCGAGCACTTGGAACTCACCCAAATGGGTAACGAGAGTCTAAATCTTTTAGATTGTTTTATGGCGGTGGAAGGAAGGTTTTCGTCCAGTGCTTGCTGAGCTTATCGTAAAGTAAGTACGTTCAGGGCAGGTCTTGGTTCTGTACTTGTTTGCTTGAGCAAGCAACAATGAATAAAGAAAACTAACTATTCCAGAGAATCGAGCAGCAACGAGTGATGAAATCACAGTTTAATTCAAAACCTTGATATGGTATAGATTAGCTAAATCGGCATTTTGTAGGTTATATTTGCGGAAAGATCGATGAAGTTGCAAGGGCGCTACCCACGTTTTTTTCAACTTTCAGACTCAATGATAAATCAATGAACTGAAAACAACAGACTAAGTACATTGTATGGCAGAAGCGCATAGTAAAAAGAGCCCAAGTCTCGCTACACCCTTTCAAAACAGGCTAATACAAGCGGTTTCCTAGTGTCATTGCTTCGTTGTTTACTGTATATAATTTACACGCTATTACAGTCTTAACACCCCTTCATGGACACTTTTTTAGGCACTGCTTTCATTTTTCTTGTATCTCTCTTTGATCTATTTATTGAATGTGAGTTGTAAAGATTATTTAAATCAATTCAGACAACAATAACTAAGGACGTTATCAATGGAAAAATTTATCTCTTGTTTGCTATCGGTACGCTTGGTCTTTGCGGGTTGTTAGCAGGTGCGCCAATGGGCACGTCAACACATTTAAAGGGGAAGGCTACGACTGCGAAGGGCTACGTTACAGAATGGCGATTTAAAGCAGCTAAGAAATAGCACTTAATACGCAGAAGCAGAGTGATAAAAAAAGTTACAATCGTGGCTTTTACCGTCATAGAAGAATCAAAAGAAGAGGCCAACGGCCTACGGTTATGATGACGGCACAACAGATCGCAGCAAACATTGCGTCCAACGCTTCATTTTTGGTAAGAGATTTCATTCAGCAAGTTCGGTACTGTATCGCTCAAGTTTGACTGTAATAATATTCAAATCTGACATAAAAAAGGGCTGATATTCAGCCTTTTTTGTTGCTTCTGCTTTTGCTATTTTTCAGGATGGCTGGGCACTTAAACATCCATTATTTGCAAACGTTGCTACGCGATCCGACACGCTAACCATTGCGAAATCGTTGTGGGTCATGCCGCGAACAGTGCCACAAATGACGACCCGTAGGCCGTTGTTGTTAGTTTGTCCAGCATTCCCTTAACTCACCCATTTCTTGCACTTGCTCGGCTAATACATTACGCCGTTGCTGCGATTGAGGCGGTACACCGGATTGATTTACTTGCTAGCGCCGCTGTTGCAGTGCTGCCACTAACCATTTCGCCGCTTTGCTTTGAAGTTACTTCATGCTGTTGGATTTCCTTTTATTTAATGGGGTTTCGATGTCGCAGTTCTTGTACGGCTGTTTTCATCGCATGGTATTCTTTCAATCATTATTGCTGTAAGTATTATGACGATAGAACACGTCGAATTTATTCGGTGTATTAGCTATTGCCTGTCAATTCCCAAAAAGTCCGCGCGATGTGCACACCGCCAGAAAGGTCGGCGGTAGGCTCGCCAACGATAAACGTCCAACATCCACCCGCCACGTCTAATGGCATCCGTCGGCGGGGGCGTCATTTTTCAAATCGACAGGCATTACCTAAGGCCTTGGCGGCTTTATAGGCCTGAGGTTCCACCTACCGTGTAAGCAACAGCACCAAGCCCAAAGGATGATGTAAACTGTTTATCGTTGAACGACTGACATTAGGCAACGTCCCCCAAAATCTCTGAAAACATAGTTTTTGGCGTTTTCAGTTGGCGAACTGGGCTAACCATTTATAGCGTTGCTTTCATTGCGTTGTTGACGTTGGGCCCATTACCCGTTTAAGCGGCAGTGCCTTTCCAGTCCCCAAAACTGTTTTTAAGTTGGTTAAGTTACTTTGGCGGGCAATAGTAGATGCTTTCTGATACGTTTAAAACGGATCAAATCGGGGGTTTTGCCATTTTGGGACGACTGAGCAATAGCCCACCGCCCGCTCGCTGGTTGGTTCACACTGATAAATGTCCCAGCGGTAGCGGCTTTCTTGGTTAGAGTGGCAAACGCGCCAACAAATAGCGAGGCATTCCGTTTTGATTACTCTGCTGCCATGATGTCAGCAAGTACGGTGCGCCGCCGCTGGCGGTGTCCATTTTGTTTCTTGTCATTAAAAGTACAGGGCAACAACACCGATTTAAGCCACCGCTGCCCAACCCCCCTTTATTCATTAGATTGAATTTTTTCCGGGTTGGTGCTCAGGAATTCACCCATATTACCACCCGCCGCCGCTTACGTGTTCCGGCGTTGGCCGCTCGGATTTCCTGGGGATATATTCAGAGCCAAGCCCGCGCTTTTTAGTGATTCGTTCAGACAAAAAATTTGTTGAGTTTTTTCGTTTATTTTGAAATAACCACTTTCATTTTTTATCAATCTCTTGACCACATTTATGCGCCATTTCTTGTTGCATTTTAATCGTTTCCGTATCGAATTGTGGCGTCCGTCCGAATGGCTAGGTCCCGGAACCCTTGAGAACAGTTGCAATTACGACTACCCCAGAGCTTGACCTTTCGTTGATGCGAAGCGAAAACCACCGCAACGCTAGAGCTATAAAACTGTTCAATTTTGACGGCACCCATTCATTTAAGCCGCGACGTTAATGATCGGATGTTGGCGTTAAAATTTTACCACCACCCCAAACGGTGACGGAACGTATAATAGGAATTTAAGGCAATAGTTCTTTCGTCTTTCCTTGCGCTTCCACCCCGTTCGGATAATGCGTTACTTTTTACGCGATTCACTAGCCATGATTGCAGTGCCGCGTTTTTGCTTTTCAGCATCAAAGGCGCAAACTTGAATGCTGTTAATTGCTGGGACCTATTAAAAACGGAGGCCTATGTATTGATTTGCAGGACATTTAAAAACTTTCCTCCTGTACGATTGACCTTCTTATTTAGAGGTCACTATCGGAAGTGGTTCCAAAAATTTCAAAGATGGAATTTGTGGAACTGTTTCTTAATTTCAGGGAAAATTAAAACGCCGCCACACGCCATTATTTAACCCTGTGGGAGCGGTTTTTTTCGCATTTCACTCAACGGCACTGTGGCCGTATTTTTAAAAACTCGCAGTGTTTATTGCCTTTGAATAAATATGGCCGCTTTTCGGCCCCGGATCTAGAAGAATTAAAAAAGCGCTGTATTAGTGATCGGGGAACAGTGTTCGAAGTGTGTTAAAAGGCAATTTTTGAAAAAGCGGGTTTTCTTTTTGCAACAATCTTCGGCAAGGTTGGCCACAATTCTACCGCTGGAAGGTTGTGACCACTTGAAACGGCTGGCATTTTGTGAAATAAAAAACTGGCCCACAAGGTGGCAAGATTGGGGGACCCCACAAGGGCTTTTACAAGAGTCTCATAAGGTTTTTTTCACATTCGGGGACAAGGTAGACGGGGCCAAATCCCCGCTTTTAAACCCATCTTTCTTTTTCTTTCCTTTTTTTTTTTTTTTTTTGTGT
>Ga0163217_1052543_pt1 | contig 10465 bp, 10 predicted proteins | sample SynspAceP_FD_185933 | JGI IMG/M metagenome (GOLD analysis project Ga0163217, IMG submission 185933) | Saline lake microbial communities from Ace Lake in Antarctica - Synechococcus sp. Ace-P (PacBio error correction) | ecosystem: Environmental > Aquatic > Non-marine Saline and Alkaline > Saline ... | reverse complement strand
ACCCGTTTGCGCCACACCGGTGATATCGTCATTTCACACGCTCACACAGTTGCTGACGGCCGACGAAATCCTGCCGGCTCCATTGAGTGTGTTTTAAGGCAACACTGGTTCAAATCTGTTCGATGAAATGGGGGTCGTTTTCATTCGATGCGAACCAAGTATCGAAATGGTGTTCAACCGCTCACCAGTTGAAATAAGTGCCAGCGAATCACGCAAGGCTCGCCTGCGACACAGGTTGAATTCCACAACCAAAGACTTTTGAACCCCACACAGGAACGCACAGACCCGTTTGCTTACGCCAATTTTCACACCCGGAATTCTTTACATTCAAAAAAGAATGTAATGATGTGTGCACGAATTCGGCGTTAATACGCTGAACAATTGTTTGTGACCAGGGAGGACCTGATGTGAGCGATCAGAAAAACCGCCAGAATGCAGGCCAGATGTGCGCAGGATGGTTCGGGTCGAATTCCATAAAAGGGGACGTCCCGCCGCAGTTTCTGCGAGCTGGCGGCTGCTCTTCCTGGCTTGCGCGGCCTCTGACCGGGACAAAGGCTGTTGTGCCGGCTGCTGAGTGACCCGCAATACTGGAACTCCAGGACTGGAACCAGTATCTTGGTGAGGCGGTTGACGCGCGCCCATACGGCACGCCCTCACCATTTGAAGAACAGGTTCGTTACGAGCGCAATGTTCCATGGCTGACGGCTGCCCGGTTTCTTTCCGGTGAATTTCACGCCATTGCTTGATCTGGATGGGATCATCACACCAACGGGCTTTGCGTTCGAGCGCCACCCATGCGGGGCATGCCGAGGTGGATCCGACAGCATCGTTTGTGACCCGGCATGTGGACAAGCCTCTGGTCTTCACCATGGAAAGATCTGAGCGCTTCCCCAGAGGAAAATCATGCCTACTTCTGATGCGCCTTCCAATTATTTTCCGGGATGGAGTGGTGTGGCGCTCAATGAATGGCTGCCAGATTCACCACGGCCATGGTGCACAATGTCAATGTATACCGGCGCCGACTGAGCCATTTGCTCCGGAAGCTGGATCGTTAAGCCCAAGGCAGCTGGCTCCTGGCAGAAGGCGCTGAAAGCTCCACCATGACCACGCTTCCATCTCCCATGGAAAAAGCTCTGGAGGATTGTCCTGGTCGCTTCGCTTGAATGGTGAAGCCTTGCGACGGAACAGGTTTATCGGTTCGCTGGTGGTCCCGGTTGGGAAGGCAATATTGTGGGTCAAATTGGCTCCGCCGTCTCGAAATTGGCGATTGCGCTTGGCGCATTTTTTCCGCCCCGGAGGGAAGGGGGGGGAAAAAAAACCCTTTCAATACACGATCTGATGCTGATGGCCGGGCCAGACGCTTTACCCTGGTGTCATTGGATGGCAAATCCGTCATCAACCAATCCCTCGCCACAAGCAACCTTGATGCACGGAAACAAGGGCCAGGACCGTTTTGACCGGGCTTGCCTGGTTCGGGGAAGGGGACCATTGCCCGTGTAGACGTTAGTTGGACGGCGGCAAAAATTGGCCACACGGCGCGGCTGGACGGTTCCAAAGGCATTGATAAATCGCTGCACCGCTTTTATTTCGATTTCAAATGGGACGGGAAGCCGTTTTGCTGCAGGTCGCGAGCAATTGAATTCCACAGGCTATGTGAGACCACAATCGGCTTGCGATCCGTACGTGGTGAAAACTCGAATTTACCACAATAACGGCATCCAGACCTGGCATGTCAAAGCCCCGGGGGGGTGGAATGTCGAAGGTTTCTTAAGGCATCGATTGAACCCTGTTGCTCGAGCTCCGTTACCCTGCCTGCTTTTGCTTGAAGGCCTGGCCTGGCGCCCACGTCGCAGCGAGAGGAATTGCCGCTGGGACATTGATGTGCGGCCGGAGTGAATGGACTTCCCGGCAAGGCTCCGCCGGTCACCGAAGGCGAAGAATTGTTCGCGGAACGCTGCTGCCGCTGTCACGGGATTTCGGCGAAGGCGTGGATCGCTGGCGGTTTCGTCGTGGCAGGACAGCCTGACCGAGTGATCGACCTGTCAACGACCAAATCGGCTCCTACTTGGCCCTATTTGTCGACAGTTTATGACTACATCAAACGGGCGTTGCCATTTTGGCGAAATCCCAGTCACTGACACCGGACGGATTTTACGGCATCACGGCCTATCTTGCTCTATATGAACGATATCGTGAACGGATGAAGAATTTGAGTTGTCCAAAACAGAATTTTTGCGTCGGTGCGCATTGCCAATGGGACAATTTCTCTTTGATCCAAGGACGGGATACGCCAATTTCAAAGCTGATGATCTTGCTGAGTGATTTGCAAGCCCGAGGTTACTGTTGACCAGCCGCCGCATCAGATTCTGGACGTGACACCTGATGCGGAGGAAGAGAAGGCGGATCTGGTTCCATCGACTGGATGCGTTTTTGAGGGGCGGGATCAGCTGGACCGAGCAGGCCGGCAAATGTTTTTCGCGCTGCCACTGTTTTTAGTTATCTGTATTTGATTGGCCGTATTTGCCGAATCAGGCAACGAAGAGAATCAGCTTTTGCGGGGACCCCGTTACTACGACTTCACCCGGGTGATTTCATGCCTTTTGGTGGTTCCGGCAGCAGCCACGGTGAAGTCTTGTGCGGGGCATTCAATGACCTTTTGTCATCTCCACATAGAAATCGGTAAAGATGAGTTGTCGACATTGGTGTCGAAATTAGGTTTTCGACCCCATCACGGCACTGCGCGCAGCAGGCTGCATTGGTGATGATTGCGCGTATTGTAGATGGTGCCGAGAAACCTTTGATGCTCCGGTTTGCCGCTTCTTCGTTTGCAGTGCTTCAGGCGTGATATGGCGCGTGACCCTTGGAAAACAGCAGTTCCGCCGATGCTACCACGCTGGACGGGTGGGGGCGGCAATTCATTGGTCGCGCAACAGGTGTACCAAACCCGTTTCGACAGATCTTCCTGGATGTCAGCTTGCGCATTGTGTTTTCAAAACGGCCATCGGCACTACTTTTAATTTAACCTGCCTGGAAAATAGGCATTTTGCGTCAAACCGCAAGGATTTGCTGCTCCGCGAAATGGCATTTCTCTATGCGTTTGCGCCAGAACAGTCTTTTTCAGTTGGCACATGCTGTGTTAACCGACAGCTATATTAGGTGGTGTCTTACATCATCGATACGTCTTAATGCAGGAAAGAGTTAAGTGACGCGGATTAATCAAACGCAGGGCGACACGCATCACCCGGGCCATCTTCATTTGATAGCGCTGCCTGCTGGGAATGCGGTCATGCGCCCTTTATGGGGCGGGCAATGCCCAGGCTCCCGCTGGCTATGCTTGATGTTCGACCGCTCACGGCCCTTTCGAAAGAAGGTGGCGCGAATGACAAGGCCTTCATTCGAGCTGAATTCGAATAAATCCTGAAACTTCTGGTTTTTTTGGCTGCCCTTTGAGGTGACCCTGTTATGCCGGGTTGTCTTGGATATGGATTGCATGTGGCAGCTTTGGGCTCTATCTTGGCTGGCTCGGCGAGCCAGGTCGTGGGCCGCGCCTTTCGGTTGGCGAAGTAAGGTTTCCGGCATGGTAACACCGACGTAAAGCTCATTGATGTAGGATCCGAAATTAAAGCGTCATCGTCTCGCCTGAATTAGGCCATCGCTGACGGGCTGGGTTTTTTAAAAAAAAAAGGGGGGGGGGCCGATGGTGAGGACTCTTTCATTGCAAAGGATTTGCGGGTCGCTCTGTTCAGACCGAGCGTAAGTCGTAATTTTGATCGTTCAGGAGCCGAACACATTGAAACGCGTCGTCGTTACCTGCATGGGCATTTGTGTCCTTCAATTGGGCATAATTAAAGCAGAAGTTCTGGGACAGCCTTAACGCTCGTTCGGGCATTACCATTCAGAAAAGTAATGCCGAACTGGCTTCTCTGCCATGTTCATGGCAAGCCAACCCTTGATCGTTTACAATCTGTGGACCGGCGTGCTGCCCGTTTCAGGGCCTGGGTTCCGCCTTGGAACTGGGTGCCATGCGGAAGCCATTGAGGATTCCGGGTGGAACAAGGCGATATCTCAATCAGTCTGGCATTTTTTTCATTCATGGGTCAGGCGGCCCCTCCACGAAGTCGGTTATTGAGGCGCTCAATTACGGTCGGGCCGGGGGGGGCGGGGGGGGCTCGAGAATGAAATCGCCAGCGCATAGGGCCCATCCTGTGGCCAAAAGCCATGTCGGTCCACAGGCGTCGGCACTTTGGCGACACCTTAAAGATATTGGGCGTCAATTATTTCGATTTTTCGTCCGCCTGTGCCACGTCCAAACCATGTATTGGCCAACGCCTATGAGACGATCCAGGTTGGCAAACAGGATATTGTCTTTGATGGGGCAGCGAAATTTGCACTGGTCATGTCCAAATCTTTTCGACCGCCATGGGGCGCGATGACCAGCAAGGCACAATGATACGCCGCAAAACAGCTTCCCGCGCCGTATGATGCGACACGCGATGGATTTTTTATCGCCGGCTCGGTGCCGTTGCTCTGGTTCTGAAGAACTGGACACCATTGCAGGCACGCCGGGTGCCCAAATCTATGCGAGATTGTCGGCTTGAGTGCAACGTCTGACGGCCAACGACATGGTCGCACCATTCTGGTGAAGGCGCTGTGCGTGCATGGCAACAGGCCTGCCGATGTTGAGGGTACGGTGGATTACATCAATACCCCACGGCACATCCACGACGGTTCGGTGACCGGAAGGAAAATCGGCGCTATTCAAGAAGGTCTTCGGAGAAACATTCCCTTCATGTTCTGCAAACAAAGTCAACTTTGACGGGCATTCGCTTGGGGCGACTTGTGTTGAGGACATCGATTCTACTGCCTGATGATGATGGAAAACAGCTTTCATGGCAGAGAAGCCGCGCACATCCACCGAGTTTGATCCTGAGTTTGAGGGTGTTCCATTCTGCGCGAGCGTAGACACGGAAGTCCAGGGGTTGCACTTGACCCAATTTTTCATTTGTGGCTTTGGCGGGTACCAAACGCCAACGCTCGTTTCCGCCGTGATGTGTAAGACGGGGCTAAGTGACTTGAGACCAACAACGGAGAATGCCGCGGTCGCGCGCTGGCCTGATGCGTGGTAATAAAACGTGGTCTGAATAATGGTGGTGTTACGCAACGATCATTCCATTGCCTGGGGCGATTGCAAAGGCTTGCATGCTGAGGGCCGCAGAGCTCGCCTTACCTTCAAGGAGAGGTTTCGGGCCCCGCTCCGCGGTCAAAAACCCGCTGTGGGGAAGTGTCGGATCAGACATGCTCGCTCTCGCGATGTGGGAGATCTGGACAGTTGTGGCGGTGTGTTTGACACATTGAAGGGAAAATTTGGGGCACCATGATTTTCTCGGACACGCCATTGCCTTCTCGACAAAGATGGCTGAAGGGAAAAATACGGCAATACCAGCCGGGCAATTTTTCAAGACCATGGTGCGTTTCCTGCTTCTCCTTTCACGAGATTGCAAAACGCGCAGCTGATATCATGCCAGATGGCGGGGCGCTTCTGACGCTCACCTATGGTGGGGCAAGCCGTGTTATGCCGCACTAACAATGTGATGGGGAGCGCCAAGGCGGCTCTGGAAGCCTCTGTGGGTATTGGCCGGAGATTTGGATCACAGGCGTACCCGCTCTCACTCGCTCTCTCTGCAGGGCCGGTGCGCCCATTGGCGGGTGCCGGTATTGCGGATGCGCGTTTTGATGTATGTTTTCAGGAAGAAACTGGCCCGCTGCGCGCACGGCAGTAACCATGAAGATGTCGGTGGCAGTGCGCTCTATTTGCTTTTCGGATTTATCGCGTGGCGTCAACGGTTGAGACCCGTTTTGCGATAGCGGATACAACATATGTCTATGCCCAGACTTGAGAGCTGAAAGGCCATGAAGTCTAGAACACAACGATCTGCGGCTTCAGGCACCATGTTCGGTTAATGCGGGTAACACCACTGTGTTGCGACTTTGGTTTGGGTTTTTCGTGCGCAAAAGTCTTGCCGTTACGCGCGATCAAGCCCATATTGCACTGCACCTATGAAATTGATCTCTCCCGGAACACAAGGCATGGACACGTGCCCTTCTATACTGGTATGAAATGACGTCACGCCGCACTTCGCACCCTTGCGCGCAGTCGCTGATGCAACAACGCTTATATTACGACAATCCTCTCAATCCCCTGGCCACGCACATTTGAGAAAGAAATATTTTCCGCTGGCTGTGAGCTGTTGAGACGCATCACCAGGCGTTATGAAAGCCGAGTTTCGCGTCTAGAAACAACAGAGATTGACGGCATTGAAGTTAACCGGTTATCGAAAAAAACCGTATGGGCCCGAACCGATTTGCAAATCTTGGTGCGCCTTTGAGCGTCCCCAACCCAAACCCGCCCGTAAAAACAGCAAGCACAGAACCGAAGCTAGTTGAATACAGTTAGCGCCCATTGTTGGCACTATGCGACACTTGAAATTGCGCGGCACAGTCCGAGACCATGACTGCCCCAATTACGGAATCGTCTATGTTGACCGAACTGAGGGATCGCATTAGCGAACGCAGACTGTATCACATGCGCAGACGGTGTTTTCGATTTCTGGAATGACACTATCTTATGTGCTCATTTCAGATTTTTTGGCGTTTTGAGGAAAAGCGCACATGTCATGGCGGTTTGTCAGCCATCTGTGCCCGTTCTGGCAGCTGCCGCTCTTATGGATGAAGCGATTCACCGCCTTGCCAGCCTCAATAGTCTTGATGGGCGGGTCCAATTGACACCAGGATCAACCGACGCTGTCACAAGATGGCCGAATGAAGGATTTGTCCCTGGGTTGAGAGAATGTGGTGATGACAGTGCCATTTCCGCATCCCGATTCATTGCGCACAGTCTATTCCGGTTCCTCGCAATTGGACCGGTTCATGTCCTGAATCTCGCCGGGGGCAACTCGGATTCCACCAAAAAGGAGTTCTTCAATCACCTTGTGGATGGTGATGGGATCTGAGATTAAGCACACGAGTTTACGGATGAATATATTGGCGGTCATGGATCTGACCTCGGAATTCTATCTTCAGACGATTGATGCCTGTCTTCATTCAAGCATTCCCTGCCAAAAGGCGAGTTTAACCTATCGTGGTCACCTGGTAGATCCCTCACGAACTTTCATCGCATCGCCCTGATGACTGTCGAAGGCGAAAACGACGACATTTCCGGTGTTGGTCAGACAGAAGCGAGCACACCGCTTGGCACCAATCTGCCCGCAGATATGGTGCGCATACATTGCAGCGAAAGTCAGGTCATTTTGGTGTTTGTTCAACGTCTCCGCTTCGTTTCGGAATTTGCAGCCGACGCATTTCGTGTTTTTACGCACCCCATAGCGACCGCCTGTCTTCTGTGAACGCAGCGCCGCCGGCACCAAGTTGACAGAAGCGGCTCGCAAGTTGACAGCAGCAGCCAAACCCGCACCCAAGTTGACAGCAGCAGCCAAACCGCCCAAAGGTGACAGCAGCAGCAACCGCACCAAAGGCGACAGCAGCGGCTAAACCGCAAAAGGCGCAGCAGCAGTTAACCCGCACCAAAGGCGACAGCGCGGGCTAAACCCGCACAAAGGCGACAGCAGCTGCTTAAACTGCACCGAAAGGCACAGCGCGGCTAAACGACCGCAACCGCCAAAAGCCGCTGCGTTGCTCAAACAAACACAGCACCGGCTAAAAAACGCCGGTCGCGGCGGCACAAACGCGGCTGTTTGCCGCTAAAACCCGCAAAGCGCACCAGAGGAACGTGCGGCAAACCAAAAATGATTTTTGGCGAGCTTAGCTGCTTCAAACCGCAGGGCGCAGCTGTGATTGAGAGATTTAGGTGTGGCCGAAGCTTGGAAAATACACTGACCGACTGGTATCTTTCATTTCGCCAGATTGCACGTCTCAGTTCAGAACGGCAATCGATGAGTTTGGACGACAAAGCTGGCATTTAAAGCCGGGTTGCGCGTGATTAAATGGGGTTGGCAGGCAAAGCGCTTAGCGGTTGCTTTTGCGAAAGATGAAACTGTCGGCTGGACAATGCTGTTGCACGCAAACAGAAAAAAATCGGAGCTGTTCGAGATTTCGGCCTCGCGTACGGGGACCGAGCCATTGCGGTTTTGAATTGACGTCCCCATTTCCGCGTGCACGACGCTACATTCTTAAAAGCTTGATGCCAAAACAGAAAAGCATTGTGACCTGTCAAGGGGAGCAGTCGCAAGCAGCGGAACGCTTCGCCGCGAGCAAGCGAGGCTGGATTGTTCGAGCGGCTGGATTAGGCTGGAAGAACTCGCTTCCCTTGCCCCGATGTTTGCTGCCACTGCGGGCGTCGAGCTCGGTTTGGCGACGGGTGCAAGGCCGTGGCCTGGTCAAGGGTAGTTGCATGCGGACTTTCGACGAAATGCACGTAAGCAGGTCGCGCCGGTCATTTTTTTGGCCGCCGTGTTACAGGGTTCCTCAAAAGTGAGGCGTGAAGGGATTATCGTGCGTCTGGTCGCAACATTCATGTGTGGCAAAGCGGCTTGGCGTACAGGGCAAGCGCCCATAAGCTGGCGTGGACGGAAGAGCCGTTGGGGATATGTTATCCAACAGGGGACCCTCGTTTCTCCTGGCGATTGATCCTGGGCGCCACCGAGGTGCTGGATTATCTCGTCGCTCATGAAGTGTCGCATTTGAGGGAAATGAACCACGGCGCTCATTCCTGGGCTCATGTTGTCCGCGCTGTGTCCGCAATACAAAACCCATTCAACAATGGCTGCGGACAGAGGAACCAGCTTTGGCGGTATGGGTTAAAGCGTTTGATCCGAAGCGGTAACAGCTTTCATGTGGGTTCCTCGGACAAGTTCCGAGGGAGACGGGGCGAGGGTAACCAAGGCCTGGTGGTGGAAATGGCCGGTATCGGAAAGGGGCTGGGCCAGCGTTGGCAATAAAGACCAACTACGGCCCACCGACCCGTCATTCTCGGGATTGTTCCGAAAATCTAAAACCCTGTTCCCCATCAACCGCGCAAGCAAGGCGCGGCAGCAGAAGCTTACCCGGCAATTGCCCGCCCCAAGTTGGCCTTTTCCACCGATGCGGCAATGGGCAGAACTGACAGCAGAAATATCCTATCTGTCAGCGTCCCCCCCCCCCCTCTTGTCACGCGGTTGGCAGGGGTCACTTCAATCGCATACGATTTTTTGACCGGCTCCCATACGCTCGCTTCATAAGATCGTTCGAAAAATCGGAGGACACTCTGGTATCAACTTTCTTGTCTGCAAGACCTTAGCAGGCTTTCAGCACCTTGTCAGCACTACATCCGAGCCCATCACAAACGCAAAGTCCCGCGATAACCGGCAGCAATTCGGAAGATTCGAAGCGCAGGCTTGGTCCGAGATGTCTGTTCCCTTGGTGTTGGCAGATTTTCAAGGATGATCTCAAAACAACACAAGGCCCATTCCAACATCGAAATTGCTCAGGATTAGCGGGGTGTATTTCACCAAAGTCCAAAAATCATGCTTGGGTCCAAATTGGATGCGTCCGGACGCCCCGGGTGGTACCAGGACGGCGCGTCCGCAACCAACCTTGGGAGATTGGCAACCGGAAACCACCAGGTTTCTGCCAAGGACCCCAAATTGATTCTGCCTTAGCGTCAATGCATTCCACTTGAGTTTGCAGCTCCGCGCCAGCTCCGCCCCTTCATGGGTTTGATCTGAACCCGCCCACGGCGGCCCACACCGGTGCGCACCGGTTTTCTGGGTTCATTCGGTTGGTCACCTGTGAATATCTGAGCAACTTCAAACAGGCAAGATCAAAGATGCCGCGATCTCCCATTGCGCTTGCAGAGCGTTTCAAAAAGATTGGGCAGCAGGCTGGGCCGCATAAATACCGAAGGATGCATTTGGAATAGGATTGGCCAATTTGCCAGTTTCGGGTTTGACCGCCACCAAAACGCTTCTGCCTGATCTTTTGGGCAGGAATGACCACCGTTGGGAACCGCTCTTCATCATTACCCCGTGAGGCCAGCGCACGCGGTGCGCGCCGTTTCTTCGTGTCTGGGACGAAACGGTCCAGAATTAGAGTTCCCTGCACATTTGGTCGCCCCCCGTTTCCAATCGGACGATTGGCCAATTTTCATGACGCCCACAAATGGCCGGGGCGATTGAACTTCTTTCAACAATTACTCCGGCTTGGCCATCCACAATTTTCCGGGCGGCAGCTTGCAACGGAGAAAAACCTTGGGCAACGACATCAACACCCTTTTTCCAGGGGGAGGGGGACCGGGGTTAAACCCCCCAAAAGGGGGGGGCTTTTTTTCCCAAGGGGGGGAAATTTGCTTTGGGTTTTTTGGGGGGCGGCCACCGGGAGTCATTTTTGCGGCACAATTTTTTTCCCAAAAGCCCGGGGGGGGTTTTCCAGGGGCCCCCGGGGGCTTTAATGTCGGAAATATCTCTCCTTTTTT
>Ga0163217_1048804_pt1 | contig 10465 bp, 13 predicted proteins | sample SynspAceP_FD_185933 | JGI IMG/M metagenome (GOLD analysis project Ga0163217, IMG submission 185933) | Saline lake microbial communities from Ace Lake in Antarctica - Synechococcus sp. Ace-P (PacBio error correction) | ecosystem: Environmental > Aquatic > Non-marine Saline and Alkaline > Saline ... | reverse complement strand
GTCAATCATTGCGTGCTGATCGGGCCCTGCCCGGCGCGGGGCGTCCATCGCCAATCTCGTTGCTATGACCAAGCCAACGTGGATCGAAGAACAGCGAGAAATTCGGCACCGGTGAACCTGACGAATCGTCGCCTCCGAACGCAGGCAACTCCACTGCGGGCGGCGGATTGATTCCCGTTGATCGGTCTGGGCATCCCCCGGTTCTGCCGTTGACGCGAGTCCTTATGGCGTCGCTGATTGGTGCCAACGCATTTTCCGTCGGGCCCCGTTGATCCTGGATCACGGCGACCTTGTTCTATGGCATGTTCATCCGATGGTGGGCGTCTTTCATGATGCTGTCGTGTCGATCTTTCCATGCGCCTGTTCCTGCGGGGGACCGAAGTGCCCAATGGCTGATTACGTGCCAGTGGTAATGACCTGCTGTGTCTTGGGACCTTCGCTGAACAACCGCGTGACGACCTTCTATCTGCTGATCTTTTATCGGCATCACCGGCTATACGCTTGCGCGCCCTTTTGGCTATGCGCTGGCACCCCTTGTATGGGGGTCATTCTGGCCGATCCGCCGAAACCAACCTGCGCGCGCGCTGATGACGACCGAAGACCCGACACTGTTCTTCACCCCGCCCCATCAAGCCTGTATTTCCTGATTGCGGGCGTTCGTGGTCCATTGTCTGGGCCGTCCGCAGTTCACCTCAAAAACCGTACATCTACAGAAAGGACCCAACCCATGCGGCCTACGTCATGATCCCGGTCTATCCTCGCGCGCTCGCCGCGTTCTGGCGAGAAAACGTCGTCGCCACATCTCAACCCCTCGCGACCCAAGCGGCCTGTCCATCCTGCAACAGGCCGGCAAAACGCCGTAGACGCGGCTATCGCCAAATTGCCGCTGCTGCTGACCATCGTCGAACCCACCGGCTGCGGCCTTGGCTCTGACGCGTCTGCGATTCCTGTGGACGGGCAAGCAGCTGCAACGGGCTCAACGCCTCTGGCCGCGCCGCCGTGCGGCTTGGACACCGAGTATTTCAAGGATGGCATTCCGAACATGGCTACGCCGTGGGACCGTTCCGGGTGCTGTCCCAGGGCGGCGTGGGTCGAACTGTCCGAGAAATTTGGCAGCCTCGGCTTGTCCACCGTGCCGCCCGCGATCCGCTATGCGAAGACGGTTCATCGTGTCGCCTGTCGTGGCACAGCATGGCCAAAGAGGCCGCAAGTACTGAGGACCAACCCGGCTTGCGAAACTTTATGCCACGGATGGCCGTGCGCCCAAACCCGTGGCGAACGCCTTTTGCCGAACCCCGCGTGCCGCGCGCACCCTGCGGGCGATCGCAGAAACCAAAGGCGCGCGTTCTATGAGGGCCGAGATCGCGCAAGAGGATCGCCCTTTTGGCAAAGGCCAATGGCGGGGCCAATGCCGGTTGACGATGCTTGCCGCGCATCACAACGACTGCGTTTGCGCGCCACCCATCAGCCAAAGCTTTTGAACGACGTCGGAACTGCACGAGATTCCCGCCAAACGGTCAGGGCATCGCTGCGCTGTGGCGCTTGGCATATTGCAACCACAGAACATTCGCGACCACGCCCGACGCAATCTGGCCGCTGTGCATTTGCAATCGAAGCAGTCAAAGCTCGCCTATGCCCGATCTGCACGGCTATGTGCGACCGTGATCACATTGACAGATGTGGACGAGAGCGCCAATTTGCTTGACCCTCGCTTACCTCGGAATCCCGCGCGCCGGCTATTATGCGAACCATGCACAAAACTTTGGGCAGGTGCCCCTAAACAAGGCGGGACCGTTTTGCTTAACTGGGGCGATGCGTCGCGGCATGATGGTCGCTTTATCCAGTCGGAACTATTGCGGGTTCGGCCTCTGGTGTGGTTGTGCCGGGCACGGGCGTATCGATGCAGAACAAAAACGGGGCTGGCGTCACAACGCAAGAAAGGGCCATCAAAATTCAGGTCGCGCCGGGGCAAACGCCCCTCCACCGATTATTCCGGGCTTTGCGATGAAGAACGGCGCACCGCTGATGGCCTTGGCATGATGGCGGCCCAATTCAGGCGCAAGGGCATATGCAATATTGCTGCGCACGCAGCGTGATCAAGACCCCCAAGACGCCGGCCGACGCCCCCCGCTGGCGCGCAATCGAAGGGCTGCAGTGGCCTGCGAGCCGTCCATGTCTGCGCCGATTGCTTGGACGCCTCAAGGCGCTTGGCCATCGCGATCCAGATCGAGGCACCGGATAATGCATTTCGGCTTTGGCGCGCTTCAAACTGGTGCAGCGCACTGACAACGGTGGGCTATGCCGCTGGCTCTGATCCGCGCAAGGGATGGCAGGCCGGCAGGTTCTAAGCACGCTTAAAAACAGAACGAGCGGAAGGAAAAGCTTTTCTTCGCTCGCCTTACGGGCGGGCAGCGCCCTATTACCGATTTCTGCGACCAAGGCGGGTTTTCTCATTGAATTATATCAAAACGTATCGTATTCGGCATGCCTATATGCTTTTGCTGCTGGCAACTGTGATCGCGGGCATTTCGTGCTGCCTGCCACTGGACTTGCCGCCGGAAGGGCTGCGCGGGGGTACGTTCTGGCCGGTCTCGCTGCTGTTCTTTTTGTACGGCGGCCAAGCTTGATCCCAGTGCGTTGTGGAAAGCGGGCATCACCAACTGGCGGCTTCAGGGCATGACCTTTGGCGCGACCTATGTTTTGTTTCCAGTTGATCGACTGTCCGTGCACGCTGTTCAGGCCCGATACTCGGGGCGACTGTGACCATGGGCTGCTGTTTCTGTCGGTCCTGCCGTCTTACCGTACAATCATCGATCGCCTTACCCTATCGCGGGGGGCAATGTGCCGCGGCAATTTGCGCGGCCTCAGTCTCTAACATCATCGGGGTATTCTGACGCCGTGTTGTTGACCCTACTGCTACAACAAGGCGACGTGGCGTCAGCCTTGATGCAATCGCAAGTCGGCGTGCGGCCAGATTTTGCTGCCCTTTGTCGTCGCCAGCTCATGCGCCCGCTGGTTGGCGGGTTTGTGCAACGCCACAAGCTGGCGACCATGATTGTCGGACCTTGGCGATCATGTGATCATCTATTCGGCCTTCAGCGCAGGCACGGTGTCTGCGGCGGTGGGTCGCCATCCGTTTGACGACGCTTTTGCTGCTGTTGCTGGGCTGGTGTTCTGCCGTCCTTGGGGTGTGGGGCGGAGGAGGGGGGGGGGTAGGCACAACCGTGTCGCTAGGGGGGCCTGTGTTGGATGGGTGGCGGGGGGTGGGGGGCGGGGGCGGGGGGTAAGGGGGGGCGGGGGGGGTGGGGCGGGGTAGCGGCGGGGGAGGTGGACGCGGGGGCGGGGGGGGGGGGCCGATGGTTATGGCGGGTGAGCACATCTTGGCGCCTGCCCCGACCCACTCGGGGGGATCGGGGCGCGGGGGGGGGGGAGGGTAGGGGGGGCGGTGCGATGGTGGGGGCGTAGGGCCGAGAGCTGGTGGAGGGGTAGGTGGTGGTGGGTCTGCCGGGTGTATTCACACCTCTCTCGGCCTCGGTCGCGGAGGGGGGGGGCGGCGAGGGTGCCGGAGGGGTATGGGGACGGCGGGGTGCGTGCTCTGGCGGATATGTGCCTTCTCACGCGTCATGTGTGTGGGCAGCAGAGTCGGGAACAGTAGCGCGGTATCGGGGGGGGGTGGGGTTTGCGGGGGCGCGGGGTGCGTTGTCGTGGGTGGCGGGCCGGTGGGCTGGGTCAGAAGACTGCGGCCTCTGAGTGCTGGCGGGGGTGGGTATGTGGTCGATGATCGGCGCTTGCGCCAAAGCGACGGGGATGCCGCTGATCCTGGACGCGCGGTGCTGTCTATGCGGATCGACCAAAAGCCTTGCCAGCGCCTGCCCATTGCCACGCGCTGTTTGCGCCCGATTTAGCGGGGCCATAGTTCTGCCGCTGATGATCTACCACATCTCGCAGCTTCTGTCTGTGCCTTTGTCTCGCAGCGGGCGTCGCCGCCCGCGCCGCGTTGCCGCCCCGAGCTGAGTGTACCCATGGGTATTTTTCCGCCGGTTCCACGCCCCCTCGCGGGCGGGTCTTTGCGGTTGCCATCGCGCCACCTAAGCCATAGCTAGGAACACGCAAATTTCCGCCGAGGTTTGACGGGTGGCGCGTGCATCGTCAGGTTTGTTAGCGTTACGCCAAGCGAACAGGCAGGCAGGCTGCCGCCCGACAAGAAGGGACCCTCCATGAGGTAAAACCAAAAGAAGCTGGATTGGTCGCCACCATTTCTTGCCGCGATAATGCCGATGCTGCACAGCGCCCAAAAAACCATACAGGACGGCTTGCCGCGTTCGGACAGGGCCAATTTATGCACCCGCGACTAGAGCTTTTGCTGCCGCTTGCCGCAAAAGGGGGATGCTCAGCGGCAGTGTCAGATGGCCGGCTGTACTCATCGCGGCGGCGACGGCTCCCGCAAATTTCCAACAAATCGGTGCTGAAGCAAGTGGTGCTCCTAAAAAATCCGCAGAGGCGAATAATCCCTGTGGTCTGAATTCAATGGGCGTCTCCTACCGCTTTGGTCAGGGCGTCGATCGATGGCCAAAAACCGCCTCTTGCTAATTTCACCCGCGCCGTGGCTTGCGGCGCAGGGCTTCGGGACAAGGCGCAATTTAAGGTTGGGCAATTCATGCACGAGTGGGCGAGGCACGCCGCAAAGTGATGCAGAGCCCGCGCCTGGTACCGAAAAGCGGCAGATCAGGGATAGCCATGGCCTACCTCCTGTTCCTGCTGCTGAAGTCGTGGCGGTGCCGCGGCCCCCCAATAGGCGCAGCAGCTATGCGGCGCCTCGGCGGCACAGGACGCAGAGGCGCAGTTATTCTTTGGGGTGGACTGTCCGATCACGCATCGGTGAAAACAGCGACTTATGGCGAAGCGCTTGACTGTTACCGCCTCGCGGCAGATCCAGGATACCCTGCGGCACAAATCAGTCTTGGGGCAACCTTATGCTTGATCGGTTGACCTCCGCCAGGATGATGAAAAAAGCCGTGGCTGGTACTACGAGCCGCGCGAAATGGGTGCCTTGCAGCGCAGGTAAACATGGGCAAGCATTTTGAGTGCCTTTGGGCGCGGTGTGCAGCAAGATTTTGGACGAGGGCAATGGTCTGGTACGCAGGCCGCGGGAATACGGCGAACCCTGTCGCCTATCTGAAGTCGGTATTGCTGTATGAGAACGGACAGGGACGCCCCGCCAATCCGTTAGAGGCCCGCCCGCGGTACACGCCGCGCCGAAACGCAGAGAGCCCAAGATCGCTCGCAAAACTCCGCGCATTTTCTATGCCGAAGGCATAAGCGTCAAGCGGGGACCCCGTAGCGCTTGGGCCTTACAGCATTTACTGCGATGCCTATGCGCGATTGAGAACTCGACCGCGCCCGAAGAGCGCCTGATGCAGATGGCCAACCGTTCTGGCACCCCAGCAAAAGGCCGAGCAAAAGGCACTGGCCGCAAAGCTGGCAAAACGGGAAGCAGCTGGTCGGCCCTAGGTTTCAAAATTGCTGCGTGACACAGACATGTCTCGATACGGATGAGCTGCCAATCTAGCCTATTTTGCGCGCTCAAGATGCCAGGAGATGGACGGCGCAGCGTTCTGACCGTGCGCATGAAGGCTGACGTTCTTACGCGCGCGGGTAACTTAAGTAGAATTGTCTCTTGTTTCCCTGCTAGAAACAGCGATGTGCAGCCGCCACGTTGCGCCGGCAAGGAGACGACAATGAGTTCACCCAATATGGCCCGCACAGGATATGACGCTTGCGCAAACCGATCCGGTTCAAGCGGATTTGCCACCGCCGAGTCGGTTTGATCGGACTCGCCAAAAGCCGGCCAAAAAACATCTTTTCGTGATCCCGACGCGACCCGAACGCAAAGCTATCTTGAAGGGGCCCGCCAGAATCCACTATGTTCTGCGACCCCGAAATGGCTACCGAAAAACTGCTGGGCCGGAAAGCCGGGCGCCGGTTTTCCAAGGCTTGCGTTTACCCATAATGTGATCGGGCCCCGTTTCGGCAACGGCATGATCCTGTCGGAGGGCGAGAAGTGCGCGCAGCCAGCGCCACCGGTATGCGCCCCTTTTGCGGCGGGCGCAACCTGCCTGTACTGGACCCCGTCACTTTGCCAGGACGGCGACGAGCTGGCGGCCTTTTTGCCAAGTGCAGGCGATGTCGACGTCTCGGATGCCGCGCAGGAGGCGACGCTGACCAATCTCGCGCGTGATGTTTTCGGGCAACGAAGCCGTGTCGAAACAGGATGTCCGCCGGGATGCGACGCTTCACCGACTACATCAAGCTATATGTCGCTGTTGATCTGATGGGGCTTGCCAAAGTGGATGCCCCGCTGGAAATGGCTGCGAAGCAAGAAAGCGATCCGTGATCACGACAGCTACCCATGACTGATCACAACCGGACGCGCTGAACGCCATTCGAGGCGGTCGATTTCTTGATCGTTGATCGAGGCGCTCGAGGACTGACAAGGAAGACATTGAAACCACCTTGATTAAAACCTCTGACCTTTGTCGCGGCGGGCTATGAACCCTCGGCCAATACGGTTGCTTGGGGGCTGTATCTGCTGGCGATGCATCAACGCAGGTGCAGGCGGAGTAGCGCGCCGAGGTGATGGAGCTTGCGGTGCGGGTCGATCGGGATGACCTGCCCAAGATGCCAAAAACTGCACGCCTCATGTGCGCGAAACCCTGCGGATGTTACCCCGCCCGGTGCCCTATTCGCCCGCGATGCATCAGAGGAGGTCACGTAAAGGATGCTGACCTTTAGAAAGGCGATGATCATGTTCCCGGTTTATTGCGCTGCCACCGGAAGAACTTACTGTGGAGAACGCGGCCTGTATTTCAGCATGACCGAGTTTTTGAAGCCGGCAAAAATACCCGCGGGCCAGTATATTCCCTTGGCGACGGGGCCGCGTATCTCGTATCGGTGCGCAATACGCCGAGCCCGAGATTTATGGTTGCTGCTTAGCTCGGCCTGCGAGGGCGGTCGTTCGAACTGACGATCGACCCTGTCGCCCGCCGAACCTAACCTTTACATGCGCCCTCACGGAGCCATTGATTGGCTGGGGGCGCGCCGTGCCAATGGATCAGGCCGCGTCAGAATAGCTTTGGGGCTGGTGCCATCGCCGCATCTTGCCGCCTTGAGTAACCTTGGAAGGTGTGCCGTAGCAAGTTTGCTGTGTGTTAGGCGGATGCGCCGCTGTGGGCATCGACGATACGCTTTGATATCGACAGCCCAAGCCGGTGCCCTGAACTTTCCGCTGATCGCTGAAAATCAAGCTGGCCGAACTCTTCGGAAAAATAACGCTTCGCTGCCTTCGGAATTCCCGATCCCTGATCGGCGAACCGAGGATGACCAGATTTCCCGTCCCGACCCCAGCCGACAGAAATGGTCCCGCCCGCCTGAGAGAATTGCAGCGTTGGACAGAAGGTTAACGACGAACTTGATCCAGCCGTTCCGGTTCCCCTCCGGCATGGGTTTTCCGCGTCACATTAATTTGACGGCCACACCCGAAACGGCTGGCATAGGGTTGGAACCGAATGGGCTTGCCGGTGTTCACCACCTTCGGCCAGATCGACATTGGACGATTATCAAGCGAGGAATTTTCCCACATCGCAGATTTGCAACAGCAGCAAGATCCCCGACCAGTTCGCCTAGACGGGCGCCGTTGCGTGTGGCAATATCCGAGGAAGGCCGCGACATTGTTGTCCGGCACCTCGCCCGCATGAAGCCCGCATTAATCAGATCAAGCGCCCCTCGGGATCGACGTCAGAGGCGTGCGCAATTTTCATGGCCTGACGCTCGACAGAACACGTCTTGGCTTCGTTGCCCGCAATGGGCCATTTCTTGGCTCTATCTAAGCGCCAGACGGTTCTGTCATCAGCTGCCGGAATACCCCCTTGATGAAGGTTGCCGCGCGCAGTTTCAGCATCATAAGCCCCCCCAAGACAAGAGAGCACGGTAAAGAGGGTGTCAACCAATCTCAGAATCCATCAGGGTCGTTGCCAATCACCCATCGCGGATCGGGATATAAAGGATCGCCCCCGATGATAGATCCCGACGGAACCCTAGCACATACAGGAACTATGCGTTGTTCATCGCCGCAAAGATAGAGGCGGAAAATCAACAGGAAAAGCGCAGGAAAAGTGCTATTTCCCACGCCCTGCTGGATCGCAATCGCAATGCAAAACAACATATGCGTCGTCGCCTAAAGCCGCCGTGCATATATATTTATGGAACAGTGATTTGCGGATCTTGAGCGTCTTGAACGGGTGTTGCGCAGGATAGAACCAGCACAAACAATATTTCATATACTTCACAATGCCGATGGCGGCGAAAAAAGAACAGGCGCCACATAAGATCGTAATAGTACCCTGCCAGTCGATGCGACGGAATAGATGATCGCGCGCTGCGCAAAGGCCACGGCTTCCGACAAGCGGCATGTCCCGCAGCCGGCTCTAGCACCGGCGCGTCTGGGCAAGTTAAATCATTGGTACTATTGCTTTGCATGTTTGCGCGCTTTCTCCGTCTGCCGGCGCGCAGTAAGGCGCCAACGAATCTACTTTCTATATCCCAGTGATACACCTCAAAAAAACTATTGGTGTGAAAATTTGTTCGATTAAGCAGGAACCGGACTGTATGCATTTAGTTAACTTTTGCGTTTGATTTCAGGGGCTCGGGCAAAATCAATGGAATCCAGGAACGCATATTCACATCTGGAAACGCAGAGACGCTTGAGCCTTTGGTTGCAACCGGCTCTTTACGTCTCGCCCTTGCCGCAGATAGTGTGCCTCCTATGCAACACGTCTAAGAGGAAACTGTGGTGGCATATGGCAACCAGTACCGCTATGGCCAAGTTGTATTCAGATTTTCTGGAAAAGCCCGCAAAAATCGTATTCATCGACAAAAAGAATGGATCTGCCCCATACCGATGGGATGGAATTCGACCAGTACGACACGCCGCCAAAGCCGGTCTGTGGGTCATTCATGAAATACGGGCGCGTGCTGCGTGTCCGGCTGCTGCCGACACGGCACCAGTGCGGGTGCTACACCTATATGCTCAAGATGCACAGCGCGGAATGCTGCGGGGGGGGGCAGGATATTCCTTGAATATGTGCTTTGACGGAAGATGGCCCCCGTTGATGCCCCATGTCTGGGAAGCAACGCGCCTGTTTTGTCAAAAAGAAGAAAACGAAACCCCGCGCACCGCGGCTGGCCGATCCAGACCAACGGCTGATCCAGCCATTGGCCCGTCCGCGGCCACCCAACAGGGGCGACCCATTGATCGAATTGTCCCCGCGTGTTCCAACCGGCGATTGAAAACGTCTGGGCATTGGGCGCCCTGGCCCATGGCCCCAGCGGAACATCACGCGGCCGACAAAGCACGCAGGCCGCGATCATACATGGGCCAATTACGCCAGCGCGGCCGCCGTTCCGAGCACGGTAAGCGATCCAAAATGGTATCAACCCGCGCGGGCGACGTGGTGGATCGAATGTCCTGTACGGACGGGTGTCAGCCCCAGTGTGCGCCGGACCGTCCCAAACCTTTCAACAGGGAAAAAGGTCCTCCGCACCATCCGCGATCGAAAATCATCCCGCAGTTCGCCGGTCTCTTTGCCCTGCGCCAGCAGGCCGGAAACGCCAGTGCAGGACTGCCTCGAAGGGCGGGCGGATAGAAAAAATCCGCCCCCACTTGCGGATAAATCCCGCGCGACCTCGAATCAACAGGTTGAATTTGTGACCGAGTTCCTGTTCGCTCAGAAAAACTTCCAGGAAACTTGCGCCCGAACGATTGTCAGCGCGGTTACGGCAAGATCAGGATGACTGGAAATAATCGCCCAAACCTCGCGCGGAACACTTCGCCTCCGGCTCAAAGCACATGCTGCCCAAGATTATCCGGACCATGTATTGTCGAAATAAGCGATAGATCGTCGCCTTGGGGACACGGGATGGCCTTCACGCGCCAGAAGGTCCGTCGTTTGGACCTTGTCCCAAAGCCTTGACAAAGAAACAGGGCGCGGCCGGTCGACAAGTATCCGGGACTTTGATTTGGCATTTTTCATTCATCCCCCTGAACTAGGGCGTGTATCGGGCGAAAATAAAAGTGCGGAAAGGGTTATCAAAGAGGGTTGAAACTGTTGGTCCCTGAGCGTAAGTACCCGCTAGTACCCCCCAAAAGGCCAGTTAATATGAAAAAGGCAGCTGATTTTCCGTTCTAATTATTGCGCGGACCCTTTGCCGAACCCCCCTTATTGCACAAAAAAACCCTACGACCTCCACCCCCTCGGCCCACCCACCCAGGCCCCCAATTGGTCGGTTCCCAAAAAAAACTGAATAAGAAAGCAGGCGGGGCCGGCAGCGCAGTAAAGCGGTCTTCCTTGCAAAGGAATCCGCTGCCGTTGTGGCCGAAAAGAGGGGACGGGGAATCTCTCTTCTTTTT
>Ga0163217_1042639_pt1 | contig 10465 bp, 4 predicted proteins | sample SynspAceP_FD_185933 | JGI IMG/M metagenome (GOLD analysis project Ga0163217, IMG submission 185933) | Saline lake microbial communities from Ace Lake in Antarctica - Synechococcus sp. Ace-P (PacBio error correction) | ecosystem: Environmental > Aquatic > Non-marine Saline and Alkaline > Saline ... | reverse complement strand
GTTACCAAGGTCGCGGGCGTGAAATCCTTTGCGTCCGATTTGTGCAACCATTGGTCAGCGACGATCTAGAATTAATACAATAAATATGTAACCAATTGATATTTATTGTATAGAGTTTATTTTCACAGATTTGTTACTATTACCTTTACCACTAAGGTATCGTTTTTGTTGGACAAAACAGTTGGTGCAGTTTAATCTTTTATAATTTTATGGAGCCAGAAAACTTAAGATATAATAAAAAAGGAATTCAGTATTGTTGAAAAAGGGTTAGTGCTTTTGATTTGAGAATGGATTTTAGTGAATGCTATTACGATGTTACGGAGGGTTGCCTATTCGGTCAATGAAATCAAACTTCAAAAATATCTAGAGTAACATTATGAATTTTCGTTTTCGTTTCGTATCCGGATGTTATCATTAAGGTCATTTCCGCTTGGCATTATTTGGGCCTACTTTTATTCGAACTGGTGGATGCGCTTTTTCCAACAATTGCTACCGTTACATTAATATAAAGGGGTAAAAATGACTTTGAAATGACACTGACAATAGTTTCCACCCATTGGAAAGTCGGCAGATGATTACTACGTTTTATGCTAAAATTTCAATTGATGATTCGTTTGAATGAGAAAAAAATTGAAGGGGAAAGATTAGACTGGAACATTTTTCATCAAAACTTCAGGAGGAAGATTTGTGGAGGCATTCGTCATGTGGAATAATACGCTGGGACGAACCTGAAAGGAGCAGAGACATGGTGATGGAGCCTGGGGAAGAAACCAATTGATTGGTGGTGGGGAGAGTAGATTGAAATTCTCTGTAGATGGAAGAAAATCCCATCAACATATGGAAACGGAATGAGGATTAATTGGATACGCATGGTCAGCAGGGCTCCTTTTCCTAATTACCTTTGACAGTCCGTTTGCATAGCCTTATGCCAATAAATGGAATGGGCATAACTGATGAATAAACAGATTTCAATAGCTGAACATGTACTTTTCAAAAATGTTTGAAGCATGTCGGAGCGATATAAAAGGTTCCAATGGGGGGAAAAAACTAGCTTTTTACGGATGCAACGACTATATTTTGTATCCAGGAAATGAGCATAGAAAAATTTTAAAAAAGTAACCATCATTAAACATGACAGAGTAATTAATTGATGATAATTTTAGATAAAATGAGAAAGTTAATATTCTGCATTATTTTTTTATGCTTGTTGTCAAATTCGTGCCAAAAAGATCAAAGCCTAAATAATTTATTTGCTATAGCTGACGATTGGGGGCGTGATTGCCACATTTATGGCAACAAGTATTCAGTCCCTAATTTTGAAAAAGTAGCGAATCCGAGTTTATTTTACAAAAATTGCCTGATGTGGCTGCGCCAACATGCACAGCATCAAGAGCAAGGGATATTGACAGGTCGCTGTTCCGCTCGGGTCTTGAAAAAGGAGCGAAGCCCTCTTCGGTACATTTGGATGCAAATATGATGTGTATCCCGATCTTATGGAAAGCGGTGGATTATCAGGTAGCATTTACGGTAAGTGGTGGGGCCTGGGAGGAGGGAAGGGAGAAACAAAGAATACATTTGGTGGATGCATCAATGATAAAAAGCTGGATTCTCCTTTCGGGTATCTCTGATATTTGATTATTTCAGGGAATTTTAAGGCTTTTATGGAAAATCAAGGGATAAAAGCAAAGCATTTTGTTTTGTATGGGGGCCTATGGCTCATCGTTTTATCAAAAAGGAATTGGCGAGCATTTGGAAAAATTATGTTTGCGTTATTGAAGTTCCAGGTTTTTATCGACAGAATGGAGATTAAAGAAGAATTTGGCGACCTATTATTATGAAGTAAACTGGTTTGACAAGCCACTGAGGAGACATCATTGAATACCTAAAGAATCCGGAGAATATGAAATACTATTTTGTTGTTACGGAGACCATGGCATGCCCTTCCCGCGGGGAAGGGAGGTTATATCAGGCAGGCATAATGCCCGGCTGCAATAGCGTTTGGCGACAGGGATAAAGTTACGGGGCGGGAAATCTCTGATTTTGTAGCCTTAGGGATATAGTTTGCCACCTTTTGGATGTTGGCTGGTATTTTCAGTTCCCAAGGTGTGGCTTCTAAAAGTATAATTCGCTACTAATGTCAGAAAACAGGAAGGAATAGACAAACAGGAATCATGTTTTATGTATGCGCGAAAGACAGCCGCCCTAGAGATAATGATGGTTACTGTAAGGGCTTGTTACAGGATTACAATTTCTTATTTTAGGAATTTTGAAACCGAACGTTCTCTCCTGGGGATTTGCTATTGGGAAACATGACGGACACTTACGGATAGATGAAGGTCCCACAAAATTTTTGGATTATTGGAATACAGAATCATCCAACATATTCCTATATTTTATCTAGACGTTTGCCAAACGGCACCGAGAGAACTTTACATGGTCAAAAAAGATCGTATTCGTTAATAAGTTAGCAGGTTGGGTGAATAATCAAAAGGTAATGGCCAATATTTCGGAAGCAATTTGAAAAGGAATCATGAAAGACATGATGATTACGATATACCAATGAGAATGTGTTGTTTGAACCTATAATATGCATTTACCTTCTGCAAACTCCATTGCGCCAAAAGGATTTAGAGGAAATGGTACTATAGCCATATGTACCCTGGGAATGAGAAGCCAACCACGTAGTTAACTCAATTTTGAAAATAATAAGATTCATATTATGTTACTTTCTCATTATTATAATAGCTATACTTAAAAATGAAATGTTAAAATGATCACAAAGATAGGAATCTATAGTAGGAAGTATTATCACGTTTATAGTATTTGGAACTTCTTTGCAGTCATGTTAATGAATTCAAACAGGAAAATTGGAAGAATAGAATATTTTGGGTCAATAGGATACGAGCAAACTGTTGATTGTTTTACTGATCAAATGCAATTTGATAGGATTCTTGTTTGGGGTAAACCCTGTTTATAAAAAACCACGATATGGATAATGTTTATTTGCGATGTATGGAGAATAATTAATTCAGGAATTTATTTTGAAGTGGTCACGGCTTAAGATTTAGTTAATGAATTTGTTACATGGGAAATTTAATAATATGAAAGTTGAATTTTAATATTTTTTATACCGTTTAGTTATTATGGCTGCGAGAATTTCAAAACCGAATATTGAGAGTTATCTTAGAAAAAGCATTTCCCACGTTTATATTAATTATGCAGATTGTCGGGTTATTGGAGATTTGTCTTACATGAAATCCAGTTTTCAACGCATTTGGAAAAATTGGGAAAGAAAGTGTTTAAGGTTTACGGTTTTCATGTGGGCCCTATGTGTCCCAAGCGTGGACATGATAGAAGGGAATAGATGCGCTAAGGATATGTTTGAAACTGCAGTGTGTCAGGTCATCCTATTGAGTTCAGCGAAATTCAATAATTGCCCGATTATTTTAAGCAATCTGTATTCTACAGGGATTTTGGAAATGGCACCTTGGGATAGTTATCCCCATCGCCTCGGTAGAGGGTTGAGGGCAGGTTTAAGTTTTCCGGCTGGGCATTAACTTGTTAGCAGATTATTTTTGGGAATTCATATTTTGATCCAACCTAAGACTAATGAGTTGAGAAAAAAATAAATGAGGATATTCTACGGATATATTTTTTTTAATGAAGCTAAAAAATGGCTGAAAACAGAAAAAAACAACCAACCTTTTTTCTATATTCTGCCTACAAAACTCCTTTCACGTTCACAGAATAGTGGGAGATAAATATTCAATTCCATATAGAATAAAGTTATGAAGCGAATTGGAACTTCCTGTCTGATTTTTATGGAATGATTGCAATATTGATAGAATTTGGAGAAGTTGGATTTGAATTCTTGAGAGGAAGGTTTGAACGAATACGATTTTATTTTATCTGAGGTAATGGTACCCAAAAAACAGTGATGGCCAGTAGATATATAAATAGCGGCATGAGGGTAGAAACAACCTTCGGAGGCGGGACAGGGGTTACCTTATTTATTAGATGGCCAAAAGGAGATATTCAAAAGTAAGAAGGATTTGATGTTTTGACCCAGGTACAGGATTATACCAACCCTTGTTGATCTTTGTGATTTAAAACCATGGAAGGAAGCTATAGGATAAATGGTACAAAGCTTGTCTGGGATTTTAAAAGGGAAGTATTTGTGAAGAAACTAAAAAAACTTAAAAATAGGAAAAGTTGTCTTTACAATACTCTAAAGGGAACCGGGCTAAGGAAGTGGAAATCATCGGTATTATGGATTTAAATGGCGTTTGGTTGGACCTGAGGAGTTATACAATTTTTGAAAGTGACCCTTCTCAAACAAACTATATTTAAGAACATTCAAATAAATAGCTAAAATTATGTAATCTCCACTATGATAGTCGGTTGAGAAGAACCTGATTTTGATAAACCTAGGTTTATTTTGTTGGGCACTTCAAAATCGCAAACTATGGATTTTATTTTGCTATGATTTTGGGACGGGTTATTGTGATAATCTTTTTCAGGATTGGTGGTAAGGCGGATTCAAAACTGGTTTTTGGCATCTAATTATTGAATCAGAGAATTATGAATCTTGCAACTTAGGCGATTGAAGATGATCAATATGCCAATCTCAGCAGGGAATTGATGGAAGCCATGATAATAAAGGCACATGGAAAATTTCGTAGGTAAGGATGTCGGAAAGCACCAATACACTTTTTCGAAATTCATAGCTTATTTTAGTGATAAGAAGAGTTCGTCCAATTCTACAGACACCAAATTACTTTTAGGGCCAATTTAAGGTTGGAAAAAGTTAAACTAAAAGACATTGTTTTCGTTGACAAGGACAACAAAGAGCTTTGTTTCAGTGCAATGTCTGATGTCATGTAAAAGAGGGCTCTAGCAATAAAATTTTAGGAATTAATTTTGTTGTAAATGCGTTTTAGTGGGATTTCCATAATTGAAAGTATTGGGGGTTTTAGGTTCTGGGTAAAATGTAAGGAAAAAACATGAATTGTAGGCAAAACTATGTTTTCCAGATTTATTGAATGGATTGTACTTAGTAGTTAGGTTTTATTTTGAGTTGAGTAAGTCGCATTAGTATGGGGAATTCGCGGTCATTAGATCCGTTGTCCTCCTTTTTAAAGAAATTGATGAGAAGGGGACTTTTTATAGGACTATCTTATAAAGCGTGTTTTGAATCAAGTTTTATAATATTTGACTGCTTTTCGCCGTGGTATTTGTAGTCAATGATTTCGGGGCACAGTTTAACTTAGAGATATGAGAGATTGGGTGGTATCGCGAGGAATTAAAATAGGAATTTCAGCTAATACGGGAAAAGGAATAGAATAATTGGATTACTTTCTCCAAAGGGTATCGTTTTCTGAAGCACATTTCCAGTTGCCATACCTCAATCGATTGGGGAAAAGAAAGACACTATCCCGTAAACTGTGTAAGTTGAAAATAACTAGGTTGACTTTATATTTAAAGTCTGACCCTTTTTTCAACCCGCCTGACCGACGGGCAGGGATCGTTAGGAAACTGATTTAAAATAAATGCCCCAGTTCCTGATGGCGCATGGACATTTTCTTGGTCGGCCCCCTTGTCGCCAAATATACGGTTTCATCACCCGCATTCATCGGCTCCGGAAAGAAAAGTTTGGTTTCTTGGACTTACTTTGCGAATTTATCCAATTTAGGTTCTATAAGATTTGGTGGTATAGATAATTTTACGGATCTCCAAGGGAAAACTCGAGAATCGGTGAGTTCCTGCCAGTTGCCTAACTTTTTTATGGCGTAGGGAATACTTGTCTCCCATGCCCTGCAAGTCGTCAGGCGACCTTGGCAGCCTTCGCTGGGTAGGGGCGTTTGTATTTGTAAATTTGCTTCATATCAACGTTAAATGCTTTTTTCATTCCAGCCACATACCTACCAGCATTTCTTATCTGGTGTACCCACCACTATCTGGGTCCTGGATTCGGGAAACACGTTCTTGATGGTAATCCGTAATCCAATTGAGATGTCGGTGGCCGTAATAAGATATTTCTAAAAAACTACGCCCATCTGTTAGACAGCTTAAGAGATAAAATTACACTTAGTTTATCATAGATGCCATTTTTTTAGCATTATAAATTTTGATCGGGCGGCACTTTTCTATCTTGGGTATGCCTTCTATTTGGTATTATTAACTCGAGTATTACTCAACTTACCACTTTGATTAGAGGTCCAGACCCGTTTGAGAGGAGTTCAATAATTCTTTTATATTTGATCCGACTTTCCAGAAACGTTCGATGTAAATTGTTGTACAGGGCCCTTCCCTCGCCATCCCATTTGATTTTGGATTGTTCTTTTTTTTGAGACATGCGATGTCATTGGCTCTGGTTAATGGCTCCCTGATCGGAGTTGTGTTATCTTCAGGCGCCCCGTATTTGCGCTATGGTGTCCTCCAATAGTTCTATGCACCAACTCTTTGTCCATTGGAAAATTGAAATGCTCCAATTAAGGATCTATTTACTGTGTACATCGATTATGGCAATATCATGTTACATAAGCCCGCAACAGGAAGAATTAGTGATATCGGTCTGCCAGAGCCTGTTCGTGGCCGTTCTATTTTTCAGATCGTTAGCAGATAGGAACCTTATAGCTCTTGGGTCCCTGATAGTAGTCTGGGCTTTCTAAAATTGGTCTGTAGGCCATAAGCTTATATAAGGTCTTATTCTTTTCACGTTACGCGTACAAGGTCAAGTTCAGGTAATCGTCAGTACGTTCCGCCCCTGTAGGGTGTTCCCAAAAAGCCAGGGCACTCATTTGCCTTCATTAAGCTTTTAGGTTTCAGCATTACTCTCACTTCTGGGCCTGTAATAAAGACGGAGCGATAGGATATCCAAGGCAAGCTTACACTTTGTTGGACAAGGTTATGCCTTGGATGGACCTATACCACCTTCTGTTTCTTCGGAGTGCTCCATTTGCCAAAGGGCTTTCTTTAAAAAAAATCGTTTATACCACTTTGCAACTGGCCCGATTCTTATTGTAGAGTGGCCCGGATTCCGGAATCCGGATCTTCCCTTTTTCTGGTTTGGACCCGAAGCCAGATCTGCATCTTTCCAAAACTCCCGTTCCAACTTGTATTTGTGATAGGTGTTAGTTCGAATTGCCCGGAGCTTTGGCACGGGCTGCTAGCTCCTTTAACGCCTCAATGGCACTTATGGCCTTGAACGATGCACTGAATTTGTCTTTTTCTGATTCTTCATATTTGACCAGGGTTAAGATTACAACTAACTTTCTGTCCTACAAATTGGGGAGGTTATAATCTTCGGTGAGCCACGGGGCCTGATAATCGGTCGAGTACGCTCACAGAAAGTCGGCGACCGATTCTTCTTGCCGAGCCAAAGTCCCATCATGGCTACTATCTTGACTGGAACAGGGTAAAAGAGCTAATATTGCCATTTAATTAATTAACTTTGAAAATGTACAAGAGTAAAACAGGAATTACAGCCGTAGAGTTAAGCAAAAAGCAGTGGAATAAGATATGCCAGAGGAAAGCGTCGAGTTGAAATAATGCCGGGGGAAACTGGACATACCTTCATTCGGTATGAGGCGCTGGCGTAGGAGAGGTCCAAAGGATTCTTGGGGACATAGTTCTTCCGGGGAAAAGGGAACACCAAATTAACGGAACGAGGCACGGGAAATTCGCAGAATTGAAAGAAAAAGTTAAGGAAATGCCGAAACTAGAAAGGGTGCTTTTCTTAAAAAAGGCGATAGCCATCTTCCTCCCTAGAGCGACAGGAAAATAATAGGGTTTATAAAACACCATAAATTATAAATTCCCGGTCGGGAAGATGGTTTCGGCAAAAATGTTCAAAGGTCAAGCAAAGGGGTATTATTGACTTTGGTTGGGACAGAGGCTCCTTCCAAACAGAGATGATGAGAAAAGCGAGGCCATTACATCTGTCATCCGGAGATTGTTTCTGAGGAAGCTTTGGGAGTTACGGGGCAACTAGGAATAAGGTGGAGCTCGGTAAAGGGGGTATCGCATTCAAGACCTAGGGTAGCAGGATTAATGGAGGGCAAAATAACCTGTTTGCCAAAAAGCAAAGCGTAAAATTTTCAAACTAGACCCACAGCAGCCACACTATCCAGTTTGCACCACAATATATTAAGATCAGGACTTTGCCCGTCTCTAGAGACCAGACACCAAAGGTTTGGGTTGTGGGATTAACCTATATAAGAGACCAAAACAGGCTGGATTGTATTTAACAGTAAATTACTAAGATGCTGTTGCCACCGGGAAGGTCGTTGAATGGTCGTGAGGCACAAACCTTAAGTACGGCCGACACTATTAAGTCCCTGCATGGAAATATGGGCATTAAATCGAAACAACATCACGAAAAACTTATATTGCCATGTCGGAATAGGGGGTTCTCAATACGCCAAGGTTCCAACTTTTCAGCCGATACTACCTGAAAAAATTATAATGGATCGATAAGACAAAAGTATGAGTAGAAAGGTAATTGTCTGGGGACACCGCAGTGGCTGAATCAATTTATAAGAGCCTAAAGCGTAGAATGGGTCTAGCGCATAGCTATAAACCTCAGATCAGAAGCCGAGCATCTGATCTTCCAAATGGATAGAAACCCTGGTATAACGAGAAAGAAGAAGTTACCCACTCATCTTAGGGTATAAACACTATTAGAAGGAAATTGACAAGTAGAATTGTATAAATCAAAAATGCAGCATTTGACTCTTATCTTAATGTTCCACTTATATGTTGTAAGTCATTAAATACCAATGGCCATCCATCCAACAATAAGGTAGGGACACGTTCCACGGGCGCGGTTCTGCCAACGCTACGATTATCCGCCCGATTACCTTGATCACCGTAATCCTTTGATAATGGTCGAAGTGGAAGAACATCAAAAGTTGATTAGGACTCCCTTATTTGCCTCCTCAGATAATCGCTGTTGCTCATCCCCTTGGCACTAGAGGCAGAATACGATCACGTCTCTCGTATCCCGTATCGACCATGTTTGCCCCGTATTGCGGCACTGAATCCATTTAGGGTTGAAGGAAGCTTCCCTGTCCCTGGTAGGCATGGCAGATGAGACCGGTCAAAGTAGGTTCCTTCTTTCATATTTGGGGGGAATTTGCAGAACTAGGAAATTAAACTGTAATAAATTGATAATCAGGTTATTTAAATTGTAACTTTTATTCTTTGTTTTATTAGGGCGATATTGATCTATACTTTAAGTTAGCTAATAACACTACTTTATTACATAAAACCAGCTGATTTGGCATGCCGCGCTAATTGCTAAATAAAATATTGATTACTCTTATTTCTCTTGGGAAAAATAATAGCGTCAATAAAAAGCCAAAACGAGCAAAGTGTCCCGTTTGCAAAAAAAAAACACGAGTAATAAAATCCAATTGAATCATATATTAACCAGACAAATCAGGTCTCCCGCGGTATTTCAAAAGAACCAAAAAACCACTATGTTTCCTAAAAACACGCAAATTTACAAGTCAGAAAAACCCTTCAATGTAACCGGAAAGTTATTTTCAGAACAAACACAGTATAATCTTGAGGTATTCAAGAAGAACAAGAAGGGTATCAAAGATGATTGGATTCCTTGTCAGATCGAAGTTAACCTAGACAAAAACTGGCAGTATGCTGTCCGAAACAACTAGCGCTGATTTTGGGTTAGCAATTAACAACCGTTACAACGGGATAGCCCACAAAACAAACAACTACCCCAAATAGCTTCAACCAAAGAGGTACTTGGTGTTGATGAATTTATGCATATCGAAAAAGGGGATAAGCTAGGAAACGTATTCCATTGATATGGAAATTCAAGGCCCATTGATATTTTACCTTACGGCAGGGAGGAGTTATGAGACGCTTAAAAAAGTGGCTGATCAAAATAAGTCCTGGTTGTGAAGTTGTCAACCAGAGACAGGCCCAGTTGTATTTTCCTTCGGCCATTAATTGAGAATTTGTCCAGTGACAGTTGAACACGGGTTCCAAGAAGCCGATTTCATTATTAATGAACCTTATCCGGAGGAGCTATTGATAAGTACTTCAACAGGTGAAGGGTTCCGGAAAATCAAAAAAAAACTAATTTAAAAGAAAAAAAGCATGAGCGTGTATTTAAAAAAAATGTTCCGCAAATGGTCACATTACTGTGTGCGATGCGAAAGTTAAAAACAACTACGGAGGTACACTATAAACAATCCAACAAAGAGTTGCCTTCAAAATAAGTAGATCAGAGGAGCCAGGATTGTTTCAATTAAGGTTAAGGAATTTACAAGCAAGGATATCCAAACGAAAAGGGACCGCACAAGAAAGAATTTTGGATAAGTCGCAATTACTCGGCCCATTCCATATCTTTCTGCTTAGGATTCGAATTGCCACCCAGATTAAGGGGCCTTCAAAATTTCAAAAACCCAATTCTCCTGTGGGGGTGTGGGGGGGTGTA
>Ga0163217_1004747_pt1 | contig 10465 bp, 10 predicted proteins | sample SynspAceP_FD_185933 | JGI IMG/M metagenome (GOLD analysis project Ga0163217, IMG submission 185933) | Saline lake microbial communities from Ace Lake in Antarctica - Synechococcus sp. Ace-P (PacBio error correction) | ecosystem: Environmental > Aquatic > Non-marine Saline and Alkaline > Saline ... | reverse complement strand
TCATTATTCCTGCTTCGTTTCGCGTCCACGCGGCTGCCTGGCAAGCCCTTAGCTGGGATATCGCCGGCCAAACCGAATGATTCAAGCACGTCTGCAGCAGGCGTGCCAAAGTACGGCGGCCAGTTGTCACGGTCGCCACTGATGATCAGCGTATTGCGACCGCCTGTCAGGGTTCGGCGCGCAGGTTGGTACTGACCCGCGCCGACCATCCCTCGGCTACCATCGGCTGCAGGAAAGTTCGTTCAAGCCAGCTCGCGGTTGCAGGCGGACGCCTGCGTTTCAAGTGCAAGGTGATGAGCCAATGATCCGCCGCGCGCTGATCAATCAGGTGGCCCGGAATCTGCTCGCCTTATCCCCAAGCCAGCATGCCACTCTGGCCGAGGGCCGCTTGAGGATCTGCAAAAGCCTGTTTCAATCCAATGTGGTCAAGCTGGTGACTGATCACCAGGGCTTCGCACTGTATTTCAGTCGTGCTCCATGGCCCTGGTGCCGCGATTGCTTTTGCGCTGGAGCCCAAGGACCTTGCCAGGCCGACACGCCGTTCCGCCGTCACATTGCCTTTACGCATACAAGGTCAGTTTTCTGCACGACTACGTGACCTGGCCGCCCAGCCGCTTGAGCAGGGCCGAAAGCCTTGAGCAACTGCGCGCCTTGGTTGGCTCGAATCCAGGTGGCCGATGGCCTGCGAGGTGCCGCCGCCGGAGTGGATTACGCAAGTGGATCTGGATCGGTTAGCGGGCATTTCTGGGGGCGTCATGACCCGGATTCTGTTCGTCTTGCCTGGGAATATTCTGCCGATCGGCCTATGCCGAGGGGCGTGTTCGCCAGCGCTTTGCAGCAAAGCGCCCGGGCGCAGCAAGTGCAGATTATTCCGCCGGAACGGGTGGCTATCACACCGGCGAACCGCCTGATCGAAGGGCACGGCCGCGGCCGCTGAAGCGTCGTGCTATGATCTGGGCGCGCTCAGCGTTGCACGCGCCGGTCGCTGACGAGGAGCTTTTCCCGCTTTGAGTTTGATTCTCGCGATGGATCCAGAGCAATCTGGACAACTGCGCGCCCGCACCCCAGCGAATGCCAAGGCGCAGTTGGGTTGTTTCATGGCGTTCGGCCCAGGGCTGCGGCGGAAGTGCCGGACCCGTATATACGATGGCGATGATGCTTTTAAGCAGGTATTGGATATGCTTGAAGCTGCCAGTGCCGGCTTGCTCGAAGCATCTGCGAAAATGACCAGCCTTAATCTTGTCGAGAACGCTGATTTGCGGCCGCTTCAATACTTTGGGCATCAGCGAACAGGGCACGCCGTCTGGCATACGTGGAAACGACGCTGAAACTACGCGCAGCACTGAGTCTTGCGCATACGCACGCTGGCCGATTACATGGCTGGGCCGTGGCAGCAATGTGGTGGTTCGCGGCCCGGCGGAGGGTTGGTGATTGTCGTATGCGCGCCGTGGTGGTCGGCGTAATTGTTTGAGCGTGGCCCGGACCGCTGTGATTATCGAGGTGAGCGGGAGGGTTGCGATTGCTCTGGTTAACTGGAACGCTGGATCAGGGGCTGTCAGGCCTGGAGAACCTCTCTCTTATTTCCTGGGACCCTGGGCTCAGCGCCAGTGCAGCAATATTGGTGCCTATGGTGTTGAGCTAAGGACAGTTTCGACAGCCTCGATGCACTGGACCGGGGGAAAACTGCAGGTGCCTGCGCTTCTGTCGCGAGGAATGTCAAATTTTGCTTACCGTGATTCCTGTTTTCAAACGCTTCTGCAGGCGTTATGTGATCTTCGAGCCGTCTGCGCCTGCAAGCGCGCCCGTTTTGGGAATGTCGAGTACGCCCCCCTGGGTGCGGCATGCAGGCAACCGGACTGGGCAGACGTCCAGATGCGCGGGTGAGTCAGCCGCCTGGTGTGTCAATTTCGTAGGCCAGTAAAACGCCGGACCAGCGAAGCTGGGTAACGCCGGTAGTTTTTTCAAGAACCCACTGATATTCGGGCTACCCCAGTTGCAAGACTCGCTCCGTTGATTATCCAAGCTTGCCGGCATACCGCAGGTTGATGGGCAGTACAAGGTGGCGGCGGGATGGTGATCGAGAAGCCGGGCTGAAAGGTTATCAGCTGGAATGTAGGCGTGCACAAGCGAACAGGCGCTGGTACTGGTCAATTTTGCGCAGGCGCGCGTGGCAGGAAGTTACTGGCCCTGCGGAGGCAGATCAGCAAGACGTGCTACACGTTCGGTCTGGAACCTGGAGATGGAGCCGCAGCAGATCGGTAGGGCAGCCAGCGTGTTCTGGTTCAGGGCACCGGCTGCTGTTTCACGGATCGTATTTCAGGCGAACCGCGAGCATAAAAAAGGGATGCGCAAAGCATCCCCTTTTTTAGTGCCAAAACCTTGCTTAGCGTGGTTCTTGTGGCATCCTCAGGTGAGTCTTCCTGCACTTCACCCTCGTAGTTTAACCTTCGTCTTCTCTTCAGCGTCGGCCGTCGGGCTCGAGGCCAGCGCAGTCTGCTCGGCACAAAGCCTCGCTTTGGCGCTTGCTGTACTGCAGGCGCAGCAACCTCAGCAGGTTCGGCTCGGTAGCCAACGCAGGCTCGGCGGACGTCATCTGGGCTTCAACGACGCTTCTGAGTCTGGCGGTCTCGGCCTTGGCTTCTGGCTCGGGCTGAGGCGCGGCTTGCTCGGCTTCAGCCTGCCTCGGCCAGGCGCTTGGCCTCAAGCTGACGACGGCGGATTTCCCGCGGATCGTATAGGCACGGCCACTTTCAGTCACTTGGGAGCAGGTTCAGCGGGTGTTTCGCTGACGGCTTCCTTTGGCGCTTCGGGCAACTGCTTCCACAACGGTTTCAGGCTCTGGCTGATCAACGGGGCCAGCTGGTGTTTCCACAAAAGTGGGTTTGCGCGTGGTGGTTTCGTAACAGACGAGGACAGGCGTGACCGTTTCCGTGCGTTTGCCGTGTTTCCGCACGTTTCCACCGCGGTAGGGGCTGTGTCTTCAACCTGGGTATCCGCTACGGCTTCGGCCTTGGACTTTCAGGCGCTTGCGGGCTCAGTGACTTTCTTCCAACGCGCTCGCGCTCACTCAGGCATCTTGCTGATCGCTGGGTTGGCGTGACTGAATGCCTGCACCGCATGTTCGATCGATGCTTCCAGATCGCAGCAGCCTGGGTCAGGGCCAGCTTCGACGGCCGTGCTGATGTCATTGACGTGCTTCAGTACTCTCGCACGCGGCTGGTTCATTTTGCCAAAGGCAGTGCAGTGGTAGCGCGACGGGCTGCGACGCGGCAACAGGTGCCTTGAACTCTGCTGAGTATCGCGCTGCTGGTACCTTGCGTCGGAGCTCTGCTCGGCCATCTGCATTCAGGTTTTCTTCCTGATTGACCCGGCTACGGCGATTTTGCGACGGACGCTGGCTGTTGCGGCGAACGGCGCTTGGGGCGCTCGCCCCTCGTTGCTTCATTCAGTCACTCTCCTGAGATACCTGCTCAAGATCGGATGTCTCTTCGCTGGCGAGGCTTCTCTTTCACTGCGACGCGGGCGACGTTCCGGCCGGCGCATCGTTCTGAATAAGCAGCAATTGGCTTCCTGATTGCTCTGACGAGCTTCACTGCTGACCTCGGCTGGGCCACGGCGGCGCGGCGCGTGGTCGGCGCTTCGGCGGAAGGGCTGCTGTCGGTTTGCAAGCAAGGGCGACAGGCGGGAGGTCACGTTTCTCGACCTGCTGCTCGTACGCGGCGGCCTGCGGCTTGCGCCGTACGCTTCTGGGCTTGCGGCACGTTCACTGCGTTCGGGCGCTCAGCGCGGTCAGTGCGCTCGCGTCTTTCGCGCGCTCAGGGGCGCGCTACGCTCGTTGCGTGGGCGGGCCGATGCGGTTGTTGCGACCGCTCGTCGTTACGCTTGTTGTCGCGATTGGCAAGGGCGGCTTTCAGTCTTGGCTTCCGGCTTGCTGGTTCAGCATTGGCGCTGCTCGTCACTGGCGAACAGGCTGACCAGTAATTTGATCAGGCCTTTGAAGATGCCCTGCTGGCTCCTGAATGACTTGCGCTGCAGCTGCCAAACCGGGGTTGGCGCAGGGCGCGAAGGCGCGATGCGGTTCTGACGCTGCTTCTTGACGCCACATCGCCTTGGTCTGGGCTTGACCGGCGTTGGCTCTTCAGCAAAATTGTCGCTGCTCATGTGTGTAACTGGTTTTCACCGTTGAGCACGGACTCGTGATCATTCACGCAGGCGCTGCACATCGAAGTGCGGTGCGTTCCATGTGTCGCTAGGCAGGTATCAAACAGGCGACCTTTGGTACGCTCTTCGGTCTTTGGCCAGTGCGTCACGCTTTTCGTTGCAGCAGGAAAGTCGCTACACGATAGGCACGTTGGGCACGTTACTTCAGCGGTACGTTCCTTGAGTGCTTCCTCTTCGATCAGGCGCAGTACAGAAAGAGGACAGCGGATTCAACGTTCGCGGATGCGTGCCACGGCCATTACAGCGCGGGCAGACGATGCCGCTGGTTTCACCCAGAGGACGGACGCAGGGCGACTGACGGGACATTCCAGCAGGACCAAAGCGCGAGAGACGCCCTACCTGTACGCGGCACGGTCTGCTTCCAGGCTTTCTTGGGACGCGTTCTTCCACGGCCGCTGATTCTCGGCCGGGGTCATGTCGATAAAGTCGATAACAATCAGCCACCGATATCACCGCAGGCGCAACTGGCGGGCTGACTTTCTTCAGCCCTTCCAGGTTGTTCTGCAGCGCGGTTTCCTCGATATCGCTTGCCCTTGGTGTGGCGCGCGAGGAGTTGATGCGACTGACACCAGCGCTTCGGTATTGGTCGAGACGATGAACCGCCGGAGCAGTTTCACTTCACGTTCAAGGCGGTTTCAATCTGGCTTTCGATTCTGGAAGCGATTGAACAGCGGCACGGTGTCCTTCATAGAGTTTGAACCTTGCTCGCGTACTGCGGCATGACCTGACTGATGAAGTTCAGTGCTTTCTCCTTGACCGTTTCGCTGTCGATCAGCACTTCGCCATGTGCCTGGCGTAGATAGTCGCGGATCGCACGGATGATGACGTTCCTTTCCTGATAGTCAGAACGGGGGAGGGGCGCTCGGTGAGGCGCCTTGATCGCGCCCCAAGTTGCAGCAGCGTAATCCAGATTCCCATTGCAGTTTCTTCGGCCTGCGGACCCAGGACCAGCATGTGCGCACGATCAGATGCCATATCGGCAAGGCACGTTCAGGCTGTTGATGTGGCCTCGCGCAGGTCATTTTGCGCTCGTCGCCTTCGATGCGGCGGGAAATAGCCGGCCGGGACGCGGGTGTTAGGCAAGTTCAGGAACCAGTAGCGGCCAGCCAGGCGATTTTAAAGGTAGTCAGGCAGCGCCTTTATTGCCGCGGCTCTTCCTTGCTACCTGAACAATGACTTCCTGCCTTCGCGCCAATACTTCCTTTGATGTTGACGCGGCCTTGCAGGCTGCTTGAAGAAGTATTCGCGGGAGATTTCCTTGAGGGGGAGAAAGCCGTTGGCGATCTGAACCGAAGTCGACAAAACGCGGCTTCGAGCTAGGCTCGACCCGGGTGTCCTGCCTTTATTAGATGTTGGCTTTCTTCTGTTCACCGGGCTCCGGATTCAATATCCAGATCGGTACAGCGCTGGCCATCTACCAGGGCACGCGCAACTCTTCGGTGAGTTGACGTTGAATCAGGCATTTCTTTTCATGAGTACCGTTGTGTTATCCAGTGCTCACCGGATTACACAATGACGGCACCTGCGACTCTTATGTCCAGTGTCAGGCGTGTTTCTGCTTGGCCAAACCTTGCCCCTTTTCAGAGCCTTCATCTCAGGCCTGGGCGTGCATGACTGCGTCTGTCTACGCGAGTAACAGAGAAAAATCTATGTCACATGTCGCCTATCTCTTCTAAAAGACGGTGCGTGCGGCGGTGGATTCTGTTCAAGCACTGCCGGTGAAAAATCCACGCCAGAGGTGCGCCGCACGAATTGTGTTTTTACTCACTTGCAGAGGATCAGATTCGCCTGCTGGCATGTTTCAAAGGTTCCTTCGGGAGGAATCGCCGAGACTGGAACGGGGACACATAAATGGGCACGTATCAACGCTCGTCACATTGATCCTGAAGCTGTTGGCATCCCACCTTAACACCATTACCCATCTTAATCAGGGTTGCCTCATGTCTTGCGGGACGGTGTTTATAATTCTGGCTGGCCAACATGGCAACCAGTGTGTCGACAATGAAGGCCGCCTGGCAAAACTGTTTCAATAGCCTGGCGAGGGCCTCTAATTTCGGTGTTTTCTGGGCGGGCTGCGGCATGCGTCTTGCGCTAGTCGTATCCCCGGCTTGCCTGTTACGCAGCTCGTCCGAATATAACAGGCATTTTTTAAGTTGCTTCCAATTGCCAAGAAAAAAATGTATCATGCGCGGTTGAATACAAGTTCCCCCGATTACCTCTCCCAAAGTCACAGAATGATCTTACAGGAAAGATAGGCTGGGCAGCGAATTGACAATATCTGATGACCCGCTCGAAGGGTGCTTCGCGCACTCTTTGTTTCTACCGCATCCTGCGCCAAGGGTGAGGTGCGGGTGAACAAGGGCCGCAGGCAAGCCCAGAGTAATTCGCTTGGCAGCCGGGCGACAACGTGCGTATCCCGCCGGTTTCGCCTGCCGGAGCCGAACGAGCCGGTAAACTGGTTCGGGCAGGGGCCATAATTGACTACGCTGAGGAAACATTTGTCTATGAGGGACAAGGGCTTGATCCGTGGTCAACAAGCCGGCTGGTCTGGCCGTGCACGCGGGCAAGCGCGGCTGAACTTTCGGCTGATTGAAGCCATGCGACAGATCGCGTCCCCGATGTCGCAATGGAGCTGGTTCATCGCCTGGATCGGGATACATTCCTGGCTTGCCTGATGGTGGCGGAAAAAGCGCGCAGCATGCTGCGCCACTGCATCGGCGCTGGCGCCGGATGGCGGCGCAAGCGCTATATCGGCACTGGTTCGCGGCCACTGCGGCGACACCAAGCGGCGTGCACCGCAACCCTTGCAGAAAAATAACCTGCGCTCGGGGCCGAAACGCATGGTGGAAGTCCAATCCCGAGGGCAAGGAATCGGCTGACCGAGTTTCAGCGTGATCCAGCGCTTGGTGATTTCGCCAACCCTTGTGGGAAGGCCCGCCCGATTTTAACCGGCCGTACCCACCAGATTCGTTTCCATGGCCCGCGCATGCCGGGCATCCGATTGCCGGTGACCAAAGTACGGCGATGACGATTTTTCCCAAGCAGATTCGTGAAGCCTGGGTGGCAAGGCGCGCTGTTTCTGCACCGCCGCCTCGCTGACCACCGAGTTGCCGGACGCGTTACCCGCCTGGACGCGCTGCAGAGCCGGGCAAGAGTGTGGGACGACACACTGAGAAAAGCCTGTGAAACAATGTCTGAGATTCGAACGCTGATATTTTGACTGGGATGGCACGCTGTCCGACTCGCAATCTCCCGGATGCGAAGATGATGCGCGGTGCGGCCGAACTGATGGTGTCCTTTACGCGGCAAGAGCAGCAGGTGCAGTACATTATTGCCTGGGTTTGCCTGAAGCGGTGGCCATTCTGTTTCCGGAAGCGAAGACCGGCTCTTGACCAGGCGCGCTGACCGAAGCTTAGCAGTCAGTATTTGGTAGCTTCAGGAAGCACACGCCGTTCGCCGGTGTTGACGGCGTGGAGAGAGGCCTTGAACCGGACTTTCGCCGAGGCAGGTTAACCAGTGGCGTGGCATACGGGTTAAAGTCGGCGGGGGTTGGACGGGTTTTGAAAGTCACATGATCTGACGAATTTTTTTGATGCTGACGCGCTTGCGCTGACGAGAGTCTCAGGCAAAGGCCACACCGCGCATGCTGAAGAAAACTCAAATCCACCTGGAGAACCCCCGCTAGCGCCGCGGTTGATGCTGGGTGACAGCGAATATGATATCCGATGGGCGCCATAACGCGCGGGTGCGGGCAGTGCTGTCAAGCTGGGAACGCCGCAGTCCCGCAGCACCGTTGCAAAGCCGCCCGAGGCTTTGTATTAGCCTTCAGCGAGTTCCATCCCTGGGTCAGTCGGCGTCAAGTCCGGGCCCCGTCAGCAAAATGCATCACGGTCCCGTCACTAAGCTTAAGAGAATGTCATCGGCTGATAAGTGGACGAAGGTCCTCAGCAGGATGGAGCAAAACCGGAGGAAGCCGCCGCTGAAAAAGTCGCGAGGGACGCAAGCCTGGAATTGTTGGAGAAAAGGGCTGCTGGCAGTCGACCCAGGAACAGCGCCGCTGCGCGCCCGCTGGGGGATCTTCTTCAAGACCCTGACCTTCGTCTATTCTGTTTGGCGCCATCATTGCTGTTTTTCGCCTTTTTCCTCGATTGACCGTGCCAGCTCGCAGGCCGAGCCACCATACGGCGGTTATCGAGTTGCGCGCATCATTGCGATCAGCAGGGAGCGCCAGTGCCGAACAACCTTGATCACCAGCCTGGCGCAAAGGCCTTTTGAAGATGACAATACGCGCGGCGTCATCTGCGAATGATAAACAAGCCCCGGGGGTAGTCCGGTCCAGTCCGTTACCGTCTATGACCGAAAATCAAGCGCCTGCGCGCTTGAATCCGGACAAGAAGGCTGTTATGCGGGCATTACGATCTGGGGCTTTCGGGACGCTTATTACATAGCCGCCGCCTGCCGACGAGATCTACGCCGACAAGGCCAGTCTAGTCGGGCTCCATCGGTGTTCACGGGCAGCGGGCTTCGGCTTTGCGATACACTGGAAAAGCTGGGTGTTCGAGCGCCGTACCTACACCGCAGGTTGAGCCACAAGGCGTTACTTGATCCCTTCAGCCGGAGAAGCCTGAAGAAAACGCGCCTTCTGTTGCAGGATTGCTGCTTGAGGACTACCCATCAGCAGTTTCATTGCTGCAGGTCAAGGCGGGGCGGGGCGGTGATCGCCTGAAGGGATGTTCCGGAATATAGTTCAGTGGTCTGGCTTGTCTGGCGAGCAGGCGGGGATCTGGGTTGGTTGATGCTGTCCAGTACCTCGGCCGGTCGCTCGAGATATCATCGGGGCGAAGAGGTGGTCGACTTTACACCGCGAATCGCCGTTCCAGCGTTTTCGCGCCAAACTGGCGGGTTACCAGTATCGGCAACACGCTGGCGATGCACCTGGGTCTGAGTGCGCCCGTCTGCGCTAAGGCGCCCCGGGCACTCAGGGCAAGTCGATTCCTTCTTATAAGCAGGTGTCGCACAGCCTGATCAGCGGAAGCCCGATCAGGCTGTTGGGATCATCGCCACGGCAAGGCATGAAACAGCGTAATACCCAGACCCCTCCCATCTTGAAACTGCCTGCGCAGTCGTAAGGTTGCTCCTTAGGCAGGTAGAAGCGCTCGCATTAGATCAGCGTTCTGAACACCACATCGAAGGGCTCGGTCACCACTGGTGTTTGGCCGGCTTGTGGCATGAGCAGGCACAAGTGACGTGTTATGAGGTCAGTGTTTCTGCCGCTGCAGGCCCGCAAAGTTGCTCGGCGAAGCGGCGGGGTGGCTGCCCCGGTTTGCTTCAAGGCTGCGCCGTCGAGCAGCAATACCTGTCAGAACCTTATCAGCAGGTGTTCTGGGTGCTGATGCTGGCCAGGGCCTGAAGCTTGCTTCAAAGGCCAGGCGCAGTGTCAGCTCCTGGGCGTTGTTCTCCGGGCCGGACCGCTTTCGTCAAAATCTCGGGGCCGCTTGCCCAACTTGAAAGGCAGGTTCAACGTTCCAGCAGGGGCGGGGCGCGATAGGGCGAGCTGGAGGCGAGGGGACGATAGGCAGCATGGCGTTGACCTTCTTGATTGGTGATGCCATTCGATAGGCCCTGGTGTGCGGCCTTGGTTTAATCTGGCAAATTAGTTTTGACAAGCCGGGGCGCATGATGGCCTAGGAATTTGGCGCGCTTGATGTCTTGGGGGACCCATTAGCCTGCACACATTAGAGCACGCAAGGCTTGGTTGACCGCGAAATCGTTCTGAAAGGACCGGTTTGTTTTGCGTCAAAAGAATTGCCACGCCTGGAAGTGGCCTGTTGGGACGCTCCGTGCGGGGACGGTTTCCAGGTTGAAAAAGCTCGCTTTCGCGCGGGACGCGCAGGGTATTGCTAACCTTGCAACGGCCCATTAACCAGGTAGAAAAAAAGTGGCACCTGATTTGTCAGCGCTGCCTCGGAAACAGGTACTGGTAAGCCCGCTCGATTAGGGTCAGTTGTGGGGACTGGGGGGTTTTGTAAACCAAGGACCGAGGCAAGCCCAAAACAGCTACCGGCGCCCACTTATGAAACCGGTGTATTAATGGATTGATGAAACCCCTTGATCTGCATGCGCTGATCGAGGGAATTGAACTGCTTCCTGGCTCTGCCTGCAGTTTCCAATCATTCCAATGGAAAACATGTCAGCATCCTCCGGGCTACCAACCCGATCGGAGGACGGGTCGTCTCTCTTCTCT
>Ga0163217_1085685_pt1 | contig 10466 bp, 17 predicted proteins | sample SynspAceP_FD_185933 | JGI IMG/M metagenome (GOLD analysis project Ga0163217, IMG submission 185933) | Saline lake microbial communities from Ace Lake in Antarctica - Synechococcus sp. Ace-P (PacBio error correction) | ecosystem: Environmental > Aquatic > Non-marine Saline and Alkaline > Saline ... | reverse complement strand
GCAGGCCCTGCCCCCTGACTTGCCCGTTGCGCATCGGCCATTGGACGATCCGATGGAAGAACGTTGGCATCGGCCCGCTGACGGGTCTCGGCGGTGGCGCCTTGGCCCTGGCTTCACCATCCAGGTCCGCCCGAATTTGAAGACTTTGCTTTCCGAACAGCTGGGTCGAGAGGGCGATTGGCGAGGTTCTGCGGGCCCGAGGCCTACCGGCACCGCTAGGCTTGTGATCAAGAATTGCCCGGAAGCTGCATCCGTGGCCAGCGCAGTATGCATCGGAAAGCCTGGCCTGGGAGAGCAAGCCGGCGCCAGAACTTCGGGCTGTCAGCTCTACGCACAGCGTTGGCGGCCGTCCGTGCTGCCCTTCCTCAGCCTCCACCTACCACGCCCCACTTGGCGGGGGAGGGCCATATATCGTAGATCCTTGAGAACATCCAGTGACGCCAACGACTCCTCCCCGGCAATCCCTAATCAAGGGGCTTTGGCAGCCAGCGCCGATGACGGACCCCGACGTTCGAAACCACGCAAAGTGACCAGCCGGGACGGCTGCGCCATTGAGGCTGCCGGCAGCCTGCTCGACCCGCTGCGCAGCGAAACCTGCCCGCGCCGATGGCGAAGGACTGGTGAGCGTTGCGCTCGGCACATCAGCCGGCCGGATCACCAGGCATCAGCGCCTACGCCCCCAGCCGGGTGAGCTGGTTGCCCGCTTGGCGCTTCACGCCCTACTTGAGCCATGCTCCACCTCGACAAGGCCTTCACCTGGGGCGCCACCCCAATGGCTACGGCACCTGGCCGGCGCCCTGGCGGCCAACCAACAGGGAGCCACCTTCCAGCGCTCACAGGACAGGTATGGCCAGCGGGCGAACGGGGCCTGCAGCAGGCGTGGCGCCAGGGGCTTCCCGGGCCATTGCGCAGCCATGTGGACAGCGCGGGCCTGCTGCGGAGGCCAGCTGGGAGGCCCTGCTGGACCTGCAACAGCGCTGGCAGCAGGCGGCTGACCCTGCGCCAAACTGGTGGCTTTGTCCCGGCTCGGGCACTGGGCCACGGACCGCGGGGGCCCGGCTGGCCAGACGCCTGGCCAGCCGGGCCGGGCCAGCGACGGATGGGGAGCTCCCTGCGAATCCTGCTCGGTGGGTTTTCTCGGCGCCCTTTCTCGGGCCGATGCTGGCGAGCGACCGGCAGTTGCAGCTCTGTTGCGCTTGGCTTGACGGCTTTGGCTGCGGTTGTTCGGACCTGCAACGGTCGATTGGAAAGCCGCGGCGAAAGGCGGCACCGGCTGGAGCAGGCGTCGCCCTGGTGGCCCGGCTGGTGAGGGAGCAGGCGAATCGCCATTCCCTGACTGCAGCACAGCGCCAGCATGTCCAGCTTTCCAGCCGTCGCTGCTTGGACCTGGCCGGACGTGATCGCCGAGGCGGGGCTGGCCGTGGTGCCCTGCCTTCCCACCAACCTCTGGTTGCTGGGCCACCACGGTGGGACACGCCGAACTCCGACGATGGCGCCGATCCGCCACTTCAGCGGGGCCGGGCGTGACTGTGGCAATTGGTGGAGATAACGTCCAGGGATCCCTGGTTTCCCGGCGGTGATTTCGATCCGCTCGAACTGTTGCGGCTGTCGGTGACAGCCGTTCCCACTAGCCCATGGAACGCCAGGGTCTGATGCGTTCACCACGCTGCGGGCCAGGGCTGATGGGGCGGCCTGGGACGGGGTTGCTGCGCGAAGGGCGCCCGCTGAACCTGATCCTCCTGGCCGCCAGAACTGGAGCGACCTGCTGGCCCGTTGCCCGCACGGCGAGGGGCTGCGCCAGGGCCAGTGGTTGCCCCCTTGGAGCTCCGGCCTTGCAGTCGCTGCTCGATGGCCCTTGCCCGTGGGGTAGGGCCACCTGTCAGAACAAGCTCACCATGGGCTTCGCCCTCTTTCTTGCCGCCGTGTCCGTCAAGCCTTGCCTTGAACCCTTTCCCTGAGGGCCTGACCGGAGGATCTGCCTGCACGGCCACGGCGCAGAGTGCGGCGATTCGAAACCGGAAACTCAGCGGGCCAGCGGGGCCACCGGCTTCAGGGCCAAACTTGGTGCATGACGGGCCAGAGCTGGCGCGCCTCTCGCGCGACTGTTTCGAAAACTTTTACTCCACCGGTGTTGCAGCCCTATGCTGAAGCGGCCGATTTGGGCCCAGCTGGTGCGTCAAGCCAGCCGGCCTCGGGAGGTGCTGGGCCGTTGAGCCAATGGCTGCAGCCGGCAGGGTGTTCCGTGACCCTGCGCGGAAAGGCCGGGCCACGGGCAATTTTACGGCCAGTGCGTGCCGCTCTCGGGCGGTGGTGCTCGACCTCAAAACAATGGGCCTGAACCGGATGCGGCAGCTCGAGGCCAGCATCTGGGATCGTCACGCCGAGCGGGCTGCCTGTTGGCCGGACCTCGACCGTAACTGTCGGTTTCAAGGCCGCTCCACTGCGGCTGGCCCCAGGCACCTGGCGCAGCGCCACGTGGGCTGGGTTCATCGCTGGCGGCTCCGGAGCATTCGGCTCCCTGCGCTGGGGATTTCCTGCGCGATCCAGGCCAATTCTGATCGGCTGGAGTGGTGACCTGGAGGCGGAACCCCGCCTGCTCCAAGCTCGATGGAAGAGCAAGCCGGCCGATCAACCATGCCTACGGAACCAACGGCATTTCATCACGGCGTCCGCTGCCCACCGCCGCCGCCGTTGGACTGGCAGGCAAACTGGTGGTGGAGTTCAGCAACTGGGAGCGCCGCCCTCGAGCCGCCCGGATGTTGCCTGCACAGCCCTTGCGCTCCACAGCCTCTGCCTGCTGGAGGAAGCTGTGGCCCGTCAAATGCCAGCCTCGGCGGCCAAGGAGCAGGCGGCTGCCCAGCGGGCCCCGGTGGCCATCGGCCTGCTGCTGTTTGGCGGCGGCCGATACGCTGCGATAATCTGCCCCAACCTGCTGGCGGTATCTGGGCGGGACCTCTTCTGGCAGGCGCCGGAACAGGGCCAGCGGCGGTTCTGCCGCTGCGGGAAACTCTGCTGGAACCACACCACCCTGCATGCGGGGGGGGGGCGGGCCGATGGACCCGGGCTGGACCTACCTGCGAAGATTTGCTGCTGCCCCAAACCGGAAGCACCCTTCTCTCGGCCCTGAAACAGCGCTGGGTGCGAGGATCTGCTCTGGCAACCTTGAGGGTGGTTGCCCGGCAACAGGGGAGCAGCGGCTGGCAGGGCCCTTCGCTGGGGATGGTGCGCTGGCGCGCCGCAGGAGGTCCCTTGCCGAGCTGATCGCTGAGGGTCACCCAAAACGGCGGCCTGCTGTTCAACCCCCGTCTTCAAGACGTCGAGGACGGCGGACTCGGTGTGGTCGATGCGACCAGGTGTCAGGCCAAACATTGCTATGACCCCGGCCGGACTGCTTTCAAACCCAGGCAAGTTACGGGGCTGGGGCTGAGCGAAAGCGCTGAAAGCAAGCATTGAGGAAAAACGCTCAACACTGCAGGGCCAGCCCGGGTCAACGGCATTCGAGGCTGAGTCGGGTGCTGACGCCGGTGACGGATGGGTCTGCCATGGCCCGCAGGCAAAGTGCGTTGGTCGGCGCGATGAGCAGGGCATCGCTGAAGTCGGCGTTCTCGATGCGGGCCTCACTGAAAGTTGCTTGCAGGCATCCAATCCACGCCGCGCAGCAGGCCCGCTGAAATCGGCACCGCTTGAAGTCGACCCGGTTCCATCAGGGCATCGCTGAGATCGCCCACGGAAAATCGGCCGCGAAAACTTGGCCTGGGTGAGGATCGACCGCCGCAGGTCGGGCGCGGGCGAAGTTGGCATCGGCGGCGGGTGGCCCCGGAAAGGAACTGAGGCAGGGCCTGGCCACTTTGAATCAGTGCCGCTCTTGATCGGTTGAGGTGTTAGTCGACCCGGTCCTGAACGGGCCTTGCCTCGACCGCCAGCAGCGGTTGTGAGATACAAGCGCCAGGCAGACCAGCGCAACGGCCCCGAGCGGAGCAGCAGCTCCAGGGCGGCTGCTCGTGGTCGATTCGCCGCCATCTCTTCATCTTTCGCAACCCCACGCGCTCACTTCTCAACCCGGAAACGGGTTCCATTCCTCACCCTTTCAGCTCGCCGTGTTTGCTGAGGTTCGCCGCAGGAGCAGGCTGCCCAGCAGATACAGCGCAACCCCAGCCACGACCAACAGCCTGCGGGCCGCCGGCCGGCGCTGAGGCTGGCGACTGCGTGGAATAACTTGCGAAGCTGTGGCAGCGGCGGCAGGGCTTCAGGAGATCGGCCGCGGCGCTGAGCTGATCGGGCCAGCTCGGGGCAAGGCGGCCAGCAGGGAGTTCGCGATTCCAGCTGGTATGGCCGGGCACCGGCACCAGCCAGCGCCCGCTCTCCGGAGCCAGCCAGGGCACGAGCAGCTCGGTGCCTTGCTGTTGGCGAGGATGACCGACACCACAAGGCCCAAGGAAATTGGGACGCCCCAGGATCGGGGCACCCGCTGATCCCAATTCCGCTCGCAGGGGCCACGGCGGCCGGAACGTTATGGGCCCTCGAGCAGCAGGGTAGGCCCGCGCCACCCAGGCCGGCTGCGCCGGGCCGGCCAGCGGGCCGCGCAAAAACCGCGGTGATCGCACCTGTCGGGAATCGTCCAGCCCTTCTGCCGCCAACGTCTGCAGCATGCGAGGGCAACGGCGCTGTTTGAGGCGCTGCACCTGGCCGGCAAACCACTACCCAGTGCAAGTTCCCCACAAGCTTCATCACCGCAGACCTCAAGCGGATCCACCAGAGCAAGGAACACCCCAGGGCTGCGCCCGTGGCTGCAGGGCGGCCAGCCACCTCCGGGAGCGCGGGCGCGCTGACTGCGCGGCGCCGGGGGCTCAGCGGCTCCGGCCTTTTTCGCTGGCGATCAGCCCGAGGGTATGGCCGGCAATTACTCGGCATGGTCGATGCCGTTCGTGCTGAAGCCACACCTGCGATCGGGGTGGCACGCTGGAGGCATCGAGGCCGGCCTCCAGTTCCCACTCCAGCACGACGATCTTCCAAGCCCGGCCTCGGCGAAGGCCAGAAACGCGGCGGCGGTGATCAGCTCGAACGGAGTGAGGGCATGGCGGTTGGGCCAGGGGTTGAGCCCTGGAGCAAGAAGAGCGCAGGCTGGGGCGCTGGATCTCGCTTGGGCCAGCCGGATCCGCTCGCACCAAGCTCACCAGGTGGGGGAGGTATAGAGCCGCAAGCGCAGCCAGCGGCGCTGAGAGCGCCATGGAGAGGAAACAATCGAGCCCTTGCCGTTTTGGTGCCCGGCCACCTGCACGGCCGCAAAGCGACGTTCGGGATGGCGAGGTTCGGCCAGGGCGGCCTGGCAGGGACGCTTCCAGGCCCAGGTCAATGCCGCGGCGGCTGAAGGGCTCGCATCAGATCTGCAAAGCTATCGACGCCGTTTGCACTCAAGCGGCGGCGATCGCCTGCATACGCCTGCTCCAGGCGTGACACGGCCAGGTTCAGCTGGCGGGGCTTGATCACAAGGGTGGCACGAAGCGCACCCACCCGCGGTCAGCTGGCACACCAGCAGGCCGAAATCGAGCGCCTTGCGCACCACCTTCAGGTGCTTGCCGGCCATCGGCCCGCAGCACCAGGCCCGCAGCAAGCCCAACCCTTTATCACCCCTTCAGAGCTCTGGGTGGTTTAGGGATGCTGGGGGCGGCGGCTGACCAGATCAGCCAGCAGTTTCTGCAGCAGCACACCCATCTGCTCCACATTTGCGGCACCAAACAGGCGCAGCGTTCCAGTTCCTGGGCCACGTGAGCCAAGCGCGGCAGGCGAAGGGATTGCCGCCGAAGGTGGCTGGCATGGGTCGCGGGGGCGGGGAAATTGGTCGACGGCCTGCTTTGACGGCAAGCCGCCCGATCGCGATTTGCCACCGCCAAGGCCGCCTTGGCCAGGCTGATTTCGCATCGGGCTCCACCCCCAAGCTTCTTCTCGTAACCCCAGAGGCGTCCGCTCGGGGCCATTGGGCCGATCTGCCCTCATCATAAGATCAACAGGAATTGTTGCGCTCATCGCAGAGCTGCGCGCACCCGCCGGAAGGAAGGGCGCCGGTCGCGGGGTTTACCCCCCTTCACCTGCAGGGGCTCGGCATTCACGGCAGCTTACCCGGGGCCACGGCTTCGGCTTCGGCAAGCCAAGCCTCAAAAGCCTCAGGGGGTCGTTGTAAGGAAAGAGCGGAATCCTTCCACCCAATAGGCTCGAAGCCCTGGTTGTAGCGGGGGCTGGACGGGTGGCGCTCACCGCCCGCAATGTGCGGCCGTGGAGCTGGCCTGGGCGTTGAGGATGAGCGGCGCTCAATGCTCGCACGAGATGGCCATGCTTGCGGGCCAGCTTGATTCGCCGCTTCGTTGGCCTCGGCTCCGGAATTACAGAAAAAGACGCGTCGGCTGCAGCTTTTGCGGCTTGGTGATCAGGTGAGCGAGCCGTTTCCTGTCCGGGATTTCCTGTACAGCGTTGAGAGACATGCTGTTAGGGGCGCCCGAGCTGGCGGGCTCAGGGGCCCGACGCATACACCGAATCGCTAATGGCCAAGAGCGCAGGTGGGCGGATGCCGGCGACGCAATCGAGGTAGCGATTTCCGCGATGTCCTGACCCAGACCCCCTGCCCTCCACCAGCTCAAGAGGAAACCCGGTGTAGTGTCATCCACCGCACTTTTGTGGCGCGTGGACGGACTCGCCTGGCGAGCCAGGGCTGTGCGGCCAGGGTGCCATCATGGGAGCCGGTGGGACTCCGAACCCCAAACCCGGAAGGCGCTCGTTTTTTGAGTTCGAGTCCTGTCTCTCTCTACCATTCCGGCACGCTCCATGGGCAAAACTTTAGCCGCGCCTGTGCTCAGACTTTCAACGCGACGGATCGCGGCAGCGATCACTGTTGAGCTTGCCTTTCGACGGTCGGAAGTAGCCCGCGATCGAGGTAGCAAGGCCCTGCACGGCGGTTGGTTGCCTTCGGCCCGCCAGGCCCGCCAGGACCATGGCCGCAGAGGGCCAGGGTCCGTGCCTTCACTGGCGCTTTCCCTGAGCTGTGGGGGGACGCCCTTTCAACCAAGGCGGTGTTGCGTTGAGACGAATGTTGGCCCCCATGCGCTGCAGTTCGGCACGTGCTTGGAGGCGGTTCTCGACAGATGTTCTCCACCACCATGCTTAGTGCCAGGGGATCGTGCCAACAGGCTCATAAAAGCGGCCTGCAGGTCTGTGGGAAACCCGGGAAAGGGTGGGTGCAGATTGTCAACGGGACGCAGGTCGCTCTGGAATGGGATGGTGAGGCCGGCTGCGGAGTCCGTGAACGAACAGGCCGGCATCTTCGAGCTTGGTGATCACAGCGCTGAGATGGTCGCGTCGCGATCGGGCCAAACGGTCAGCTCCGAGCAGGGTGATCGCAGGGCAGCCGAGCAACAGGGTGCCCGCTTCTGATGCGATCGGGGATCACGGCTAATCGGGCTCCTGCAGGGCTTGACGCAACGATGGTGATCGTTCGGGGTGCCGCGCATTGCCACGTCCCGCCATCGCCACAGAAGACCGCGAGATCCACCATCCCTCAGGTTCGAGGGCCAGCGTTCTCGATCCACGGTTCTCCCATCGGCCAGGGCTGGCGGCCATCATTTCAGGGTTTCGGTGGCCCCAACGCTGGGCATCCAGGCAGCATGCGTCCACCTGAGAGGCGAATTGCCGCGGCCTTGGAACGGCCGCTGAAACGATTTCGTGCTCAATGACACCTGAGCCCCGAGTGCTTTCAGGCCCTTGACATGAACCGCGACGGGCCGCCGAGCGATCTGGCAGGCCCCTGGCATGGGGGATCTTGGCTACACCGAGCCTGGGCGAGGAGAGGGCCGATACAGAAAAAAGCTGGCACGCAGGCTGCTGACCAGGCTTCGTAGGGCGCATGGCCCGGCTCAGGTGGCTGGCGTCGAGCTTCACCCAATCAGGGGCCGCTTTTTCAGCCTGACGCCCAAGGGCCATCAGGATGTTCCCCCATGGCGCAATGTTCGTGAGAGGGGGAACGTTGCTGAGGCGCAGAGGTTCTTTGGTGAGCAGGCACAGCCGCCATCAACACCAGAGCGGGTTTTTTGGCCCCGTTACGCGTACTTCACCAGCCAGCGACGACCACCGGAGATCTCCAGCTGGGGTGTAAGCAAAAGCTGGGGAGGCCACGGTGGCGGTCAGGGCATGGCTCTAGGGCATGGATTTGTTTGGCATCTTGACAACAAGCACGGATCGTCTAGGGCCGTTCCCGCCCAAGGAAAAAACTGTCTTATCTAGTCAAATTCAATTTCAGGGAGGTTCAGCGGCAGGTGAAATCAGCTTCGGCAACCCAGCCTTCAGCCCCCCGCCGGGAGATGGCGGGGATGGGGGCACCACAGATGTTTTAGGTTTGGAAGCCCACTTCGGTGGCGGGCCAGCGGATGTGGCGGAATTGGTAGACGCGCTAGTTTCAGTACTTAGTGGGCAGCAATGTCGTGGGAGTTTCAAGTCTCCCCCATCCGCTATTTTTCACTCCAGCTCCAAACGTGGCTACTGTTTCTGCCCGGTGTTGGGTCCCATGGCACCGCTGAACCAGATTTCCGCATGATTCGTCCTCAAGATCACCCAATGCGTCCGATGTGGTGGCGGGAAAAAATCGGCAAATTCCTTCGAAAGCCTCACCCCCGAGACGCCTTCGATCAACCCACCATTGGAAGACATCGTGGTGAGAAGGTTTGGTGGAGAATCTTCAACAAGGAAGGCCTGAAAGGAGAAGTGGCCTCGATCCAGGCATTGACCTGGTTAGTAGAGCGAATCTGGTCCTGGAGAGTCCACCATGGTTTCGTCGCCGATTCAGCACTTCTTGAGCCGGCTGATCACCAGCCGGCGCCATCCGCTGGTGGCCCGATTCCGGAGCCTTGCAAAAATCTGAGGGCAGGGCGTGAGCAGGGCCTGCTTGCTGCTTGAGGCACCCATCTGCTCGAAGGAGGTCATTTCAGCCTTGGCCTGGCACCCAGAAGAGGTGGCTGGCCACCCCGGCCTGGCGTGCAGCGGCACCTGCCTCGGAGCCCGATGACCGGCCCTTCGCCCCGTGTCGAGTCGGTGCATGGCCGCCCGTCGCCACCACGGCCCATCCCGACGGGGTTGGTGCTCAGCCTGCCCTGGCCCGATCCGGCCGCTGAGGGGCCATCGCTTCGTGCATTGGCGCTCGATCATTCTTGCAGGATCCCGGAACCTGCGGCCCTTGATGCCGCACGGCCCTTGGGCCGCCGGGGTGGAGTGCTCTCTGGCTCGCTGGCGGGCTGATCGCCTTTTGGCAACCAAGGTGTCTTGCGGGCCTCCGCAGGCGCGGCCCCTGGCCCTCGCCGCTGCAGCGTTTTTGAGGCCCTGCTTCGCGGTTGCAAGCAGGCGCGCCAGCGGGGGTTCAGGGTTGGCGGCCAGCGGGGGTCAGCAGGCGACGCGATGGCAGCCGCCACCCCAGCCACTCCGTGATTGGCAGTCGATTGGAAACCCGGCCCCACCGTGCCTGCGGGTGCTCGGCAGATGAAAGCGGGCGCAGGGGTGGCGCCCGAGTCTACTGGCTTGCTGCATGCCCCACCAGGCTCGCCATTCCCCACAGCGCGCCGTCGAGTCGCTGACGTGGCAGGTGGCGGGCGCTCCCTTGCTATTGGAGCGCTGGCGCCGAGCAACAGGAGAGAATTGCCGGCTATTAAGGCAGCAAACCGCCACTGTTGAGTTTCGACTTCGATGTTGATCAGTGATTCGGGGCCGGCTACGGCGGCTTGCTATGCGCCAAAAGCCCGGCGGCGTCACGGGCATTGCGCGACCGCCATCGTCGAATCACGCGGAATGGGCGGCACCTGCGGTGAACGGAGGCTGGTGGTTTGCCCTCCAGGCTCCTGTGGGCCGCCAAGTGGCCGGGTGCGGGTAACTGGGCCGACGTTGAGCACACTCAGGGGGTTTGGCGCATCCATGGCGGCACCGGTTCGCTTCGAAACGCAGGCAATCGCGACCACGCCCAACCAGCTTGTTGGGCCGCGATTCGCGCGCAAACCTCACAAAAAAACCCCTGGAAGCGCTCCGGCAACCAAGATCCTGCGCTGGCAAAGGGTCGGCTTTCGATGGCGCCCAGCGGGTTGGCGGTATGCGCGAGGGGCCAGCGGCGTCGAGAAGGGTTACAAGCGCCAAGGAGGTTGATCATCGCCACCGGTTTTCCGACCCTTATGTCGCACCCGGACATATTTTTTTCAACAACCAGCCGGACACCGTTGTTCACAGCGGATGACGCGATCAAAAACCCTGGAGTGAGTTTTTACCGGCGCTGGTCGCGATCAATTCCCGGGCAGCGGGCTAACATCGGCCTGGGAATTCGGCGACGTTTCTACAACCGCCCTTGGGGCCTGTTGAGGTTTTCACGATGGATTCGAAAGGCCCTCGATTTCCATCTTCCCTTTTCTTACTTTTTTTTTTGGGGTGTTTGTTGGTGTGGGGGGTGT
>Ga0163217_1036640_pt1 | contig 10466 bp, 4 predicted proteins | sample SynspAceP_FD_185933 | JGI IMG/M metagenome (GOLD analysis project Ga0163217, IMG submission 185933) | Saline lake microbial communities from Ace Lake in Antarctica - Synechococcus sp. Ace-P (PacBio error correction) | ecosystem: Environmental > Aquatic > Non-marine Saline and Alkaline > Saline ... | reverse complement strand
GGCCCCATTTCCGGTCTTAGTTTGTTCGAAGTTTAATTGCACCATATGGAAACTCCTTTTGTTCCTTGGCCCTATGAATTATCCATTGGAAACATTTGTTGCCAATTCCCTTTCCTGTTTTATCTTCATGAACATGGGACATTTCTACAAGGACAACCGAATACCCCCTTTATAGGTGAGAGGTATTGGAAGGGAAAACTCATTGAAAAGGAAAGCTACAACCTCCCTTTCGGGATTTAACGTATAACTAAATTTTTCCTGATTTTTATCCTCTTCTATACCGCGTTTCAAAAGCATTATTTAATATTGGCTGGGAAGTGGCTCCTTCGTACTTCTTCACGTAAAAGTGGCCCACAGGTATTCATTAGCAATCATTTTATTATAGTGGAAGTCTTCCTTGGTAGCCTCGTACTAAGGAAGTCATAATTAGTCATTATTGTTTCTAGCCCATTTTTCGGGGCATTTACACAAATGGCCTCCAACCATGGTTGGAAACCTCATCTTTTCTACCTTCTTGGAAAATTTGCCAATTTCATTGGACAAAATTAGAACCGCTTCTATTATGCGGCATCAGTCCCAAATGTCTCCCTGTGTAATCACATTAAACCATGCGGTATTAAAAATCACTGCCGTGTTAGGGGATTTGCCGGATTACCCTTCATAGCCATAGTTGCCCACTATTATTTATAATTGTCCTGCCGAAAGAGGTAATTTAATTTTCCCTTCCCCATTGGGGATATCCAAAACACCTTAAATTGACGCCTTCCAAGCTTGAAAGCCATTTACGGATTTGTTCTTTTGAAATAAACAACAGAGTAAATCCACTTTCGTGTTTGTGGGAATCATTATAGGTCATTTTCCGTGTTTCTCATGCTCGGGGATTTAATCAATCTCCAATTTCCATAACAATTGGCAAAAACCGTTACAAATTACCAATGGAAAAGGGGTAATTCTGGCCTTGCAAAGAAAATTTCTTCAGTGCTGTATTTGCTTTTTCGTTATATTTAAATAGCTTCCAGGCCCCAAACCTTTGGCACTTGCCCATACATCCGAGTTGGAGAAGAAACACCAACACTTCCTATTAAACTGAATATCCTCCAAGGTCTCTCTACCAGAGATTAAGTCGCGTCATAGTACATCCTTAACATCAAACCGGCAAGGTGAACATGGCATTGCCCATTTTCGCGGCTCGGAATTTACTACCTTTTTCCACGTTAGGAATTGCCGCTTTTGGACCGTGTTGTTGCTTTAGTGGGCAACTTGCCATCAAAATGTGCAGGGATGTGTAGGCTAAGGGTTATTTTTATAAATTGCTGTACCTTTCTTGGCCAAGTTTGTTGGCAAGTTGGCTTTTGTCAAGAAGGTAGGAAGTTTTAAACCCAGGTGATGCGCGTTTAGGGAGTTAATGTTCAATCCCATTTTGTCCATACCCTGATTTTTAATGGTTCAGCGTTAGCAAGTTGGGTTTACAGAAACCAATTTTGTTAAAATCAATTCAGCATCCGGCCCAAAACCTTTTCTACCGAAAAACTGTCCTTGCCTGAAAAAAACATTCCAGCCGTTTTCGAAAACAATTATTTATAGTTTATCGGTCTCACCAATGGAAGTCAGGTCCAAAGTTGGCCACCTAACTCGGTGTCGCAAAACAAAGTTCTAAAAGGGTTCCTAATCAGTCCTACCGGAAGCTACATCATGGCCAGCCAAGAATCTTCCCGTCAAGGATCAGGAACCTATGGAACGGAATTGAATACAGTCCTAAAAATTAACAGCATCATATAATTGGGGGCCTCTCACCAATGGTATTCAAGATTTGGTTCAAATGAAAGACCTCCTAATTTATAAAGTTTGTCTTTGGAAAAGATTAATGTAATATATATCGCCTCCATTTTTTGTTTAAAAAAACCGGTTTTACACCTTGGTGATATCGGAACATTACCTGCGGCGGAAGATTATAACGGTTCCAGGAGCTATAACCTCAGCATCTTTATAACCTTGTTTCATGGATAGGGGAAATTCCTTACCTGTTGGGACATTTGATTCCCAATTGCAATGGCGAATCCGATATAGCCTCAACCAGCCTCATTACAGTCTTACTAGCGTCTCTCCAGGGTTTTTTTACATGGCCACATCAGTTGGCGGTAAAGGGATACTGGAATCCAAACGTCCTTTAAAGGGAGCCCATACAATATTTGAGTCAAGGCTTTCCGCTATACTGTTTTTGCTACCAGCGGCAGGGTCATTAATCAGAAACAGGGGAGTGGGCTATAAAGTGGCAATTCCCTTCCTTTCCTTTATAATCCAGGGGCCATGACACCACAATTTTAAAAGGTAACTGCAGGGGGATCCTGCACATTGCTGCTGGCCACTGCCCCCTACACAGCGTTCTACCTTATTGGTAAGCAGTTTCTTTGGAAGCCACAGCCTTCCAATTGTAAAAACTTGTCCAAATAATCATGGAAGTTGTTTTCTAGGGAATAGGATGGGCCGCCTTAAATATTTTTCTGATATTTTGTGAAATCGTTCATTTTACAGTTTTTTGGAAGAAAACTACCAAAACTATTTCCGATAAGTTTCAAGATCCATTAGGGACTTTTCTCCTGTAAGTTGAAGATTTTGAAAGGTAAACCGATTATTTCTCCTGTAACATCACCAACCTCTACATGGGGTGATCGTTTCCCGATCTGCCAATTCGATGCAGCATATCAACATCCTTTTTGCCGATGGACCAATCCCATACGCTCTTGGGATTTCGTTTCCAATAGTTTCCTTTGCTGATTAGCGTAGGGGTCCCCCAATAATGGCCACGTTTAGTCCAAATCATTTTTTCCTCCGGTTTCCTCACAATTCCGATAGGGAACAATTCAAATTCCGCCTGCACCGTTGATCGTGATTGATGGAAAAAACAATAGGTTTATGATCACTTTCTACTATTTACCACCGAATGGCGTGGAGCTCTTTTTTGCATTTTCGGGGATTTTAGATCGCTGAATGGCATGAGTTTCTATAGTGGGCCCCAAATTCGCCTGTTCGGGCACCTGGATACTGCGGCACCTCCCATTCCGATTCGATAGTTGTCGCCACAAGGATTACAATTTTATCACCGGTTTTTGGAGTGTCTTTCAAAAGCCTGTTCCGCCTTGCCATAGCCAAATTCCTCCGGCCTTGATAATTACCTTGTTTCATAACCAATTTTCTTACCTTTTGTCCATTTGCTGAAGATTCAGCCGCTTCGATCATGTTCAAATAGTAAGTACTGAACCAGCAAATTTAAGGGTGGCAAATTGTTACCCAAAAGTCAGGAAGCACTGGATTGCTTTTATTTAAAATATCCAATTTGAGTTTCTGGTACAACCAATTTCCTTGTCTTTCCATGCCCTTTTCCCAAGGGTCTGTTTCTCTTCCAATCGAGAATAGGCGTCATATAAACGGCCAGTTCCCGCCAAGGGCAATGAACCCTTTCCTCCAGCCAAAAAAAAAAAACCGGTCCTGATTTCACCACCAGCTTCCTGTAGCCGCCACCATAAAGGCTCTACAGTTAGTTGGAAAAATTTATGGGTTCTGCCTTTAAGAAATAACGGATTGCGAAATGATTTTTATTTTCCTTTTCGTAATTAATCCGTTTGTCTGCACTTTTTAGGCGGCAAATTGAATCACTTTAGGGACCTTATACAAAGGCCACGTTTGTCCTTATAGGCTGAGACTATTTCCTCCAGGGGTTTGTGATGTTTTTTTAATTAAGTTAAAAAAGCGATTTTGAAGGGGCTTTTCCAATTTCCACGATTACAAGTTGCCGTTTAAAAAATTTTATTGTCTGCGTGTTCGGGTTTTACCTGGCTTAAAAACCCAAATTACTTCGAATCTGTAAGTTTGCGCCAATTTTTTTGGGAAATTTGCTGTGTAGATAAAGTTACCTCTTCTTCATTTAGCCAAAGCCTTCCTGTTCGTTGTAATTTGGCAATATCTTCTATGTTCCAAAATAGGAAGCTGGCATCACATCAACCTTAAAATATTCTTGGTTGATAAAGCCATTGTATTTTTGTGGAGCATGGGTCAAAGTCTTTATCCTCTTTGTTCCACCTTTATTTAAACTCTCAATTCGTATAATCAGAAATACCCATATTTGGTTTATTTCGTAGCATTTGTCTCCATGGGGAAATCATGCCGTTTCCTGGACACAAAAAAAGGCGTCCAATGGACGCCACGTTTAAACCTAGCAGGTTTGCCAAACAACCCACTAAGTTTCACACTATCTTTCTTGAGATAGGTCCGCTTTTGGTCTTTACCGCAAATATCTTAGTGCTAAGGTCTCCAAAAGGAAATGAATCATCAATATGTTAAATTTGTATGGATTATAAGCTGCAAATTTACGGTTTTAATGTGTTGTAATTTTTAAGTAGAAATAGTTAACCAGTTTTAGGAGGACAATTGTTAAATTTTCTAGAGGGAAGACTTATACAGTTATGGCCGGTGGCTTAATTTATTATTTGGGTTCTATGTGGATCAATTAACGTTGTTCAATTTGGGAATATCGGGCGGAGTCTATCTTTGAGTTTATGGGAACAGGTCATGTCCTTCCTTTTACAGTAATACTTCCGCTTTACCAAGGCATGTAGATCTACGTGATATTTTTTGTGCCCGCCTTTCTAACCCAAAACATTTTTTCAGTTCTGAAAATTACCGTCACTTTTATTTAAGGAAAACTTCGCGAAATTCTTGCAAGAGTTCGTCATTATAGATGTTCGTTCCATTATTTCACAAGTTGCCAGGTCTAAGATTGAGGATAGCCATTATTAGAAATAAATATGGAGGCGGCCAGAATGCAGCCCAGTCGTCCGCGTTTCATTAACCTTTTGCCAAAAAAAATTCAAACGCAATGAAATTTTACCATTAAAAAAGCCATTACCGATGTGGATGCATCACTTCTATGGTTAGCCAGGCATCCGCCTTAAGTGAGGAAACTATTGGTTTACTAGAACTTTTTTTCAATATACCGATACGAAATTCCTTTCCATAGAATAATGGCCCCCAAGGACTAATTAAGGTCCAGGATTTTGGTGTTTTTGTGAGGTGTTAAATACTTTTATAATTTACTCTCATAGGCCTATTATGGTAGCCTTGAGGTAATTAAAAAAACCCACACTAAAAAGTTAAGTGGTTCAATCTTACCATGACCGTATGGGATTTTTCATCTTGCCGGTTTCTTTTTGCATTATTTTAAGTCCAAATTTAAAACTAGAAGCGAGGAAAAAAAATCGGTAAGTGACTCAATGGCATCTTGCGATTAAAAGCATAGAATTTGCCAAAAAAAACCTGCACCAAGCCTTTTAATTATGGCCAAAAACATATTTCCAACTATGCTAAATTTTGTTTTTATGGCCGACTTGCTTCATTGTTCATGTTTCAAAACTGGATAAAAAATTTCAAAAGGTTAAGTAACTATTTGCTTTTTTGGGACGGGAATTCTATTAGGTGTATTTTTTCTATTTTTTTCTACTAAGCCGTATATATCCTAATACTTCACCTTTTTTTGGTTAGCATTATTAGATTAGTTAATTTGTATATAGTATTGTAATATGTTTACAATCCAATAATTTATTTGTACAAATGCAAAGGGGAATAGTAGAATCTGTCGCAACTTAAATTGGTTCTTATTTATATCAGGTTCACGACGGTGGAAGAACTGCTTTTCAACTGAAACGTTGTAAGGATTATGACAAAAAATTCGATAGATTCTTTTTTAAAATTCTATTTTAAGGGAATTTCCGATCGCGAATTGTTTCCCTTTTTATCAAGGAGATGGATTGAAACACCGGCAAGTTCAGGATGGCACTTTAATTTGGTCCATAAGGCAAGTGGATGTAATGATGAAAAGAAAGGAGCGGGGAAATGGGTTTATTGCTTTGGGTCCGGTTTGATTATGTGTTTGGAGGCATGCAATTACCGTTTGTCATACATACGGGCCTCAGCCTTTATTAATTCAAGAGGCAGCAAACCAATTCATTTACCAGGATTATACTGGATTTACCCAGGAGCAGCGGAGTTTAATAGTGCATTTTGCCAATGATTGACTAAAGGAAAAACGTTTGTCCCAAAAATGCTTTCGGGTTGCTTGGGGTGGAAGGAACCTTATGCTGCCTTACCGACCACAAGCGGAAAGGTTCCTTTATTCAGAATTTAACTACCAAAGCAACTCCAACGGAAGAAGGCTATTTAAAATATTCAGGACAAAAAATATTTATTTCAGGTGGAGGATCATTCAATATGCCGAAAACGATCGTGCCATTTGTTTGCTGGCCAGAATTGAAGGAGCGCCGTCCGGTACTAAGGGTTATTATCTTTATTTGTTTTCCAAAATTATAGGGTTAGAGGCTGATGGTAGTTTAAAAAAGACGATGTTTATGACCGTTGCCATTTTCAAAAAAATGGGACAAACGTGGATACTTCCACTACACATCTAGGATTTGGTTGATAAGGGACGATTGGTCATGGGCTGGGTTGGTAGGTTAAGGCTCATAGGGATAAAAATATTATGTTTCTATGATGAACAGTTGCCCGGATTAGTGTCGGGCGTGGCGGTTGCCGCTATAAGCATGGCCGCCTTTATCAAGCCTCATTGGAAATATTTGCCAATGAACCGGCCCAAAGGACAAAAACTTTCCAGTGATGGAAAAAAAAGGATCCGATGAAAAACCCTGCTTAATTTATTGATGATACATCCAGATTGTAAGGGCGCGATTGCTATATATTGCCAATAAAAGCGATTGCCAAGGTCATTTTGGAGTTTGGTCCTCCTATTGGGCCGCCCAAATATTTATGATATTATACCCAAATCTACCCAAGGACCCTTGAATTAAGGAAAAGTTATGCGTTATTAGGAAAATGGTATTTTCCGATGGTTTAAAAAACTTATCTACTGTGAGGCAGGGTCTGTGGCTTGTGAGCATTTGGTTACAGGTATTGGGGGATATGGTTTCTGTACCGATTTATATACTACAGCAATTTTATAGGGATATTTAGGATATTTAGTTATTTATGAAGGTACTTACGGGTATACGTCCAAAGACCTTTTGGGAAGAAAAGTTCCTATGGAAGAATGGTTAAGCTTAGAAATTTTGTTATTACGGAAGTATTGGAATTACATAACCAAGGCCATGGGAATTTGAGGAAATTGATCCATCGGCCAGATATGGGAGGACAAGAATTAAGTTGACGAGAGAAAGGTTTTTGGACTTTTTGATTGCCCTTTTTTGCCAAAAAAGGGAATTACGAAGCGTTATTTGCTCGATGCAAATTTTTATTTTATGGTAATTTTTTAGTTCACTTTGTTAATGGCTGGTTATGGCTAAGATATGGCTTTTACATTGCCAACGAAAACCTCCAGGGAAGGGGGGGCAAGCCCATTCAAAAACCTTACGAAAGCAAGGTCCATTTACTATGAAATTCTATTTAAGTACGAGTTGCCTAAAAACGAGTAGCTTGCAGAATCGTTGATTGCCAATTCAGAGTGCTGCACTGACCATAAATTCAAGAAAGAGGTCTTTAAAAATAATTTAAAATTGCACAATGGAGTAGGTTATGGTGGGTTTGATTGTTCTAATACAAAAGTGTTAAAAAAATCACGGGTTTTCAAAATTAAACAATTAAAATTATGAAAAGATTACAATTTTAAGTTTTGGGCAGTTCTGCTTTTTACCGCTACCGGAAACCAATAAGCCCAGGAATTTAGAATCTACGAACAGAAATAGATTTTCCTATTATGAACAAAGGGGCCAAGGAAGATGCGCAATTTTGAGCAATCACAGGGAATTTGCAGGAACAAGAGGAAGAGGGATTCTGGGAAATCACAAAAAGGAATTATTGAAAAGTTCGATTAAAGAAAAGAAATAAGACAGAGCATATAGGGCTTATATGGAAGGTTAAGAAGGGATGCCTATGAGAACATCGAGGTCATGTTGTACCCATTGTTCACCACAGTTTGAAAACAGTTATCATTTTGCCCATGCCAGTTTCTTACTATTTACAACCAACCGGATCGCCTATCGTATAGAAATTTTACCAATTCGATGAACTGACAATTCGCACAGAATAGGGGTTTTCGTGCCCCTAGGTTAGAATTAGATTATAGGTTTAAAATGTAAAGAGGCTGGCCCAATTGCTATGGCAGGGCCTCTTTTTTGTGGTGTATTTTTTGTAAACTAAGCTGGACTTTTCTCAATAAGCCATGTTTAAAAACTCGTTCAAAACCAGTATTACAAGCCTAAATATTGTCATCCTTGATCAAAGTTGAAATCTTTACAGCTTTCCGAACCTAAGGAATTTTCTGTTTACTTCCTGAATTTTTCCTCCTTGGCAATATGACTTGTGGCATTGGCATTAAACCAATTTTCCACCAGGTTTTTACAATGCGACGGTTAATCTTGAGGATTTCTGGTTTGTGACCATAATTTATCTAAAAAATCAGGTTGAATGTTAATTTACCATTTGGCATCCGGGTTTCTTTTTTAAAACTCCCAACCCTGGTGCAGGGGGCATCTAATTAGAACCCTATCCGCGGAAGTCGGGTTATAGTTTTTTTGATTGGACTTTGGTAGATTCTATAAACTCTTGTTTTCCACGTTATGGGTCACCATCGCGTTTGGCTCTTTCGCTTTAATTCTTTGAGTTGGTTTCCATTAATGATATCCCAAGGCGATCAGCGCCTTTATTTTCAAAAAAGTTGCTGCTAAATGCAAAGATTGTACCGCCAGACGGCACAGGATATCAACCCACGTTGGCCCGGTTTAATGTTTCTTAAATAACTCAAATAAGGTGCTACCAGTTGTTTGAAGAGGCATTCCTGTACTTCGAACCAGCCTTTCTTAAAGGGGCTCGGTTATTAAATACATTTGAACGTTCCTTCAGTCGCAGGCATTCTGGATATCCTTTTTGGATCTTGTTTTTCCACCTGCCTGCCTTCATTTCAGGGCCACTGCTTAGATTATCCTTAGTTGTTTTTAAAAGTATTTTCCGTCCTTAAAGGGATACTTCGGCCTGTCATTAAGAGCATGAATTTCCTCGGTCCAGAGCGCTTCACCCAATTGGGAACTTGCACATAGTTTCGTCTATCCCAATTTCCGGAAATTTAGATTGCCTTGTATTTAGAATTTTGGGAGAGTCATCAAATTTCCCTTTGATCCCCTTCTTTCAGGAAGTAGGTTCTAACTTGTTTCCAATCTGGTAGTTTAATTAACCTTAAGAACGGCCAAACGGCAAAACGATTCTAAATAGGTTGGGTCTATTCTACTTATATGGGCTTTTACTTCGGCTATCTCAGGAATACAAGCGCCTTCCAACGGACCATTTCATAAGTTGGTTTCCGCCCAAAATAAAACCTCTATCCCCTAGCACCCCATCCCGCTAATTCGCTTGTCATATTTTAATACTTTCTCTACTACTTTATCCGGGCCGTTATTCACCTTCATTAAATATTAAAATTCTTTAACGCATCAAGCAACCCGCCCAAAACACTAAGATTTCTTATGTAATTCGCATTTTTTAAAAATTTAAAGATTTGCAAAGTTATTTTGTATTAGAACCTATCCTATTATTTTTGGTGGAAAATTATAAACATGCGAAACTATTTGGTGATCCTTGTGCTATTTCTCTTAGGTTCCTGTTCTGGTGAAAAGAAGGCCAAGGGAAAGATTAATACCGTGAAATAGAGGGGGGACTATTTTATACTGTGGATTCATTTGAGTTTTTTAGGGGTCTATCCAAAAATTTTATGGGATGGCGGTTTTAAATTTTGGCATTTCGCCAGCGGACAGGGGGGCTTTTTGGATTGGGACCTTAGGACGAATAAAAAAGTTGCGAGTGAATACCCAAAAATATTGATAGTTATTTTACCTTGAATTTCAGGGCAAATTTGGCGCAAAAACGCTGCCGATTCTTTATGCTTTTCCGTGGGTAAATTCCTGCCTTATTATTATTATAAGGACAGGGATTACGGTTAAATGGTATTTGGTGTACCAAAGAAGAGGATTTTGAAAAAAGGTATTCTATGAATGCCATGACCTTTTGGGAAACAATTTAAAGGGGGAAGGGGAATTCGCCCGTAGGGGACAGTATGAATTGGGTGTCTTTTTCCAATAATTTAATTTACTTAGGGCGATGGGGAGGGTAATCATTGGAATTTTAAATTTTTGGCCTTGTTCCTTTTCCTTTACCTAAATTCGGAAGATGGGGGAAGCGCTTTTGCCGGCAAGTAAATTACTTAAATAATAAAAGGTTGCGGCCCAATTAAAAGCCCATTTGGGAATAAAAAGGCCCCTTTAAAACCCCAAATTGAAATTTTTGGGTTTATTTTTTTTTAACCTTCGCATTTGACAAAGGGATTTACCTGGGCGGGGTTTGATAAAAAAACGTGTCCCCCCCAATTTTTTTATTTTTTTTCCTTCTTTTTCTTTTTTTCCTTTTTTTTTTTTTGA
>Ga0163217_1029898_pt1 | contig 10466 bp, 11 predicted proteins | sample SynspAceP_FD_185933 | JGI IMG/M metagenome (GOLD analysis project Ga0163217, IMG submission 185933) | Saline lake microbial communities from Ace Lake in Antarctica - Synechococcus sp. Ace-P (PacBio error correction) | ecosystem: Environmental > Aquatic > Non-marine Saline and Alkaline > Saline ... | reverse complement strand
ACCCGTTGTTGTGTGAGAGAGATCATTCACGCCGACGAGCCGCGTGCGTCCAAGAAAACTCGCCTGGAGAAGATCACTAAATCGATCGGTGGCGGTCGATCAGGATTCGGACACATTCATTCTTGGTCGGTCGACGATGATCGTTTTAGAGGTGGGTCAGCGGTGAGCTGAAAATAAGGCCGATCAAATCGCTCGACCGGGAGGCCAGCGGAAAACCATCACGATTCAAACATCACGGACCTCCTTCGGCAACGATTGATTCACCAAACCGTTTACCTTGACGGTTGATTCAGCTAGCCCGAAGGTGCCGGCCAATTTCCTATAACTAACACGCCACGGTGATGGAACTCTGAAACCGGCGGCAGGTCTCGGTGACTGACCATCGCGGGCAACCCGGCGGTCAACGGACACCTGTTTACGGTGAACGATTCGCGATCCGTTTTCGAGGTTCGAACCCTGGCGGACTCGCGAGACTTTTCCCGAACGGACTCCGGGAGATCGATGACGAAATCCTGACGAGGTGACCGCAACCGCCGGATGCGTCCCGGGGCGCCGGTGTGCCGCAGGCGTTCTTGGATCAACGTGGTTGGAAACGACAACCGTTTCACAAATGACGACAACCCGAAGACGTCAACGGCAACGGTTGAGGTCAGTTCCGTTGATGCGCTTGGTGATCATCCCAATTACCTCAACACGTCGGTCCGGCTCGCGTCGGCGAAGGTGACCCGGCGTTGGGCTTCGACGTCAACAATGGACGGGTTCGTGCCTCACTCGGACGCTCTGTTCGGTGATCAACGACTTCAACGCGAGCGGCAACAGGCCGCGGAGGGGACAGTCGGCCACATGAACCCGGGAAGCACTCCCAGTGGGAACCGATAGAAGCCTTCTGGCGAAGCGAGATTGCCACGGACGAAGCTGCGGTTGCACGAGCCAGCCACGTTGCACCGAGCGGACGCCGTATTTCGGTCGCGTGAAGAAGCGTTTGCAGGGGTTGGGCGACTAAATTGTCGAGCCCGGATACGACGGGCGGTCGTGGCGAGCCCAGCGATGTCTTTCACGGGATCGTTCCCCCGCCTCCGGTTCGATTACCTCTGAATCGATGCGTTAGATTGGCGATGCGAGGAATCGAGCCGAGAGGTATTTGGCGTAATTCGGACCTCGACCTTGCTGGGCTGAGAAGCGAGAGGACCTCGTACGTCAGCCTTTCAGGCTGACCAATCAACGCCCGTGTTTGGCGAAAAAGGCTTCATGGTGCCATGCACCTTCCCGAGCGAAACCTTACCTGGACAGCGTCACTTTGCATGGTTCCCCCGTAACTCGCTTGGTTGCCGTTTATATTAAGCCGTTTTGGCGTCAGCCACGGCTCCCCACGGAAACGTGGGCTAAACGCAAACGCGGAATACAAAGTGCGCTGTCAGCTAGCGGGGTATCGAAATTCAAGGCCAATCCGAGACATCGCAAAAATGCGGGCGATTTGGCTCGTACACCAGCCTCCTGGACAAACCGCCGATGCCGAGATTCCGTCCAAAGATAAAATTCAAAAATCTCCACGAGTTCACATTGCGTTGCAAATCAAGCATTCAAAGCCGCATGAGACCTCTTTAAACAACACTACCGCTGTCGCTTTTCTTATCTCGGAACGCGGTCGTTTGTTTTCCTTTCGATGTCTGCTTCGATTTGGCTTGCCGACGGTGTTTTGCCCAACACCTGCGTCGCGATCGGCGCGACTGTTTTTAATCACTTTGCAGGTACAGTTGGCGGTCTTGTAATCACCTGTCGATCCGCACGGCAACAGTCCCCAACCGGAACTCGGTTTCCGGCTCTTGAATCCGGACGAGCCAATTGACCGCGGCGTTCGAACCCGGATATTGGTCGTTCGCATTGTCGTGAACGGGCCACCAAAACCGGCGACGGGGACTTCAAACATTCGGGCGTGCAATCCGTCGGCGAAAACACCCGGCTGACCACCGCTGCGAGGGTCTCGCCGATTTTCTCTTTTGAGAAGTTGCAACAGTTTCATTTTGGAATCAATTCTCGCTCGGCCCGGCGGCATTGACGTTCGGGTCGCTGCATTCGTGACCGAGTTTGACGAGTTCGGCAAACGAAAATCATCGGGCGTCAGATTTTTGTCGAAGCAGTTTTTGAACAATGCGAGCACACTTAAATTCCGGGTACCGCGGGATTGGGCTGGTGGAAAGTCAGTAGTGCTCCATTCGAGCCTAGTGCCTTGCCCGGTGCGGTCCGTAGACCGCTTTGTTCATGCTCTTGAGCACCGACAAAATTGACGGCGTTCTCGACCGGGTGGCCCGCGACTTTGTCCAGCCGGCTTGGATTTCACAACCCGGCTTTCGACGTTGTCGATCCAGCCGAGGGTGTTTGACGACGACCGAGAGGCTTCGGCAGTTTGCGTCGTTCGGGCGGCTCGTGATCCGGATGCAGGAAGTTCCAGTGTCGAGACAGTCGAGCCACGTCGCGACCGCTTGGATGGGGGATGCTCGCGAGCATGAAACTTCTCATGAGTGATGGCTCTCGGTATGTTCGAAGTTGGTAGGCTCCTTTGACTTTGCGGCCGATCCAAATCGAGTTTTGATTCGGCATTGTCCAATCGAGATCGCACCGTCGCGAAATCGTTTGGTTTTCGCATTCCGCATCGCAGGGTGTGCATGTTGTCCGTAACGTGCAAAACGTCGTCGCCCCAGTTTCGCAGGAAGTGTGCGGCGCGAGGCGAAGTACTGATCGATCTGTTCGGTAGCTGAACCGATCGATCGCTACGGATGACGTGGCGTTGTGGACTTTCGGTTAATTGCCGTGATCGTGAGATCGTCGGTTTTCTCATTTCGATCTCACTTTGACTAACCGACGTCCGCTTCCGGGTTGCAGCGAGGGAGATGATTGGCTGATTGATTCTCGGGGATCAATCGGGATCCACGCGGATCGGCAAGTAAACACTGGTGGCCCGTTTCGAGGCCTCGACATCGATCGCCGCCCACCGACGTGCACGAAAGGGCTAACGATCGGCGATTGTAACCCCACAAACCGCAGCGGTCGTTTTCCGTCTCGCGAGCGAGGATCGCTTCGTCGAAATCCTTTGGCCATCGAAAGGGATCGATCGTGAATCGTTCAAAACAGATACTCAAATCGGCGCAGATGCTATTCTCGCAGCTTATCACCCGTTAACGAACTCCTCATCGAACTCGTCGCACGCTTTTCGGCCTCGTTCCAAGACGCGGCGGCGGGAACTCGTCGGCAAACGCTATTGCCGCCATTGATCGTGAGCGTATCGATCGAGGTTTATTGTTGCTGCCCAAAATCGTTCGAGGATGACGCCTCGCGCCACCGCCCTCATCGTCGCAGGGAACTCGGAACGATTTCCGACGACCAACTTTATCGATCGTCCTGCCCAGCGGCAATCCCCGGGACATCGCCGACGCCGACGGGTGCGTGTTGAAATGGACGCCGTCGAGGGTACACGACGGGGCCTTTGAAGGTGGGAGGCTGGCTCGCCCCTCAGCGGGCGGCACTCGTTGGGTGAAAGAACGTTCCTGTGAACTGTCGTCGTTCGGCGTTGCACGACCGCGATAAGCGATCCTCTCGAATGCCCGCCCGCCGGCTGGGACTTGATTTCCCACCTCGACGAGGTCGCCGTCCATCGCGCCGCCGGCTCATTCCGGCGGGACAAAGAATATCCTCAGGGCACATCGGAAATCGGCGCCCCCGCACCACCGCCGGAGGCGGCACGAATCCAACCGCCCCCCATCGCGCGGCGAAATTTCGCTCGAACGGAGTCGGACTTCCCGCCACGGGCCGCTGCCGCTGATGACGAGTGATTGCCACCGTAGATCAACCCGCCCTTCCGAGGACGAGTTGCTGATCCATCGACTAATTCGCGATATTGATCCACGTTCGAGCTTCAAATGGGGAGGCGATTTGTTTCGGTTTCGCTAGAGGGCGGTATTCCGCCGCGTTCATAGACCCATCGGATAACGATCGTTCAATGTTGAGACTTCCATGCCCACAGAATAGCCTCCCGGTATCCGCGCGAGGCGAGAACTAGCAAGACCTCGAATCCCAGCCTTGTCCGTACGTCAGGCTTTCCAGCCTGACAGCCAGAGGAGTCTAGCCTACGAAAGGCTTGAAACGTACGTTCGAAACAGGGCCGCCAGTCTAGCGTGTGTTGCGTGTTTTCCGCTACGGCGGTTTTCAAATTTTCCCTTCGGACGCACACGTGCACTTTCGGATCGTCGACGCTGAACACGTGTCACCGTGGACCGTCGTCGGCGTGCACACGTTAGTTAGAAAAACGTCATCGCATCCGCTCGGCCCATAACTGTACCGGGTTACTGGCTCGTGATCGTAGTCCCGCTTCGGTCAGTTCGTCGACACCGGGCGAGGCGTTATCAGTGGGACCATTTTCCACCGTATTTTGTTTGTTGTCGGCGTAACTTCAACCCCAACGTCCCCCAACCGGTTGTGGTGATTTTGCGGGCACGAAATCGCCGCCCTTTCGATTACGTGGCGAATCTCGCAGGTAAGCGTATCCTCGCCGCATCCGGTTTCAGTTCTATTACTTTCCAAACTCGACGACACAATCCCCGGCCCAATAAATTCCGTTACCGAGTTTCCTTCACCTTGCGTGTTGAAGATGCCGACTTCTGTTCGATCATGTCGGTCGTTTCGAAGGGCGAGCCGGAAACCGAATGCGTCCTGAACGGTTTTTTCCATTGGTCGACCGGAGGAAAACAGACGTGTTTGTGAACGCTCGGTGCCTCGGCGATATCGACATCCGCCGTTCTCAAGCGTACTGAACGTTGCAGATTGGAAATTCGTCTTGGCTGGCATCTTTGGTTGCTCGAAACGTTCCGGGATCCCAGTGACTTGCTCCGCATCAAAGAGCGATCCCCTTTTGGGGGGGGGCTTTTGTTGCCCGGGACCCGCCCGCGGCGTCGGGATCGTTGCACGATATCGGGATGGCCCCGTTTCACACCTTTCGTTACCAGACGCCGTTCGTGCTCTTTCCCATACGGGCGCGTTGGTCGTGCGATGCCTTCGTGCTTTTGGATTCGGTCGATTGTAGTTCCAGGACGGGTCTGAAAATCGTCCGAGGACACGATGATTTCCAGATTCGCCGTCCTGGGAACGACGGCCGCTGCGCGTCGGCTTGCTCGGCGATCGCGGTCGAGAAAAACAGGCGACGCAGGCGCAGACTGACCCCCGCGGTGCCGAGCGCGTTTACCGTGGATTCGATTTCCGCAGGCGGTACGGCGCGCCCATTAACGTCGACGCGGCCCAAACTGAGTTTGCAAGCGATTCATACCCATTCATTTTCCGTCACTTCAGTTTCAAGATAGAGAATGAGCAGCAGGGCAGGACGCGTGCAAAGGCTTATCGCACCCTTCAAACGATTCCGCAGTCGCGATTTAACGACGCCCTGCGCAAAATCCTTTTCCGTGACGAGGCCCCCTCCAAACCCTTCAATCGGTAAGATCCCCACACAAACTCAATCCAAACCGAGCCGATTTGGAAGGAAAGAATACAGGATTCAAATCATTCCCCATGGAATCGCGACTATGGTTCGCTTGCTGTCAAGGGAACGCGAAGACCAACATGACCTCACTACACAAATATGAGCGTCCCCGTGCGATGCGGAGGTCGGCTCCTCGGAGTCGGCCTCGCTTTTTCGGATCCTCACTCTTCCCGATCGAAAAAAGAACGGACGGCCGCGATGCGACATCGTCGGCGAGTTTTTTTACACTGCATGTAGACTCGCATTTTCTCTCTGTTTCGCAACGCCTCTCACGGAATCGCTCGATGCAACGCAAAACTCATTGATACACCGGCGGTCGCCGGAATTTCATCGCAGGCAACCTGCGTCCGTCTCGCCGCTCGTCGCAGTACACGTTCTCAAATCTCGACTCGCTCACCTACCCGGCAACCGCAATCTGCTGAAGCCGATCTTGGACGGACTCAACCGCCCTATCAAATTCGCCCCGGTACATCACGACGGCATGCCGTGGAGTCCACCGGTCGTGATTATCAAACCCGGACGCGTCATGCACTTAGCCCCGGAGTCATCGATCGATCCATCGACGGCCCCGGCCAATTCATTCAGACCAACGTGACGGCACCTATCCATTTACTGCAATCGGGGGTTGAACCATTACCGACGGATTGGACGCGAAAGGGCCGCGGAATTATTTCGGTTTTCTGCACGTTTCGAACCGCGAGGTCTCGCTACAGCTCGGGGCCGACGGATTGTTTCAACCGAAACCGACCGCCTACGACCCGCCACTCCCCTTTACTCGGCGAGCAAAGCGTCTCGGATCACCCTCGCCCGCGCGTGGCGCCAGATACCACGTTTGGCCCGTGCTCGCTGACCAGACTCTGCAGCACAACTACGGCATATCAATTTTCCTGAAAAAAATTGATTCCCCGTCGTGATTTTGAAACTGCCTTCGGGTGCGACCGATCCCGTTTTGACGGAACGGCGAGAAACATTCGTGATTGGCTCTACGTGAGGATCACCTGTGGCGCCCTGCTCGAAGTCGTCGAACGAGGGACTCACTGGAGAGACGTTTACAGACATCGGCCGGGCAATAACGAACGCACCAATCTCGAACTGGTGCAAACGCTCTGCGAAATTCTTCGACGACCTCCGCCCCCGAGAGGACCGGGCAATACGCCGACCTGATCACTTCGTGACCGACGTCCGGCCACGACCATGCCGCTTACGGCGATCGCGCGAGCAAAATCAAAACAGGAACTTAGGCGTGGTGGCAACCCCAGGAAATAAATCGAGGCGGATTCCCGGAAAAACCGTTCATGTATTGTCCTCGGGGACCATCCGACATGGTGGCAAAATATCCTGACGGCGATTACAACATCGATCGTATGGACGCTGAGCGAATCCGCAATCGACGCAACCGGCCGCGGGATCCAACCTGTTATCGCCGAATCGCCAGAGTTTGGTTTCCACTGGATGACCAAAGTCTCGCGAACTCGGCTACGACTACCTTCATTCGGAGTACGGTCTTTATCCTGGCTTTTCGCGGGCAGAATGAATTCCGAGTCACTTGACGGAAATCCTGTCACCCAAAACGCTTGACGTCCGTACGCGGCCGGTTGTATCACTGAGTAACACAAGTGGTTCAATCATGGCAAATTCATCTCTCTGACGATGGCGTTCGTCTGTACAGCAGGTGGTCGAGCAAATCCAGGCATCGGATTTTATCGGGCCAACGTTGCCGGGGGCGACGAGTTGCCCGCCATTCGCGTGCTGGCGGAGAGGGCCTGGACGCAGCATCCGAACACGTCGGCGGGCGAATCGCGAGCTGGAACAATCCGGTTTGGTCGAAACGCGTCGGACGTCGCGGGACGTTCGCTCTTCCGTTCGGCGACGCATGACGGCGTTCACAGCGCAGGCAAGTTGATTGAACCGGCGATCGATCAATTGAATCGTGCTCTCGAAAGTTCTGGGTGTCGATGCCGAGGAATTGTCGCCAGTGGATCTCTCCGCCGCGGACCCACTGCAACGCAAAGGCGGAAGACGCGATGAATGCGGTGGAAGTGAATAAACGAGTCAGTCGATTCGGCAGAACCGAGTCACTCAGAACGTTTTCGATTGAAAGTGCCGACGGGGAACCGTGTTCGGTCTGTTGGGGCTCAACGGGGCGGCCAAAACGACGTCTGCGGCACTTGCTGGGATTGCATCGACCGGAGCGGGGCACGTGCCAAGTGTTGGGCGGCGACCGATCGCCGATCGCGAAAGCGTGATGCGACGGGTACGGAGGTATCTGTCCGAGGAGTAGCGCTTGCGGCGACTTGGATGGCGTGGTGCGTGATCTGACGCAGTTTTGTGAGTCGATCGTTCCCGACATGGGGATCGGGCCATACGCGGCCGACTGTGCGATGGTTTGAAATTGTTTTTCGCCGATGCGAGGCTGAATCCTTGTCCAAAGGCCGCCGAGCGAGAGCGGGTTTGACGCCGCGATCGCGCACAACCCGAGCGTCTTGAATTTTGGAAGAGAACGAACCCGCAGCGGTATTGGGACCGATCGCTCGCGACGGACCATTTTTGCAAGCGACTCATTCGCACGCGTCGCGTCGAGGGCCGGAACCGTGGTCTTTAGCAGCCATTTGTTGACGAAAGTCAGACCGGGTGTGCGACCCGTGCGATCGTGCATCGCGGTGTATGAGTTGATCGAGTCGTTGCGTCATGAAAATCGATGAACGTACGCAGAATGGATTGCTGCCGGCCGGTGTCGGGCGGCAGGAGTCGCCGCCTTGGCCGATTGCTCAATGCGATTGGTTGGCATGGGGCCGACGGCGAGTGGATCGATGGTTGTTGCCGAAACAAACCACGAGACTGCACCGGAGTATTGCCGAGTGATTTGGCCGGTGCGATCGACGGTCCCGTCACGTGACGTTGAAAGCGGATTGTTGAGGCTCGCGGTTCGTAACGGCGCAGAGTGTCGCAAGCGGACACGCAAGGGTGCCCGCATGGAATGCGACACGAATTCGCGAGCAATAGGCCGGGCGTGCGGTCTTAGGGCCGCATGATTGGCTTGGCCGCCGGTCGATTGTTGTGGGCACCGTTTGGCGACCGTCTTGTGGCGTTTGTGGCTTGTGTCGGCGTTCGGTTTAGCTCCTGACGGCGGTTGTCGCCGCCTTTTTTGACGGCCAGGGGCAATCGGGGCAGGCAATTTTCGCGAGGGATTTCTTTGGGGATGAGTCTTTCCCCTGACGCAGCACCGTTGTTTTATCGATCTTTGCGAATCGGATGGTTGGGGGGGAAAATGCCCAATCAAGAGCCAGCCGTATTTGACGTATTCTTATTACGAAGTCCGATTCCGTCGTCGCGTTTGTTGTCTTGGTGTTGTCCTCGCTCGGATGGCTGGCGATTTGCGAATTTCGCTGGCGGATTTCGATGGCGTCTGGTTAATGGACAAAGTCTCCCAATTCGATTGAGTGGCGATTTATCCGGCGACGCTTTGGGTTTCGCTGAGCGACATCGATCGCAGTGCTGGCGTTTTATGGCGCCGGTTCTTGGGTCGGCTTTCGCATATTGACGTTATTGGTATTTGTTCCCGGTGGGAATATGCCGTGATGTTCGCGCCGGTTTCTACTGCATCAGGCGCATTTCCGTCTTGGTGGCATCGGTTGGGCTGCCTTGGCGGTTCGCGTTGTTGTGGGTTGCGTTGCTCTGCGGTCCGATGACCGTTCGAATCGTTTTGAATTTGGCCCGTTGTCATCGTTATGGGATGTCGTCGGCCGCCGGTCTTAGGGTGGGTCGGAAGTTCGCGAGGACGATTTCACGTTTTTGTGGCGTGGTTTCCAGGTTCCCAAGGGGGAATTGACCCGTCAGCGGCACTGCGGCGGCGCTCGCGTGGTTTCCGATGGCCAGGCAAACTCGGGGCGACCCGGTGAGAGCATCGATCGGTTGGTGGTGTTTCCCACGTTCTGGTGCTGTTGCTTTTGATCGAACTCAATGCTGCTGCGGTGGTGCTCGCGGGTGTGATGGTGTTGACGTACAGTTTGCACGATGGCGAGGACGGCGGGTGGATGGGGCGAGTTGCGGGTGAACCACAGGTCGCAAGACGTGCTATCTCGTTGTTACTGGCCGTTTTCTCCGGTATCGCGGGAGACGTTAGCGGGTGTGGAAAATTGAGCGTTCGTTATGTGACGTTGTCCGCCAGCGGGCATCGTGTGGAGGAGCGATGGCCGTTGATTTCAGTGCCGCTGAACGGTCGGCTTGGGACGCTTGGTCGAGGGGACGATGTTGATTCGGGATTACGATTTCGGGATGGAAATGGGCGTGACGTATTTCGCATCGTGAATTCGGAGGTTGCGACCGGGACAGTGTTGCTGGCGGGTCGGGGCTGGCATGTTGCTGGCTGGCGTTATGGTCCGCATCGGCGGGTGACCTTTTTTGCGGTGGCTTTTGTGGTTCTCAGGCGGTGATGATGGTTGGTTTTTGGTCGGGGGGAGGCTTAGCGTTCTTTACGCAACCGGGATTGGGAGACGATGTTCCAGTCCAGTTCGCGCCCGTTCCGGCGCGGGCGGGTTTCATGGCGGATATTGTATTGTGGGGCAAATTGGCCGCCGTTTTGCTTCTCGCTGGCGATTCGCGGATACGGCAACCGTGCGACCAGGCTCGCATGGATTGGCCCAGGACGGACGCTGGGCTGGGGGGCGTTTCGCGGTGTGAGTGAGCTCGGGACAGTGCTGATTGTTTTGTTGCCGAATCAAAAGTTCAGGATAGCCCGACGTTAGGGGGCGTTTGAGACCGCCCCCAAACACCGCTTCACCGTTTGGGGATGGCCGTCGTTTGGCTTGGGCGTTTTTTTGGCCGGTTTTGTCACCCGGGGCCTTGCTTTGGATTTTTTGACCTTTGGGCGGGACTCGGGGCGTGGAATTTTATTCAAAAAAAAAAATTTCGCCATCTTTTTTTTTTTACCTCCCCCTTCCAG
>Ga0163217_1100306_pt1 | contig 10467 bp, 7 predicted proteins | sample SynspAceP_FD_185933 | JGI IMG/M metagenome (GOLD analysis project Ga0163217, IMG submission 185933) | Saline lake microbial communities from Ace Lake in Antarctica - Synechococcus sp. Ace-P (PacBio error correction) | ecosystem: Environmental > Aquatic > Non-marine Saline and Alkaline > Saline ... | reverse complement strand
AAAGTGACTATTTGTTGTGAGAAGCAGGCATGCCAATAATTTTGATTTCAGCGCCTTGATTCATTGCCGATGCCTTAGCGGAGGATTCGTACACCAGCGTGCAGAAAATTGGCGACTAATCTGGCCAATGCTGATACGGCCAAATTTCAAGCAAAAGATATTGGATTTTCAGTCTGCATTACAAATGGCGGCAGTGGACAAAAATCTGGCCGCTTTGAATCCACACACCAAAAAACATTATTGCCGGCAATAACGGGCAATCCATTTGAGGGCCGTCACCCAGTACCGGACAACGATGCAAGACTAATTGGACGGTAACACGTGGATGGAACAAGTGGAACAGGCACAGTTATGCAAAATGCAGTTCGTATTCAGGCAAGTTCTGGATTTTTAGGCGGCGGACGTTTCAAGGTCTGACAAAGCGATCAAAGGAGAATAATCTGCCATGTCTTATTTAATATTTTCGATATTGCAGGTAGCGGAATGAGTGGCAGTCACTGCGACTCAATTAACTACCGCAGTAATCTGGCAATGCGACAGTCTGAGTAGCAGTGTGAATGAAACCCTATCGTACGGCACCTGTTTTTGCCAACGGTATTTGGATGATGCCACAACAAAGGCTATTAAATCAGGTTTCTTGTTCAAGTCCTGGAATAACGGAAAGTCAGGCGCCAGTGGCGTTCAGGAATATTAACCCCTCCATCCGTGCGGATGATAACGGCTATGTTTATCACTCCAATGGGGACGCCATTGCAGAAATGGCAAAATATGGATGTCGGTTTCTCGTTCATATTTCAGAAACAATGTTGAGTTGCCAACACTTCCAAACAATTGCTGCGTGGCAAACTTTGCAGCTTGGCAAATAACGGATGGAGTCATTGAAATGGCCAATAAATGGTGTAAACGATATCCCTATGCTTTTCTCACAGTTACTATAAGACCAGTTGCTTAAAGGAAGAAGAAAAGAGATACGGCAAGTTGCAGATGCGAGGATTTTATGTCCTTGATGACGACGCAGCTGGATGAATAGGAGTTCTTCTCGAAACTATGGAAAAGCCCGCGACTTCCTGGGCAAATGCGTTCATTTAGACAGTAAGTGTACAGTTGATTTGCAGGTTTGCCTTCTCAAGCTTTGCTAAAGCCATGCATGCGATCCGCTTTACAGGATTCATTAGTAGGGCGTGTCAGTGTTGATGCCCTTTCTTCAATCGGGTAATGACAGCAGATCCCCAATGCGTGGACAGATTGATGTAGAGGAACCTGTCTCAAATTTAGAAATTGAAAATTTATCAGTGATGCGGTGAGTGGTTCAGAACATTCCTATGGGCGCCGCTTCAGTCTATACCGATTTTGAATGGATTGGCGCTGGAACACGATGTGAAGCTTTGCCGAAGGGCTATCAGTTTACGGCATGCACGGTAGAGGCGTCAAACACACAAGCATTGCAACAGCAGTTATGGCCAAGTCGATAAGCGTTTGGTTGCTCAAGTGTCAAGGATTGACCATCCATTGGCGGGTATCGGGTCGGTACCATTTTAGGTGAAGGTTCGGGAAATTATTTAAGGGTAACTGGCGATGTGTCATTTAATACCGCATTAACAGCCTCAATGCCGCAGCTGCCGATTGGAATGTTGAAATCGAACAATATCGCCAATATCTAATACAATGGGCTTTAAGGGTTCACGAAGCAAATTCGGTTGATGATTTATTTGCCGTAACGCTTTGGAAAACAGCATACTTGCTATCGGTACGGGTGTGGTGCTAAATACGTAGCGCAACCAAATTTCAATCAGGGAAACCTGGAGTCACCCAGCACTCACTGGATTTAGCGATTAGTGGGAAACGGTCAGGGTTTCTTCGCGCTTTTCACCAGGTTTTAGATACGGCAGCAGGTTTTATATAGCAAGGGCGAGGCGGCATTCAACATTAATGTGATGGCTATATGACCACAGTTCCGGCCAGTATGTATTAGGTTTTTCCAGTGCCATGGCATTGATGCAGTGTTTTCATCCACAGCGTGGGTGGAAACGGATCCAATCGTGTGTTGCCCTGGGGTGCCGTCAAGCATACTGAGGTGGAGTATTGGCTGCAAATCTTCCTTCGACGGTACAGTATTGATCGGTTTGGCGGACCACCAATCGATCCGACTGATCCCACAAACTTACCCAATTCTACACATCCAGCAATATTTTTGACTCCCGGGTAGATGAAGGTACGTGACTTATTACTAATCAAAAAAGCAATGTTCCTAATGAATGGAATGTTGAGGTCTATATTAATGGAACCACGGATAGTCAAACTCGAGTGGAATTTGGACGCGGGGCAAACTACCGAAAAACAGCTGGGTTTGACGCGAGCTTGAGGTGCCGGCTCTGGATGCTGGTGTGACACCAACCGGAAACGTATACTTGTTTCCGTTGGAAGGCAGTGGTGCAGTGGACTTGAATTTTGAGGTGTACTTTGCCGGCACTACGCAGAACTCGGCGGCAGTTTGCCGTATTGGATTACTGACAGAATGGATTCCGACTGTCGACTTGACGGGCTGGTATTTTTGATGATGCCGGTTTGGTTCAAGCAGTATTCAATTGGTCAAAACCAACCATGTGTGCCAAAATTGTTTTTTGGCCGACTTCCCTTAACCCTCAGGGTTTTAAACAGATCGGTAACATGCTGGGAAGCCACTTTGGATTCAGGTTGATGTACGTATCGTGAGCGGAGCCGGCAGTTTTTGGTTTGATTCAATCTGGGAGCATTGGAACAGTCCGAATGGATTTGACGAAAAGAATGGTGTGTCTTGATCACCGCCCAGCGTAGATTTCCGAGGGCGAATTCAAAGCGATTAGGGAATAATGCCATACCCAGACCATCATCAACTTGCGGTATTTCGCTCGGATTGATGAGTCTTATACCAGGAAAAAAGAGATAATTATGGCATTCGCATGTTGTATATTCTCAATGAATGGACGGCAGCAGCAAACCATGCTGGGGCAGGCGACCAATGCCATAATCTGGCCAACGTGAGATACCACCGGATTTCGAGCCGATTTGGAACCAGTTTCGTTCCATGCCGGGTATTTGGGTGGAAGGGCGTGCCAACTCGGGTATTCAATGTGAGCGCCTGGCACCGATTATCAGCAAAGGCGTGTGGGCAATCCCACTGGTCGAGAGCTGGATTATTTCTGTACAGGTGCGAAGGTTTATTTCCGTCATGGGAAAAAGATGCCGTTTTGAAGGTTATTTACCCGGGCTGGCGATTGCAATGTGACAGGTTTGGTTAATTTGGTCACTGCAACAGGTTTGCAGGTAATGGGGGAAGGTGGACCCTATCGCTTTCCACCGGCCGAAGAAAATTGTGCTACGGTGCTGATGGGCACCATTCCGTATTAGTCCCGATTGGCGGTGCTGCAAATGAGGTGGCAGGTAAAATTGATCGAATTCAAGCTGGTCAAACAGACGCCAAAACGTTTTTTAAGGATCAGGATTTGGTTTGCTGCGTTATGGAACTGCATGGCGACGGAGCGGGCAGTTGGGATGCTGCGCGTTAGGTTGCTTCTGGAAACAATTAGAAGGCGAGGTAACGTGCAATGCTGTCGGTGCTGGGTCAATATGATTGAAACTGCAACGTAATATGGATGCACGGTCAAAATGATGACACAGCAGAAGAAAATAAGCCGCGATCGGCAGCGCTTGTTGCGTTGAATGGTTAGTGACAAAGAATGATGTTTTAGGGAAAGCTATATGAACCAGGCATTGGATTGCGGAAAACCGGGCTTGATGCCTTCGGCAAACAAAGATGTTCGGGTGATTCGAATAATCTGTGCGAACGTAAACACACTGGTTTTAAACAGGATCGGGCGGTGGTTTGAAGATTTTGTATCAGACGAGTCGGACAACCGGCGCGCAAACGACCACCGATAATCAGTTGCCTCTGGCCTGATGATCCGGTACGGTGTTCGCACAGGTTGCCACGAAAAGCTGATACCCCAAGGCAATGTAATCCAACCGATGAATGCGTTGGATGTTGCCATGATGGTCGCGGTTTCTTTCAGATCTTATGGCCTGATGGTGAGTCTGGCATACCGCGATGGACATTTCAAATTAATGCGATGGGCGATAGTGGTGATGGCGAATGGCTATTCTTCTGGATCCGTATTCACATTCAAGATGATGTCCAAACGCGTTACCATTGGTGCCGATGGACACGGTCAGGCATAGTGCAACTGGAGTTAATGAGCCGACGGTCATTGGTGAATCGAACTGGCTGATTTTTGTGAATCCTTGCCGGTTTGAACCCGTTGGTGAAACCTGTTAAGAAACCGGTTGCCAGTGGGCGTTCTATTGTGGTACACCCTACATTGGATGGTTTGGGTCGGGTTGGTGGTGCTCTGGAAGCCTCCAAATGTTAATGTGCGTAACCGAGCTGATTAAATATGATAGCTAGAGAAGCTGCACGTGCAATTACGATATAGACAATGATCTCTATTGAGCTATTGTCCGATTAGTTTCCTGCAGTCAAATCGGCTGCAGTCCGCTAGCCCGAAGTCTGTACAATATTCACACCGTGCGCCCGTGTGCCGATGATGCAGCTATCTGGTTTTTTTTTTGGCTTTTTGCTTGGCACAGAATTTTCTCAGGCTGAAGCTAGGTTCTGCATGGGAGGTCTGCAAGCTTAATTTATAGATTAAAGTTGTTTCTCGGATAGAGCATATGAAAGTTCATTTATCCGACTATTGGGGAATCAATCTCTGATTTTGCTTTCTGCATGCGGCAGTACGAAGTAAAGCGTATCCTTGCCTACCGCAGCTGTTGGCGCCCTGTAGCAAAACGGCTCCAGTAGAGCGTAATGATGGTGCTATTTTTTTGACACCCGCAGAATTACCCTGTATGAGATTATAAAGCCCGTCGATTGGCGATATTTGGACAGTACGTTTGGTAGAGCAGAACGATTGCTGAGAAAGAAGCCACACGACCGTTGTAAAACAGGTTCCAACAACATAAATAATCCAAACTATCTTTGGCACGACGCCCAATCGTCTCGAGTGGGCTGCCTTGGCAATACCGGATTGATAATATCTTGCCTCTTTAGTACTGGCGCCAACAGCATGTTTTTGAGGGGAGGGCGAAGTGAACAGACAATCGTCTATCTGCGATATTCCAGTGTTTTCTGTGGTTGAGTTACTTTCAAACGGGCAATTGATTGTAAGGGGTGAAAGTTGCGTCACCATTAATCAGGAAAATGAATATGTTTCGATTAACTTGGATTGATTAGCCGCGTGATATTGATGCCCTAATCAATTTTCTTCTATTCCGAATTGCCGACGCTCCACACTTATGTGGAGATTGGCAGCCAAATTGATTCCAATGCAATGGGCTGGCTTAGGCCGGTTCTTCATCAGCGCGTTATGCCTTTTTGATTAGAAATGAAATCAAATAAATACCTTTTTTGCCGCTTTTTGCTGTTGTAATGACCGACGGCCCAGCAGATCGAAATCAAGGACTTGGCTTGCTATCGGTGGGGTGCGGAATAACAGCTCGTAGGTTATTGGTTTGGTTGTATGCCTCACTGGAACCGGTGTCAGACAGCGTTTATGGCCAGACATTAAGGAAAGCATGTTTGGCGTTGAAATGGGGGTAACCATCCGGCAGGTGTGGATTTCCTAAAAGTAAAATATAGCGGGCAGGTTTCAGTCCCATGCCGATTTTGCCGCTTTTTGCCAAGCCGGCCCAAACATTGATATCACCGTGTCATCACGGGCGATTCCAAAAGTCTGCGAGGTGGCAGTTTGATCATGACCCATTAAAAGGTGCTGATTGGGAGATATATGCCAGTTGGGCGCAAGGCAATTCTGGTGGTAGAGGCTTTGGTTTGCTGAAAGCGGGAGATGGATCACGAGTAACGGTAAATATTCCCCAGTGCAGGACGGATTCCCCTGGTGCGGACAGTATGGCGTAACGTCCAGAATTGGCATTAATGTTGGGCGTAATTTCTTAATTTTGCACAGGCTGATTTCATACAGCGGCAGGTTATTTGATGGGCATTAATCAGTACTTTTGCGGTCGGTGGGTACAAGCAAGTTTATGGATGCCGGATCAGCGGTTAACGCCAGGATCCCATCACGCATTCCATTTCTATCTTTGATTGAAATCTGGGAATGAGTCCGGGCGGGGGCTTGCTTGCAGAGTCGTTGTGACTCCGCAGTTGGCACCTAGTGTTGACAGATGTCCGTGTCAGTTCTGCGGCGGTTAACACCGGTTAGCTTATCAGTACGGATTGGCGCAGATCCAGAGGTCTCTCAAACCGAATGATTTTCAGGTGGACAGACAGATATATACGCCTAATTATGAGTATTGAAATATCGGAAGAAAACAGTCGGATGTTTGTATTTAATCCTGGCGTCACTGATTGAAATTGTCGTGCAGTTGGAATCAGGTGGGTGCGGCTCCTGGTGATCTGGTGGCAATTTCTTGAAGCTTAAAAACCAGCTGGTGCCTGCGTGCTGGTTCGGTTATTTAATTTAAGTAGACTTATTCCTACGTATTCTCGCAGAAATTGCATTTGGATTTTCTTGGCTTGAGATTCAAACTTGCGTGATCGCCTAAAACCTGGAGAATGGGGCGAATACGCTGCGGCGGTGGGCTGCACAGTTTCGAGGCGCTTTGTAACACGATGATGGGTGGGAAGTATGCGTTTTCAGGCGGTTTTAGCGGAAGGGATTTTCGGATTCCTATCACAGCAACCTCATCGGGAATGGCCGAATCAGGCAATTAGCCATTGGATTTGTTCTCAACGTGGTGGGCTTGGTTTGCAGGATGTTTATCGTCGGCACTAGGTGGACAGGGACACATCCAATTCCCATATGCCATTGCTTGGACATGAACTTTCAGTATTGATCGGTGGACTTTGTCGTCAGGCTTTCGACGCACAAATAAAGAAATTCATGAAATCTCAGGAAGCGGAAAAGAAAGAGATTCCATCTAACGGATGAAAAACCTTTCCTCAGCGCTTTAATACCTGAAAGATTTTGTTTAGTAAATTGTGGCCGGTTGCACAACAGGCTGCTTTGATAAAATGGGGACCCACGCCGGACAGGTCACTTTTGTTCAGGCTGCACTTGAACCGGCGTGGGTCGATATGTATTAAAAGATGGCGAAGGGCAGGTCCATTTTAACCTGTTTTAATATTAAAGCGGATAGTCGTTGGGGATGGGGAGTTATTGTTTGCCAAAAATGCCCTTGAATATCGTGATGGGAAACCTGTTTGCTGAGAATCGAGGTTTCGGTCTTCGGATGATTTGCAAAGAGGTTTCAATGACTATGTTACCTTTCTTTCAGTCTCAGCCCCGCTACCGCGGACGCATTAAAAATGTTGGTGATCGAAACGTTTGTTGAAAGTTGCAGAAGCCGGGTATTGCAACAGATCCGAATTATGGCTGACAAGATCAACGCATTATGAAATGGCGATACCACTGGCACAGATTTCGCATAAAAAATATTTCAGAATCTGGGTATTTAACTCAGAATACAGCTCGCGAGGATATCTAATGAGATGCTGAATAAAACGTAGTTCCGCTTTATTAGCCGCCCAAAACATTCATTAGCGACACAGTCATACATCAGTTAAATTCAATTAACTGTGGGTGGGTTCGCGCAACGTTACCTCAGGGGGACACAGCCGGCTAATTTTGAAGGTGGTTACTACATTGGCATGGTGTGGGGTCCACCGGCGTTGTGTATCTTCAATCAATTTCTGGCAATTCAACTGTACGTACCTATTCTGCTGAATCCACAACAAGACGGTTTTTTGACATTTTTTCCAAACGGTTTGATGATTTGATTGGTTCTTCTTCACTTAGTATTCAGCTGCGGGTTGGAAGCGTTTTTCAACCGGTTCAGGGAAGTGGCCAATGATCCACGTTCGATTGCTGCGGCCGGTGATGCTCACACAGGAGCTTGCTAGGCCAATCGGTTTAATACGATGGACAGCAGTTGGTGAGCTCGACAGACAAATTTGATAACACTTTAAGCGTCAGTCAAAAGACATCAATGTGCCTATCTCAGGGGATCCGTTCGATTTAACCATCTATTCGAGTCATTTGGCCGCGGGGTTATAACCCAATGATTTGCTGGATAGACGCGATAAACTGATCAGCGATTTGTCCGAATTAGTCTCAGTCACGTGTGGTTGAGCGGATAACGGCCGCAGTCAATGTCTTTATCGGTAATGGGACAAGGGCTTGTTGTGGTAATAGTCGAGTTGCACTATTCAAACGATTGCTGCAATAGTACGATCCCCCCGCGTACTGCCATCGGTTATGCCCTCACAAATTAATATTACTCAGCGTGAGTGGCGGCGAAATTAGGTGGGCGCGATATTAGCTATAACAGATGTCGGTGGATAGCACGACGTGCCGAAACTGGATGTTTAGCCGAATCGATGTTGCCGCCTTTAATACGTGCCCATGGTTAATTGGTATTGATCTGAACGGCAATGTGGTACAGATTTTTTTGATGCGCGGTACGACTGCGCTCGATACGAACAATGACATTACTGATACGCGGTTAATTGCCGCTTTTTACTACCGATCCGGGTAGGGGAATTAATTGAAATGCACTGGCCTGGCTGCTTACAACTGAATAAACAAACGTTGTGCTTGACCGGTCCTCAGTTATTTCGAGATCATTTAACGATCATACAGCTGCAATGTTTCGGCAAAGTCGCGACACGAACCATCAGGCTACGGTTACTCAGGGAAACCCAAGCAGGACTGGTCAGCCAGATCTCGCAACGAGCGGAGAGTGCTGTCAGGGTGAGATCTGGATGGAAAGCGGCCATCTGATCAAGTTTCGCAGGCTTATCAGGCGCGCTTCAAATAGATCACAGGTCTCGAACTGTTGTTTAATTCGTTTAATCAACGCATTTTAAGGAGATTAACCGATGCGTATCTCACTAATAGTATTATCAACAAGGGCCTGGAAGCCATGTTGAGGCAGCAGAATGATAGCCAAAACGGCAATTGCAGGTGTCGTCGGGGAAACGGATTTCAAACACCCTCGCGACGATCCAATCGGTGCGGTACTGCTGGACTTGCAAGACAGGATTGCTTGTCGCAGCAGTATCAAGACAATGCTGATGTCGCTGACAGTCGTTTGAGACAACTGATGGAACCTTAAAAAAGGGTGGGTGACATCATGCAGGCGCATTTCGAGTAGCTGGCCGTTCAGGCGCTGAACCCGATACCAATAGTGATGAATCCGTCAGGGGATCGGCGACGAATTAATTCAGTTAAATGAAACCCTGGTTGCATTGCAATACCACAGGGATTGGATGGAGAATATATTTTTTCAGGTTATCAATCGGATTGTCAGCCTTTTTTGATCGCAACATTTGCCTACAATTTGGTTGAATGGCGGTTCAGCGGCAATTGCGCGTCAGTGATGGTTACTTGTTGAGATTAAATGAGCCTGGGAAACGCTTATTTGTTTTACTCAGGAACGGGTAGCCGGACCCAATCAGGCAATCTTTTTCCAGGGACCATTCCGGATTTTTACTACTGCGCTTAATAAATGGATGTCGGAACAGCGCCTAACGACGGTGATTTTCTGCGAATATGATTACGCGGATGGATTCTCTTTGGGACGCTCGAAACACGGGTTCGGCACCGTCAAAGATGCCATTGAATGCAGCGTGATTTAATTGAAAGCTCACAGTTTGCGATGACACCAACTTTCTCAAATTGAAGATCTCGATTATGCTGAGGCCATCACTGAGTTGGAATAAAACATCGCTTTGGATTCAGGCAGCGGCCAGGTCTATGTAAAAGTTCAGGGATTATTCATTGTTTAACTTTTTTGTAAGTTTGCCATTTTGTCATTAAAAGGGACAGCTAAAGGATTATCAAATGCAGCAAACTTTCATTTCATTACTGTGTGTCTTGCGGACAATGTTTGTCAAATTTGAACCTTTCGAGGGGAATGCTAAGCCGACCGTTTTCTGATGGCGCTTACTTCAGTAGTCGCAGTTATACCGAGTCATTTTCTATTTGCCCTTCTTGCCGTAGCAGATCGTGGAAAGGACCCACTTTGTTTTGATTAACCTTGGCGATCATTGAAGTTACCGGTTCTCCCCTTTTTCACAAGCCAAAGTGTTGGATTTTTTGCACCGGAAAAAAATGGGGTTTTCAAATGTCATTTCAGCTTTGGCAATTCCCCGAGGCTTTATATTTTAAAAGGCGGGGGAACTTATTTTCCTCAAAATGAGATGGTTTTTTGCAAACAGTTGAATTATGCTGGCCAATTCCGGTATTCGGATGAGTTTTTTTTTTCTGTGGTCATTTGCGATTCATGTGGCTTCGAACATGTATGGAAGATGATCTGCTTGCATTAGGTTGAATATCAGGGGGGGAGCGTTGTGGGCTTTAAAAGAAAAGGTGGAATTCCTCCCTTTTCCCCTTTTTCCTTTGGGGGGTT
>Ga0163217_1063273_pt1 | contig 10467 bp, 5 predicted proteins | sample SynspAceP_FD_185933 | JGI IMG/M metagenome (GOLD analysis project Ga0163217, IMG submission 185933) | Saline lake microbial communities from Ace Lake in Antarctica - Synechococcus sp. Ace-P (PacBio error correction) | ecosystem: Environmental > Aquatic > Non-marine Saline and Alkaline > Saline ... | reverse complement strand
CGCAGTAATTATGCAAATTGGGCGTCAAATTGTAGGCAAACTTGAATTTCCCTAATCTCATACTGGATGCCGGACATTCATATAGACCAAATCTTTCTGTAAGTTCTGTGGGCTACAGCTTCTTGGCTCTGTTGAAAATCTAAACTCTCGAGATTTGCTTTCCTTTACGTATTTGTAGTGGTATTTTGCCACAGGATTACCGTTTATTTGATTTATATCCACTTTTAATTGGCAAGCCAATTATTTTATCTTCGGAAGGACTTTCCAAGGTTGTAGATCTAATTACCTTTTAGGGCAAAAAGATAACGCTCTCATAATAACTTGAACTTACCGTGTGGCTATTAGCGGTTGCGATCAATTAATTTTTTATACCAAATGCTAGCTTCTTGTATTTCTACAAAAATAGTTAGCATTGCCCCAAGTCCTCAGATAGTTCACTGTTTCTTTATATCCTAATTTAAGAGAGTGTTATGTTGGAGTACTTATTCAGCTCTGTTGCTGTTTTCGTAGACTATTAGGTTGTTCACGCCAAAGTCTTTTAGCGTCTCGTGCTCTGACTCGATACAATTAGTTGAACCAGGAGAATAAGGTAATAATGCAATGCCCAATTGACTCCTCTGAAATAATGTATCGGTTCATATTATTGATATTGGGGTGTTTATACGAAAGCAAAGGGTCTTGAAATTTGGTAGAATAGTTATTAGTAATATTTCATAGGTTTTTATACTTTCGAGGCTGATTTACCTAATTAGGAGTATGATTGGGTTACTTATGCACTTGATTTTCTAAGTATTCATAAACAAAATGTCCCGAGAATTCTCGGGGGACCATTCTAAGAATATGAAGTAACAAGCAGTCTGGTTTGGGGTGGGGGGGGTGCGGGCAACGGAAATACATTTTTTTAATTTTTTTTTTTTTCTTATTTTGATCTTTTTTTTTGGGGGGGGCCTTAGTTCGGCCGCTAAATTACTTAAGTTTCGGATTTCCTGCTATTGATTTTTTAAAGAAGAAAACAGTCAATTAACTCTGCTCATTCAATCTATTTAATAGTGGAAAGGATCCTTTGTCGATCTTTTGATAAAACTACCTGCGTCTTAATATTATGAGCCTTGGCCAAACTTTTTAGTGTTCCGTCCAGTTTAAGAAAGGTTTTTCGTTGAAATAATAGTATCATTGGGTTTCATTAATAATCAATACCGTCCTCCCGCCAGTGTCCTTTTATCGTCGTTCATGTAATTCTTCTACGGCTCATATGGTCAGAAATTTGGTCTTATTGGCATTAAACGATCGCTTCGGGCTATATCCTTCGTAGAAAACGCGAATACAGTTACTTGAGTTAAGTCAGGACCTAGCTGGCCCTCAGTTCCCCTCGCAAGGCAATGCAAGAGCTTGGCACGAGTACGGCCAATGCTTTTGAACATATCTTCACCAATTTTTCAAATCCCCATATCAACCTGCGAATCGTACAGCGCAAACATTTCTGCAACAGACCAGTTTTACCAGGTCCTTTGGGTGAGGAAGAATTGGCCAATCCGTTGCTGTTCAACTGAATTAGTTCCTCGCCTGATAAAGTCAATAGATTTTCCTTTTCGGCTTGTGGTACGTGTACCAATCATTTCTCTTATTTTTAATTAAGAACTTGGGAGCAACTTCACCGACCGTTGCCTGCGAAAAGTCTGAATAATACGTGGAAAATATTTTCGCTCAAGTGCTTGGTCAACCATTAGGGCATAAACTTAATGCTCTTTACATAGTGTATTCAGTCAGCAGGAGGAGATTGGATTCATTTCGCTCATGGTTCCTCCATATTGCCTCACTACGCCGGTCACATCTTTTTCTAGTTATTTCGTCGTTAATTTTTTGGTTTGGGGCCAAAGTGATCCAATAAACTTCATTGTTTTGCTAACAACCCGAGAAGGATTTCTAATATGCCAATAACTGGAACTAATTCCCTATTTAACCTGGTTGTTCAGAGTTGGGTAGCGGATCATAATTTTTTTAGAGACTGCGGATTAATCATTTTGTTAAAATCACCTTCTTATAATTAGTTAGATCACTGCCCTAATAAATCTGTTTTTAAAATTTGTTGTTAGACAGGGAAGGAAATGGACATTTATTTTATTCATGGCGTGTTCCCTATTTTCCTGATTCCCGATCTAGCTAGGCAATACCACTTTGAATTAAAATGGATGGATCGCTTCGGAACTAGTCTTTCTTGAATGGTTTGCACATCTCGTGGTATTTCCAAGCTACCCTGCGCATATCTAATTCGTCTGTTCTTGTGTTAAGGAAGACCCAAATAAGGATCTAATCCCTTCTTTCCCATGCAAATGACTCCAGCTTCTTCGAAGCTGTTGAGTCCCCGTAACAGCAGTATTTTCTACTTCCTTGCCCTTATCCTCTCATTTATAAAATTATTCGGTACATTCCGGACTCCAATCTCTGCCACCAGTAAGGGAAAATACATGGCGCCATTCATTCCCCGGCTACTCCATCGTCAAAGGGAGGAGGCCCCTTGATAAAAATTCTATCCTTGTGGCCTTTATAGTGGCTCCATCCGCGGTGTCATTGAAAAAGAATTACATGGTTCCCAAAACTCAGTCGAACACAAAAGGCCCTTTTATAATATCCGGAAAATCCAGAAGTGTTTCCTGGCTAATTACTCCAGTAGAGACCTTGTCCTATGGTCTACTACACTTGGCACATATCGGGGTAAGTAGGCTTGGCCATTTACCAGATCAGTTCTCCAACCAAATTCGGATCATTGGTATATATTGCATTCCTCTAATGGGTCTGTCCAAGGAGAACCCCAGGTCCCATTCATGTTCAGGAATTTCAAATGTAAAAAGCTCCCCATCTGTATAAGGCGGAGGTCATTTAGGCATCTTCTGAAATCCAAGTAGCAATTAACGGTTAATTCTTTTTACCGTCCTTATCGGTTCTTGCCACCCAGCCACCAGTGCCACCCACATCATTGCATGGCCGCTAGCGGATCCTTAATGGGCATCGAAGGTGATCTTGTCCCAAAATGGGTTTTTGAATTGTAATTAAAAGGTTTTTTGCAAAAGAAGGGTATGATTTCCCCCAGACATGTAATATATCCATTCAGGACCTGAAAAATTGATGTCCCATGTGGGCCATGTTCGCCCCTTCCAACGAATTGGAATAAGAAATCAAACCTTGCTCCAAGGCCTCCATCGCATCAGGGAGTCCGTATTTATTATAAACCGCTTTCCTCTTGGTTATCTGAATTGGACAGACGTAAAGCGCTATTGTTATGCCATAAAATGTCCCATGTGCATTACCTATTTTAAAGGAAGGAATCAACTTTAATTTTTCTTTCGATACCAATTTCGGGTACCTCTACATAAATATAAAGCACCATATTTCGTCAGATGTAATTCGAAAGCGTCCGATTATCATCTTTGGTAATAGATACCCAAGATCCTGCGTCCACATTCACTGGGACTTATATAATTTTTTCTACACGAAACCATCTTGGCACTAAAATTGTTCGGGTTCAATTTCAAACTGGGCCGGGGATACAGCCCAAATCATAATAAAACACACCAATAAGGATGTACTAATTCTACTCATACCTGAATTTATTTAAATGTTTAAGCAATTATTTTTCAAAATCATTTGATAGTTGGTTTTGGTTATCGACTGTGAAATGAAACAATAATAATCACTATCCTAAGCATCTTAATTATAGGTAAAAACGTTTAAAAACCCTCTTTAATACTGAAATCATTTCTATAAGTGTCATCGGTGTTTTTTACTTGATGTATACTGAAAATTGACCAAACTAAATTTGGCTGTTAATGGTTTAAATAAGATATAAAAGCACTATTCCGTTGAAATGTCTGGGCGTTCGTTATTTGTGACGAATGTCTGCTTAAAGGGGACGGATGACTCCGCCTTTTAAGCGAGTATAGGATTGCCCAATAATCTTTCTTGTCTTCATCCCAAAATTATTTTTACCATAGCTTTCCAAAAATATCACTACAGCAGCCAAAAATTCTGTCGATATATTTCATGCCTTTGTGGGGTTGAAATACCAATCCCGGCCTGTTGTTCATTTTGGGGTCACCGGCAGCCGGCGACAAAAAAATGGCCGTAGTATGATCTGTATGGCCATTTAAGGGCGTGACTGGCTTATCGATCTTGTTATAAGGCTATTAAATCTTGGACTTTACATCGGGATCTTGAACCATATGGCAGATTTACTTACATCATGCTACTAATTTTGTAGATTCACTTTTTTAGTTCACTAATCTGTGTATAAAGTGTCCGTTCATAATATCTGATTCTTTAGTGGTTTATTGCTCTTATCAAGATTAAGCGTGCTTCTTTTTCGCGACAAAGCAATGATGTAAATTCATTCAAATACATTAACATTTTTAACTGCATTGGTAACTTATTTGCGTCAGACTCTTTGCTTGCCCAAAGCTAGTTGTCCTTTTAGTAAAGAGGAATGACAAGTGTATTTTTACTTGAATAAAAATTTAAACAAACAGGATGGGGGCTATTGCAGAGGGCAATGCCTTAAAAATTATTATACGTAACAGCTATTTCTATTAGGCCTTGGAAACAATTTGTAAGAATTATATTGCAACATTTTTTAAATCATATAAAAAGGTTTGCAGCGAAATATTTCCGCTACAACCCTTTTATTTGTATTGCGTGCGTTTAACTTGCCTGAATTTTTTCAAGAAGTGGCCACCCCCTCAATGTATTATATATTGTTCCAAATGAGTACCCACGTGTGCTAACTGCTTCATAAACCGTGTAGTTACCACCAGCAGGTTCCAACAGTTCGACGTACCAAATGCTTCACGACTCTCATATTGGGATTGGTGCTAGGGCAAATACTTTTGTTCAATCCTTCAATAAAGTCCGCTAACGTCCCATGTGGAGGCGTTAATGATTCAGTTTTAAGGACCACACTTGGTAAACAAACCATCGGGCAGTCAGGTAATTCCTTGGGCATCTATAAAAATACTTTCTTTTTTCATGCTTGTTCAATAAGCTTTGGCGATGAGGGTAGGGAGACCGGTTGTCCTCCAAGGCTACTACCGTAATATTTTATCTGCGATAGTGTTTAATAATCTTCTGTCTTTCCAAGGAATTTTCAGAAGCGTCAATCTGCTGTTCCATGGCACATTTTTTGTGAAACCACTTCTATATCCGACAAAAGGCTGATTGTTCTGTGGGACAGCCAAATTAACCCTCCATAGAATATCAAGGATACTGCCCAGCCCAAAAAGGCAGTCCAACCCAACGCGATTTCGGGTTTCCACAGTTGGGAAGTACCTTCCTTGCCAATTCTATTGCGGATATCACCAAAACCAACTGTTCCGGGGAAAACTGTTTTGGTCAAAGTAAGGACAGATTGTTCAATGTAGCCTCTATTTCGTTTTTTATCTGCTGGAATTTTTCCGCATTTAGATACACTCTCCGAAGTTTTCTAATGAGAAAGTTGGTGTCCAGCAACGTTAAAGTTCAATATGGCCTGATCCTATGTTTCCTTTGTATCCATATTATAATTCCATGTTTTCCTAAATTGGATGCAGTTACTATTTCTAGTTTTACGCTCCCCCAAATGGAATATCCAATTCTTTTGATCACTTTCTTCTTGCGTTAAAGCCCTGTAAAGTAAAGTAGCTCTACTTATCTTACACCACTTTTCCTTTCAAATTACTATAGTTTTTTTTAAAACCGGATAGGTATGCTTCCTGGCCAACTTCACTATCTTCCTTGCTTTCCAAAATACGTACCTACAGTAAATCTCGGAAAGGTTCCATTTTGTTACTGTTTTTATCGCGACGTCTTACTACGTATTTCATTCGTATAAGGCTGCAATTCCTGGCCTACCTATTTAATATCGCATGTAAAAAGAATTCCTCCCCTTTGAGCATTGATAGCTCGCGGAACTTGTTCCAGCCTTCATAAAAACATCCTGACAAGAATTTTCTTCAGCAATATCAGTATTCGAACAATGGTGTTTATAGACGCCACATATATTGTTCAGAATAGCATTCAGTATACAGCTTTTCAGTAAAGCGGCAGTATTCCTTTTTTTGAAATTGTATCTACCAGTTACATCTTAATTCCAATTCAAGAAATTTATTTAAAGATAAAAAAAAGCGTACTTTAGTAAGCAGCTTCATGATTTTGTTAACTAGTTATTATTCGAATAATTCTGCCGCCCCAAACTTATTCTCCTCCAGCATTCTCCAGTGGGTTGGGTAATAAAAATCATCGACCCATTGATGTACGATTACTCCCTTTCCCCAAAGGTTTTTGCCTCATCATCACTCCAAACACCATTCATTTTGTAGAAAATTCCACGCGTGGCATTGCATCGGTATCTGCCAGTAGACATAACGAATATCCCCGTCTTATGTAGCCATCCTCAGAACCCCATTTAGATCGCCATGAGGGCAAGGGTAGGATTCAATGTCCTCCAGGTAGATTCTCCCCTCCGCAGCAAGAACAGTCGCCTTTTCATTGAATATGGTTGCATGTTCACCAGGGTCTAAAATCCCAGACAAGTTTGTTTTCATGCTCCACCGTTCCGTGTTCTTCAGTAAAACTAACTCTCCTTCAACATTACGTCGCGTTTGCTCCAATGCGATGTAATGCTTACATTTATTTTTCCATTAATTTCGTAGCTACAGATTTTAACCTCTTCGTATACCCTCTTTGAATCTTTTTTCACTTCTTCTACAGCTATAACAAGTTAATCAATAGAACTGCAAGAACAATGCATTTATATATTTCCAATTTTAAGTCCTATTTTTTGTTATGAGATAAAATTACCAATTAATTAAAGGAGATATCAAGGGGCTACGCTGCATGATATGTGGTATTATTGAAACTGATTAGAGTTAAAAAGTACAATCTTGCTTTAAACTGAAAATCCCCGTTTGATTATTTTCAAAAACGGGATTGTTACTATTAAAACTATGTTTCCAACAATTGCTACTGAACGGGCATTGTCAATTGGTCCGTACCAGCTCATTTGAATTAGTCTTATGAAACATTATGCGCTACCAAGTCTGTGTACCTTTTCTTGCAAAGAACTATTCAGCATGTACGGCAAACTTCACTCCATTGATTTTTACTTACACCATCTTTCCGTGTTGACAATACTCGCAGCTTTGCTTTGTATGGAGGTTACCGCATCTTAAGCGCGTCCCCAAATTCTCCAAATCATTACTCCGCTTCAAATGAATCCATGTTTATCCCCTGTAATCATGGATCGGGAGTCTAAAGAATATTTTGCTCGTTTTCCATTTAAAGTATACGTCTTACCCGATTAGCAGCATTTATCCCGCTCCTGAAACTCCTCGATACTTGCCAGCCCAGAAATAAGTTCTGTATTCCTCCAAACACCAAGAAGACTCCAAAATATTGGTCGGGGTCGCTCTCTATCTAGTTTGTACCGGTGCAATATATGCGTCATCATTTGGTGCTAAAACAAGCTACTTACGAGGAATACTAATTTAGTTTCCGTTTAGGCTTTGCAGGTGCAAGATACCCTCATTGCGTTTCTATTAATCTATGATTTGGGTAAACTTCCACCAACAGTAATTTCGGTGGGTCTTATACGGCCGTGATGAGAACTAACTCTTTGGTAGAATCTGTTTTACCGAAGACTAAAATTTTTGGAAGAGTGTGGCCTACAATTCTACGGGCCTGTTCATCTTTGCCCTTTTTAGCATTCCTTACCAGCTTATTCCTCATCCCAGCTCCAAGTATCTCTAAGTCCTTAAGCATGCTCAAAAGTGCATATTATATGTTATATAATTATAGAATTATTACGCTTATATAGTTTATGTCATTTATATGATCGTTTGAACTTTATGATATGAAATAATAATATATCCTCAGACATTTTAACATTGAGCCAAAACTTGATATAAGGATGAAGGCGGAAATAGTTCTATTTATTTATCCAGATTGCTAGAGTACGCACCTTGTTCACTGTGCAAAGTTCTGGGACGGGGCATTTATCGGCGATTCCAAGATTTTCGGATTGTTTTTCTAGGTCCAACAGGCAGTTTTTATGCTCTATTAAAACGTGTCTATTTTTGCCTCATCGATCACAGTTCCCGCAATCGCTGCGTGTATTTCCTGATCTAATGCTCTATCGATATTGCACCTTCTACGTTTGACTCCCTACGCAAGGCCCCCATTTTGTCTCTGCATGAGCGTGCACATACACCTTGACATTTGGTCATCACTAATTGCTCAGGCCGATTAGTCCTGCCGAGCACCTAATTGCATTAGCGTAGAGGGTCTCCCAAAATTGTTCCCATGCCCATAGGAAAACAGGCCTATCAGCAATCATATAATGGCTACCAACTTTCATTGGTGAGTACACTCCGTTCTTCCTTGTCTAAACTGGTATAGACCTCTTGCTTTCAGTTTCCAAGGGCTATAGGACAGGCATATCCAAAATACCCTGCTTGACCAATCCCATAAATTTCAACCAGCCACTAAGGAGCTGTCTATTAGGGTCGTAGTAAGGATGACTGCCCCATCTATGGGAAACCAAAGCTTTTGGAGATGGTGTGGCCGCCAGTATGTAAATTTCCTCGCAGTTAATTTCGTACAATAGTATCTTGTGGGTGAGGGTAAGATTAACCAACTTAGACTTAATCGATATTTCTTAGGTTCTTGAATCGCGGTGACTTATATTTCTTATTGATACTTCTCCAACACAAAGCTGTTGTTTTCATGTAAACATTTTCTGCCTCGCAAATTTACTTCAGGCAAACGACCTTTATTGTGATAGCCACAAATCATTGTTTAAAAAAAGTATGTTTAACATGTAACGGACTGGATGGGAGCACCAATAGTAGCAATATGCACTAATGGAGGATATTTTTTCGTAAGCCTAGTAACTGCCGCAGCTCCCCCTTAAAGAGTGACAATAATCAATGTAAGGGGAAGTTGTGTTAGTTTTCTTTTACGAGTTGAGCTCGCTTCCAATACGATCAAAAATTCGAAAGGGTTCCTGAAAAATTGTAATCGAAAAAACTCCACCTTCACTATTTCCCCAAGACCGGTAAATCGAATCGCAAAAACGCCAAAGGCCCAGATATCAGTAAGGGCATTTACTTTATATTTTAAACAGCCTTAAAGTTTTTCATGCAGGTAAAACAACCTCGGGCAAATAGCCACAAAAATTACGTGGAAGTTTGGTTGACGGGAAAGCCAAACGTCCTACCCAAAGTTTCACGATCTGGCATTCTTAAAAGTTACCTTTTGCAGATCATAGCACTATTTTTGTGTTTTTCAGGTACTGTCTTAAGTCGCCCGATTATAGGTAAACCTTTATTTCTGAAGTCGCTCCATTAATTAAGGAAGGAAAATTTGATTTTTTAGAGTACCCGTAGTTCATCTGTAGAGGCTCATATATCGGTCACGTTTAATTCCAAGCAGCGTAAAGGCGACTTTGATTAAAACAAATCAATCTTTGCCCAGTGACCCACAAGTCCTCATTAAAAATTAAGGACAAAAGTGATTGGTAAATGGGAAGGGTGAGCGTGCAATAACGATACGCGTATTTCCTATGCTGTATAACATCTGACGGATAACCATTTAATCAACAACTAACGTGTGTTCCACAGGATTGATCTGTGTTCCAACAGTTAAATTTCCCATGACTTTGTTGTTTTTAAGAAAAAATCGTTCAAAATTGCGATGCTCATTAAAGGTGCGGTTATTCATGAAAAAAAGCTCCATAAGAAAGAAAGCATCTGTAGGTAAAGTATAGCCATACCCAAAAGTGGCAATTGTGTTTGGTAGTCTATATGTAAGTTTAATCCGGTACGTAAAATAAGGTGGATTAAAATTTTTGGCTTGTTTCATAATAACCTTAATTGTGCTTCGTATGAATACTTTAAATTTTGTTGGTAATTTCCTAATTTGGACCGAAGTACATGTGCCAAAGACCCGCAACCTTGTTTTCACCATTTCCTGGGCCATACTGTAAAACGTTGAGATTAAGGATAAGTAAGCCTAAATTTTCTTCATAGTGTAAAAAACTAGTTTCTTGTTATGTATTTTTAAGGTATTAAATGTAGTTTTAATGATCTGCTGTCTAAAAAAAAATGCAATATTCTACCAAAAAATTCCCCCATCTTTTGGGTTTTTCTAGTAAAATTTTTATCGGGAAAATTTTAATTTATTGAGTCTCGGGTTAATTCAAGGTTTCAAAAATTAGGCATTAGAATTTTCTTCCTTTGTTTGCTTTAAGGGATTATTTTTTGGGAATTGACCAAATATTAGGTTTATTTTTTGAATTTATTGGCAATTTTTTCCTTCAAAAAAACTTTTTCGTCAATGGATTTCTTTGGGAACAAAACCATTTTTTTTCCCCACGGGAAAACCATAAAAACCCCCCCCAACCCCTAAAAAAAAAAAAAAAAAAATCTTTTTCCTTCCTGTTGG
>Ga0163217_1003295_pt1 | contig 10467 bp, 3 predicted proteins | sample SynspAceP_FD_185933 | JGI IMG/M metagenome (GOLD analysis project Ga0163217, IMG submission 185933) | Saline lake microbial communities from Ace Lake in Antarctica - Synechococcus sp. Ace-P (PacBio error correction) | ecosystem: Environmental > Aquatic > Non-marine Saline and Alkaline > Saline ... | reverse complement strand
GGCGAAATTTGTATGCCGCTTGTAATCAGCTTGGGTGCCTATCACAATGTCAGCTTTGCCATCTAGTCGGTCAATGGACACGTTGGGACTGTTTGCCAAGAACGATTAAGCGGGGTATAATAGTTCTATCTACTGGCAGGTCGCAAAGCGATCACACAAAAAAATTCCGATGAAGTGTTGCGAGCACAGAAAGCTAAAGTGGGGACGTGAGAACAGCGGACTTGGTCCATCTTGAACGGGCCAAAAGGGAAGATCTGCGGGGCACGCATGGCGACTTCGGTTTTACCGAAAACCCACATCGTCCACACGACCCAATCTGTCCATTGGTTTTCTCGACGAATGTCTTTGCATTACGCGATCAAATGGCCATTTGTGGTCCGGCGTGTTCTCGAATGGAAAGCCGGTATGAAAAAAGTTCATATTGATCATCTGGTTGGCGGAAAGGCATAACCCAACGGCGTAGCTTCCACGCTGGTGCGTAAATTTCTAGTAGCTCTGCGGCCGATACGGGCTTTTTCTGCGGGTTTTTGTTTCGCCAATACTCCATTTGTCCGTGCCTAGTATGAAAGCGGGTGCAGGTATCTTCGTCTGCGCCGAGTTGAGTGTAGCGAGAAATTAGCTGCAATGGAAGAAACAGGCACCGTAGAGTTTGGCCGTCGTTGGGCGTAACCCGTGTGAAGCAGAGTCTTGCCCATTCAATGTGTAATATTGGTAAGGCCAAGGTTAGCGGCCCAACCGCCATGATCTATGTGCACCCACGGATGGGGCAGCTCTCCGCTTCTGAGGTAAAAAGCTCGTTTCAGAAATGATGAGTGGAGCTTTTTTTTTGTGTGCAGCACGAGATTCGATTGGTAAAACTGTAGAATTCTGAGCAGAGTGAAGCCTCGTGCGAATAAGTATCGCGGTCCCGCCTAGATTGCGGCTCTTCGGTGTCCCGAGGGTAATTGGCTTGTAGTCTAAAGGGGATTTTATTCCTGAGCGCTTAGCCGAAGCCTGTGACGTTGGACGGTGATAAGTGTGGTGACAGAATAGGCTTCTTCAGAATTCTTCAGGCGTGTGTTTTTTGTTAGGGCTTGATTAGATTTGCTCTAAGAAAGGAGTCGAGAGGCCGAGAAGCCGTGGTCTCGCCATTTGGGCGGGCCAGAGTCCATTCTCGTGCAGTGGTTCTTTACTGCCTTGTAGCCTGCTCCAGTGGCCGATATGGCCCCCATGTTACTGGGTAAAAAAAGCTTCTTCCAGAATGAAGGGGCCTTTTTTTTGTGGGGCCGATAGTTTTGTTAAATGATGGAATGTAGACGAAATATATGTGTAACTACTCTCTAGTTATCAGATAACGTCTGTCGTAATATCTCTCGCTGTATTGGCTAATGATTGCGGTCGACTTAGTGAAGGCTTTCCAGTCATTTGACTTGCTTGGGTTTATTTTTTGTGTTTTTGAGTAATTCTAATAATGCTTTCTCGTCGGGCCTGCTGATTCAGCAACGATGAGGGTTCGGGTGCCTGTCTTGCTCAGATAATCTTGAGCTTGTGAAGCGGCTCTGTATTTTTCGAATTCGATTTTTACAGACGTTAATGCTTTTATGAGAAGTGGCGTGTTCGCCCGAGGTTGAAAAAAGCACAGCGGGGGGGAAAAAAAAATTTTGGTTAAAAAAGCCGGCGGGTGGGCAACAGTCGTCTTCTTTTAGGCAAAAAACTTCGTCCAGGCTTTTAAATAATAGTCGTATCTAATATTTGTATATTTAAGTGACTCGTGTCGGTTTGAAATCGATTGAATGCTGGCGAAGCTGTTCATTGGAACGTATTGCAGAACGAAATGATTTGAGTGTATTTTCAGGGTAGATAGTCGAATTTACTGTCGCGGTGTGTTCAAAAAATTTTAAAGGAGCAAATAGTTATTCAATTCCCCGCGGGTAATTAGACCGCTGGAAATGTCCTTAAAATGAAGGGCTCGACAGCGTGGGGCATTATTTAAAGCGTTTCACGAAGGCTTTGCAAAAACTGTTGTCATGCCTTGTAGATATGTAGTTGGAAACTACTTCGCAGGATAGCCATTTTTATTTTCGACTGACTTTTGTCGATATTACGCTGCGTTTCAGTGTCAAACCAGCGAATAGAAATCGATCTCATTGTCGAACCAATATGATTCTTATTAGGGTTTCTGCGCCCAATCGGATAAACGTCCATTAAGGCACCGCGAAGGCGATATATCACCTGTGTTCATGGACGTTATTCACATTCAAAGTAACCCGGCGCTCCCCGGGTGAGGCTTATTTAGGACAATTGTCTAACGGAAGCTCTTGGCCTTCTTTTAGGTGAAAGCGGTTGGGCGTCCAGATGTTGTCTTGGACCAAAGCCGAGTATAAGCAAAGAGGCGACGGTTTGAGAATGAATGGGTTCTTTGTTTCTGTTAGCTTTAGCAAGTGTTTCTAAGCGTGTGAAACAATGTCTTGATTGTGGCGAAAAAGCATCGCTACGGAAGTGTTTCCCAGTCACCTGAATCTAAGATAGCTCTTTTTTGTTTACTGATTTAGAAATTGTAGCTCGTCTTTCTAGCTCATTCAATTCACCACCGTAGTTGCCATAAAGAGAATAGGCCAAACTGTGCTCAGAGGCCAATAGCAAGCAGCTGCAGATGCTTTGCGGCTGCCGTCTAGACCACTAATTAAATTCTTGAAGCGCCCGGCCTAACGTCCTATTGAATGTATGTCTGTGGCAGAGTGTGTGCTTATTGGTTCTTATTTTGCGACAATGTTAAGGGACACGGAAATCGGGAAAACGCAGGCGTTGTGGTTAGCAACTCTTATCTTTGCGAGAATGTCACATTTTTGGGTGCCATGCAGAGCTCAATAAGTTCTGCTGTTCAGCTTTTCTAGCAAAAGGAAAGCGGTGTTTCTCAGTATAAGAATATTCATTTCTTTGCAAAGCGTTCTGTAATTTACCGCATTTCGACATCATCTGTTCGTAGGCTTGGGTAGCTGGATAGTGTATCCAAGCATGATAATAAAATCTTGTTTGTTATTTTTTGCGCGGAATCATTGAATTCCAATGTAGGTTCGTAAAAACGTAAGTTTTTAATATGAATTTGAGCTTCTGGTTTAATCATAGTTGTGCTTCCATGTTTTGAGCCTATTCATTTGTTAGGCGATATTGTGTAGTTTTTCACCTAGATGGCAACTCACTAAAATGAGGTCTGTTTATATTACTCTTAAAATGTTTAATTTGGATTTTCATTTATTCGATTACCGCAGAGAAGTGAGAAATTCTTGAGGGTCTGTAGCGAAAAAAACAAAAAAGTGGTTTTTTTTGGGTACATGAAATCAACCAATTAAAGACAAACTTGTGCTTGTAAAGTAAAAAGTTTGGCGCTTAAAGACATCGTGATGAGCTGGCAATGTCTTAATGATCTTTATAATACGTCGGTTTTTTTTGTGTGAAGTGAGTTTGGTGTTTTACAATTAATTTAATATTAGTTGTTTCGTTATACATGTTTTCCGGAGGGGGGTATGAGCATTACACATTAACGCTTTTTGTTGTTCAAGTTTATTGTTGGGCAGAACGATGATGTTTAAAATTTCAAAGCCTAGATCTTCGATCTCAGTCTCAGGTGCTCCCATTCAAGTTGATTGAGATGGCAAGCTGCCGCAAGAACAGTTCGCTGTGATCGGTCCTGATACCATGGAATGAAAACAACCATGTTTGTCAAGGAAATGGGGATAAGTAAAGAAAGGGCAAGTTATCTTTACAGATAAGAAAAACGGAAGGTGTTAATACACGGCTCCTGCTTTCTGGGTACGGGAACCGCTTGTCAATCGTGGTGAAAGACGCTTTTTTCAATCTGTGTTATTAGAGTGGAGGTTGATGAGTCTTGAAACTTTTGCCGCTTATTCTGGTTCTGAATTAAAGCATTTAAGAGTATAGTGGATTGTTCTAGTGGTCTGGCTATGGACCATTCGTTTGTTTACACGTCTTATTCGAGAGTGAATGCTTCGGCGCCGCTTATTTACGTTACTGCTTAGCTTCGATTGAGCGCTATTTCATACGAGTTGTGCTTGCAGATCAGGCTGAGGCGTTTGCTGAATGGCCTGCGGTATTAGCACGTTGACCGACGGGTAAGGTGTTTGTTTGTAAAAGCGACCGGAACTAAATTCCGGACTACGTCAGATGAACGGTTGAAGAGTTCTCTGGTGTGGCACCCTGCTGGTCTTGCTGGTAGCGCATATCCATTTCTTGCATCCAAGTTAGTGATTAAAAAAACAGTTTGGTTCAATCAATTATACCAAGATGTTGTCGCTACTTGGCAAGCTTTTGTTACTGGTGAACTTAACGTTGAGGCGTGTTATCGCCATTGGCGGACCACTCAGTGTTAAAAACCCCTCGATTGGTTCGTTACTCATGGGTGCAAGCTTAGAAGATTCTTGTTGGCGGTGCGATTAGAAATAGGACGGTGAGAAACCGAGTTTATTTCTGGTTCCGTACTTTCAGGCCGCTAATGCTGCAGTCCTTTTTCTTACTTAGGCGTTATCACAATCCAAGTCTGGCGTTATTGCTTGAAGGTCGTGAGCGCCAGATTGGATGCATGATTTCGTGCCGTGTAAAAGCATCTCTTAGGAATGTCTTTTTGTCAAAGCTCACGGGTAAAAATCATTTGATATGACAACGACGACAACGGGTAGGTATCGTTACTATGGTTGCCACTTGGTAATTTTAGCGTGTTATGCCGCTTGAATTTTGCCAAACTTCAGTGTTACGTGCGTTGGTTGTGAATGATACGGAGGGGCAGCTCCAGAAGCTTGGCGTGGCTTTGAGTTAGATGACCGAAGATTTGGCTTTGTGTGTACTTACAGTTTGCTCAGGTAAGTTCGAATATGGCCCCGATCCTTCGGATTGCCTAAACATTAAAAGAGAAAGATGGTTAATTCATGGGCTTAGAAAAGTACTCATAAATAGAACCTGAGTTTCACTCAGCGCTGGAAAAGAAAGAAAAGTGGTATTGCGCTTTTTTGAAAGCGGTAGATACTATTTTATTTACCGTCCAAGTTCTGTTACCAAAAATGGCTCTCATGTTCGTGATGCGGTTGATATGAAAGCGCATTATTTGATTTTGTTGGATGTGTACATTTCCAGCGATGTTGTTTGGTATGTACAACATTGGTCTGCAGGCGAATACCGCATAGCATTGCAATGGGTTACGCTTGCAAGGCGGACACTTGGCGTCATGCCGTTATTGGTGGTTTGGACCAAATTATGACGCATCAAGCATATTGGACACATGGATTTTACGGTGCAATGTATTTCTTGCCTGTTTATCTTGTTTACGTTTGCTGTTGGGGTTTTCTGGGAAGTGTTGTTTTTTTCTGTGCGAAAAGCATGAAATAAACGAAGGCTTTTTTTGTTACTTCCATTCTTTTGCATTGTCTTTACCAGCAACGTTCCTTTATTGGCAAGTTGCTTAAGGATTAGTTTTGGTGTTGTGCTTGCAAAAAGAAGTTTTGGCGGTACGGGGCAAGAACTTCCCTTAACCCTGCATTAGCTGGTCGTGCTTTCTTGTTCTTTTGCTTACCAGTCTAATGTCTGGTGATGCGGTTTGGGACGGCGATGATGGTTTTTCGGGGTGCAACAGCATTTGAGCCAGCTTGTGGCTGATGGTATATTCAGTGTTTGACTGTGTTGGTCTGATGCCTTCTTTGGCTTATCCAAGGCTCAATGGGTGAAACGTTCTACGTTAGCGATTTCTAATTGGCGGATCTGTATGGTTGTTAAAATGCGAATTGCTTCATGCGTATCGTTGCTGGTGTTATGCTAGCATGGTTTACTAACTTCTTGCAATTTGTTTAACTCCATTGGCGTCTGATACTTAACCCATGTTCCGCTACACCATGGTAATTGGCACCTTGTTTTAGGTGGTTTGGGCTTTTTGTGATGATGTATATGGCGACGGATCCAGTATCTGCATCGATTGACGAATCGTGCGGTAAATGGTTCTATGGCGCATTAATCGGTTTTTAATGGTCGTGCGTTATTCGAGTTGTTAACCAGCGTACCCAGAAGGTATGGATTGTTGCGATTTTGTTGCGAATTTGTTGCACCATTTATGATCACTTTGTGATTCAGGCGAACATTAAGCGGAGATTGCACGAAATGGCTGATATTTAAACGTAGTATTAAAAAGACCATTTAGAGTTGCCTTATCCTTGTGGTTGGTTTGTTCTATTTTTGGTTGCTGTTGGCACGGTAGGGCTTAAGCAATCCAAAAGGCTAATAAGGATCTTAAGGACGTAAAGCGAAACATTTTGTCTTCGGCTGGTTTGCTTGTATTGGTAAATCAGGTAGATGAGATTTTCGAAACAGTAGAAACTCGCATCGTTAATTTGCAAAACAGGCGCCTTCGCAACCGCAAGCTGAAATTAAAGTAGCGGGTATTAAACCCGGCTACTTATTGATCAAGAAGCGGCGTCCGAAAAGATCCGCAGTTGTCTGTTTGATTTTGAGCGGTGAGTACATGATCCTGCTGCATTAAACGCCGCGCGAATTTTTCAGCTTCTACCTTGTTAAATCAGTGATGATATAGACCGAATCATTGTTCCAGTTCATTGGTTATTGGCCTATGGTCTACATGTATGGCTTCATTGCATTGAAAAAGCGATTTCCTATATGATTGGGCTATTGCTTCTATTCTCAGGGTGAAACGCCTCGGGTTGGGGGAGGTTGATAATTCCTTAGAGCTTGGAAAGCGTTGTGTGGAAAGGTAAGGGTCTATTGAACGACCAAGGCGAAGCAGGCTTCACTCTTGTTTAAAGGTAGTGTAGATAGCTCAGATCCAAATAGCAAGCTAATAAAGTGGATGGTTTTCTAGGGTGTCAACTCCTGACGAGCCGTGGTGTCACTAATCTTGTTCAATACTGGTTAGGTGAGGAGGGCTTTGGTCTCTTTCTTGGCCAAAACTTCGTAGCGAAGGAGTTCAATAATGTCTGAATTAGAAAGTCCTCTTTGGGCCAATTTCTTGCGAATAACCCGATTTGCTTGCAAATTTTGGTGGTATTTGTCACGTTTGGCAGGGTAACGAGCAGTTTAAGTTTAAGTTTGGTTATGGCGATTGCCTAACGTAGTAAACCGCTTTTCTAGCTTTTATTTGCGATCATTCGTAATCATATTCCAAACAGGTATTTCGTATTCAGTTCAAATGATCATTATTTGCCTCTTTGGTTATTTTGTGGTTGATCAAATGTCTTAAAGAGCGTTTGCTTATGAGATTAGTAAGCCAGCTTTCTGTGTTTGTTTTGGTCTTAGCATCACTAAACTGTATCGTAATGGGCGCGCGAATGAAGAAGCGATTTGCCATGTAAATAAACGGTCCAGTGAGAGCTTTGTTGATGGTATTGGTAATGGCTTTAGGCTACATTCTATTGTTGATCGGTGTGTGCTTTATTCCGTGAATTACTCGGCGCTGAAGCTTTTGGTTGTTTTTGATGTTGAAAATATTTGCCACTGTTCAGACGGCGGTTGGTATCAGCCTAATGGTTTTAATTGCTGGCTTTCCTGCCAAGTGCGGTTTGCTTCGTGATTGCTGGGTTATTTGGGTGTTGCGTTCTTATTAAAACGGATTCAAATGAGAGAGCCTGACTTTAAAGATTGCAGCCCATTCGTGCGTGGGTGTTAGCTTTGACGCTGTGTAAGGGGGCTTCTTAAATGGAAACATTTAATCAGTATGTCGTTAAGGCCCGTTTTCTTGAGAATATTGGCGTGCATCTCGTCTATTGTGTACTTTGGCTTTGCCAAAGAAAAGTGATACAGCGATCGGTTTGGCATTGCTGTTAATGTTTGTTGGGGCAATTACAGTTTTCCATAACTAACCTTCTCTATCAAAAACCTTTTTGGTTGCATGGTGCTCTGAAGGGCGGGCGTCTACCTTGGCGTTGTGCTGAGCTTTCGTAGGTCTATTGAGTTACATCGGTGTTATTTGCCGCTATTGTTCAAATACTAAGGAAATGCACTAGTGGAGATGATTGACGGCTCTGGCGTGTTATACAACGCATTGGGTTATTTATCCATCTTATCACATTGGAACTGCGCCATATGGTGCTTCCTTGTTCATGGTGAGCGTGACTATAACTTTGTGAAGTCTGTTTACTTTTGGCTGCTGGGTGTTGGTTGGGCGTTAAGCTTATTGCTGCGCTGGCTGGTTAATATCGGGAGAACGTTAAGTATTCAGACGTACCTGCAGGGTTACGTGGTCTTGGTATCACGTTTATTACTGTTCCGGCTCTGGAGTGAGTTTGGGCTTTATTTGTCATGTTCGTTGTGTGTTGTCAGGGTCTTTTATAGGGTCTGTTCAGGGACAAACCAAGGATAAGGTTACGTAACATGGTGTCAACATAGATTGTGTATTTCTGTGGTTGTGTGTGTATTTTCTACGTGCTATCCGTTTACGGTGCATAGGTGCTAATTTGATCCGTGTCTGCTCGTGCTCGTGGTTAAGTACGGTGACGTTACAATTCGCGATTCAATGGGAAAGAGAAGAGTGGATATCAGTCCCTCTGCGTGTTGTTAATTTATTGCAGAACGATGCTATAACAGCGGTCGTATTTCTTCGTCGTGGGCGGTCGGCTGGGGGTACTGTCGCACAGTGTAGAATGCTAAGGTGACAAGTCGGTGGTGGTTCAATGCTTATCCACTGAAACAGTCTCACCTTTACTCGTACGTGGATGAAAAAGAAGGGCTTATCGTTTATCCTGTCAGGTTTCTGTGAAACAGGACATGGAGTGTAGTAAGTGCCTTTGAAGAAATTATTTGGTTGTTAAGGCATGGGAAGCCTGTACCGTTGAGTCAAAACCCTAAATTTAGCGGATCTTCTTATTAAGGAGCTTGACGCTAAAATTGCCTGAAGGCGAGAATTGTTAACTTCCGTGCTGGTGGTTATGTTCAGCTTGAAGCACCTGCGCACACAGTGCAACGTAGCAGAAGACTTTGATATCGGAGATATAAAGAGTATAACGCGGTGATTGGGATTAAATCAAATTCTTTGGAGAGTGTTTCGTTTCTTAAGGTCGATTGAAACCGTTATACGTGCTTACTCAATGGGCGAACTACCCTGAGAGAGGGGTAATTGTTAAGTTTTAATATTCCGTTATCGGCTTCCACCGCCCACCGGGTAAAGATGAGCTTCCTCCTGGTCAAATGTTCGTCTTATGTCTTTCAGTCTAAACCTGGTGATAAAGATAAAAGATACGGTCTCTTTTGGTGAGTTTTTGCTAAGATTCAGATGCAGAGATGGTGTTTGTCGGGTGGTGGCTGGTATGGCGCCAATGCGGTCACACATTTTTTGATAGCTTAAACGCTGAAGGTTCAAAACGTAAAATTACCTTTTGGTATGGTGCTCGTAGTATGCGTGAAGCATTCTATAGGAAGAGTACGATAAGCTTCAAGCAGAGAATGGAGAACTTGTAGTGGTCATTGCGCTGCTGATCCCTCAGCTGAAGATAATTGGGAAGGTAAAACAGGTTCATTCAAATGTTCTTTATTGAAACTACCTCAAAGACCATCCTGCTCCAGAGGGATTTGTGAGTAACTTACATGTGTGGCCTCCAATGATGAACGTTTTCTGTGGTCTAAGGATGTTAGAGCGATTCTTGGTGTAGAAAAAGAAAAACATTTTTATTGATGATTTCGGCGGCTAGCACCTAAATAAGAACCCACCTTCGTGGTGGTCTTTATGTTTGATTTGCAGACTAGAAAGACTTTTTATGCGGTAAAAAAAAAATACTATTTTCTGCTTTCTTATTTATCGTTATAAGGCGACGGTTATATCGTTTTTTCCACTTTTTCTCCTGAATTGGTGAGCTTCCTTCTGGCCATGTACAATGGGTTACTACATACACAGCCCTAAAAATTTTTATACGACTTGAAAATGTAAAAAAACCTTCGGATTTAAAAGTAGGTTGTTGATGCTGCCTTGTAATAGTTAACAAACTTAATGTCCAAATTATGATCCAAACTCAGAGCTTTCAGTTTTGAATAAGTTACCTGCAAATCAATTTTCTAACATTAGCGAAAGACATGGGCTTTATGTTATTGATAAGGCTTTATTGATTAGTTGAAATGAGTGTTGGAGAAGTACGATATTTACCCATTGGTCCTCTGGTTAACTTGTGGGGGCTTCGACCGGAAATCGAGAAGATAGAAGTGCCAAGCGAGTTGCTTAATTGACGAGGCAAGATCACGCGTGGGTTATCATTACTTAAAGCTTGATGGTCCGCCGTTTGACGAAAGGAAAAAACATTCTATGTGACTTATCTTCTATTGCAAAGGGTACGGGCGTGGATATGGTTGCGCAAGTTTGCGTCAGAGTAAGGGTGCGGAGGTTATTTTGATTGAGGTTGGTGGTGAAATTTTATCTTAAACGTGTGAAAGCTGATGGCGGAATCTTGGGAAAGTGCGCAATTAGGAAAGTCCTGCCAGCGGGTGTCATGA
>Ga0163217_1026477_pt1 | contig 10468 bp, 11 predicted proteins | sample SynspAceP_FD_185933 | JGI IMG/M metagenome (GOLD analysis project Ga0163217, IMG submission 185933) | Saline lake microbial communities from Ace Lake in Antarctica - Synechococcus sp. Ace-P (PacBio error correction) | ecosystem: Environmental > Aquatic > Non-marine Saline and Alkaline > Saline ... | reverse complement strand
CCAGGCGTGACCAGTTACCCCGCGGAAGCGGGGGCACGCCCAGGCGCATGACCGGGTTTACTTGCTGCTGGAATAATGGCAGCCTTACCATTGCTGGGTTGCCGCGTTATTGCGCTTTGCTGGTGCCTACCCACTATGCGCCAATGTACGTACAACATTCGCTACCGATCAGGCGCGTCAGCGACTTTTCGTTACTTCTGTTTGCCAGCGCGCGCTAGAAGCACTGCACAGTGGCGACGCTCACAACCGTTGAAGTGAATCCCCGAACGCGCAGCGCGTGCAGAACTTCAGCGGGCAAACGGTGCGATCCTTACCGACAGCGTGGCGATGACTGCATTTCAGCTCGCGAACTTGAATCGTGGCCGTGTGAGGCATTATTCGTTTACTACCCTTGAAAGCGGCGCCAGCGGCGGCGCGTCGACATCGAGTCGACGCCTCCGGCGCGGCGCCGCCTGGGGCGCACTCTAGTATGTACGTCGCATGGCTGCGGGGGGGTCGGTCTTCAGGAAACTATGCTGCGCGGCAGCGGGCAGCAGGGTTCTCTCTGCTGGAAAATGCTGGTGGCGATTGGGCAATATTGGGTTATATCACTCGGCTGCGGCGTTATCAGGCTACTCAAGCGTTGGCGACGGCGCAATGTCGACTCGGCAGAAAAAATACGCTTCGGGGATTGAACGTGGCGCGCTCGTTGCTATTGCTGAGCACGTGTGTGGGGCCGACTGGTACGCCGGCCAATGGTGAAAACCGATGGGCGCTTTCTATATGGCGCGATATGAAGCTCGGCCTGCCGCGAGGTTAGCGGTAGGTTTGCGCTGCCTGGATGCGGATTCGCAGGATATCGCGGTCATCGGTGAGTGGGACGGCCGGGCAGCCAAGCGCGCGGCAGTTTGTACTCAAATTCCGTCGTGGCCGGGGAGCGCCGCGTTGAGTGTCGTTATGGCGCCGAGGCGTCGCGCCCCGAGCGAAACGGGCTTTTACCGTTACGTATGGTCCGAAGTGGTGTGGGCACTCGTCTCTGTCGTTTTTGTCGTTATGATGCTTGCAGCGTCACCGACTTGCGCACTTTCGCGAAATACCCAAAGTGCGGTTGGACCGATGATAGGTCGTTTTGGATTGAGCGTGCGTACGCGTTGAGTAGCCTGACCTGCGGCGACATTGGTGGATAGCAGCTTGGGGGCGATGGTGCGGTAAGCCGGCTTAGGTGGCAGGGTGCCAGCGATTCGCCACTTTGCAAGGCCACGGACGGCGTCATGCCTCACCTGTTCGCAAGGCGAAGATATCGTCTTTGGCGAAGATTTTGGGGGCCAGCTTATGTCCTGGCGCTTTGTTGCGAGCGATTGGGCGAGCTTTGGTGATTTGCGCTGGCCGCTGCGACAGGGGATCTCACGCGGACTAGATTGGGCGCAAGCGCTTCTCGCGTTCTGGTTGTGAGGTCGACTGTTTTTGGGGTTGCTACGCGCTGGCGTCCGATTTGCGACTGCTGCCGCAAGGGCGCAGACGGCGGCACGCCGGCGCGCTTTGCGTCTGCGTTTGTGGCGCGTGGCGGACAGCGCTTCTGCGCGAGAGCTTGTGCGGTCATTGCCGCCGTGATGGTTGCGACCGCGGTCGGGGGATATTCACGGGATGCTGACCAGTCATGCCAAGAGCCCAGAGAGGGCTAGCACGGGCGATAGGTGGTTTTGGTTTCGTTACGCGTATGGTCATTGCTGTGGTGGGCTATTGTGTCGGAAGGCAGCGCGTTGGGAGTGCGTTTATGCGCAGACAACTTGCGGGCAAAAGCGATGGGCGGGCTGATTGGCGACGGCAGGCAATGAACTTGTGCTGTCACGGCAAGCTTGCTCTGCGGCGAAACGCAAGGAACCCCCAGCTGAAGGCGACCACTCGGCCATGTCTCGCAGGGCAGCGTTTTATGCTTCGGTGAGCAGCCATGTGCTATGCGTATAGCGCCTTGTATTGTTCCGGCTGATGGATTGCTACGCACAGGCAGAGGCAGGTGGAGGCAGTGGCCCATTGTTTGCACGACGGTTGGCGTTGACAGCGAGTTGAAGATGCGCCCAACGGTTGGCCGGCTCTTGTCACGGCTTACAGTTCGCGTTCCAGAGGGGCGTCTGGCGGCCGCTTCGGGCTCAGTTCGCAGCGGATTTCCGCACCGTGGAACGGTTGGTTTGCCAGTTTGCCCGGCTTTGATCGTTGCCTTGCTTGGATGGCATTCGCGGACCCGCGTGCGCCATGGCGACGGTGCCGGTCGTATCGGCTTTGATGCATGTGGTGGACTACGATGGCGTCGGTGGCTGAGCGGCACCGCGCTGGGTGATTCTGCGGAGGCCGCTCAGCAACCAGCGGTTTCCTTGGGTCTCACACGAAACTGGCGCGCGCGGTTGGCTTAACGAAAGAATAACAGCAGGGGCACGACTAAGCAATGCTTCGACCACTCCGGACAATGGTACCTTGTTTCGGCTTACGATGATGGCCGTTATTTGGCCATCACTTGAATGTCGCACTGGGCAGAAGTTCCTCTGCGGGTGAAATCGCTCGCCGGGTGCGGCGCGCACCTGGTGCACGAACGTGGTGCGGAGTGGTCATCACGGGGTGTGGCGTTGCATGGGTACTAACTTTCCATTGCGGGTGCCATACCCTAACCGGGGTCGGGCGGTGGGGGCCTCCGGGGGCGACTGCCGGAATCCACCATTGTTTGCGGCTATCGTGCTGCCTGAAACCTTGGTTTTGTTCAAACATGTCTTGCCATGGCGGCGAGAAGATGAGCTCGAGTCTGTGATGCGCCTGGAAGTGATGGCGAATAGCCGTTTCCGCCGCGCATCGATACGGCAGAGGGTTGGTCTTTGAGCCGAACGCGGCCGACGAAAAAAACTGCGCGTTTGTGGAACTCCGCCATGGCAGCTCGCAGCGCCGCCATGCGCCATTTGGGGCGCGAACACCAATGTTTTCACGATTGTTGCAGCGAAGCGCCAGAGAGCTGTGGGCCTTGGCGGTAACCTGTAGCGCGCACATCATTGTACTTGCGCGGGTTTCTTGTGTGGGGCGCGCGGTTAGCTGCGCGCTAAACTTTCGCGAGCGGTTTTGCTGCTGCCATGCTTCTAGTTGCCTGGGCGCGCCTCTTTGGCTGGCCTTTGCTGTATTGTTTCTGGCGCTGGCGGGTCCAGGGGGTAGGTAAATGACCTTTCAGCTGTTACAGCAGCTTATGTACATGAAGCGTGGCTGCGCTGCAGGATAGAAAGCGATAGCACGTCGAAGGTGCACGCGCCAGCGCAATCCTTGTCGGTGGATCAGCCATTTTCTCGCGGGTTTAACGATTGTACTGCGCGATTAACCGCACGCACAAAGGAAGCTGGGCGAGGCTCACGTAGCCATGGTCTTGGGCGACGAGAAGCCTTATGATTTGGCCGATTTACCAGCGTGCCGGCGAGTGGCCTGCGCGGTTTGCCGCGCGGAAGATTGCGGCCAGGTTGTGGTGCAAAGCCGCTACGACGCGGGAAGACCGCTTAGCGAAGAAGTCGCGGATCAGGGCATAACGGCAGTCAGGCGCCACTAGGCATCGTTCGAACAGTTCAACGTGAACATCGTTTACGCGAAGCGTGCTTAGTGAATGGCTGCGAGGGTAATCCGCGATTACGCGGGTGACTGTGCATCGGGTACCTTGCGTCGTGCCTGCGTTGGTTGACGTTGTATTGCGTGGGCTTGCTGGTTTACGCCTTATGAATTATTTCAGGCACAAATCGAAGTCGGCCTGGAAACGCGGGTAGCCCGGTTGCAGGGGCTGGATGAATCTGAGGAAGGGCGTGACCCGCCGCCCGCGTCTACTGTTCCACTGGTGGAGCTCCGATTTATGTTACTTGACCTGAATATCCAGTGGGGATGCCAGCCTGAAGGGTACTGGTGATTCTGCCAATTTGCAAGAAAGAATAGTGCGCCAGACGATTTCTTTGCAGCTGCGCACTGGCGGGACCCTGGTTCCTCGTCCAGTAAACAGCCAAATATTGCGGACTGCGTGAAAAAAAAGACGGATCTCGACCATCATTGCCGTTAGTGACGGCCTCGGCGGTTCAGTTTGCCGCACTTGGATACTAGCTCATGGGCGGATTAAAACGCGTATCTGCCTCTTTTGTGTTGCTGGACAGTTCCATCGAGGTGTGGCCGAAACGCAGCGCGGTCGGAGTGTGCATGAGGCCGACTCTGAAGCAGAACCATCTACCAGCACAGTGCAAGTGCTGGCGTAAGAGGGTGCGGATCATGTGCGCCTGGAAGGTTCACCAGCGCGCTTTCAGTGCGCATGCGCCACAGCGAAGCGGAGCGCCGGTAGAGCCTGGATTGGGCCTTGCTGACTCGCGATTAGTCGTGTGCGTGCAACTCGGTTTAGGCTACTAATTGTTACGCCGGTGCTACCGCCCGCTCCCACGCCCTATTGAGCCCAACGGACCGCCTTTGACAGTTGCGCGACCGGACATTGCCGAGCGTTTTGTGATACGGAGGGCAGCGGCAGCTGCTGGAGAGCGGCGCATATTCTGGGAGCGGCGCCGGTCCTGTGGGCGACCTGGCGCGCTGCTGTCGTAGGTGGGAAGATTCCGCATATGAACAAGCACTCTAAACTTGAAGGGGCTGCAAGTGCTTGGAATATTTGGGGTTAGGCAAAGTTGCGCTACTTGCGCTTTGATGGTAAGCAAGCAGACGCTCCCCCCAATGCGACGTGAGTGAAGAAATCAAAACGGTTTGACGCTGCCCAATCCTATGGACGCGAGGGCGCGACTGGGTCAGCCGCGATCTTCGATGGGCAGGAACGTGTGGTGCAGTTGAGCGGGCCCTTTGAGAGTGGGTCGCCGTGAGGGCGAGCGCGCCTTTACGGTGATGTGCCCGCGTGGATACGCCCGCGCAGTTGGAATGCGCCCCGGCGACTGGAATGCGCCCGGCCATGATGGATGAGGCCCGCTGTGGTTGCCAGGGCTCAGCAGCGCGCCTGATGGTTGACATGGGCGGTCGGCTGCGTTTGAATATTCGTATGGTTGCAGGTCGGAAGGTTTAGCGCACAGCGTAGTTGTCGGCAGCTAATCGAACAAGGCAGGCATCAAGTAAAGGTTACTGTTGCGACGGTCTTTTAGGTGCTATGTGCTGGTTGCCATTGGCTTCGACCAGCTGTTTGCCGTTGCTGGAATAAACAGTATCGAGGCGCACCGGCGTTCTATCACGCCACGTCGCTGCCGCACGACGGTAGTAGTGCTGAGCAAAGAACCGGCGCTGTGTGCGCAGCGCGGAAGACTTTCGCGGACTCTCGCCGAGAGTGAACGGGTTCAAGCCGGTGCTTGTATCGGGGAACTGGACCGGCCAAATTCGCGTAGCCCGGAACAGGCGGACTGCACGTACGTAGTTTGGTCTGGCGATGCCGTCAGCCTGAATTTCGAGGATGCGCCCGCTGGGTGACAAGTCGTGCACGCGGTTGTTGGGCCGAATATTCTGGCCATTGGATTATATTCTCGTGGCCCCGTTGCAGGGCACCATCACCCGCGCTCTGGTGGTTGCGCACGCCAATCCCCGCGACCAGTTGCTGACTACAACTGGAGTCACTGCTCAGCGCCACCAGTTGGTGAGGTACGCGACAACCAGGATCGTACTTAATTGGTCACAGGTTGCTTCCCAGAAGGGACTAGCCGGCAGGACGGGCACGGCTGTCTAATCGCGCGACCACGGTGCCGGTTACAGTACGTGGCTTGTACCCCTGCGAGTTATATCAGTGCCAGGGCAAGTATGGCTGAGATCCTGGCGCCCCGTCGCCGACGATCAGGCCGTTTTTGCGCATCGAACATAAGCCGCACCTGTGCTGTTGGCGGGCACCCGACACTGCAGGATTTTAGAGAGCTGGCTGGAATATGGTCGATACCTCGATGGTCGATTTGCTCAAAAGGTAGTCAGTAGGGCTTGTTTTACTCTGAGCACAACCGCGTCCGATGAACGGCCCACCTTGTTGCAGGGCAATCTTGCTGAGCAGCGGGAGCAATGGCGACGGACGAGGTGGGGCAGCTGGCTTTACGTATCATGCCAATTGAGCGCCTGGAACGCCTGTGGTGGTCACCCCGTCGCCGGTCCCATTATCTGGATTACTACGAGACGTCTGGATTGAGGCCTTTGATCCCGGCCTGGACTCAAAGTTCGAAAAAGCGCCTGTAGTTGTGTGCCCGGCTTACAGAACACCACGGCAACGCGGCTGCTGAGCTCAGAATCTGTCACGAACATTTACTGCCGGTGGGGGCCGACACGGGCGGCACGGTTTCGCGCAAGTGCCGACGCGAGGGTTGCGCCGGCTGTTCAATGGGAACGAATTGGCTCCATCACCTTCGGGACATCCGGCAAGTATTTGGCGCTTCACGGAAGCAGCGACTCGGGCTCTATAGCGGTTTAAACAGTAGCAGTTTTGGCAGGAAAGAGTGGCTCCGGCTTTCCCTCCATGTGGGGCTACTCCCGCGGCAGGCGCGATGACGGCAGGGTGCGGCAGATGTTCGTGTAGGTCGACGACGAAGAAAACAATGCCGCTGATGATTTTACGCACCGGTAAACAGCTACGGCGCTGAATCAAAGATGCCTTGCGCCAGAACTCGTACGTCCATTTGGCCACCCAAGTGGATCATCGAACGCCGACCATCATGGAAGTGAAAGTCTCACCGATGATTGCGTTATGGGCTGGCATGGACGTTCGAACGCTTCGCAGTAAACTATGACGGGATAATTGGTGACAAGACTGGCAATAGCGCGGGCGCGACCTTTCAGCCACATTCCCCCCTGTTTCTCTTATACGGTCGACCAACTCGCTTGAGGCCGATTATCAGCGCGGTTGCTTGAAAATGCACTCTCCGAGAAATTCCTATTAACGTCATCTCGTCTCCATCAGGTTGATGGTGCTTGATAATCATCCTGATATATATACACGGTGGGTGAACCAGAAGTGCCGCGTGCGTCAGGAGCACCTTCATCCACTGACGGTGGACAGTGACGGAGGAAAAATATTGATGTACCCGCGACACGTGCGTTTAAAGCTGATGGTTCGCCCTTCAGTGAATGCCGGCCACGTTGGTGACTATAGATGTTGAACAATTCCAGTGACCGACGTAGGAAGCAATTGCTCCGCACCGGGCAAGGGCGTAACATTTCTCGAGACGCTTAATTAGTCATGAGACCGGGTGGCTTGCGTTAGTAAACGAATCGGTGGTTCTTGGTGCTGAATCCGGGAAATGCGTCCCGCACCCGACTCCAGTGTGCCCTTTGCTACACCGCCATGCCATTCTGGGATATCCACACTGTTTGCACGGACCTCGTAAGAAAACAACCGGCGTTCCATCGGGAAATTGCTGGTTATCATCTACCCACGAGTTTATCAATTAACCGAGCAGAAAATTGCGTGATGTGAGGCCGGGGCTGCGCTCGCGCGTGCGCAGATATGGAGTAGTTAATTCATGTGCCGTTAAATATTTGGACCGAGGTAGGCCGCGTCTTGGTTTCGCATCACATTAGCCCAAAAACCGACTGGGAGCTTGAGCTTCGCGGGCGACCTTGCAAGACGCACTTGTCCGCCGGTGTTACGCACGACTAATGACAGGACATCATCTGGCGTTCCGCAGCCCCAGCCGGCACGCGGCAGCCTGGAAAGCTGTTGTTTGGCTGCAGAGCCCAGCCAGTCTACCGCTTAACGTTGGACTGGCACGTCAATGGGCATTTCTTGATCCTATCAAAATATCTCCTGCTCAGATTCAGACACTGCTACTGGAATTGTGCAAGTTCGTCACCTGGATGACGCGAGCCGCGGTACAGGCGGCTAGGGTCTCTTTCTACTAATTATTCGCACTGGCAGCGCAGCTACGACCATCGCAAGAACACCTTCCAAAGCCGCTCCATCGACGCGTGGATAGGACGGAGCGCAGCTTGGACCTTGAACAGTTCTTGCCATGGCACTGAATTACGTCAAGTGCGCTCTACAGCCAATTGCCTGTGGCTTTTCCCGCTGCAGAGGACCCTCTTGAATTTCGTGGGAAATTACCGATAATTATTTTACGAAGAGTATTGCGTGTTGTTTTCCACACAATTCTGAGAATAAGGCTAAGCCGCGTTATGCCAACGCTGCAGACGTGGCCGCTGGCCCCAAACAGACTGGCCGCTGTGATACTGCGCCAGCATATGGTGCGTGATTACCCACGCACGAGGACACTTTGCGCTGTACAGTGGCCGTACAAAAAACGTGAAGCGGCAGTCAGCAGGCATTGCGATGGACAATGACCTGCTTTTTCCGTTTCTTTTTCTTGCTGCAGTACAATGTTAATAGTTGTTACAAAAAGTAGAAGAATCGAAGTATGTTAGAAAATGTAGTGAGCCGGATTGGTGATGGACTGATAATGTTTGGGCTTGCGCCCTAAAGTCTTGGTTCACGGATGCAGCACAAAAAAAAAAAAAGATAGTATTCATACCGCCACAGCAAACACTGCACGGGAAAACTAGACAGACGGCACTGGAAAAGTCGGCGGCAGTCGCGCACCTCCGTATGCTTTGGCAGGACGGTTGATCGATCGGGACCTCTGAGGGGGCTTGAATGAATTTTGCTTCACCTACATTACCAAGCTGTTATTCTCCAGAGAGTATTTTCATTCGCAATTTTTCCTTATTCGCTGGCAATTGGCAGTGACAGCTGTTATGAAAGTCCATTGCCATATTGATGCGAGGCAAGCAATGTAGAGCGTCAGATGCTGGACGCGATCTCGGGTCCGTGGTCCAAGCGAATCAACAACTCTTTGTCAACTCTAGTTCGGGTATTCTATAGCCTTCAACTGTTCGCGAGAGCATGGCAGTTAACATGCATCGTGGTGCAAGTCTGCATAGTGCTAGTGGTTGAAGTTGGTGCGCTTGGAGTTGACAGCTAGCTGCAGTTAAGTCAATTAAATAGCGCTGCAAATACATTGATAATTTGGTTGTGCGCTGAAGTAAACACACTTAGAGTTCTCCTTAATGAATGGCAAAGTTTAAGCTCTGGTTCTGTTTGCTGCACGTGCGGCAGCGCTGCAATCCGTTAGTTACACAACCGTAGGCAATATGCACAGCTGGACGCTGACGCGGATGCGCAAGCGAAACTGAGTAACCTAGCAACCTGCAGGATCCCTTACTCACCACTAAAGTCTCGTGACGGACAGCGTACATGGCGTACCATACATCACTAACCCGCGACAGCTACTCAGGTTGGTTTTAAAGTCTCTGGTCGCAGCCGCGACTCAAATGTCGACGCCCCTCGACTTTAAACCTCATCTGTCTCCTAGGACCGATATGGACTTAGGTTTTTTGGCGGACTGGTAGGCGACTCTAACCTTGGTTTTTTACACTACCACTGACGTCTTGCACACGCGTAACCGGCGACAAGCCGCGGCAAGAGGGTGTCTCACCTATGCCTGGGTACTCTACTCGTGCGCGCTGATGAAGGCGTATATCGAAATCTCGGATGGAGTCAGCACCAACTAGCGAAACTGCCCCTTAGTCGCTGTTTCTGCAAGCCGGCTTTGCAAATATGGCTACCGGTTTGAGCGTGTGGCCTTGCTGCCGAGTTCGGGACAACTTTCTTTCGCTAACCGGACCGTAGCACCACTGTCGCAGGCTGTTGTAGACGGTGAATCTTCCTGTCCAGCGCCATCTGTGTCTTTACTGGGCACTTTACATCCTTGGCTGCATGAACGGAATTGACGACGCATTAACCTGAAATTACGTGCTGAAGGTATTCTTACAATTTATCCGTTAAGATTGTGCTAGCAGCGCCGCGAATTCGGGCAACTCCAGTGCTACGACACATTGCCTGGTATTTCCTTGACTCAAGCAGCCCATCACTAACAACAGATTCGGTATGCTTTCTTTCCGGGCGACCTGCTGCTCAGGCTTCCGACTTACCCGACCTGAACGGTGGTCGCTTCCTGCCGCGTGTATAGCCGTTCTATAATTAACATCCATTGACCCCACAGGGTGTCTTGTTCGGCGACCAACTGTAGATTTGCGCAGACTCCGATACTGGGCCTAGGCTTCTCTGTGATACAAACAACTAGGTCCAGCTAACGCCGGACACTGAACGTGCCAGGGCAACCGAACTTGGAAGTTATCAACTATAATTCCCCGGTCCACAGAACCCATTATCACCATGCATTGAATCTGCACACCATCTTTCGCGTCAATTGACTGACTGCTGGTACTGTTGATGCCAAAATCCCTGTTAATTTGCAGGCGCTCCTCTGACACACGGGAATGTATTCGCTGAGGCTCCGATAACCAAGGGCTGTGACACCGTGAACATCCCAGCCGCGTAGCTACGTTTGACGTGCGACCGTGATAAGGCCAGCAAGCAGGTTCACAGCCCTTTGGCGATGCTGGATTGTATCTCCTTAGTCCCTCTAATCCGCCGGCGCGACCTGTTTACAAACCTGCTTGCAAAACGTATCGCGAAAGT
>Ga0163217_1013179_pt1 | contig 10468 bp, 15 predicted proteins | sample SynspAceP_FD_185933 | JGI IMG/M metagenome (GOLD analysis project Ga0163217, IMG submission 185933) | Saline lake microbial communities from Ace Lake in Antarctica - Synechococcus sp. Ace-P (PacBio error correction) | ecosystem: Environmental > Aquatic > Non-marine Saline and Alkaline > Saline ... | reverse complement strand
GTGGGCAAATCCCACCCCATTTGATTGCCCACCCGTTACAGCGCCACCAGAGAGCCAGGGTTCTTGGCTTCAAGATTGACAGTTTCTTCCCCGCGAACTTCGCACTGTCTCCACCGGCTGGCGCCCGGTGCCCCACGCCGATCCACAGAATGTCTTTCATCCTTCTCGCTGAGCTCCTTCGTCCGGGCTGCAGCCCCAAATGCTGATCCAAGGATTGCAGGGGCTTCGCGCAAGATTTCCTGGTTGAGTCCGGCAATCAGGGTCTGTCGGGCGTAATCACCATTAGCCGGATTTGATCCGGCAATGGGCCCTCGCGAATAGTCGATAGATAAGCGCGGATAGCGATTGCTTTCATCCGCCAGCACCCGTTGCCGGTTCAGGCGGGATTAGCGCTGGCAGTGATATATGGCCAACCAACATGTCTAATTCTGGCGAAGTGAAGCGGATCGTTGCGATGGGCCTTATCGGCCTGAATTTCCGGGCCAGTGAGGCGGTTTCCATGACCGCACTGATCGTGATCGCAGGCAGGTTCGGCCCACGCTGGTTTGGGCACCGCTCAGTGTCAAGACGGATGCCGAATATGATGCCTCTGCGGATTCATTGCGGCACATATATGCCGTGGATTGAGGTTATTACCATTTCGAGGGAAGGCCTCAACCGTGGCATGTTTTTTGTCCGCTGACAGCCTAGCGCATCCGAACATATGGTTGTATCGTGGACTTTCAGGCGTGGATTGCGGGGCGGTGTGACCGATGATCATCTTTAGATCAAGATTGGTTCGATTTTAGGTTCAGGGCTGCAAGAGACTTCTTGCTTGCCGCTCGACAAAATTTCCACCAAATAGTCTGGAATGGGTGAGAAGGTGAAGTTGGGCGCCAGGAAGCAAGCGCAAATATCGCGAATAGCTTCCGGGGCTTCAATCCGTCGGATGGACGAGGCCTGGATCCTCACGCGCTTCGGATCGTTGTATAAGAGGGCTGCAGACGCAACAGAGCCGCCATCGCCGCCATTGGCGAACCGCGGTCTAGCTCGTTCCTTCATTATTCAGAACTGATTTGCGCCCCCGGCAATTTCCGCGAGGACGTCCGACCAGAGAAACCGATTAATTTGTTGTCCAAACGAGCGTTAAAAGATCACGCCCCGCCCAATTCAGCTAAGCCACGGGTCCGGTGTCGCGGTGCCAAAGGATCGTCTGTGCGACCCCCAATGAAGAGTTTCACGAAATAAAAGTCATGTGGCGCATGGTCCGGTGATCTCCGGCGTAGAGATCACCCATCTAATCGCCATCCTACTAAATGCGGCTATGTAGATCGACGGTCCGGTTCCTCTCGGCACGGACAATACGAAGTTCGGGGTAGGCTTTGTAATCCGGCGCCACGGCGAGGGGCAATAGATAGGGACCGATTGACGGCAATTGTGCGAGCCTGTCCCGCCCAGCGAGCGTCTGTCTCGGCCTCCCTCGCGATGCGTTGCGCGAAACGCGTCCATGTCGCGCAGGATAATCCTGGGCGCGGCGGCCAGTTTTGCCCGATGGGAGTTAGCCGGCGCGCCCCCGCACCGCGTTTCGACAAAAACCGTATCCAGCACTTCTTCCATGTCGCGAATTGTGTCGAAAGGAGGGGCTGCGAGACATGGGGATAGGTTTCGCCGCGCCAGAGAACGTCCCGCCTCATCCAATGGCCACAAGATTCTTGCAAACTGTCGCCAGAGTTTCGGTTTCATCCGAAGCCTATTCTGTGGTGTATAAGTTTAAAAAACTATAGAATTTATTCAATACTTATCTCTCCCTAAAACGATGTTCATGCGTATTTCAACCAGCGAACACGAAAAGGAGATCAAAAAATCATGTTCCGCCTTGAAAGCCAAAGTCTTGTCCCAAGTGAATTCCTTGGCTGGATTTTCCGCTCGCCCCGAACCGGCATTGGTGCGATTTTCCCCAGGTCGTCGTGGAGGGACGGCCGAAGGCCCTCAGCGATTATCGCGCCGCCGCCCCCGATCGCGTGTTCTACGTCCAGACCCACGGGGTTTGATCGCTAAGATTCGGAACCGCTAATAGCCGAAAGCCAAAAATTAAGGGAGACTCTCATGACTCATGTACCGCCGCCCTGTGGAGGGCAAAGCTGAACTGACATTGATCGGCCTCGTCGTGTTAGATTGGCGCCGACAGCACTGCTTAATCCCTTCGGTCGCGCATGCGGCCCAACCTTTAACCCTTGGCGCGTTCCGGGTTCCCCTGCCGGGTGCCGCGTTTCTTACTTGAATTCATTCCTTATAGCCGCACTTTTGTTGAACCGACTTAAGATCCTAAAGTCTTTGTCGCAAAATCGCTACCATCGAAGAGTTTTCTCATGAACTGTACCACACCTCAAGCCCTAGCCGCTAATGCGCCGGCTCGATCCGACACGCGCGTGATGGATTTCATCCATCTGGAAGCCATCGGGCGGGGCATCGTTCTGATGTTCATGGCGCTCCTCGCGGCTTGGTCGCAACAACTCCCTGATGGCGCGTTCCGGTTACACGGGATTTTAGGACCACACAGCTGAAGATCAGTTTGGTGACTTCATCATTCAAGAAGCCGTTCCTTTGCCTCTGGACAATGACTACTGAATGGCGATTCTTCTTCTTTCCTTCGTCGGATTGGAGGTCAAACGCGAAGTTTTGGACACGGCGAACTATCCTCACAAGATAAGCGGCCTTACCAATTTTTTGCGGCTATCGCGCATTTTCGCCGTGCCAGCCCATGGTCTATCTCGGCCTTCAACTATACGGGATCCTGTGAATCCCAAGGTTTGGGCCATTTCGGCCGGCGACTGATATTGCCTTCGCGCTAGGTATTTTCTTGCTTTGTTGCGGGCCGCGCGTTCCGGCGTTCGTGGAAGATTATTCCTTCTGGCTGTTGCGATAATTGACGATCTAGCGCGATCATCATTATTGCTTCTGTTCTACACTCAGGATCTGCAGTCTGGTGCGCTCGGGCGGGCAGGGTTCACGGCCGGACTGATCTTGCTCAACCGATTCGGTGTTATGCGATCCTTTCCCCTACGCTCTGATTGGCGTGTTGGTTTGGGCGCCGTTTTGAAATCCGGTGTTCATTTGCCACATTGCAGGTGTTGGTGACCGGGCGCTAGCCATCCCACTGGCGCGCCTCTGGACCCTGAAACGCCGTCCCCCTTAAGTACGCGCAGAACACTGGCCTCCCATATCTGGGTCGCCTTCCTGATCCCTCCGCTCTTCGCGTTCGCCAATGCATGTGATTTCCTTGAAGGGCATGTCGTTCTCTGATCTGCTATTCACCCGTCCCCGCTCGACGTGATCGCTTCTGGCCTGTTCATCGGTAAGCAGATCGGGGTTCTCAGCTGTGCTGGATCCGCCGTCAAAGCCGGCTGGGCCAAGCTACCAGACGGCGGCGAAACTTGGGGTTGCAGGGGTCTACGCTGTTGCCTGCTGATCCGGTGTTGGTTTCACCATTGTCGCTCTTTAATCGGCACGCTCGCCTTTGATGATTCACGCTTTCTCAACGGTGTCGTCCTGGGGCGTCCTGATGAGGGTCGATCATTTCCGGTTTACTGGCTAATGCTGCTTGCTGGTCTTTGTAAAGTGATGCAACGCGAATCGGAACCCCTGTCGCCGATCTCACGTAAGCAACCCGATCAGATCGCTGGAGGCGCCATGAAATTACTCACGCCGAAGCGACTCGGAGGGTGGCTGACGCGAAAACCGAAAGAAAGCTCGATAAAGAAACCTCAAAAACTGTTCGATGTTATGCGATGTTCGAAGGTGCGATGTTTAGCTCGGGCCTGTTTCCTGTGCCGGGATTGCGGCGCGGCAACCGGTACCTCGGGTATTCTTGGCCTATTTCTTTGCCGGATTTTTGAATCCTGCCAGCCATGGTATTGGTATGGCGGAGCTCAGCACGGCCATTGCTAAGGCAGGCGGAACTTATTATTTCCTGACCGGGCCATGGGACCCACAAATCATGGGAACGATTTGGGGGACTCGGCTCTTGGGTTGCGGTGGTCTTCAAATCGGCCTTCGCCCTCGTTGGCATGGGGCCTATTCTCGGTCTTTATCTCGACTGCCGTTCGAAATCACAGCGATATTCTGGCCTTGGCATTTTGGGTGGCCGTGAATATTCGCCGGCGGGCTAAGGAAACGACGAAGTTTACAGCGCGTGCTTCGTGACCACATTGGTCCGCGATCCCCTGGGTTTTTGAGGGGGCGGGGGGTTTTACGCTGCTGGGCTGAAAGCGGCCTTGAGAGAAGGGTCACTGGATTCGTTTTGACCCGGCTTATGGTAATTTCTTCAAAGGCGGTCTGTTGGTGTTTGTTTCCGACGATTGGCCTGCGTCTTCGTCTCCTATGCCCGGTTCTGACAAAAGTCGCGTCGCGTCGGCCGAGGGAAGTGAGAAATCCAGACCGGCAACATTCCACTCGGCATGACTCTATCCCTTGCTGACGGGCGACAGTGCTCTACCGTTGGGCACGGTCGTCCTGATTCAAAAATCCCTGCCGGTGTGAAGAAACTGTCGGTAGTTTGACGCATCGCTGATGCGGCCGGGTCTTTTCATGGGCAACTGGCCGTTTGATATATTGGGTTATTCCTGATCGTCATCGCGGGCTATCGCCGCCTCGCTCGACCGGCAATTGCGGTATTATATTGAGCGCGTCACGCTTATCCCTACGCGATGGCGAAGGACAATTGGTTGCCCGAAAAAACTGGGCCGAGCTGGGTAGGTTCAAGACGCCGACACTCTCTATTTCTGCTGACGGTCAGGCCGTCATGGGATTGTGGTCACATTCATCTTCGATGTGGCCTCAGTCGCAAAACCTCGCCTTCCGCTTTCCAGCTCTGCCTTCTTTCATTGCTCGATCTGCGCGGCGGGTCATGGTTGATTGCGGGGAGTCGCGGCATTCCAACCTATAAGCCCGGCTTTAAAGTTCCCGCTTCTATCGTGGATGGCCGATTTGCCGGCATTCTGATCAGCTTCTGGCTTGATTATCGAAATGGGCACGATGGCTATCGCCTTCACAGGGCATGATTGGTGATTTGCCTGTGTCGCTTTGGTACAAACACCTATGCGCGCGCCGGTGACGCCGCGGGCGCCATTTCCATGTGCAGAGCGATGGGTCGGAAACGCCTATGAGGGTCTTTGAGCTGATGATGACGATTCATCAATGATCGGACCCAAAAGCGGGAGAACCCTCTCTTTGAAGCCGTGATCGCGCGGCTCGCTGGTTCACTGACTTCCGCTATGGCCGTTATGAAATTTTGATCAGTCATCGAAATTGATGGCTGAGGAAGTGGAATCCGCCTACAAGATGGAGCCCGCCAAGACCCGCACCGTGATTGCGACGGCACCCCTATTTCCGCCCATTCAGCGAGCGGCGCTCCGTCTGACCGCTATATCGATAATCGCGTGACTGAAAACTGAGCTGTTCAATCTTCGGCTCTTTGGCCCTAAGGCGCGGCTCGGATGGAAACTCACAATACGGATGATGTCACACGCTTGATGTGGTTGCTTTGCCCACCAAGCCGCCGGTCGTTCGACATGGCCGTATCGGTGGCCACTTGGCAAAAGGAATTTTTGGGGGTTTCCCCAGGTGAAGGGGTTTCGAGCGGCGTGGTTGTCGGCCCGGTTTCCGAAGGGCCGATTGAATGATGTGTGCTCGTTCGCGACGACCACTTCCTCCATGTGCCCAGTCGCTGACCTGCCCCGTCTCAAAGCTCAGATCGGTCGAACCGGTTGGCGATTGGCGGGCTTAGGCGACGTTGTTGTGGCGGCTGATTTGAACGCGGCAGTAAAACCATGATCGCAACATCCGACAATGTCCTCATGGACGGGGACGTTTGTGGCGTCTGGTAGGAGAGCCCGCGACTTGATGACGCTACGCGGTGCCTCTTGCCTTATTACCGAAGAAGAAGAACGCCTCCGACACTTACTTTCGCCGGTCGTGTTTGCTTTTTTTCTCGATAGTGTCTCGGAGCGTTCTGATGGGGTTGTCGCGCGCGCATCTCTTTGATTATTTGTCCGACAGCGCTTATTTCGACTGCTTCCAATCGTGAATGGAGTGGGATATCTAGACGAAGAAAGATTATATGCCAAAAGTGCCTCGCAATCTATCTGATGATTGGCCATCGGTCTGAAAGTTGGGCCCTCCGGGACCCCATGAGGAAATGAATCTGAATTACATCGTCGAGGAGCTACAACAATTCCGATAAGTACTCGTCTACATTACGGAGTGACGGTTCAGAGATTTTACGCTCATTACAACAAGGGGCTATTTCTTATTGCCACTATTTTTGGGAGGGGTATCGTGATGGCGTGTTATTTGCAGTCTCTCACTTGGACGACAGCTCGAATATACTTTATCTCTCTCTTTTCAAGAAAACATGAGCATATAAGCCCTATCGTCTTATATTTAGGCGAGCACAGATCTTTCATGTGATTTCACGCACCCAATGTTCATTGAAGTTCTAGAAACTTACGACAGAAGTATCTCTCGCAAACATGATGCCTGCTGCGACAGCGGCCAATTACGTGGGGTGCTGATTTCGTACTTAGTGACTTTTGTACGCTGCGAAGTTCCGAAGAAGCTAGTCTATGTTGGAATACGTGCGTGTGTGACAAACATCCCGTGGGAAGGTTTTACTTGTCGTATTATTTTTCTGCGTCTGCTCCTGTACGCCATAGGGATATGGGCTAAATCTGTGTATATTATCCCCCGCTGGTGGAGATGACGATCATCGCATGCCCGCATCTTTGTGGCTCGCTATGTGTGCCGCAGTATTTCTTGCGTAAAGAACAAAGAATTCTATGCTAATCCCCTATCCGCATGGATCAGTTTTTGACTCGTAAATTTAGTTTCTTTCCCCATGATGGGGGTTGCTCGCCAATTCATTTGGGGTAGTCTTCGAAAGAAAAGTTTTGTGCAGCTTTCTCCAACGTAAATTAAACTAACTTCAATACCCTATCCCAAAATTCCTTCTTCCTCAAATTAATTCGGACACGGAATGAAGTCGGCTGTCTCTAAGACCGATCGCACCTTACACGAAGGTGGGGAGTTCGTGTACTCGTTGTTCTGACTAGCGGGCGCTCTCGATAGAGCTGTGTGGGAAATGCAAGTTTAAAATCCGTTAGATACCGGCCTAATTTTTGGGGCTACACAAGTACGTCGTTGATTTCGACTATGGCGCTCTGGCGCGAGATTTACCACTCGCATACCGCTCTTCGAATATTCTCAGAAACGCCGCGTCTCGCTCTCCGCACGCAAATTTATGACTTAAAGCTGTACAGGAATTTCATGGCTTACTTAAACTGTGGAATGCGTCTCAAGTTGGCGCCTAGTGTGACTTCCACCGTCACACAGATATACCCATAGAGTGCATGGTCCATAGCTCAATTTGACTGTTGATTCTATCATTTTGTGCCTAGAATGCGTCGACAATGATGGTTTGAAATATGCCGCGCACGTGGCGCTCCTCCAATCGTCGTTGTGCTCGTCGCCTAATGACTAGGGGTGTCGCGTCACTCATTTTGTCCATTTCCCTGTGCGTCTTTATCATATTGTGTCTTCCGAGCTACATTGGTACAGCGCGCAAGGACATATTGCTGTCAGTCTCTGGTCTGGTGCCGCATGATTCTGATCGGGCTACAAGCCGGGCCGATATGGCCTTGCTGTTTATGGACATTGGGCGCTGTCATTGTATTCTCAATTCTCCTTTGTGGATTCTCTTGAGTGCCAAGTTCCTCGATCCCATTCACCTTCCTACATCTTCGCTCCCTGCCGTCGTAAATCCCGTGCCAGCGATGCGTCCTACTGGCGCTACAATTATTGAGCACGAAAGATCGTGGTATCATCCGCGAGTACACGCTTATAAGTAATCTGGACAGCTCTCTATACAATGGCATAATAGGGACAATGGTTTATTGACAGGATATATAGCGAGCCCAAGGTAATCAAAAATAGTGCGCAATGGCATCTCAACAGACAGTCCCTACCCGGTTGGCAAGTACTCACATATTCAGCTCTCACATGAGTAATCGTCTCACAGAGCGACCGCTTTCTAGCGAATTCTAGCTGACGGAACGCGTTGTCCTTTTAGCGGATATTAATAGGTAGGGTGCTTTCATTTTTGATATGCCCGGCAGGGCGATTGGAAAAAAAACTTCTAATTGAGCTATATTCCTCTTGTGTTTTAAAAAAACGACAAAAGAAACGTTACGACGCCATCGTAGAACCTACTAATACAAATGTGCGCAATGCCGGAATGCTTCTCGGGCTAGTCTTCGGGTGCAACTTTCGCCAGAAGACTTTCGGCTCTGCTCAGACCGGACCCATGTAGTTTGATTAGTGATCGTGTGTTCAATATTGGAACATGGCAACGCGGCGTTTCCAGAGAGTCTGTTCTCGCGTGTGGCTCAATCCGCGCTGAAGTAACCTTATATATTCGCAGCTTTTCGCGCCTGGTGTCAGATACTGCGACACACACGCATAATTTCATAAGGAATTCTGCGACATTAGGGAACTCATCGTGATATTCCGAAGGCGACCGACAATGGCGCGTTGTATTGGGACTAGGATATTCATCTCGGTATTCTTAGTGCCTGGCCCTCATGACAAACAAATGTTCCCGTGGGAGTCTTTAGGGCGAGTTAGTGATCAGATAAATATCCTTCATCCTGATATGTGCTCGCACACCCGACTTCGTGTGGAACATCTCTCGGCCTGAAAAAGTCAAAGGGATGTCTCCAATTGGTCTCTGACGTTCGCGTTCCTGCGCCCATTCTCTTCTGAGTGTTACTTTAGCCTTTGCTCTGAAAGAAACTTATTGTAGTCGTCAGGCGCGAGCCTTCCGCTTGGGATTATTCGGAATAAGGCAGGTTACAGTTTGAGGATCAGCCCGGCAGTGTAGTTAAGTTGGTCGAGCGGATTTATAACGCACTCGCGCACCGGTTGGGCTTCTGCCGCAATATCGTGGAATCTGATGTGCGAACGGGTGGTTAGACCGCGCCATATAACAGGGTTGAGGCACGCCTTCGGCTTCTAATGCGGCGGTTGTAGTCCGGCGAGCTCTGCGCTGCTATCAGCGTTTCTGTCCCAGTGCGCGATGACAATAAAAGGCTGTTGCCGCCCATGTTTGCCCCTGACAGATAATGCAGTTAATGCTTATCCTTGCCAGGATTTCCGTCGTATCCACATGCGGTAGCTTTTGGATCGCGGCTTTAGCTCGGCGTCTGGAACGGCACATCGGAATAGGGTGCTTGGGGATTCAGCGATACGCCAGCGGTTCACCCCGGAATTATTCTCTTGAATATCTGCGTCAGTAAGGCGCTGAACAGGTTGTAATGCGGGATCCGCAGGAGCCTGTAGGCCGGGATAATGCCGGTCCCGAGCTGACCATAGTCTGCACGTGCCGGTCGGCGTCGTATAATTGATCAAGTGAGGGTGAGTCCTCAAATAACTGACACATACCGGCTCCCGGACGTGGCCGACTATAGCTAGTCCGAATCATAGAAACCCGGCCCCAACGTTCACCCAAGCCTGAGGTAAGGAGATTTTGTATCTCAATCGACTCAAAGAACGTGACTAGGATGCGATTCGTACGGACATGTACACTCAGGTAATACCCTTATAGGGACTCTATCCCGATCTGTGAACCGTGACAAAGCGCTTTGGCGGCATGTTAACCGACCAGGTGCGGCTCACCGTCAAATGACCAACACGCATTACCCAGTGTCATCCTGCGAATGAAGCTGAAGACTTTTTTGTGAATTGCTGTTCCGACCTTGGCGTGGTATTTGCCGACCCCATGCACCAAATATAGTGCATTACTTGTGTTTGTAGTGCAGGTTATTGAGCTCTGCCTACCATAATCTCGCGGTAAACAAATGACAGTTGTCAGGATTACGTCGCTTAAGATCCCAAAACGACTCTTCGTCCTTCCTCAAAAGGAAATTTCTCAACGAGAGTTCGCGGTTCGCGCAATTCCTGCCCCGCGTAATAAATCATCCGGGAATGCCTCCCCGGTGAATTGCCAACACGGATGCGGATTCATAGGGCATCGCCTCGTAATTGTCTTGGGGCAAGCGCTCCGTCCCACTCGATATTTCTGATTCCGTGATTACGGTGTAGGTCTAATTGCAGAATTATCTATACGCGCCACCCTCAGCGCGGCCAGTTGGATTTACGTTGGGCCCGTGAGTAATAGCCAGATAAAGCGCAGCCGTGTCAGACTTGCCTTGGGCGGATTATTTCTCTGCATCCCCTTCTTTCCCACTCCCAGGCGCATAAGGTCGCGTCGTTCGAACGCGCGTGCTCCAATGCCAGGTACTCGACGGGTTCTGCCACTCTGCCAAGCATGAATGACGGGCTGTGATCTCGCCCTTTCGAGGCTCGGGCGCGGATAGGGACCGTCCCAAAAATCGCGCGAAACATAGCCCGGCCACGTCGGCACGAAATCCGTCCA
>Ga0163217_1073008_pt1 | contig 10469 bp, 29 predicted proteins | sample SynspAceP_FD_185933 | JGI IMG/M metagenome (GOLD analysis project Ga0163217, IMG submission 185933) | Saline lake microbial communities from Ace Lake in Antarctica - Synechococcus sp. Ace-P (PacBio error correction) | ecosystem: Environmental > Aquatic > Non-marine Saline and Alkaline > Saline ... | reverse complement strand
TGTGGGGTTGTGGGGGGTTTAGGTGGTGGGCATGGGGGTGGGGGGTAGTGTATGTAGTCGGGTTTGGTGTTGGGGGGTGGTGTTGGGACTGGTGGGGGGGGTGTGGTTTAGTGGGTGATTGGGTGGGGGGTTGGTTGGGTGGAGGGGGTTTGTGGTTGGTGGCATGTGGGGGTTTGGGGTGGATGGTGTAGGTGTTAGGGTGGGGTGGGGTGGGGTTGGGGTTTGTGTGGTTGGTGGTGGGTGAGGGTGTGGTTGGGTGTTTAGTTTGTCGCGGTGTGTTTCAGAGACTTGTGGTGGGTTGTTGGCTGGTGAGTTGAGGCGAGTTTGGTATTGTGGGATGGGGATGAGGGTGGGGGTGAGTGGGGGTTTGATTCGGTTGAGTTGTGGGAGGGGTGAGGATGGGGTGTGTTGGGGGGTGGGGTTGGTTGGCTTGGGGAGCTGGGGGGGGGGGTTGGTGTCGTGGTTTGGGGGCGTGGTAGTGGTTGTTGGGGTGCTTTTGGGTGGTTGCGGAGGGGTCCGGTGGGTTTGATCTCGGGGGGTAGGCGGGTTTTGGGTGTGTGCTGGAGAGGTGAGGGGGTTTTGTTGTGTGTTGTTAAGGAGGTGGTGGTGTGATTTGAGTTGGTGTTTGGGGGGGGGGGGGTGTCGGTGGGTATGTGCGAGGTATGGGGGGGCGTTTGGTTGGCGTGGAGGGATGGTGATGGGGTGAGTGGTTTTTGTTGGGATGTTTGGGTGTGTTTGGTGGGTGTGTGGGTTTTGGGGTTGGTTGGTGTTGGAGGAGTGTTTGGACGGGTGGGGTGGGTTTTTTGGTGGGGTGGATGTGGTGGGATTTTGTTGGTGGGTGGGTTGTTTGAGGGTGGGGTTGGAATTTTTAATGTATGGTGGTTTTGTTGGGGGTGTGTTGTTTGTGTGTTTGGTTTGGGGTTATTGGGAGTTTTTGGTGATTGATTGTGGGTGAGGGGGTGGGGTTGTTGGTGGGTGTTTGGGGTGGGGGTGCTTGTGTTTGGGAATGGGGGGTGCGGGTGTTGTGGGGAGTGTGGGTGTGGGGGTGACTCAGTGTGGCGTGGTTTGGGTTGGTGACTGTTTGAGTCGTGGTCGTGGGCTGAGTGGGGTTGGGCTTGGTTTGGGTGGGTTGTGGGGTGTTGGGGTGGGGTGTGTGGGATGGGGGTAGGTGGTGGGTTGGGGGTGGGTGGATTTGTTGTGGGTGGTTGTGTTTTTGGTGGGTTGTGATGGATGGCGGTTGGTAGGGGGGTCGGACGGCTTCTCTTGGGTGGGGGTGGGGATTTTGCAGTTGGGTGGAGGGGATTGGTGTTTGGTGTGTGGGTTGGGTTATGGGTGTATTGTTTAGGTGGGTTGGTGTGGAGTGTTGTGGTTGATGGTGGTTGTGGTATTGTGTTTGGTGGTTTGAGTGGTTGGGTGTTTGGTACGGTGGTGAGTTACAGCCTGGGGAGGTTGGGGGGGGATGGTAAGGTTGTGTTGGGATTGGGTGATTGTGGGGGGAGGATTAGAGGTTGGTTGGGGGATTTGGGTTTGGGTGGTTTGGTGCGGTGATGGGTCTGTTAGGTGCAGGCGGTTGTGGATAGGGCTGTGGGTATGGTGGTTGGAGGTCTGTTGTTTTGGGGTGGGTCGGTTGGGTGTTTGGTTATTGTGCGGGGGTGGGGTGATTTGAGAGTGTTGTGTTGGGGGGTTGGATTGGGGGGATTATGTGGGTGTGGTGGGGGGGGTTGTTTGCGTGTTTGTTTTGGATGAGGTTGATGTGGTTGGTGGGTTGTGGTATGCGGTGAAAAGCAGGGTTGTGGGTAGGGTGGTGGTTTTGTTCGTTGTCGGTTGGTTGGGTTTTTTTTTGGGTTTTTTTGTAGGTTGTTTGGGAGGTGGTTATTTGGTTGGGGTTGAATGGGGAGCTTGGATAGGATCTGATGGTTTTTGTTGGTTGGGGGTGTTTGGGGTTGGGGGTGTGGGATGGGTTGGGAGGTTGTTGTTTGTTTGGTGTTTGTTGGTTTTGGTGTGGGTGGTTTTGGTGGGGCTTGTTTGGGATGTGAGTTTATTGATTTTGTGGTATGTGTGTTTTATGGTGTGGCGATTTGGGGTTGTTCGTTGTGGGTGATAGGTGTTTGGGGAGTGGCGTTGTTGTGTGGTTGTGAGTGGGTTGGTGGGTGGGTTGTGGGGGGTGGTTGGTGGTGTGCTATTGGCGCGGTGGGGTTGGGTGTAGTATACACGTTACGTTCGGTGTTGGTTGTGTGGTGGTTTTGGTTGGTGGGTTGTGGTGTAGAGGTGTTTTGTTCGGAATGGGGATTTGGTGTCGTTGAGTGATGTGGTGGTGGTGCGGTTGTATTTGGTGTTTTTGGGATAGTATGTGGCGGATGTGCGTTGCTGGGGATTGGTTTTTGGGTGGAACGGTTTGTTTTTTTTTTTTTGTTGTTGTTGTTGGGATAGTTCGGTTGGTTGGGGTTTGTTTTGGTTTTTGGGTGTTAGTTGGGTTGGGATGAGTGTGAAGTTGGGTTGGGGAGTGGGTGTGGGATGTTTGGTTGTGTTTGTGGGGTGGGGGTTGGGGGTGGGGGTTGTAGTTGGTTGGGGGTTGGGGTTGGGAGGGTGTTGGGTGATTTGGATAGTTGAGTGGTGTTTGATTGGGGTTGTAGTTAGGGTGGGGTTGCGTTATGGGGAGTGCTATTGGTGGTGTTTCGTTGGGGGGCTGTGTTGTTGTGTGGGGGGTTTTGGTGACAGTTGCATGGTTGATTGGGGTGATGTCGTTGGTGTGGTATTTGTGGGCGGTTTTTTTGGGGGGAGAAGTGAGTGGTAAGGTGGGGGAGGGGGGGGGGTGTTTTTTGGGTTTGGGTGTGGATTGGTGGGGTGGTTGGGGAGGGATGCGGGTTGGGTGTTGGGCGTGGGGTGTTTTGTGGTTGGGGGGTTTGCTTTTGTTGTGGTGGGGATGAGGTTACGAGTGGTGGGGAGAGGGAGGGAGTGGGTGGGGTAGTTGGTGGGGATGTAGGTGGGTTATTTGGGTTTGAGTTTGTTCGGTTTGTTGTTTGGTTGTTGGGTGAGGCTTGTTGGTAGTGTTTGATGGGATAGCTTTGTGGGATTGCTTTTGGTGTGTTTTGGTTTTGGTTATTCAGGGGTGGACGTTGTTTGGGGTTGGTGTGTGTTGTTGTGTGTGTGGCGGTGTTTTGGTTGTGGGGGTGGGAGCGGTGTTTGTTGTTCGGGAGATGTTGTTGTTGTTTGGGTGGGTTTTGGGGATTTGGGGGGATGAGCTGTGGGGAGGGTTGGCGAGGTGTCGGGTGGTATGGGTGGTTGTTTTGTTTGGGGTTTCGTGGGTGGTTGTGGGGTAGGGGTTGGTGTGTTGAGTTGATAGGGAAGGATCTTGTCGCAGTTTCTTGCAGGTTTGATGTTTTGGAGGAGTGTGTGGTCCAATGGGGGGTGTCGATGTGCGGTGGATTGGCGGGAGGTTTGAGGTTAGGGGGGATCAGGGGATTGGGGTGAGCGGTTGATCTTTGATGGTTGTATGGGTGGGGGTAGTCTTTGCATTGTTATAGTGGTGTGGGGTTTGGTCAGTGTTTTGTTGGGGTTAAGCGTGGGCAGGGTTGGTGTAAGTGTTAAAGCGGGGTTGCGTGCGCGGCGGGTTATCTTGGCTGGGTGGATTAGGTGGTGTCGGGGTGGAAGTCAGTCGAGAAGTTAACGTAGTTGTGGTGCTTTGTTTGTGGGTGTGCGGAAGGGTGGTGTTTGTTGGTTGGCGTGTGGTTTTTCCCGTTTGGGGTCTGTTTGGTTGTGGTGTGTTGGGTTTGAGAGGTATTGCTTCGGGACGGTTAGTTTGGTGAGGTTTTGAATTTTGGTTTGGATCGATGCGAGTTGTAAGGTGGGGGTTGTTAGGGCTGGGGGTAGGCGGATCGGGGTGTGGTGGTTGGAGCCTTGGGTGGGATGGGTGTGGGAGCGTGGCTTGTTGATGTTGGGGGGGTTGTGAGGTGGGAAGCGGTTGCGGTGTGTTGTGTTGGTTGGCTTATGTTTCAGTTGGTATATTGATGTCCTGTTTTTGGTGATTTCGGCATTTTAGGCGGGCTTTTTATTGGTTGTTGGCAGTTAGTTTTCGGTGTGCGGTTAGGGCATTTGAGGTGTTGTTTATAAGTGTTCGTTATGTTTTGTGTGGTTATTTTTTTGTGTTTTTGTTAGTCTGTTGGGAGGGTGGTGGGTGGGTTCGAATCTGGACCGGGTTTCCGTAGGAGGATTGTGCTCTTCGCTTCCAGTTCTGTGTGTTGCCTGTCTGGTGATTGCTTCTGGCCGCGCTTGTTGATCTTGTGGGTGGCTGGTATGTTTGGGTGAAGGAAGGATGGCAAGTGTGGACTGTGTTGCGCAATATCTGCTGATAGTGAATTTGGGTGGGTTGATTCTTGGGGGGAAATGTGGGTTTTCAGGGCGCTGCTCTTGTTTCAGGGCGGAGGGTGGGAGGGGCAGCTGTATTAGTCGGAAATTGGATGGGTGCTGGCAGGTCGATAATGGCGCGGTGTATGGGTTGGGCGGGAAGGGGGTTGCGGTGAAATGCGCGGGGTGTTTGGGTGGTGCGATGTGGTGATTGTGTGATTTGTGGGGGGTGTGTTTGGGGGTGTTGAGCCTGTGTGGATGGGATGGGTTGAGGGTAGTATGCGGAGGGGGGATGGATTGGTTAGTCCGGGGATTGTTGGGTTTGTCGAGACGGAAACTTTGGGGGGGTGACGCGATTTATTGTTGTGGGCCGTGTAGGATGAGGTATGATGTCCTTTGGTGGTCGGGGATTGGCGGGCTGGGTTTGGTTATGGATGGGGGGGGGAGAGAGATCCTGTCTAATGTAATAGAGAGAGGATGTTCGCTCGCTAGCTCATATTCGCTATAGGTTGGTTAGGTGGGTTTAGGAGGTTGGAGGTGTAGATATGTGATGTAGAGAGAGAGTGGGATGCGTGTTGTGGGGGCGGTTGGTATGTGGGGTTGGGGTGTTTTCGAAAGCGACGGTGGCGTGTTTGAGCCACGTGCGAAGGGTTTGGAGGGGGTGCAGGGTTAGGGGATGGGATGGGGTATTTTGAGGAGTCTTTGGTGGGGGGCTTCGAATGAGGGCGGTTTTGTGGGATAGAAACCGGGGCATTGGTTTGATGGTGTGCTCGTAGTTATTGTTAATAGGGTGGGTGTGGGGAAGGGAGGGAGGTGTTCATCGTTGAAATTCGGAGTGCCGGGGCAGGGGGGTCGGGGGGTTGATGGCAATTTGGGCAGGAGGTTCTCGTTCAAGGACGATTGTTGGTTGTTCGGGTCAACGGTCGACGTTGAGAGAACAGCGTGATTACGTTTCGCGGTCTGGGGTGGGCTTGTGGCGTTAAGAAGTTAAAATTGCGGGGGTGAGCTGACAGGCTGGCGGGTAGGTTTTCCTTTAGGGTGGGCCTGTTCTTGCGGGGGTATTGTTTTTCGAGTAGGCCTGTGCGTTCGGGAATGTTGCGACAGGATAGCCGTTGACCGCGGGGTGGATGCGGCGTGTGTCGGTTTGCCGGTGGGCAGGTATTCCAGGATGGGGACCGGCGGGTTGCATTTGAATTTTTTGGGCGGATGTGCAGAGGGGTCGTGGGGTGTAATGGGTTTAGTAAGGGCGGGGGTGGTTTGGGGGGGTGTTCATGTGAAAGGTTGCGAGGGACTATTTTTGTACGTTTAGGTAGTGATTAAGGGTGGTAGGGTTTTTCTGATATTGAATGGGGTTAATAATGAGAGTTGACTTAGTTATTGCTTTGTGACTGTGGGCGTGAGTGTAAGGAAAGTGTGGTGTCGTTTACTTGGTTTTTGTGTTAGCGGTTCTTTGTTCATGATGGGTGCTTTAAGAGAAAATTTGGGTGCGATGGATTCAAGCGTTTGGAGGTCATAATTTTTCGGTGTGCGGTAAGCATGCGAGAGGTGAGAGATATATGAGCGTAGTTGCGTTCGTGCGATTTTCGCGGGCATTGCAGGTGGAACCGGTTGGAACCGAAATTCATCATTAGGGGCTACTAGGTCCAGGGGATATCCCGTGACTGGTGTCCGATTTCATGTGGGGGGCGGATTTTGTGCTCCCGCTCAATGCGGGTCGGTCTTCACAATGGATTTTTTTAACAGGTGGGTTGCGGAGTGTTTTATTTGGTAGGGGTTTGCGAGTGCTTTGTCGAGGGCGAGGGTGCGTTGTATTGGTGGGCCCAGGGGGGCCGTGGGATCTCGTTTTTTTGTTCGTTTGTTGTTGTTGAGGAGTCTGTTGTCGGGCGTCTGGGCATACAGCCGCTCGTGCAAGGGTTGTTAGTTAAGAATTGCGAATAAGCGGTTGGGCAGGTGTGTTAGTTTTAATGGTTGATTGAGGGGTTCATTGTGGTTGAGAAGTTGTGCAGGGTGATGGATGAATGGTTTGGAGAGGTTAGCGTATTTTGACTTGATGTGTGATTGCGTGGGATTGCGTTTTGGGGTTGCAAGTTTGATGGGTTGATGAGATGCGATTATGTTTATAATTCTGTTGGTTAAGTTTATGGGATGAGAAATTTTTGGAAGGTTGAGGATCGTTGCAGGCTTGTTTGTTGTTCTTTAAGGGGCTTTATTGAGGGTGCGCTAGAATAAGCAAGTTTAATGAAAAGGCATTTTGCTTATTTTACGGTGATCGAGTTTTTATAGGGGGAAGTTGTTAATAAGGTTAGTGTGTTATTAACTTTTCATTTATTTTCCGAAGTTGGGCGAGGCTAGTTATTTCTAAGGTTGGAATTGGTTGGGTTTTGACTTGGATTGAAAACAGCTGCGTGTTCGAAGACGGATTGGGTATTTCTGGAGGTGAGGTTGCGGATTGGGCCTTGATTTAATTGCAACGCGGTCGTTATTTGTAAATGCTGAAGCGAGGAGCGGCGTGTTGCGCTAGCCCGTGTTTGTCCGAAGTGGTGATGCCTGTGTGGGGTGACATGGGGGGAAGTGGGTGTTGTGGGAGTAAGAGAAGGGATGCTTAGAGGTGAATGGTAGCGGAGGTATGGTGAGGCGTGGATGGAATGGGTATTAGTGGGGCCGGTTTAAAGGCTAAAGGTTCGGGGGGCATTGGAGAGGTGGCCGGGATGTGTGTGTGGGTTTGCGTGAAATTTAAGGGCGGGTGTGTGAGAGAACTGGTGGGGGGGAGGTGTGGGTATTAGCGTGCGCCGGACCTGTTGGGACTGGTGCCGGTGTGGTTGGGGATGGGCGGGGAGGTTTGGTGGTTTGGCTGGGGTGGCGAAGTTTGGAGGGTGGTGTGAGGTAGGGTCAGCGGTGTGGCGGTCGTGGGTTTGGGGCTTCGTGTGAGTTCGGTCGCTGCAGTGAGGTGTGGCTTGGTGGTGTATACGTTTCGAATCGAGGAATGGTTTTGAGAAGCTTGTGGTGGGATATTGGCTGGTGCGGGTGAGGGGCGTTATGGCTTTGATTGGGTGGGGTGGGACCAGAGCGCTGGCGTGGGATGCCCGGCGGGGACCTGACATTCGGGTTGAAAGCTGACCTGACCAAGAACGGGTGATGAAACGGCCATTGGCCCAGAGTTGATCGTTCCAGAATTGCGGTTGGGTGGGGATATGAGCCGATTGGTTTGGGAGATTGCCGGGAAGCCCGGCAAGGGTGGTGTAAGTTGCTTTGGTGGGCGCTGGGTAAAGATGGATTCCGTTGTGCGCCGGAGATTTGGGTGGCTTGGACAAGCAGGGGATCGCGTGGGTGAATATTTCCATCGATGGCGGTTGGGGGTATTAGGGTGTGAATCAGATGGGACAGGCCGAACGAGGAAGTGCGGGGCGCAGTATAACTTGATTTGGATCGATAACGTTCCAAAGGGCAGGTGGGGGTGTTCGATTCGAGGATACTGGCTGTTTGGCCCCGGAGAGGGGAGGTGACGTGTTGTCGGCCAATAATCCGGATGCGAACAGGCTCATGGCGGAGGGAATAAGTTTGGCACTTTGTGCCGTGGGGGACGAGGACGCTGTGTGAAAGGACAAGGAGTATGACGGTAACCAGGAATTTTCTTGTCATCGGGATGGAATTTCGGAGCTAGTGATTGCGATAGGGGTGATAGATGGGTCTTGACCGGGAATGGGAACAGTGGATGGTTGGAGGAGTTGTATGGGAAGGCGATGGGGTGCGGGTATTTTAGCGTACGGACTAGGTCGGATGTTCTGGTCCCGGAGACTTTATGTTGTCGTAGAGGGTAAGAAAGAAATGTATATGGCCGGGACGTGAGGAGTTAGGGATTGTAATAATACATGTTAAATGGCGTGGTTTATTTTGGAAGGGTGAAATGTTAAGTTGTTGACATAGTATTAAGCTGGTATTTGCGCCGGTATATACCCTAACGGGGTTTTTATCATGGTTGTCCTGAATTGATGGCAGTGGCAGGCGATGACCGGAGACGTTCGTTGGTGCGCGTGTTTGGGGTGACAGGGTCGCATTCGTGTTGGGATGGCAGGGCGGTGGCAGGGTCGATTGTGGCGGCGTCAAGTGGGTGTCGGGCCCGGTGTAACAACGTCGATCGGCGGTGAGGTAGGGTTCGTGAAAAATGAGATTTACAGAAGTCGTCGGGTCCGTTACGACGGAAATGCGAAAGATGGGAAGTATGAGGCTTGGATGCCCAGAGCTGGGGTTTCAAGTCGCGCAAGGGCATACGTTAAAGGCAGGATGCCCGAGGACGTGCTGCATGAGGATAAACGGAGCGTCCGGTTGCTTGGGATATGGCGTCGAGAATGGGTGAGGGAATTTATGTTGTGGGTCGTAGTATGTTTGCTCTTAGTGGCGATAACTGATATAGCTGATGGCGTGGAATAACGGGCGGGATCCGGACGGCTTATAATTGAGGTCGAGAACGGCGTGGCGTGGTAGCGAATATTGGGATGCGGAAAAGCTGGACGGACTAACGAAGTGGTTTGGTGATGACGGTGGACGCGTAACATTAACCGGTTACATGGGTCAGGTTATTGATAACGCGTCGACAGGTTGGTGTGGCAGTGCTAATGGTGGTGTCGTGGGGGTGGGTCTATGTGTTCATCTTGGAATTCGAGCATTTGAAAAAGCTGGTTGGGTGAAATATGCGATCCCACGGCGCTGGTCCGACGTTCTGGCGGCTTATGGACCCCGTCGGGCGACTGCGATCAACGGTCTAGCTGTTCGAGACCATGGGCGTGAATACTCCGTCCAGAAGGCGAAGAGATTACGGTTGGTTGGGGGGCGCGATTTTTTTGCGGTTTCAGAGGTGCTTCCGTGGGTGTTTCGATGGTGCTGTTAGGAGTGGCAGGTTGTGATCAAGGCGATACGATGGTATGGTGAAAGTCTGGAACAAGGCGTTCCTGGTTTGGGGTGGCCAGTCCGGTACGGAAGTGTTTACGCGTATCTGTGGGTGGACGAGTGAAGGTCGATTTGCGAGATGTTTGCTGTGGCAGGGAGATTGGTGAAGCAAGAAGGAGATTTCTCAGATGGGTCAAGTGGTCCGGAGAGGGCGGGTTGATCCTGCCGATGTTAAAGTTTGTGGATGGTCAGTTGCCATGTCGGTGGCTGGGTGTGGAATGGCGAGATGTAAAACAAGCGAATCAATGCTGGTCCAGAGATAGGTGAACGTATGCATCATCGTCCAATGATGCAACGTTTGCGTTGGGCTTTTTCTTCTTTGCGGTCGTTTCTTAATTTGTAAGGTACCTGATTTTGGGCGTGGATTTTTAGGTCGGCGAAGCGGACGTTGAAATGCGCGAGAGTTGGGCCTCGTCTTGCATGGTATTTCGCTTGGGTTGGCGGCGTGTTCAGGGGGATTGGGACACGCGTTGGACCTGGCGCGCCGGGGAGCTTGGCGGGCGTCTGAAAACTGTTTACTGCTTGGGCCCGCTGTATTTGTAACCTGGAGGATTTCTTGGGTGTGGCGTGCGCTATAAGACCGTGGGGATTTGATTTCGGGTGTAACCGGCGATTCTTGAGGATTTCATGTCGGTATTTGTGTGATTTATGGGTGGGTATGGGGTTTGTTCGTTTTGTGGAGGATAATAAGAGCCTGTCTTGGGGAAGTGAGGATTGTTAAGTTGTTGGTGTGAGTGGTGTGTGGGGATTGATTGGCTGGACGGGCACGGGGGCTGCCGTACTGAGTGATTTGAAATTGCTATAATGAAACCGGAAGATAGGTTGGGTGTGGATTCCATTGAACAGCCTTCACGCATGCGATAGTAGTGGTGTGTTGAATGCATTATTGGTGGTGGTCGTGTCGTGGTTTGAAAGGTGTGACTTTGGTTATAGGCATGGGGCTTTTTGGTGGTTAGTAGAGTGGATTTGTGCGTGAGTTTTTAAGGGTTGCGGGCTTGATCTTTGGGTTGTTAATTATGGTATTGTGGCGGGGATCGTGTGGATCTTGCCGATAAAGGTAGGGGGCATTAACGATAATTGAGGGTTTCTTTAGGAGACATGGGGCCTTGACAGGGTTTTTGGGGAGGGGGAGGGGTGATATTCGCTTTTTTTTTTTTCTCTTAAAAAAATCCATTCCCCCA
>Ga0163217_1012225_pt1 | contig 10469 bp, 18 predicted proteins | sample SynspAceP_FD_185933 | JGI IMG/M metagenome (GOLD analysis project Ga0163217, IMG submission 185933) | Saline lake microbial communities from Ace Lake in Antarctica - Synechococcus sp. Ace-P (PacBio error correction) | ecosystem: Environmental > Aquatic > Non-marine Saline and Alkaline > Saline ... | reverse complement strand
CGATGAGGACAACAATCGACCGTCAAGGGCCAAATACCAAGGCCATGATCAAAGCTGGAAAGCCACCAAAAAGGTCGCCATTACCCGGTGCTCATGCGAAAGCTGATTAAACTTGCCAAACGCCCTCATCAAAGCCAAATCGAAATTGGGTGAAGAAAGAGGCTTTGATCAAGACGGATACTCTCGAGGCGGCCAGGCCCTGCCACCAGCCGGGAGGGGGCATCAGGGCGAAGCCCAGCGCCGCAATCAGCTTTCAAAAAAATCATCAAAAAGCATCCTCGCGCGCCCGCCGCGCGTCCTCCTTCCTCCTTTACTGGTTTTTACTTAAAGGTGTTCCCTTACAAGGTTAGTTCGGATTCCGGACACGGCTTCTTGGCCATTTTCCGGACACGGGTCAGCCGGAAAATCGGACCGGCTCGCCCATCATACCCGTGTCCGAATTCAGACACGGCTCAACTATACGAGTTGTTCGCTGTCGAATGGTTGCAATATCTGCGCTGCGTGCGCACCGTCTTTTCGTTCCGTCCGGTTTTCGGCACGGGCCTGGATCATGCGGTGGGTGAAGCCAGGCTCGAACCCCAAAATGTAGCGGTTCGCACTGGTCGCTTGGTGACGGGATGCAGTGTGCGGGATGCGGCGGAGCAGGCCTGGCCGCCTCGAGCTGGCCGAGATGCTTCATTCAGCGTCGAATCGGCTGATCTCGCAATCATGCGCCAAGCCGCTCCTACGAGGAAAGCAGCCATAGTCCAGGGTTGAACCGGTCCACAGAGATGCCCAGAGATACGAATCTTGGTCGTGGCTTCAGTCCGCCGCTGTTGATAGCCCCAATTTTGGCAGCATTGGTCAGGCGCGACCCCTCCCAGTTGGAGAGGCACGCGCAGTTGGAACCCATTGATCCGCCAAAGGCCGCCCAGCGGCATTCATCGAGTGAACGCACCAGGCACCCAGCCAAAAGCCCTGCGCGGTCACGGCATCCGAAACGCGCCTGCGCTGCGACTCAGCCGCCCCTGAGGGATTTCAGCTTCAGAGGAAACAGGGCACGCGCCCAGCGCAAGATGACCATCAGGTCGGCAAAGCCGGATGAACACGCCATTTGCCGACCAGGAGGCCTGCCGCTTGGCCCCACGCGCCCTGCCTCGGTGACTCATTGCCACAGTGATGGATGATCGCGCCCTTAGGGAGGGCAAAGCGCAGCGCGAATCACGACAGCCGCGCTGGCAAACCGCCTTCGGGAGTTCCGCGTCGTTTCATGAGCGATCCTCCCGTGTTGGCGCAGGTTTAGCCGGCCCGGCGTTTTTTGGCATTCAAGGACAAACCAGCAGGATGCGTTGCGGTTCCTCGCGTTCCTTCGGTGTCTCGCCATGCTGGACCAGCACATTGCAGGCCAGCCGCACCAGTGTGATCGGGAATGGTGCGCCAACATCGGCGACCACCATGCGCGGCCTCGCGGCCGGCGTTCATCGATGCCAGTCCTGGCGAGCGCGATCCCGCGCGCTGGGCTTGCGAAAGGGCAGGGGATGCTCCATCGACGTTCCCCCATATCGCTTGCCGACGCAACACTGGTGGTTTCCTGCTCTTCGAGCCAGTTCCAGCACTTGGTGCGGCGATTAGAGACCTTGCGGCCCGCCGCGAACGGGCAGGGTGGGCCCAGGATCGCAGAGCTTCCCAGCGGCGCAGGTGTTCTCGACACGCCCCAGTTTGCAGCGCCAGTTCGCTCCTTGCTGATCCAGCCGCCAGCAAGCGCCAGGCGGCCTAGCAAGGATTTTCGGTTGTTTTCGTGCGACGTGCATGATGTCCCTCAGTTTGCTGACCCGGATGCGGCGCCCATTTCCGGGGCTACTCAGACACAGGCCTGAGGTGGAAGGGAGGAACGGGGTGGAATGGAAACGCCAAAACCCGTTTCCACCCCTATATTTTATTGATGAGTTGCGCGCACTGTACGCCGTTCCAGCTCAAGCTGCAAACACACCGCCGGGTCCCTTTCAAGCTGGTTCTCGGCGCTGGGTTGCAAACCCCCGGATATCCAGCATTTTCGCGTGTAAATCGGGGGGAACCCCGCAAAAACCGTCCACCCCCAAGTTTTATTGAAGATTGCAGCAGTGATGGCCGAGCAAGGGCCACCAATAGGCGCTTAAATCCGGCCTGTTCTGGTCCGGCATGGCTGTGACGATGCCGCGAGCACGGCGCGCACCGTAGGGGCGCCATCGTCATAGAAATTGGGGAGGAAGCGGTCTGTCTCCCATGATGCCACCCCGGTCACCCTTCCACCCCGGCGCCATGCTCTGCTTGATGACGGTCTGGATCTACGCCTGATGACAGTCGTCCAGCGAGAAAGGATTCGTGCCATGGCGAACCAGACCAAAGCTGACCGAGAGGTCCTACGAGAGGCCATTCCGCCGGGACGTGACTACCAGATATGCACCACTGACGCTGCGCGGTTTGGACCTGCATCCTATCGCGGGCGGCCGCGCTTCACGCTCGACTATCGCTATGCAGGACGGCAGAGCGGATGACCTTTCGGGCGCTGTGGCCTGAATGGGGCGTCACAGCAGCGGCGGGAACGCGCCAAGGAACTAAGGCGCGAATTGACGAGGCGGTGATCCACTGGCCCACGCCGAGGCGCACTCCGGAGGCGCCGCGCGTCACTGATTGATCGCGCGCTACGTCCGAGTCATTTGCCGCATTTGGCGCCCCTAGGAGCCGGCTCAGGCGGTCCATGAGGAAAAAAAGTTCCATTGCCCGGCCTGGCGGAACATGCTGGTGACGAGGTCTCGGCCTATGAGTCGAGTTGCCTCCTGACCAAGATTGCCGAAGGGCTGCGCACGCCCGTTCCAAGCCAGAAGCCGAACAACGCGCCCGTTAACTGCAGGTGCCAAGCCACGCCTGTGCGCGCAAACCCGGCGGTTGGTGAGGTTGATGGCGCAAGATGTTTGCTTATTTGCGGTTCAAATGGGGCTGGGCGCAGAGGACAACCCTGCAATGGGATCCGCCGCCGCATGGAGAGCCCCGCGAGCGCGCTACCTCTCGCAGAGAATCTCACGGTCTGGCCACGGCGCTCGAGTACGGCAGAGGACGACCGCCTGCGGGGATCATCCGCCTTGCATGTTGACCGGCGCGCGCGTCGGTGAAGTTCGGGCAGCCCGCTTTGAGGATTTCAAACCTCGAGCATCTGAGCTGGACCAAGCCTGCCAGCCACGACAAGCAAGGCGCCGTGTTCACCGCGTGCGATTTCCGATTGAGGCGCGGCTTATCGTCCGCCAGGGCGTATCGCCGTCGCTTCAAAGGAATCGCCATGGCTTTTCTCCGGCGATGTGCCGGGTCCAGCTCTGTGCAGGAAGATACGCCGGTCTGGAACGCGCATCCAGAAGGAGATTCGGATCGAAGATGTGCGGATCCATGACCTGCGTCCACCACCTTTCGCGTCGTGCTGGTTCATGCGGGCACCGTGCTCGTAGCAGATCTGCGAGCGATTAGGATGGTTCGCGGGGTGTCATCCGGTTTTGCCTTGCTACCCAATTTGCCACAATCGCCCTGGTACTTGCTCCTGAGCGGCCTTTGGCATCCCCCCGGGGTTTTTTTTTTCGAAAAAAAGGGGGGGGGGGGGGGGGGGGGGGGGATTCAGTAGTCGCTTGCGTAGCTTCACTTTGCGACCAGCAGGAAGATCGGCACCGCGTGTCAGCCCGCGTTCCTGTCTTGACCGTGAGCCACGCCCGACCCCGCGTGTGTTCAAGCGGCCTTCGGCCACCAGTAAGCTCGGTCCGCTGCGGCGATTTAGATTAAACCGCAGCCGGCAACCCGCGCCGTTCGTTCCCATTCGCCCTTGGCGTGTATTTGCGCCCACCGCGCGCGGATTTGCCCGCAGCGGGCGTTGGGGATCGCCAGCCCAAAAGCCATTGCGCGACCGGATCAGCGGGCCAGTGTCATGGGGCGCCTACGACTATTGGGGCCTGTGACCCAAACAAGAGCTGGCCATGCATTCAGACTGGGCTTGCCTTTGGGTATTGCGCCGAGCGGATGGTGCGCCCGCCAGCCGTGTCCCAGCCCCCGCATGGTTGATCTGCCCGCGCCAGGGGCTGTCTTGAGACCATTTCCAGCATCACGACAGCCTTGGTCACAGGCCTTTTTTCACCAGCGGCCGAATTCTCAGCAGCCATCCATGGCCCCGATATCCACCGAGGACTTCCAGTCGCTATCATCGCGTGACCTCTCAATCAGCCGGTGTGATCTTGCCATCGGGTCAGGCCAGTAGGGCAATAAACTCCACCGTCCAGACCAGCCGCTCACGGTCGCGCTGGGCGTGCCTCTGGACCCACAAAGATTCGCCCCCATCTCAAAGCGATCTCGTTGCGGCCAGTTCCGGACAATCGCTGATTGCGACATCAGAACCACGCTGTCAGTGACCAGGCAGCGCCGCGCGAACTCGACCATGCGGTCCGGGCCGCCGGCCGCACACTCGGAGTTGCCACCTCCGGCCCGATGCCCAACTGGCTGATAAAGCGGCTGGGGTGGAGGAGGTTTCGGATCGCTGAACAGTACGTCCAGCGCTGCAGTGAACGCGGTCCAGTGCTTGATTAGCTCAGTTGCCAGAGTGCAAACGGATCGCCATGCGCGCCGCTTGTTGACGGGCAGATCGAGCTTTCAGTCATCAGGTCAATCCAGCGGCCTTTGGCCGGTCGATCATCTGGCGCGCATTAGAGCGGAAGACCGATGGTGTTGTTGCCGTCTCCAGCAGGTTGGCAGGGCCGCCATAGGTGGTGAAGGTATCGAAGGTGCCGATTGGGGAGGCGATCCTTCACCTGCGGGAATTCAGACGTTCGACGTTCCGTTCGAGAGGGTGACGGAAGCCGTTATATTCCTCGAAACAGCATGCCCGCGAAAGGGGAAAGGCGCGCGCATGTCTTCGCGCAGCGGCTGGGCCGCAGTGGCCGAGAAGAACTATTAGGCCTCTTCGGTCTTTGGGATGGCTGATCAGCTTGTCAAGAATTCCGAGCTGACCAGCGCATGCGCGTGCCATGGTCTCGCCCAGCAGGTTGTTCCTTCCATTTACGACCGCGGTCCGTTCCTTGACACCGCGCGGATGACATCGGGGGTCTTCCACGAGTATGTGGAGGAAGCTGAGCCAGTCCTTTGGTGATTGGCGCGCATGCGAGCATGTCTTTCAGCTCTTTCTATGCCATCGTCAGTCAGAGTGGTGATGACCACATCGTCTCCAGTATAGACGCTGATTGATGGTTCGTAGCTGAGGTATTGTTCACTGTTAGCGCAGATAGCCTCGATCATTCTCGAGGTCCTCACCAAGCTTTCCGCGACATAGGACGATTGTGCAGACCAGGAGGTCTACGGTTCCGCCATATGCTGCGGCCTGTTCTTGTGGACTGCTTTTTGGGGGCCCGTTCCACGGCAACAATTCGTCGAGGCGATTGATCTTGTGATCGTTGATGCGATCGAGGATGTCGGCCATATAGGCCTGTGGCGTCCGACCATTCATCTTTGCTGTCTCAATGATGGTCATCGCACGTGCAAGTGTTTCACCTCCTTTGCATCAGAGCCTGCAAAGAGCCAGTTGCGCCTGGCCAACCCAATGGGTCGCAGCTGCGCGCTCAGTGCCATTGTTGTCTATGGGCCACGACCATCCTCTAGAAACAGCGTAAAGGCCCCCCCAAAACGGCTGTAGACCATAGCGGAAAGCTTTCGCCAATCGCCTTTGCCCGAATGCGTGCAGTTGCTTCTCGGCCCAGACCCGGAATGCCTCAACCTTGCTTGCTTTTATCTTGGCGCACGGCTTTGCGGACGCAGCAGACTGGCCGTTGATCTCACGCTCAATGTCGTAAAGCGCCCCCCAATCCGTTCGAGTGCTTCACGCGCATTTCAGATTGCGTCGACGTGCCACAAATCTATGAAAGTCGCGCCGCCAGATGTGCCAACAATGCAGCCTCCCTGGAACGCCTTTTTTGCCGTCCCAAATCAGGGTTATGTAGAGCTTGGTATACCCTTTGAGCCATTCAGCTTGCAGAATGCCGCTGCTTTCTCCAGGCGACAGCACGTGTCTTCTTTTCCAGGCCGGTGCGAACTTGATAGACGGCGCCAGGTGGCGCAGCCCCAGCCCATGGGCGCTTGGATCACGCACATAAGCCAGATCCGGCCCTCTTCACAACCGTTTACCTAACCCCTTGTCGCGGCGAACTGCGGCGATGGCACGCGGATCGGGGTGTCGTCGGCATGCAGCAGATCCACTGGTCATGAACCGCAGCTTCAATTCCTTTGGATGAGTGGGGCAAGGTCTTCATGGGCTTTCCACACCAATTCGACCATAGTTTGTGTCGGGGGATATCCAGCCCCCATCGGGCGAAGATGTCATGCAACCGGTATAAAGGGAGATGATCATCGAACTTGGAGACCAGAATGAAGGCTAATAGGCTCGGGCCCGCCAGTGCTTGCGTGGGATGGCCTGCTGGTGCCAGGTCCTGAAAACAATCTTCTCGCAACGCCGGCAGGACTGGTTGTCAACCCGGACAAGTTTCGATGACCTTCAGCCTGTGCTTGCGATCATATCAAGGCAATTCATCTGACGTCCTCGCCAACCACCGCGCAACTGGCCACCACAGTCAGGGACAATCGCTGCCGGGATCCAAGGCTCACGGCGCTCCCGCGGCGTGCCTGGCGGACACCTTCGGGCGGCGACGTTGCTTTGGTTCTGCTGGTGATGTGTCGTCTGATCTTCAGCGTCAGGCGCTCGGCCTTCATCTGTGAGATACATTCCGCTTCAGCCAGAGCGACCTTCAGGTCTTCAAGTGCGAACTCAGCTGGTTCGATTTCGCGCTCGACTTTTCTGGCTTGGATCCGAAAACTTCTGCTTCTTTGAGTTTAGCAATACGAATCTGCGCAGGCCCTGAACCGAGCAGGTTCATGTGCGCCGCAATGTGGCCAGTTTTTCCGTTTTCTGCCTGCAAAAGCTGTGATCATCGCCTTCAAAACAGGCGGATCATTGGCAAGAGATTGCAGTGTGTTCAGACATGGTAATTTATACGCTAGGCCAAGGCCTGAACCACCTTAAAAAACAGGCGTTTACGACAAAATAATTCACCCCACACCGGCGGTTCGCGCACCCCAATCGGGACGTCGCCAGTCCAGCCTTTCCCAACAACATCGCCATTTTGCGCCGAGGCAATCGCGCGGCTTCCGCTGATGCCGACGGCCAGGGGAAACGGCCGCGGTAAGGATCTTGTTAATAAAGACGAACTGCCCGGGGCATGTTGCGTTGAGAATTATTGTTGATCTGAAACGGCTTCAAGCGTGAAGATCAACGGATTACATGTCTAAGTTTCAAACTCCCATTTCTACCCTTTGCGGGGACGCTTTGCAGGCCGCGCCGCCTTACTTTGAGGCTGCGTATTTGAAGCAGCTCGAAGTGAACAGGCGCTGTGAGCACGGATCATCGCGCCTGGAACGGCAAGGCGGCTCTCAAACAGTAAGGACCAGCAAGCCAGCCCCCGTTCCGAGTGACGGCTTGAGAAGGGCCACCTGGCCCAGAAGCGACGCAAAAGCTTGAGGGGTAAATCGACAACGCAAACACCGGCGGTCAGCCCGTTGCCATAAGGGGAAAGACGTTGCGACAGTCGTCGACGCCTGACCATAGTGCATCCATTCACTACCCACAGGTTTCTGACGCTTGCGGCGCGGCACTTTCTCAGCCAGCATGTGCAGAGAATACTGATGGTGGTCAGGTGGATTGATTTGCAGTTTCCGCCGCCGTTCAGGGTAACCGAGCACCGGTACATTCTGTTGTCGGTGTGGCCAGTGTGATGCTTGCACGCCGGCGGGGGCTTCCCTTTTTGAGTGTGTTGCGGGGCCGCAGTCAATACGGCCTCGGATCTGCCGGTATCGCCGCTACTTGCAAACCTATCATTGCCATCCCGGAGGAACGTCTTTCTCTTGTGTTGTCTGATCTGTTTGGGCCTTTCAGTTCGTTCCAGCCACCTTGGGCCGACTTTATCGGGCGCCACAGTGGATCGCCTTCACCCCTTCGCGAAGGCTTATATGCAAAGGGCTGATTGGGCCGCAAGTGGCGGTCAGCATCTGGATGAGACCGGCTTTCGCGTGGGCTGGCAAAACACAGTGGCTACAGTGATCTTGTCGCCCCTCCTGAAGCCACTTCCGCGTCTTCGTTCCCGCAGAGGCGATCTTCTGACCGGGGTCTGCGGGCTTTGTCTGTGCACGATCACTGGGCCCGTATTTCAGCATGGAAGGTGTCCAACACGCCTGTGCAATGCCCACCATCTTCGCGAACTCCAAGGCGCTGATCGTGATTGAAAAGAGCGTGGCCACCGACATGGAAAAACCTTTTTGCTTGGACGCCAAAAGCCGTTGTGCAGACACCCGAACCGATTGATTGCCCAATTGGGGTCGGCCAACGTGATGGGAGCTCCTGCAGCGTTACGATGAACGATTCCTCACCAGTGCGGTGGATTTTTCATGAAAGCTCAACCCCCTCTGCAAAGCCATGTCCAAAGGCCGGGAAAAACGCCGGGGTCGCCCGAAACGCAGAACTGGCCACAACCTCGCGCTGCGCCTGCAAAACGCGCAAAAAGCGAGGCGAGGCCATACGCTTTCTGGAGCCGAACCCCAACGCGCCCTTCACCAATAATGAAGCTGAAACGGATTTGCGTATGGGCAAAGTCAGGCAAAAAAGTATCAGGCTGTTTCCGCGCCGTGAGGGCGCCGAGATTTTCTGCTGGGCTTACGCACTTGTGACATGCACCGCCGCAAGCAGGTGGTCTGTCATTCGAACCCTGATGAAACCGTCACTCCAGTTGATCGCACAACTTGCGCTTCGGATGAATATCTGATGCCACTTGCCAAGGCAACATCCAGCCATGCTGGGCAGTTACATAAAGACAAACCCACATTCCCCAAGTAAATCTGTGATTGATTTCGCTGTCCTGAACTTGTTATTTTACTATTATTAAATCATAGTGTTGATGGCTGTTAGGGACCGTTTCTATTGGTCACCAGAGGGTGCGAGTTTGGTCGGGGATTCGGGTCGATTTCGACGCCGCGTGCGTCTGGAGTCCGGGGTGCGCAGATCAGTTCGGACGGCGGTTTGCTGGTTGAGTGCGCGACTCGATGACGCGCTCGACTGTCGGGCCTTGCGTAGAAGGGCGCTTAGCCGATACCGCACCGGCAAGAACACGTCCATCGGCTCGACGGGCTGTTCCGGCATCAGTGTCGGCGGCTGGCCGGATTACGAAGGACGTCAACGATGCCGGACCGTCTCGGCGCTCGATTCCCGTGATGCGTCAGGTTGTTGGTGGTCGGCTGTTTTCGATGCGGCAAGCGGCCTCGGCATCACAGATGGGGCGTTCGCAGACCGAGACGCTTGGCCTTGGGCTGAAGAACCGGGCGGCGCTGGGCAGACCTGGAACGGCCAATGATCGACCGCTTCCCACGGAACCGCAACGGCTGAGTTCATCGTGCTGGACATGGCAGCTCGGTCAGCCCGGACCCATGTGATCAGGAAAGGCAGGCCATGGACGGGCATTGGACTGCACCTTGCTACCACCCGAACTGTCTTGTTAACCAGTCGGCATGCTGGAACGCTTGCACCCCTGCGCGATGGCAACGTCCACAGTGGCTGACGGCTGGCAGGAATGTGCCGATTCCTGTCATCGCCCGATATGCCAAAAGCGCGACCTCATTGCGCTTCTTCCGTGGCCGAACGCCGGCCTATTGCGATCCCTTGCGATCTACGCGCGGCTCGAAGAGGGCGGGCTATTTCTACACCATTCCGGTTGCCCCCCCCCATTCCCAATGCCAGTGCTCCAAAAGAGAAGATCGCGCATCGGCTGACCCGCCGGTCGGACGTTCCGTCGCTGACCCAAGGTCAAAGCGCATCTACAGAGGGACAATCGAGTATCAGGCGCCAAAGCTGGGATAAGCCCCACGCCGGGTGATCGGCCAAGATCGAATTGGCATCCGGGCGAGCTGTTCCCCCAAAGTCGCGTTTCATTCGTCCTAACCAATTATTTGCCGATGGACCCGACTGGGTGCGTGCGGCTTTCTTACAAACCCAGCGTTGGGCACCGGCCGAAGCAGGGCACATTCAAAGGAAGGCAAAATACCGCCTTCCGCTGGACGCGGCTATCGTGCCGGAAGTTTCGCACCAACGAGGTGCGCTGGCAACTTTTGCCACCGCCTTGGGGCCTACAAAAAAAACCCTGGGCCACCTTCCTGCGGGCTGCATCGGCGTTGCCCGGGGCCCCATGGGCGGGACTTGGTCGTTTGACCAGGCTTTACAAAACTGAAGGCTGATCCCCAGATTGGGGGGCCCGGTCGTTGCGTCCACGCCCCGCGCATCACCTTTCCAAAAGGCTTGCCGAGGTGGCGTCACAGGGGCCCCCATTGGTCAGCGCGCCATCCCTCCCCCCCACTGCGGGGATCCCCAACCGGGGCCTTTTCTATCTTCTCTTCCT
>Ga0163217_1105011_pt1 | contig 10470 bp, 17 predicted proteins | sample SynspAceP_FD_185933 | JGI IMG/M metagenome (GOLD analysis project Ga0163217, IMG submission 185933) | Saline lake microbial communities from Ace Lake in Antarctica - Synechococcus sp. Ace-P (PacBio error correction) | ecosystem: Environmental > Aquatic > Non-marine Saline and Alkaline > Saline ... | reverse complement strand
GTGCATGTTGTGGGGTCACGTTTCACGAGTCGAGAAGGTTGTCTTGAGTGTCGTGCAGTCAATTCTTCGATCTTCAGTGTGGAGATTCGGGATCAAGAGCCGAGACACGGTTCATCCATCAGAATCACCTCCGGTTCGATCGCAATCCGCCCGGGCGATTGTCAGAGCCGTTGCTGGCTGGGCCGCCGGGAGAGGGTGTTGGCCGCCGTGTTCCTTGAGTTTGTCCTTGGTTTCATCCCAGATGAAGGGCCTTGCGCAGCGAACTCTCACCAACTCATCCATGTTCGCCCGTGAAGCGTGTGAGTGCGGGCACCGGAAGGCGAGTGTTTTTCGTTGTAGATGATTCGGTAAAGGATTCGGCTGCTGGAACACCATACCGATCCGACGCCGCTCACGCCTTCACGCGGATCCACGACTCCGGGCGGTTAGATGGTCCTGGCCATCAAAGATTCACCCGGCCGTTGAGAGTGGCAGCCCTCGGCGATCAGGTCGTTCATCCGGTTGAGCGCCGCGGCCCAGCACGGGTGTGGACCGTGCCACAACCCGAAGAGGTCCGATGAAGCGCCGTCACCTTGCCGGCGGGGAATTTCAAGTAAAGACATCACGAACGCTCGAAGGCTGCGCGTAGGCTGATCGTGACTTTCTCCAGGGACAGGCAGCTCTGGTCGTGATGGGCTGGTGTCTTGCGGGGATCGTCATGGTCATGGTTGAGGGGAGGGGCCGGGAAACGGCGGAGGGAAGGATGGATGGGCGAGATGACGCTGGAGATTGGGTGGGGGCTCACATGCTTGCCAAAACGGCGCAGCCAGCGGGGGCCAGGGACGCCTGGCTCCCAGGATCGAGACCACCAGCACGAAACGGAGGCTGGCCCAGGCGAGTTCGTTTGGGCATCGAATGGGCATGATTGCCAAAAATTATAAATTAAGTTACCGACATCGTGGCGATCGGATGAAAGACCCCTTGCGGCCAGAAGGGTGAAAACAGTGCGGTGAGAAAGAGAGTGGGGGAGGGTGGCGTGGGTGTTGCACGGGCGGGGCTGGGCGGCGCGACGCGCAATCCCCAGCACCACACGGGTGGCGAAATCGGGTGTGAAGGCGCTGGGGGAAGGGGTTTGATGGCGTGGATCGTCACGAACTTGGGAAGCTGCCGCACTCCGATCGCCCCCATGCTGAAGCCGGCTTTGGGCACCAGCTTGAGACCCATGTCTGTTGTTTTGATCACGGTGGGCAACACTGAGATCGCAAGGCCTGCCCCCTGCGGGCCAGCCTGTACGAGCTGACCAAAGAAACACCCCGGGTCGCCACGATTGCCCCGATAACACAAAGATCCGCCGCGCGCAGGGATGAGTCGACGCACCCGGGGCGAGGAGTGTTCGGTTACCCAGGCGGATAACTTGGCGAAGAGGCCCGGTGTTGTGGGAATATTCTGGCCAAGAAAAATTGCCACCACCAACCCGCAACTGAAATGGCAATCAGGGACGCCCGCAAGGCGTGAGCCACGACCGCGTGGTGCCCCGGCGGATGAGTGGGCGTGTGCGGGGGGGGGGGGGGAGGGGCGAGAATCCCTCCCTCCATCAAGACCGGGAAGCCGGCGGAGTATTGGGCCCTCCTTCTCGAAGCTGACACATCTTAGACTGCTGTTATCAGCCGCACTCGTTGCGCTCACGCCCGCCATTTGGGAGCAAGAAAAATTGTGCTAATTTCCACCACAAGAGCTTAGCATTCGCTAGCGCAGAAGGCAAACGCGACTTGGGGACGTAGGGCAAGAGCGACGACCGGGGCAAGACACAAGCTCGAGCCACGCAGCAATCGTTTGCGGGTGAAACGCAGCTCGATATCAAGCCCTAGAACACATATGACCGATGCTCAAGCGACGGACTTCAAGCACTACCGGATGATGCTCTCTCGATATCGAGCTGCCTCGCGCTGGGCGTGGCCAAGGGTCGTCACGTGCGAGGAATCAGGATCTCGGTGCCCCAGCAAGTGTCGGGTACTCGTTGGGAGATGGATCTTATTCATGACTTGCTTCCCGCAAAGTATCAGTCGAGCCTTCTTATTCAGAACCCAATTGAAATAATTAACCTCCGAGCTAAGCAAGGAGCTCGCAAGCACCCGACAACGTAGTAGCGGTAGGCGTGGAGCTTTTTCGGACTCATTCTCACGCATCAAGTGTGGCACAGGAATATTCACCGTGAAGGTGAGCGCTGGAGGGCATATGAGCGCCATTTCACATGTGTTCTGCATAGAGAAGGGCTGGGGTAACCACCCTGAAGTGGCCACTGCTGGCAAAAAGCAGACATTACGCCAAAAATCTGGCTATCGTAGCCGAGACCACAGAGCAACATTGATGCGGTGCAGATCCGTGGTTCGGCCCAGTCGGTCTCATCGATCGCCGCCCCCCAGTTCCTTCCCGGGGGTGCCAAGCAATGACCATGCTGAAATTCGTCTGTGCAGATGTTGTCCGGTGCGAGCTATGATCTGCATCTCCAGAGTCACGCCAGGTTTCCCCCTGGCAACGGCCGAGGGGCCAGCATGACCCCTCCAAGTGGATGGCTGAAATTCGCGTTAGAGGGCGTGGCTCTCGCCGGCATCATACATTTAGAATTGGTTGGTCGAGTGTAGGCACTTCCACATGCGAGGTCGCCTTGCAACACTGCCGTAAAGCCTCCCTGACCGCCTAGAACGGCCTGGGTGCACCCGCCGCGCGCACCCTTGGTGTCTCGAGGCGACCCGGGTCTGCCCAGCGGGGAGCCAACAGTCCAGCGCGCCCGTGGCATGCGCAAGCAATCGGATCCGCTGCGGCAAGCGAGACCATGGATCGACCACCAGCGGATCAGAATTCGCTGGGCGGCCATCCCCGTGGACACCGCCCTATTGCGGTGTGACCGCGCCCCGGCAGGGTTCGGGGCACCACGGACAAGGCAGCCAAGGGCGGCGTCTTGTGTCCGGAACAGGGGGGGAGCAAGAACCACGTTCACCAGGAGAGGGCTGCGATAATTATCGGACGAAACCGAGACGTAAGTTGAGAGAAAAGCGTAGCCGGAAGGGATGGGCTCCCTTCGATCACAAAAGACTGGGCCGCCAACAGAGCCGCCGTACAGTGCTTTAGCGGTCCGCACGGCCTGACGAGCGGACTCCGCGCAAGCTGCAGGCCGAGCAATTACGAACACCATCAACCCCGATGATGTCGCGCACGGCGTTGGATCCAGAGAATATTAGCGTGTGATGCTGGAACATTGCCGCCCGATCCTTCGGCAAAGACTGGGCTCCCCAGCCGGACGAACCGCCAATCAGCCATCGGCAAAGAGTCAACACGGACGAACACCAAAGTCCCGACTGAGAGTCGGTCCCGTGACAAGGCCCATCACCGGCATAGCGCCCCGCGGGTCCAGCATTCACCGCGGTGCGATAACCGGCTCGCCGGATAGAAGACCTCCGCTATTCCCAGTCTCGCAGGTACGGGTGTCCTCCAGGGGCCTGCTCCGGGTGTGAGGGTCGAAATGTCTCAGCCCGAATCGAAGCACCACTTCGTTTCGCTACGATCGCTCTTGGCGCGCCTGATGCATGCGAACACACACTCGCAGAACAGAAAGATCCCCACGGCAGCACGATGGCGAGCTGGGTCGCGCAGGCACAAGCAAGGGTGGAGCGTAGGAGATGGGGTAGCAGCACTGCGGAAAAGCCACGCCTCCTGCTGAATCCAGGCGTTCTGGGAATGTGCGCGCCGGGCTGGCGGCACGACCGCGCATCCGTTTAACTATTTGAGCAGCGATCCACAGGTGGCCCTTCCGGTCTCATCGCAGTGGGGGGGCAGCAGGGGAAAAACAAGTTACGCATCGTCAAAAGTTCGAACACCTGAAACTAGCGAAAATCTAGGACAGTGCACCCCCCCCGCTCTGTGCGCAGTCCACGTGGAGAGTTACATCGCCACGCGGAGGTTAATAAATCCCACCAGTACTTCACCCGCCTAGAATAACCACCTCTCGCCCTCCCTAAAAACCGCTCGGCCCAGAGCATGTGTGAGGCTGAAGGTGGCGGGTGCTCCGGCAGTCCCTGGTGCCTGTTCACCGACTCGCCGGCGTACGGCCACAGGCCGAGAGCTCAGAGTCAGCCAGTGAGCCCTCTTTCTTGACGCTCAGTTTGGGTCCTCTCGCAGTGTCTCGGGGCGTCCGACCCTGGTAGAGCAGAGCATCGCAACTCCAGGTAGGTTCCTCGCAAAGCGGGAAGCCTGCCGCAAAAGGGATCAGTGGCGCGTTTGCGGCCGGGCCCGGATCGAGGCCGGCTTCCCAGGTGCTGCCGTCGCTTACGGGGGCAGTGACTTGATCACCGCGACCACCAGTTCAGGTGCGTGGCGTCGTGCTGTTAGGGCGCTCATGACCAAACCTTTGAAGCGCTTGGTGGCAGGCCTCAGGTCATCGCCAATGCTTGAAGGCAGTCCGCCTACCACTCCTTTCGGTGCTCGTGCCGAAGGTCGTGTTGACATGCGTTGCCATTGAGAGTCGGGATGCCAGCAGACGGGCGGGAGCTGGCCTGGCTGGGACAGCCGTGTGCACCGGACCGCCAGGCTGGTGGCCTTGAAAAACGCTCTCCACAGGCGCTAACAGCTTCTGCCAATCTTCAATGCGGTTCCTTGGTCGCCAGCTGGATGAGCTTGAAGGAAGAGCAGCCTCGCTGTTCCTGTACACGATCCGGCGGGGCCAACGACCAGGGCATGGGGCTGCGCTGATCTGCCCCGTCGCACGGGGAACGGGAATCTATTCCCGCGCCCGAAGAACTGCTGGGCCAGCATCCCTGTCGCAAGCTGCTAGTTGACGATGGCCGGCCAGCTACCTCGGCGAGGCCCTGTTGAGGCGGCGGTGAGGGCACCAGTGGTCCGCCCCGCCTATTTTCAAACGTATGCCCAGCGCCAGGAGAAGGACTGCCGCGGAACCATGGAGGATGGCCTCGCGGGTCTCTGTCTGGGCGGGAGCTTTCCGGCTCGGGGAGGCGCTATCTCAATGAAGGCGACCCAACCGCCGCGGCGCTGGTGCGCTGCGGCCCTACGGCTGTTCGAACTGTCGCGCAGTGCGCGTGAACGCGCGAGTGTGCTCGTTTTCGATCTCATGGGCCCCGAGTGGAGAGCGCTTCGATCTCCGATGGCGCTACCCCGCGCTCATAGCGCGGGAATGGTGGTTGGTACTTTCCAGGCTCCCGGCTCGTATTCCCGCGCCAACGCGCGGCTTCGTAGTCTCATCGCACGGTGGTCAAAGCACCAGTCTCAGGTGGTTGCCGACGAAGACACCCACCAGCCTGCACGCCCTGCGGCCGATCGGGCCTCGCCCATCATCCCCCAGATCGTGGGTGGTACACGACTGGGATACGGCCGCATCGTCCGATTGGGTCTCGCTGAAAAATTTCGAGCAGCTGATCCGAGACATGCACGAAGATCTCTTCGGCGAATCGAAACCTTCCGCCAGGGCGATTGTTTCTTGATTTCCGTCCCCTTATGGAGACGCCTGGCAAGCCACCGCTCCTGCAGATTTTGCGCATCGCCCGAACAAAGGCGGCGACGGGTTGCTGAAAAGCCGAAGACACAGGATTAGATCGTGCGGCGCTTCGTGTTCTGTCAGGCGAGGCCTGGCGCCCGCGTGCTACGTTCTCCCGTATTCCACACACCGGGATGCATCGTCTCCTGAGCACGCGGCCCCTGGACACGGAATCGCGACACGCGCGTAAATGCCCACATCGCAATGGCACGCCCGTGGCACGCCGTTCTCTGACCGCTCCCCTTGCTCGCCCGAAATCTGGCTGCCCGACTCCGCATTGCTCACACGGCCCGCCCTGCAGGCCAAGCCGACCTGGCGGGATGGGAACTGACGGCTGAAGAGATCGACTGATGTGGGTGTTGGTGGGGGGCACCGATGCCGATGGTTCAGGAGATGGTCGGACGGCTGATCCGGAGGGAGCCCTGCCAGTCGTCAATCCGCGATGAGGTGGTGGCGATTGGTGCGCGCGCGTTCAGGCCGGACATCCTCACCGTGAGAGCTCCTGGGACCTGAATGCTCAACGATGTGGTCGCCTTTGTCTTTGGGCTCGAAAACGATCGGCGGGGGATGAAGGTTCTGATTCTCGCACACGCGATTCCTCGTCGGTAAATCCGACGTGTCCGCACCTCGGAGTGCCGAAAACCAGTCAGCGGTGGAACTGCATGTGCTGCGGCAGATGATTGCGCATTGACTGCAGCCCCGCGGCGTGACCAAAGCTAAGTGCTCGCTCGCGCGGTTCCCGGAACCCGTACGTCATGGGCCCAGAGTCGACTCTACCGCTTGTTCCGCGGACTCTAGCGCTCACCCCTGCGCAGCACATGGGGCAGTTCCACCGGCTGGAGGACTTTGTGTGCGCGTATGCCATGGTGCAGGGTCTCGCTTCGACCTCCTCGATTGCCAACGGCTTTGCCTCGCACCGCGTCGCGGCCACGAATCTCGAACCACCGGCTGGACAACGTCAAGCAAGAGCGTCTCGAATATACAAGGCGCGGGCTCAACAATCAAGTTGCAGGAAAGGAGATCGCCGCATTGCTTTGAGGAAGGCACCCCTCAACGGCGGCCGGAAGAGGATCCCTCGCCCCGCCAACGCATCCCACGAGGAATACATCCGCCCGATCACCTCGTGCCCCACAAGGACCCTGGTAGCCCAGCGGACCGCCAGCGATCGCGGTGCGGGACGCGGCATGCCCGTGGACCACTGGGCCCCTATGGACGGAGCGCCAACCAGCGGGCACCAGGTGGAGCACTTCGCCTAATGTGCGTCGCCATGGTGGCCCGCCCCTCGGTCTCCAAGCGGTAAGACGAATCCGCGCAGCCTGCAGCTATGTGAGCCTCGGCGGGGTCACGCGCGATGCCCACGGACAGGCCCTCTCATGTGCTCAACCACGATACGCCCTTGTGACGTGAGAAGCGCAAAATACGCGAATCGGTCGGGCCTCTTCATGGACAAGGGGCACACACCCATTTTGGTTCGCTCGTGAGGATGATCTCTTCTCCTCCGCGACGACTGCGCGACCGAGTGACTGGGACCGGCCCGATGGCCGCAGGCCGTCTACGCGTGGCTCGCGTAGTATCCCCTCGGGAAATGAGCCGGTGATGAGCCGGGGTGGGTATTTGTGAAGCGGTCCCTCAGGGCCGGTAGGCAATAGAAAGCAACGACACCCGGGTTGCTCTGAACACCGGAGACTCCTGTTTGGCTTTTATCAGGCCGCTTCGTTGAGGCGTTGCAGGCCTGACGATTCCGGCGAAGCGATGCAGGTCTGCCGAAAATCAGCACCAATCGACCAGCCGCCCTATACACCAAATAACCAAACCACCACCCCGCTATGGAGCGCAGGCCGGTTGTGGCGCCAATCGGGTCCCTGGGCTGAGGACTGGACCCTCCGTGGACCCGCAGCGGCATCGCCTCCCGCTCGAAACCGACTACTGGCAGGTTCTCCGCCCTTGTCCCCCGGCGCTGATGCCGCCAGCTTTGAAGCGTGCCTTCCGCCAGGCAGGGCCCGCGCTTGGGCATCCCGATTCTCATCGGCAACGATTTCCCGTTGCCGAAGAAGCGCTCAGTGGTGTCAATGAGGGGCCTATTGCGGGCTCGGTTGATCCGAAGCTCGACGGGCAGCCTGGGGAGGAAAGCCGGCCTCGATCCGCTGGCCGCCCGCAACGCCGCCACTTGATCCTTTTGCGGCAGGCTTCCCGCTTTCGAGGACTACCTGGATGCTCTGTCTTTGCCGTCGCCGCCGGTCAAGAAGAGGACGGCTGACTCTGAGGCCCGTTCGCCGGCGAGTCTGACGACGGCTCCGGGAACGAGCTCAGCAGACAGTTTTGGAGGCGGTTTTTGAGGATGGTTTAGGTGATGGATTTCGCGATGATCCAGGCGGCGCTTTCTGGCCCCACCAGCGATTCGCAGTGGCAGCCCGGATCCGGCCTTCGGGCAGGGGTCACCCACGCTCCAACCGTCGCCGCCGCCTGTCCAGGGCTGCAGGCCCCGATCCTAGGAACGATGTGAAGCTCCACGCCGGAGCAGGCCCTGGAGGGAACCGACTGGAATTGAGTTTGCCACCGGTGTGCACCGCCGGTGGAATGCTGGACCCCGCCGATGGCCGGTTTGATGGCTTGCGCGACTGCGCCTCGCCCGGCGTAGCCTCAGGTGGCGCGATCACCTTTCTGCAGCTGCGGGTGCCACCGCAGACGGCCTTTGCGCGTCGAGGGTCTACGGGTGTCGTTTCCAGCTTTGGAGTTGTCTCCTCCGGAGGCGGCCCTTGGCTGCCTTGTCGTGGTTGCCGACCCTGCAAGGGGCGCGTCCAGTTGCGGGACCGCCCGCTCGTCGAGCGGCCGATTGCGCGGCTGCGTGGCCGTGGCCTGGCGCGTGGGAGCAAGCGGGTGACCAGTTGGTGGTAAAGTGCGGATCATGGTTCCGAGCAAACTTCAATGAGCGGAAGGAAGCCCTTCTACCGCCGCTTGGAGCAGCCTCGCAATGCAGAGCCGGGAGGAACTGGGGGCGGCGATCGATGAGACAACTGGCGCGGCGGCAATGTTTCGGTCGGATGGCTGTTCATGTTCTGCTTTTTGATGCTGGTACCGAAAATGAAGGCATCCACTCCCTTGAGCTGAACGGCCACAACCGTGGTGACTGCTGTTCGAAGAGCTCGGATGATGCGGAGCGCTATGCCGGTCTGCATGGAGGCCCAGGATTTTCCGGTGCCCCAGCGTCGAGGCTCTTGATCGCGAGGAGATGGAGCTGTTTTGTGTTCAGGCTGGCTACGAGGCCCGCTTTGTTTCCCGCGGCTTCTGTCCCCAGTCCCCGAGGAGCGCCTGTTGATTTGCTCCCCCTGAGCGCAACATGGATTGTGAGCAGCTGAAGGAGGGGCCAACCCCAGGTGCACGCCGGAGGTGATGGCCGACGGCGAGTGGGCCAGCGAGAGGAATGATGCGGTCGAGGCGTTCCGCCGCCGTACTGAGGGGCTCCATGACCTGCGCGATCGCGGGCAACCTGCTCACCGAGCAAGCTGAATCCGGCCAGTGGCCAGCCTTGGATTCAAATCAGCGTGCTCGAGCTCGTTTCAAACTGTTTTGCGAGGAAGGACCCCAACCGCAGCAGGCGTCGGCGGCGGCCGCCCCTTGGAAGCTGGCCGCCGCCATCGCCGGCCATCGGCGCTCGCCTTGAAGGCGGCGGCCGCCTCTTTATCTTCGGCGCTGGAACTCGGCCCCCCGGGCTCGGCCGTGCTGGATGCGGCGGAATGTCCGCCCCACCTTCTGCACCCCCCTTGAGCTGGTTCAGAGGCGGTGCTCGCCGGTGGAGCTTCCGGCCCTGCTGCGCAGCCCGAAGGGCCTGGAAGACCGCTTCGAGGCCGGCAGGCCAACGACCTTGGACGCACGCGGGTTCGGCCCCGCCGATCTCTCTCGTATTGCCGCCGGCGGCACCACCCCCAGTGCTGGGTGGTCTCCGCCATGCCGGCGCATCCGGAGCCGTTGGCGATTCGCGATGATAGTTTGTGTGCCGCCGCGCCCAGGCGCCCATTGCCCTGCGCCATCGACATTCGCTTGCTCACGGGGCCAGAGCTTGCTGACTGGGCTCGGACCCGGCTGAAAGGGCCGGCACCGCACCCAAGATGGCCCTCAAACATTTCTCTTTTCCACCGGGTGATGGTTCAGTCGCAAGGCCCTTACGGGAACCGGATGTTGGATGTGGCGGTCCACCAACACCAAGCCGAAGACCGGTGCCCTGCGCTATCCCTCGGACCTCGCCGGAGTGACAGGATTCAAGGCGCTGCCTTACTGGCTGCCGCTGGAGGGTCAGTCAAGACGGCCTTGCTGATGGCCGCCATGGGCGGATCGGCCGATGGACGGCCCGCCAAGGCCATCTGGTGAACAGCGAGCGGCAGACTCCGCCCTGCCCTTCGAGCTTGGCAGGGGCCCTTCCCTTTCCACCCGCTAAGCGGCCGATCGCTTGACCCTTGCGGCAGATCCTGTGATCAGTTTGTGGCGTTGCCTTGAACGGGCCCCAGTAGGGGCTGGTGAGCAGGTCGAGGAAAAACGCTCACGGGTGTGGCCTGGCACATTTGCTTCCTTTGGGGCGTCAACGGGCACTTGCGCAGGGCCGTAGGTGGCTGCATGCTCGACGGCCTTTTGAACAGCAATTCCGCTTCGCAAGCCATCGCCACGAATCTGTTGGCGCCAACGCGGCGTTGGCGCGGGAAATTACGAGCAACCAGATCACGTCACCGAGGCGGTTCGGCGCTGCAGGCAGTCGTAGTCCGGTGACCCATGGCGAGAGGTGGCGTAGCACATCTTCCGGCTTCCCGGGCCAGGCGGGCCTCGCTGTGGTTGGTCATGCGATCACCCGAGCAACCCCAAGCTGCAGAGTAGAGGTTGGATTCGGCCCGGTCGAGAAGGCCGCCCCTCCCATGCAGAGCATAGGTTGGCCGCTTGCCGGTGCAGGCTGGCGGCCC
>Ga0163217_1091156_pt1 | contig 10470 bp, 7 predicted proteins | sample SynspAceP_FD_185933 | JGI IMG/M metagenome (GOLD analysis project Ga0163217, IMG submission 185933) | Saline lake microbial communities from Ace Lake in Antarctica - Synechococcus sp. Ace-P (PacBio error correction) | ecosystem: Environmental > Aquatic > Non-marine Saline and Alkaline > Saline ... | reverse complement strand
GGCCATATTAACAACAACTGCGTCAGGCATTCGGTTAAGACATCGATTCTTCAGCACAATTTCAATTTATTATTCCGGATCAGTCTAATCTTACAAAAGAAGCCATTTCATTGCCCACTGCAAGCATAAAGCGGCATTGAAAATGTGGAAAAGGGCACTCAAGGTAAATGTGCCCGGCACAGTCGAACTCGCCAAGAATATTGACTTTGATGGTACGGAACATTGCCTGCGTCACTTGGAGAAAAAGTACTTTGGGTTTGAACCGAAGTCCGGATTAATATCGGGCAACACGATTTTTGATAATCCCCTGTGGCTTCCTCAATAGATTTCCAGAGACGAACCGGCCAGATGTTATCTAGCAAAACAAATCCATCTGGGTTGACCGTGCTCATAGTACTGCTCGATTGACCATAGTAATTACACATAAGATCATATCTCCCGGACCGAGAATGTATGTCTGGGGGTGCCTATTTAGACTCGGTCGAAGGCTTAATCTTCTGGTACTATATGAAAAAAAGTATTCCCGAGATTGAGCCCTTTTGTTCGGGCATCGCTAATTCCTGTGGCTCTTAAATTCCCTGCGTAATGGTTGTAAAGTCCACTTGCTGACGCGGCTCTTTGCTTTGGAAGGCATTGAGAATCGAGGATTTGTCCAGATCTATTTAATTCTTCTATTTCGATTTTTTAAGCTTTGCGACCTCCACGAAAAGGCATCCCTCGAAAGTGCGCCATTTTGAGAAAAACTCTTCCGGTGAAATCCTGTTCAGCAGCACGACTGGGACCAGTTGTTGGATGCTCATCGGACAATTCATCAACTTTAAGTGTGAGTGAGGCGGTCTAGTTGTGCGCCCAAAAACAAGGATGAGAGACCAAAAATACTAGCGCTAGTAGTACGCTGAAAAAATACCAGAATCGGTTTGTTTGAATCATGTTATATGGGGCATATCCAGATGATCATAGAATAATTTAAGCTCAAAAATCCGTTAATTTCTTATTTCTCCAAAATATCAGTTCCAAAAGGTGCTTTTCAAGTCTTTCTAGGGCAGTTCACTCGTACAGTTTTTACAGATCCGATCTGTGTCCATCTTCAAGCAGCGTTCTCTCGGAAATCTAAATATGCAACAGATCGCCAGATGGTCTCCATAGGAATTTGCTTCAATTCGCCCTTATCATTACTTGGCATCTTGTCAAGCAACACGGGACCACTTTCCCCATTCCCATAAACCACTGCCGCCTTGCCACATCCGCAGCATTTTTATTTTCATTTTCTTCATTGATCTTCATTTGCCTTCCTACCGGAAACGTATCGTGAATGCCCAGATCGGAGGAATCAAGTCAGAAACCGTTCTCCAAAATCATTAAATCTGGGGTGGTTGTTGAGTGGAGCTCTTCGACACCCTTTCTTGGCCCCAAGTCTTCAATGCAGGAATCTGATGACTCATTTTTCCAGTGACAAAAACTGGAGATATACTCTGGGAAAATTTGAATTCGCATTTTTTCCTTCATGTCAAAAGTAGTTTCAAAGCCCATTTTGACTTTAGCTATTGACCTCGATTCAGATTAATCCTCAGAGACTTCTGCGTAATGCCGTCCATTGAAAACAATTAGCTGCTTAAGTCCACTTTCCGAGTTACTTCTTCCATTGCTTTTCTCCCAGGTAGTGGGCATTAGTAGGAAGTGAAGTGAAAATCTTGTTATTCCGCATAGCGTACCATTCCAAAATCTTGGATTCAAAAAGGCTCGCCCCGAAATATAAGGTGAAGCCAGGGGTTTCAAATGGCCTTTAACTTGATCGAATCACTTTTCGAAAAGCTTATCTTCCAGCCATTTCCAGTAGGTCTGGAAAAAAAAGATCGCAAGCTGGATGACATTCTGGACAGCGGGTTGCAACTGGTCGTCCGCTCGATAGAGAGCTAGTAGGATTTCCCAAAAGAATGCGGCTTTGACCGACTAGTCTGAAATCTGGAATGAAGCCCACAAAAAGCGCATAAATTCCAGACTATCGAAATATCAAGAAACGAAAAAAACTGCCCTTGCTGAAATCCATTGGTATTCCACACTGCAAATAAGGAAGAGCACACGGAAAAGCAACGTTTTAAAATTAGTGTATGAATTCTGCAAATAGAAAAGCCGGCCATTTTAATAGCGGCTTATTAAATTATAAAAATTTCTACTCTTCCAACCCAGTATATCATCGTTGGTACTGGCTATAGCAAGGACTTACATCCAGTTTTCTTGGCTGTCGGCCAAGATTCATCCAGCTGTGTTTTCCTCGTAAAACTCTACCGTTTTCACTACATGATGTGATGACTATTCGTTATTTGGATATCTCCAGAGAAGAATTGGCATCACGTGATCACCAAGTCGTAGTTTACCGCTTGCGTACTGCCCAATCTTATTCCAATCTAGGCTCTGTCCAAGAATTTAGCTGTCTTCAGCGATCCATTCCCACTCATTCCCTCCACTTGCTACTGACCATTAGTTCCCAATGGTACCAAGCCTGCAAACGACCAATTGAAACCTACACCGGCCAAGCCTACCATTGGTCTACAATTTGCTTTGATTTCCTTTTGCATGATACCTCAAAGACATGATTTCGGCAAACCAAGCCACCAAATCCACCAGCTCTTCTTCTAGCTAGAATAAGTCCTTCATACGGAGGGAAACGATTCAGTTTGGTCATGTATAATGGGTCTCGTGGTGTAATAATAGTTTTCCGCCCAAGGACCTCCATAAGCTACAACAAGTGTGGTAACGCCATTGCATTTCCTGCAATGCGTCCTAGTCACATACGGAGTATAATGGATAAGATCGGAATCGCAATGTCTATACAGGATTCTAAGCCATTCAAATAGCTTGTTGTTCATATTCAATTTGAAAATCCATTACCACCTTCTGTGGTTGGCATCAATTTCTGCTCCTTCCGCACCATGATTAACCCACTGACGGTGTTGACGATTTACCTACCAAATTACATCTTAACTGTATTGCTATTTAAATACTTGCTGTATTGCTTTCAGCACATCTTTGGTTTGCTCCAGGCGACTTAGATATATACATCCAATAGCCAACGCCCGGAACCCTGTAGAAAAAACTCGGGACAGGAACACATCCCAGCTTCTACCATTTCGCTGTAGGTCAGCACATCTGGTAGTTGCAGTCTGCGGATTCTAGTCTTTGGGTCACGCCAATAAAGCAAGTATTTGGCGGCGTAGATTCCAAATTTGAATTCTTATGCAATTCCCAAGTAGGCCACTGTGGGCATGAAGTATCGATAAAGCCAGTCGTAATCGTTTTGTCCACGCTAGCATTCTCACGACTTGGCATCCCCACTCCAAGTGTCCCGTCTTTCCAAACGCCTTGATTCCGGTTATTTTCAAATCAGGATAATCTCCCCATTTCGATAACACTCATTCCCTTTCATGGTTTCACGATTCGAGCATTCTAAAAGTAAAATACTTCCTTTGGAGTGTCCTTTGCAAAATAGACTCACCTGAGCTCTTCCGGCTTATAAGTTTTCTTTCTCTTTTTTATCTGCCTTATAGATACTGTCTGCTTTTGCCTTTCCTTATCGTTTCAAACAACTCATAATCGCTTCCTTTTGCTTTTTGGCAAGTAGTCAGACGTTTTTACAGCCTCAGGACCTAATGCTTTTTAAAGTAGAAAACACTGTCTGCATCAGTCCCTCATTTTCTTTTTTTGCAGCTTTTTAACCGCAATTCTTCTTTGAAAACTCTCACTGGGTGTACATGCATAACCCAAGGGCATTTCAAGGACAATGCACTTATTTGCCAGTCGCTTCCCAAGCTGCATTCTCCACCATCTTCTGTCAGTTGACGCGAGGAAGAAATTGCTCGAGGACAGGGATCACGACATTGTATGGTAGAAGGTTTGCCCACTTTGGGATCGTTGATTACCATACACATTATTATTTACTATGTGCCAAGGCCAAATTGCCCTCAGGTCCATCAAGATCGTACTAGCACTAGGGCTGGTTGCATTAGCTGGTTCTTGGCATTTGACCCTCCGGTAGGCATGCCATATTTACGCATCGGCATTGGATCGAGCATTCCGCATATATTATTTCCGGGGAAGTCTCTTCAAATTAGCACGTGATCGTGGAACGTCATGTCTCGGCTGCTGAGCCAAAGAGTGTCAGTGATCTTGCGTAACCTTCTCATCTTTGCCTTCCCAGTTTACAGAGATAAGCCCCGCCTGACCATTCAAGGAGATGTCACTCGATCTTGTGGAAGTTGCATTTCGTATTAGGGCATCCATAAATTTTCGTTAGCTCACCCAACAGCCGCTGGAATCCATACCAACCCAGCCTCAAACTAGAGAACCCCGACTTCTGCATCCTGCAATTCTCTTCTTGTCCTTGAAAAACAACGATCTCGATTGTCAGGAGACCATACGGGCGCTACATACAAGAGCTGATTCTTTAGTCAACTTTGTGATTGTTTCTTTGCCTGCCAGGAGGGCGCTTTGTAGAGGATGACCGCCATCCGCGTTTCTGGACCAAGTGTAAAAACACCAATGAGATTCCATTCTGGATTCCAAAGAGGCATTGCTTCAGTGAAGTTATTGGTTGTGATTCGTTTCCGGTTCACGTTTGGATAGTCCATCACCATTACAATTGTGAGGGACGTAAATCTAACTTTTACCATCGAGATGGTATCCGTCACGAATTTGAGTGGCGAGCTTAGCGTGTATCCTTGATCTCATACTCCAAATAAAGTCTTGGCCCCATTGCAATTTCACATTCTACTTCGAAAGGGATTTCAGTTGGAGCGACTCCAGGCTGAACAGGAAATACTCCATATATCCACCATAGGAAGCATTACCATTTTGGAATCTGTGTGAAGCCAATTGCAGCAAAACCCCCTTGTGGCGCGTGGCCTTGATCGTCGCCTGAACTGGATAAGCTAACCAGCGCTTCCTCCAGATTCATATTTCTCAAGACGAAACGGTTTTATCCTCATAACGAGTTGCCACTAGCTCATGTACTTGCCATCTTTGTCAGTGTTGGCGTAAATGCGGCCATATCTGAAGAAATTATTAGTGATTTTTTCCCTCCTCAAGATCTTAAGTGCCAAGTTGATATTGTGTAAGCGCGTTGTAATTCCAAGCTCCGGTACGGTGTGAGAAATTAAACCTTTCTTGCCATACGGGACTGACCAACTGGCATGGTTTCATAGAAGTTGGATCTCATTCAATTGAATCCCTCCGCCACAATCTTGTGTACTCACAAAGCTTGTTGATCTTCGACCTTTGCTGAACTTAACAATTATTCCCAATCGGGTCCAGGCAGCCGGGAACACTCCATTTTATATTTGGTGACTGTTCTATGGTGTCTTTTTCAACATTCGATGTACCAGAGGTTGTCCAGAACCGCTCGGTCAGACGTAAGAGTATTTTTCCCATCTGGAGAAAAACGGGCATGAGGTCGTATGGCAATCAGTGTTAATTGGCAGGTAGCTTTGCCCCAGAAATCGGATCGCTATAAATATTCCCCCAAAAGTCCAAAAAGCGAGTGTATTTCCGTCAGGACTGACATCTACACTCATCCAGTACCTTCTTTGGTGTTGAATATTGACTTCCCGCTCAGGCTTGAGAGGTAGTCTTTAAATTTTGGATAGATCGAGTGAATCCTTTTCGGTGCTATCGAGGCTGCGAGGTGTAATCTTTTAGCATCAGGTGCAAGGGCCGAATCATTTAAGGCACTAAAGCGGCAAAGTCACAAGAAACTGTCCAAGCTACTAGCAAGCAGGCGAGTAATTTTTTATCATTAATGAAAGTTGATGGTGGGTAATTAAAGAGCTGAGATATAAGTTGTAATTTCTTTTAAAAAATAAGGAAGGATTCAATTCAGGGCTTATTCTACTTCACGAACACTTACGGAAGCTTTATGTTTCAGCTCCATTTCCCATTTCTATTGCCATTTGAAGTCGGTGGCAGCATGAGGCAAATTTTGGTCCAAAAATAAGAATCTGTCCAGGACTTGCTGATTGACGTCGGGAGGCTACGTGACAGTATCACCGATCACGGTAAAATCTTAGTTTTCTTCAAGGATATTGACCAATATTTCCGAAACCATTTCCCACTATTGATTCCGATAGAGACTCGAGGTCTAAAACCTGATTTTTCTAAAACCGTAAGTGCATCATTCTTTATTTCCGAGATTCGCAATACAGCTCGAGTGCTCTGCATCGATAGGTTCATCTCTTTGAAACAGCCATTGATCGCATCCCGATAACTTATCTATGATTCCTCTCATTCATAATCTCGACGAACCATCAGATCAAAATATTCATGAGCAAACCTACCACATATTGGCTTCCTCATTTTCAGAGATTAGCAGTTAAGCCGAAATGTCTATGAAGCCACTGCGCTTCCATGGTTTTCATTTTCCCATATTCCGGATTCGATTTCACGATTCCCATGAAGTTAATACGTCTCATCGACATAACATCTTCAGGATGTTATTTCTTTGAGTGCTTATCCAAGTCGATTTGACCTGATTTATGTTATCTGGGTTGTTTTTCAATAGTTTCTAAGTCTGAAAATTACGGTTCGGTGATGAAGTCAAAAGCCAAGATCAATAGGCTGTTATCGATGTTTCCATGCTCATCATGGCTGAGATGATGACCGTTTTTAGCAGGAATGCTTGTCTATTCACTTTGGATGCAATGTCAATCGTCCATTTCCGGCATATGATATCCTCGAGATCATTATCTAGTTGTCCTTGTTGGCGTCGCAATATCTCCGAGCGCAATTCGGCACATTGCAGTGCAAAACAAAAAACTCAAAGCTCGCCTTCTGGATCGCTTGGGATTTCTGCTTGATTCAGTATTCTAAATCCGCCTCGTCATCTCACTACCAATATCTTAATCATTCTAAAGTTATTCTATGTTGAGCCCTATAATTCTCTTTTTAAGCGAATCAAAATCAATCGTTAGTGAAAAATTCTTCGCCCCTGAGCTCATTGCTTTTTGATTAAATTTCGGCTGTTCTCCCATAGGCCGAAATCATGCTAAAACATTATCATTGGAAACTGTCTTCTTATTCTTTTTTCAGCAATCTACACCTGTCATTCCAGCATGTTGATATGGGAAAAATAACATAACCACCTCTGGAGGTTCATCCTCATCAATAGTTGAAGAGCTCATCTCAGAAAAAGCAAGAAAGCGTACTCTATTCCCCATCCTAACTCTTTTCTAAACTTCTGGCGAAAAATTGTTTCAAACATCTCTTTCATCATTTACAATTAAAAATCTTTGTCATCTTTTGTAAGTTAAATTAATAATAAATTCTGTGTACGTCCCCTGTACCACTTTCACGAAAGTTGCCCTATGCCCATTAGTATAAATCTCATAGTCATGATAATCCTAAACCGGGTCCCTTCCCGCTGGTTTGGTAGTGAAATGGCTAGAAATCTTTGCTTTATGTCTGCCGGAGATCCATTTCCCATTATCAGTATCGAACTCAACTCCCTTTTCCAATTTTTTGGTATAACCCAAACTGTTGCTTATAGTGGGCGTGAATAATTATTTGGCCTGGAATTAGCTAATTTGCTGCTCTTTTCAGACAGCATAGAAGCCGGTTGTTGATCCAGAGTTAAATGATTTGTCCAATACTTGCAGGACATCTTCCATTCTAGGAAGGCATTGGGCTTAGGTCTAATTTAAAGTCTGCCATTGAATATTTGTCTTTAGCGCGCAATCCCATGTAGCCAGTCAAGGTACTCATCTGCAATGCACATGTAATATCTGTCATTCTTTTTGTCCGGGAATTATTTCTACTGGTGCTGGATGCATTCTTGACGATGAGTCGGTCGATTATACCGTGATATTGATCTTTTCAAGATATGTCAGAAATATCAGCTAGAATCTCTCGATAATCGTCGTCCTGTCCGATTTTATTTACCGTCCTTCTTTTTTTGGATCAATTATGCTGACTTCAGAGAAGTTAATTGACCAAAGTTCAGCGGATTTGAATCTCGTGGGAAATGCCTCGGTAAGCTCTCCTAAGGAAGCCATTTTTCAGACTGGATAGTTTTTTTGGGGACCCCGTTTTTTCGTTTTGGGGTGGCCTTAAAGCTCCTCGATAGACTTATTTAAACTGCGGCGGGCTACGTGAATCACTCGTCTCGAGGAGACGGTTTCTTTTTCACTAAAAAGAATCTGATTGGACAACAAGTGTTAGATTAGCAACCTAGGAGAAAGAAGTTAAAATTAAGAGCCCACCAAGTTAAACACCATTGAGACTTATGGTAAAGAAACCGATGTCAGGTTTCGCTCCAAACGCCATTATTTCCTTTTGGTAATGATACCTTTGAAAGGCGTAGTCTCCCAGGCAAAGATTAAATAGTTTCTGGAAAAGAAATTTTTTGTAATCTCGACCATTGGTGAATTGATCCCCGGAGGACGTTCACCGGAAAACGATTTCACCCTACTTTGATCGAAGGATTGGAATAGATAAAGGTTACGAGTTTGATGATGCGGTAATATACCAATCCCAATTTGGCATTTTGGTTTTTTTCGATCTTAAACTATCCCTTGAATATTATTTCATTCAAATTATTGGGGATAGTTTTCTTTTTTCTATTTCGAAGGATATCAGGCACATCAATGGCATTCTCTTTCTGATTTTCTTAGAAAGAAATTGAGAGATTCATCCGTTACCTGGTCCAGTCAGTTCTACTTGTTGCATTCGGGACAGTGGAGTTGGGGATCGGGTCTTTGGAGATCACAGTTAATATTGGAGATGCCTTCTCACCATACCTTACCGTCAGAAAGGACTTGGCAGCGCCTGTATTTAATCTGTAAATGGAATCCTTCAGCTTTCAAAATTTTCGAAAAATTTCCAGGCTTGGTTTTAAGTCACCTTTTTTTGGTTCATCGATCACGACAATTCATTCTCTTGTCCCAAGTGACGCCGTCCTTTGGGACTCCACCATATCATCAATCCACGGGCTCCAAGCCATGAATCGATTGACATGGTTTATAGAGTTCGTCCGCGAAGAGATTAATGGGATGAGATTCTTTGGCTCTCCGATGACGAGTCGCTATCCTCGTGAGTAATAGCACGAATTATGCATTGGGGTTAGCCCTTCCCAAAAACACCAATAAGCTGAATGGTATTTTTTTTTGGATCAATTCTGATGAATTCCTGAATCCGGCACCAGCCAATTTTTTGATCAGCATTTCCTCCTTTAACCCCCAACAGTATTTACTCGCCTAACCCAGATAATGCATTTCGATTTTTTCATCGGCCTTCTTGCCCGATTCAAGACAGCAATTCCATTATTTTCACAATCCAAGGCTTCCATCAAGTCTTTTGATAGACGCGGCCAGGTTTAACCATGGCAGTTCAGGATTTCCCCGAGTAGCCGGTGATTGTTATTGGAAATTTCAAATCGAAGAATATTAAATCCTTCCAGCCACCAATAACAAAATAATCGGTATCTAATTTGTTAATCCGCGCTGATTATTGGACCTATATTTCAGGACTACAATAAGCTCCTTTCAGTACTATTGTCTTTAGATTTATAGATATTAGTCCGCGCTAATCCCAAAAACCAGACGGCGTCCCTTGGTATCTTCTTCCGATCCGCCCCCAAGTATCGTTACTTATTAAGGTCCATCATCGTCGTGAAAATGCTTGAATCCATCCCATTGGATCATAAAGGTCAAGCCCTTGCTAGCCACGACCGGACCGAAGACATCCCTTCTTTGATCAAACAGGGTTTTACTGAGGCGGTGGTCCCTGTTTCCATGCAATTATGAATTTGGTCTCGACGTTTTTTTTATCGTTCCTTTTCTGGTTTTAATCAGTAAAAATGATTTTAGAATTTCCCTATCCAAATATTCTCCTTCTGATCTAGCGTGATTCGTAAGCGAAGCCCACCATTCAAATCCTTGTGGTTCAACACTAAATCGATAGATCGTAGAATTTGGCTAAAGAGATTGCTTAGGAAAGGCCCAGGAGAAAAACTAGAGATCCAGATTTCTTCATTGGACATTTTCTGTGGAAGTTCAAACTTACAAAAGCCTCCCGGCCCATTTTTCTGAATACGAACAGCTTTCGATTTAGGTTCGTTCAGACCGATTGTTACGCGACTCTATTGTTGAGGCCTTAGCCAAAGAGAGTTATTTTTTGAATCAGATAAAAGGATGCACCAGCGGGGAATTAGCTTATTCCATAAAATCAAGCGCTCGTGAAAGATCAAAGATGTAGATTTTTCGGACTTTTCAAATCAAGGGAAATTTGTTGCTCCAAAGCCAACTGGTTTCTCCCACACCCCAAAGAATTGCCGTCTTTGTCCACATTTTTTGCCCCTTGAGGAAACCATTAAAAGCCCCAGGCTCAAATTTATTTTTCTATTAAGGCTTCCCTTTTTGTCAATAAATCTAAAACCAATATCCCACAATTCTTTTTGGATTTTTCCTTCTGTGGTGTTTGGGGTAG
>Ga0163217_1076348_pt1 | contig 10470 bp, 8 predicted proteins | sample SynspAceP_FD_185933 | JGI IMG/M metagenome (GOLD analysis project Ga0163217, IMG submission 185933) | Saline lake microbial communities from Ace Lake in Antarctica - Synechococcus sp. Ace-P (PacBio error correction) | ecosystem: Environmental > Aquatic > Non-marine Saline and Alkaline > Saline ... | reverse complement strand
TATCGAGGGAACAAAGATGACTTCTCGCTTCCACAGTTGCAAGTTAGCTTTTTCTCATTGTATTCAAGCGGTGGGTATTATCATCACTAAGCCATACTGATTACGTTTTACATTTTGTGGAAAATGCACCAATTTTGTGGCAGTTGGACTAATTGGGGTTGCCAGCGCATACAAAATCTGAGGTGGCAAATGCTTTGTTGGTCTAGCTGAAACGCTGTATTCACCCTCCAGCTACTTTTTGACTTTTAATCCTATGAAAGTCACTGGGTGATATATTGAGTGTGAGGCCCACTTGTAGCATAACCTCAATGCTAATGTCTTCCTCAAGGTAAGCTGGTGCTGGAGCTAACGGGGCGATCGGCTTTTTGCTGATCAGCAAGCTTGCTCAGGCTGAGCTGGTGGTATAACGCGCGGTAATGGTCAATGGCAAACTTAATTGAAAGACCTGATGTTCATAGCAAGGGTCTGTTGATATTCAATGCTAATAACGATGGTTTCGTTTGGGCCAATATTGCAATGGAGGTTTGGTAAAAGGTTGGGACGTTGCCTGCACCAATCAGACTGGCTTTTTTTGCCTCGTTTTGCTTGTTTCAAAATAGCTTGTTAGCCTCATGCTTCTCCTTAAATTTGCGCCCTGCAATAATGCGGTTCGCCAATTGTATTGCAAATGGTCAAGGGCTGCATATATTCAGGGTAGGGAAAAACATATAAGCGTTAACCCATTGGGTCTGCTGTTGTTGTGAAAAGGTTTGTTTTAACTGGGTGCGCGCACCACACCGCTGGACCTTAATCGGCGCCTTTGGTGCTCAAACTGGGACTTAAGCTGAGCCCTTTGCTCCTGATTGTTGAAAAAAACAAAACTACCCCGTTCAGCCTCTTGATAATTGGCGACTTGCCAACTGCCGGTATTGGCGGGTAGGTCAATACGTGCTTGGCGTTGCTTGCGTGTGATGATCCACATTAGTTTGTTGCGGATTAAGTGAGGCACTTGCCAATTTGCAGTGCCCAAGGCCAGTACAACTGAGGAAATACTGGCCAAGTTTAGTCACTGGCGCCATGAGCGTACTCTTTAAATTGTCGCTTGAGAAATTTAATTTAGGGATTTGGCACGGTTCATTGAACTGACCTTATCTTGACATTTTGAAGTTTACCCCGACGATCAAAGAAGTTATCTTGCTTATTCTTGGGCCACGCTGACTAATTGCGATTCCGCCATAGACTGGCTGAGCAATTTGGCTTTCTGCTATTTACACCTTGTTGAAGTAGGTAGTTTTTTACTGTTTAAAGCCCGTTGTTCAGATAAAGCTTGGTATAGTCGGCATCACCCGTTGGTCTGCAAAACCAGAGAGTTTAACCGGTTAATTTAGGGTGTTACGCAAGGCTTGTTGCGGCAAATCCAGATTCACTTTTGTAATGCTGTTCAAGGTGTGATCGAGCGGTTAAATTGCAATGTTGGTATAAGTTCGGCAGCTGGATTGCTCAGGGGTCTTATCTAGGTGCCATTAAATATTTGCGGCTTACATCAGCTGCATCATTAGCGTGGGGTTGCATGACCAGTAATTCCTGTTGTTTTTGACTGACTAAGGCGCTTAAGCTGCAGCTAATTTTATCTGATTGACTCATCGCAATCATCAGACCCAAAGATCCCAGGCAATCATGCCGCCTAATGGCCAGCAATGGCAGTACCGACCAAGACGCCAGAGCCAAGGGACCACCAACTCATTGTTTTTATCTTCCTATCAGAGGGGGCCGCTGCGGCATGGGTAGCAATTCAGTAAACTGGATAGCTAGTGTGGCGCTTGATTTTACAAAAATATTTTATGGTTGGTTTGCCCTTTTAGGTTGGTTTTATTTCCTGATTAGTAAAACGCGTTTACATGGCTGTTTAAGGGAAAAAAAAATGGCCCAATTTGGTGACAATTGTGGCGAAAAAATGGCTTTTGTCTTTGACAGGCTATGCACTAGTAACAAAAAGTGGACTTTTTACGATATAGTGCTTTTACCACCTCAGCGTTGAATGAGTCATTTATGGGTGAGGAGGTAAATAATTTAAAACAGAGAGATCCATGTCAAAACGTATTGCTTGTAGAAGATGACCAAGCCCTTCGGCAAAACTATGTTGCCGGCCCTGAGTAAACAGGTTATGAAGTCATTGCTTTTTGCCTAATCGTAAGTGGCGGAAGCAAGCCTTTGCTTGCGACTGCCTGATTTTTGGCCATTATTGAGATTGGTCTACAGATGAGATCGATGGGGCTTTGGCGGTTTGTCAACAATTGCGCAGTATGTCGAAAACCTTGCCGATCATCTTTTTTACCGCAGAGATAACGACTATGAAACACCATTTGTGCTGCGCATGGGCGCAGATTGACTACCTCACCAAAAGATATCAGTTTTTGCCACATTTGTTGGCCCGGTATTGCTGCCTTTATTCAGGCGTACGAGTTACTCAATCAACCGCAAGCCCCCACAGACTTAGTGCAATGTGGGAATTGAGTATGGACAGTAAACCGCATGACGGTAAGCTGGCAAAAGCAAATTATTGAATTGACTGTGGACCGAATTTTGGATGTTGCATTGCTTATTGCTAAAATATTCAGGTCATGTAAAAAGTCGTCAACAATAAATGGATGAATCAAAAATTGGTCGGTTGACGACACTACCATTACCTTCCCATATCAACGAATCGAAAAAATTCCATTGCGCCGTTGATGGCAGTTGAACCCGCTGTGGAAACGGTATTATGGTTGGGCTATCGATGCGGAAAAACTAATGAATAATGACAGCAAAAATGACTAAATTCCGTTTTGGAATTCGCCTTAAACTGGTGTTTTTTCTCTTCAGTTTTATTTGCTATCCTTTGTTGGGTACCATTACGTTTGGGAAATTAGAAACTTACTTACGTATTGCAAAAACAAACTTATGGTTGGCCCACGGGCACGAGCCGTGCAACGTCCCTGCATGAAAGGACCGCCTTATTGATGCCCCAATCTGCCCTACTTGAGTGACGTTGAAACCGGTAAAGATTTATACGCCTAATAAACATTACATATCCCATCCAACTTGATGGTGAGTTAGATGACTGGCAGGACTACCAACACTTATGCTTAACTATGCGACCTTATATTAAGTTGATCAGGTGCAAGATTATGATCGCAAAGCCTTGCCGTTTTACCCAATGGTGGGGACAATTCGATCGCTATCTCTATGGATTTTAGGTGTGGGATGATGCATGTTGTGATGCCGCCCCAGTAATAGTTTGCGCATTGACCGAAATGATTCATCTTGCCAGATTGCCATGACAGACGAAAAATGGCGAATTTCAGCGCTATATCGTTTGCTCCCTTAAACCAGGATGGGTAAATGCTTACTTACTCAACAGCTGGTCACCGAATTCATACTACCTGAAAGCTAGAGGACACGCCATACAAGGACAATGGCGCAATACCTTCTGAAGGTTATGTGATTGAATTGCGGGTTTCCGCTAAGCATTGATGTCGAGCAAAATGCCTTCGCCATTGTTGATGTTGATGATCCTATCAGCCGCAAGGTGAAATATACTATGGCACCGCTAATACCTTCTCAGCTTGATTCCTTAGGCACGGTATGGTACCCTTCGCCGAAATGAAAATATTCTCAAGGTTTTGCAATATTCTAATGCCGCGTTTTGGTGGTAGACAATCAATGCGAGTATTGGCCCGTTCGGGGCAATTCAGCGTTCGTCTGGGGTACAAAGTAATAGCGACGAGTCACAAGCTTAACTTGGTGGGGCGATATTGAGAGTAAGTGTTGCTACCACTATATTACCAGGTTTAACTAAAGCCGCCCTCTGATTTTGTCGACGAATCTGCCAGATTGCCTATGCCTTAAAAGGGCAGGATATTAGCCCAAGCTTTAGAGGCGCACACCCGCTACCACTATGGCGCTTAAGCTCAATAGTAAAGCTGTAATTGCTATCGGGCTGCAACATCCCATTTTATAATCGATAAAAAAAGTCATGGGTGCGTAGTGGTTGAGCAAAAACTACTAACGGCAAAGAAACACTACGAAATAAAGCGCTAGAGCACAGTTCATTACTTTTTAGCCGTGATTGTGGATTGGCACTTTGGCTTTATTTTGTTGCTTCGCGTATTTCTTGGCGTATTCGTCAACTTAAGATGAAACGAAGAAGGCAATTGACAGTCATGGAAGAAATTGTCGGCCAGATTCAACCATCAACAGCAAATGACGAAATCGGCGACTTATCCCGCCACGTTAACAGTGCTGCTGTGAAGTTAGGCCATTATAAACTTATTAGAAAATATGTCTCACGTTTAAGTATGGAATACGCAACACCCGTGGCCATAGTAAAACTCATTCCTTAGACAATTTAAGCACAGAACCTTAAACGATGAAAGTCAACAATATTGTGGTCGAGCAAAGAGGGTCATACCGCTTAAGTAAAGATACTCACCAATATGAGTGAGCAAACACCTTAGAGCAAGCTATGCAGTAGCAGCGAGCGGGAAAACCTTTGAATTGCAAACAATGTGCAGGGTAATGTGTGCAAGGGCTATCAGGGGAGTTTATCCACAATCGGAATTGTTATGCTTGAACTTGACAGCAAACTAAACAACAAAGCTAATACTCACAGGGTGCCAGCAGAATGTATTGCCCCAAATGCTCGATAAAATTATTGCCAATGCGGTTTGATTTTAGTGAAAACAAGCCTGTTATTACCGTAACATTGCGCCACACTGATAAAACAATTGAGTATGCGATCAGCAACCTAGGCCCCCCATTGCCTGAAAAATGGCAACAACCAGCTTTTTGATTCAATGGCTATCAATCCGTAAAAATCAGAACAGCGATCAAAACCCATCTAGGCCTTGTTTATATATTGCTAAAAATTGATTGCTAATTATCACCATGGCGAGGTTACGATAAAAAATCGAAGCAGAAAAGTTGATGGGGGTAATGGTTGAGCTGTCAGTTTTCGCCGCTAATACAGTCGTATGACGGTGAGAATGCCGCCCGACTATGGATTAGGACGGCTTAGTGCGAAGCAAATGTTGCGAGCATTGAAGTCACACATTTTGGCTTTTTAAAACAAAAATCGCTGGCACGTTCGGTATCTAGTGGTTTGGGCAAACACTAGCCTTGCAAGGTATTGCAGCCTAAAATAGTAATTTGTCACCTCTTCAAACCTCTTTCTACGCCCTCTGCTAGTTACCCGATATTGAATACCTTGCACATGGCGAGTTATTGCCTCCACCACTTTGCTTTACGCTCGTCTAAAATGGGATTTGTTTAATTAAACTGCCTATCTATTTTCACACGTTTAACGGGGTAGGAAAACGAGTTTTGATAATCCAGAAATAGCCAATGCCAAAACATCAAGGTTTTAATACAAAATCCCCAGTTAGACAGGTAACGTTACGGTGGCTAAGCTTTACTGTTGTCTAAGCTGCGTGCGCAGATTCCGTTAGTTCTATTTCAAGGCATTTTGCGGTTGAATTCTATGTTCAAACTAGCGCATTAACCAGATTGTTCGTTGAAAAATCTGATCGAGTCCAGGACCAGATATATTGGATGGCCACCGGTACCCACATTCAATCCTGCTGTTTGCCAATGTGCAATTTGCTGGCAAACATGGTTGATTAACCATTGTGTAACCAAGGTCACCAAGCCAGACTTTTTCGGCAATGGTATAAACACCGAGGCCGAAAACAAAAAACCAATGATTAGGTGAATGCCAGCGTAGCAAGGCCTTCCAGTACCGATTAACACGGCCATCCCCTTTTAACTATTGGGCTGATAAACTACACTTAGCTCATCATTGGCGAATGGCCCTGTTCGTTTGAGTAAGAATATTTTGATTTCGTGGTGTTCAAGGAAAAAACGCTCTAAGCTGGCCGTTCGTAGACACTGATAGCAGAATTACTGAGTTGACGGAATTAAAGTTGCGTTGCTTAAAAATCAGTTAGCGGGATTGCGTTCATTGACATCAAGAAAATGCTACGCCCCACTTTAAAATCTAAGGGCAATTTGTGCTCGTCGAGTAAGATTGTTTTATTTGGCAGTAGAGCACCAAATGAAGCAATATAGCCTTCCCCTCAAACTGAGATACATTCGTGTTACGGTTAAGTTGTCTTTCTCCACCGAGCCTTAGTGACATTGGTTAGGGGTCTTTTGATCGTCCAATGCTCGGCTAGTTTTTAACTAGCTTGGCTAAATATGCGCGCCAAATTTTTGTTATAAAACTGTGCGTGTATTAATCTTTAAAAGCAATCAAACATAACATTGTTTTGCAACTCTTCTAAGTGAAGTTTAAGTCTATTCTCTGAACCACTGACTATTTGCTAAGCCAGAACGTTTGCTGCTGGCGATTAAAGCAGGGTCTGGGCCGCTAAGGTTTTGTGTAAACATAACTTTGGCAGTGACATCTTGCGATAGTTAAAAAATAGTATCCTCAGTCAGCGTAAAAACACTGCTTTGAAACCTTAAAGGTTTTCATTTGCGGTAACAGTGAGATTCACCAGTACCTTCATTTTGAGCATCTAGGTCAATTCGGTTAAAAGCTTGATAGAGAAATAGGAGGACTTAACTTCTCAAAGGTACAGTGTAATATTTTCTGAGCTTTGAATTCCATCTCGATCACTCTGTGCTTATTTGACACCATCAGCATGGCTGACTTCGTATCAATAAACAGAGTTCGAATATAGATCGTTTTGTCGTTGTAGATTAAATTTTGTAGTGCCATTTGCATTAAGGCGTTTGCAGCCAGGACTAGCTCGTGCTTACTGCTAATGGAGCGCAATGTGTTTGAAAAAGACAAATTAGCAAACTAAAAAAGATAAGCGTTAGCATGTTCTAAGAGAACATGTTTTATCAAAAAACTGGTTTTAAATGGAAAAACCACTCGAAGTATGCAATAAATGGGATGATATTCAAAAACATGCATATTTTTCCAGGCTCTAGTGCCTAATAGAATAAAAAGCGGCTAAGGGAAGAATAAAACAAATACCGGCCCAACATAGCCAAAATAGGAATTTCACAATGGTATTAATTGTGGATGGCTGGCCGGCCCACAATAGATTAATAAGCCATATGCACTGAGGTGGTAATAGGCGTTTATAGCCATAACTGACGCCCGCCATCAAATTAAAGACCACGGTAATGGCACTTACAAAATACAGACCCCGCTGTTGTGCACGGAATCGAACTGTGAATGGCAATTAAAGCATAGAGTGAAAAACCCAGATGATCAATGATGCGTAACGCACTGACTCGCCATTGTTTCAACGCCTTGCTCAGTATTAGAATCCTCGCTAGCAACAAATATTCTTAATGGATTCTTTGACTTAATTTAAACATAATGTTAATTTTTCACTTTATTGCAATCACAGCGTTGTGGATAATATTTATTACTCAAATATTTACGAAGTAAAATAAAAGATTAGCCGTTTTACAAAACCTTATTCATTCGTTTCTTAAAAGGAATTTGTAAAGTAGGGGAATTAATTTTCTTTAAAAATTAATAAGTTAATATTGCACATTAGCCTTAAAGGTAAACAGGATATTGCCCCAGTTTCTGAATAGTAGATGATTTTATGTTCGGAAATGACGTTTTTTAACTATTGAGTAAACTTTCGCCTATTGGCGAGTAAATAATTCGCGTATGTAAAAAAGGTGCCACGTGTTAGGATCAGGCTGGTATAATTTGCCTTCTCGTGTCGCTATCCTCGGGTCAATAATCCTATTGCGCCACCCTTGTTTTACATTGTGGGTATTGAAACAAAACGGTCCATGACGGGGCCGAGTTCTTTCACCTTGTTGCAAGGCCCGATTAAACCAGCGTTTGGCAAAGGCCAGCATCGCCGCTTGCGACCCACTGAATATTCTGTTTGTCATTGGCTTACGACCACATAAGCAAAGGTTACTGGCCATCTTCTAATTCGTCTAACTGCCGCCTTCCATCGCCCACATTAATAATCGGGCGTCATGGATGTAACTGGACAATATCTTACTCGGTTGATTGCAACCTGACGGGTCTCGTCAGCCGCATTGGTTGTTTCTGCGACCTTCGAGGGAGCTCAATGCCCAATGCAGTCGACTTTTGCCAATTCAAAAAACTGCATAATCGCCTGTTTAGCGCATTTATTTTGTACTGGATTGAGTTGACCAACCAATAATTTTAACGGTGTTTATTCATTTATTAACTTAATATTTACTGCGATTGGAAAAAAGTGACATCTTGCGGGAGCTAAATATTACCCAAGCATTGGAATTTATAAAAAGTATCCTCGAATGCGCTAAGGGACATTATATAATTCAAATCTTCAACTGCTATTATATTTTTACACTGAGTGGGAAGCAACATTATGCATTTAAAATACCGCCTGAGGTCATAATTCGAACTGGGTTTGGATTGATGTCAGAAAAAGACAATCCTGAGCTTATGCAAAAAAAGGACGACAAAACCTGATTAAATGCTTTTGGTTAGTTTGCAAAAAGCCATAGAGTATATTGAACAAACAGGCCAATATTAACGAGAGTAGATAAATTACGCTTTGAAATTACATCAACTCAAGTTTATCCAGTGTGTGTATTTAGTTGAAATATTCCTGAGGCCGATTGCTCCTTGTGCGTTGTGTCGAGCTGATATTAGATATGCTTTAAAAACGCACCATAACGAAGTACTACATTCGCCCTTTTTCTGATTTAAAGCTGGTGATGGTGACTCATATCACCCTGATCATGCTGGCGCAGCGCATAAACTGCGAGAGGTTAACGGGGGCTGATAAAATAGCGTCGCCAAAACAAACCCGCATTGGTACGGGGATTTCGTGGACGTTTACTGCATTTGACTGATTTGCTGTTGCTGTTGGGTGGCCGGGGCGATCTAGGTGGCAAACCCAGAAAAAATTATGGTAGATTCGCCCATTTTTGTATCCAGATTTTGCATTGGTGGACGGAGATGACTTGCCTATTTTTCTGAATGGCAGGTTGTTTCAAACCCCAGGACACACAGACGAGAACATTTCTGTGTTGCACAAAACCCTCTCGTTCGCATGTACGGTCGCTTGATTAATGGTAAAAAGTAAAAAGTCGTTTATTCCCCCCCTTTTCCGGTATTCCATCCCAAACCAATACACAATGTCTTTTGCAAAAGTCAGAGATATGCAATTAGATGCACTTTGGCTAGCCCATGCGTGGCGAAGTGAGTCTGAGATGCTTAATGAGTAATGCGCATTTTAGCGACGGATTTGCGCCGCGGGTTTGCTGCCAGATGTCTGGCTGGATTGTGTAGTTTATACCCACCAACAGCCTTGGGGTGCGCGGTTGCCCACCCAATAGATATTAATGCGCAAGTTATGGCTTACGGGACTAGGGAGTATATATGTACAACGCTCTCCAGACTTCGGGAGACAGCTTGGCGGGGTTGGGGGATTAGCTTTTTTGGGTTTTTTGTAATTAGTTCGCGGGACCCACATATAATACGAAAGCTATACGTAATGGTGGATGTTGCCCGGTATTGATCTTTGCAATGTGTTTCATGAGAGGGATTGGTCTACAAAGCGCGGATGGAGTCCGTCTGTGAGTATTTTGTTGTGACGCGTCTCATCCGGTATTATTGCGGGTGCAGGTACCTTGGGTGAATTATTGTCGTGAAGTGGTAAATGGTTGTTTGCACAAACATGCGATCGGCTTCTGGGTTATGTGATACCACTCTAGTTGACAAAAGCCCGTATTGGTAGTCTTTAGGTTTTTGTTTGTCGTCCTGTAGTTTAGAAAAATACGTGGGGAAGCCTTGATGGATAATGATTAGCGTTTTTGAGAAATACCTTCCCACGTCATGTACAGGTATGGTTGGGCCGGTGTACATCTGCATTGGCTAAAGATATTGTTTGTTATAGACAGAACCCCTGGCCATTGGAGATACGTGGGGTTTTGTCAAATCGAGTTGTCTTATGTTACTCTGGTTATTATATTGCAGTACGTCTGCTTGTGAGAAAAATATACATCGCTAATTGTGAGTTGTCTGGCTTATGTCCTTCATGTCGAGTGCTAGATGGTCTGTGGGTTTTGTCGTTTTTGATTGTGTTGTTTTTCTGATATAGGTTGTAATGTGGGGTTTTTTTGGGTAACTCGTGTTGCTTCATTCTCATATGAACTGGGTAGAGTGATCGCAAATAGATTGCTTGTGTGGTTTTAGAGAAATAAGATATCTCCTTTTACCTTGGTCTTTATATGTTTGGTGAGGTTTTTTTTTTGTTGGTATTTAGTTGTGTTTTTTTCTGGTATTTGTATTGATGCGTTATTATTGTTGGTTTAGTTTGGGAAACCAGGATTATGATGCGTTTGTCCATTTGATAATCTCTATGGTCCACTAGTGGGCTGTGTCACCTGCTAAGGCTTCCCATTGTTCTAGGTTTGGACTTGTCAATAATTGTTGAGCGGTTATTGAGCGTCAGAGGGAACTTGTAGGCC
>Ga0163217_1040010_pt1 | contig 10470 bp, 14 predicted proteins | sample SynspAceP_FD_185933 | JGI IMG/M metagenome (GOLD analysis project Ga0163217, IMG submission 185933) | Saline lake microbial communities from Ace Lake in Antarctica - Synechococcus sp. Ace-P (PacBio error correction) | ecosystem: Environmental > Aquatic > Non-marine Saline and Alkaline > Saline ... | reverse complement strand
ATTCCAGACATACCACCAGCTTGAACCGGCTTCTTTGGCCGGAGCAGGGATGGCCTGATTTGCTTGCAGTCCCTAGACACCGGAAAAAAGGCGCCGGCTACGATGAGCCCCCCGGTGCTGGCGGGCGATCGGGACCGGGGAACCTGGGCGGTGGCCATTATTCCCAGACCCTGCCCGCCCGTCCCACCGCGCACCGCCCGCTACGGGCCGATCAATCCCAATCCGGGTCCCGCCTACTTCCAAGTACAACGTGTTAGATCAGCCATCACCGATGGCATCCAGTGACACCCATCTGGGGCTCGCTCGGACAAGGGCCTTGGATTCCGCGCCGACTGCCACGACATCCTGCTTGTGGAAGACAAACTCTCGAATGGCCAACCCTCGGCGCCTTGGGGCGAGCCTGGGCCTGGGAGGTGTGGCTCCGAATGGCATGTGAGGGTCACCCAGTTCACTTATTTGCCAGGCAGTGCGGCGCCTTGATTGCCGGGCCGGTGCGATCGAGAATCACCTACGGGGCCCTCGAGCGGCCTTCGCCATGTTTATTCTTACCAGGGGGGCGGTGAGAAGGGTATTCTGGGAAGTTGAGCTGGAATGTGGCGAGCGCAGCTACGGCGGATCTCTGGCTGGCCTCCGGAGAAGGCCAGTGCAGCTACAAACTCGAGGCCTTCCAACCCCGATCCGGCTGCAGGCCAGTTGTTTGGCTCTCTTGAGGGCGAGCAGCGATTCTGGCGGCGGCGGGAGCTTGCCGGCGCCCGCACCTCGATTACCCGTGCTCAACCGTGCAGTTCACAACCCAACCTGGCTCATCGAGGGCCGCGTGGCGTGATTTTCGGTGACGGAGCGCCAATGCCACGATCGCCCGGATCCCGCTCACCTCGCCCGCCACTGGCGGAGGTTTGGTTGGGCAGGAGCGGCGCCAGCTCGGCTTTTCTTGCTAGGGGGGTGAAGGTGGCCGGGTGAACCGTTCTTGCTGGCGTCATCTGCTGCTGGGTTGGCGGCTTTTTGAGGCCGGGCGCTTCAGCGGCGGAGGGCGATCTGGCCCTTGCGGCTTTGCAGGCCGGTCGCCGCCTGGGTGGGCCCGCTGGCTGGGCGACCGGAAACCTGCCCAGCCCGAGCTTTGCGATGTCTGCTGCTGAAGCTGCCGAGTTTCTAAGCGTTTGGGCTGGGTTGAAGTTTTTCCTGGGCTGAAGTGGCATGGTGGGGAACGCTGAGGTGCTCTTCCCTTCGGGAGTTGGATGCCTTCTGCTTGACGGTGTCGCTGGCGCTGGCCGGCCTGGCACTGGGTGTAGCTGGCTCTGGAGGGAGGCAGCAGGGAAGTGGCTTGGTGTTGTTGGCCTCCTGCTGGTGCTGGGGCGTTCCGAGCGTGGCGGGGCACCGGGCGCTTGGGCTGGACTGGCTGGCGGCTGGCCTCCTGCTGCTGCTCCGTGCCGGCCCCTGCTGCTTTGGGGGGTGGTGCGCCAAGCCCCAGCCGGCCCGCCGATCCGGTTCAGGCTTGCTTCTGCCTGCCGCCCCATGTCTGTGCAGTTCCCTCAGCAAGAGCTTGCGGGCCACCTATTTGGTCGCCTAGTCCCAGGGCCGCCGGGTGTGATCAGGGGGCGGCTGCGCGCCGTGGCTTGAGCAGACCGGTGGCCGCCGGAATGCTCTGGCGGGCCAGTGCCCCGCAGTTCTCGGGGTTGGCGGTTGGGAAGGTGGATGGCCTGCTGCGGCCGGCCGTGCCAGCGGGTCCATCCGGTTGTTGACAGTGGCCCGGCCGAGCGGCTGGCCCGCCAGGGATCTGGAGCCAGCTGCGGCTGGAGGATTCCCCCCGGTGGTGCTGGAGCGCCCCGCCCCCGCCGATCAGCGGAGGGTGCCCAGGCGCCGGATGCGGCGGCCCTGCTGGGCCTCCGGCGGCCCGGCAACGCGGGGGTTCGGGTACTTCGCTGACGCTGGTTCTCGGCTGGGGTGCCGTGGTGCCCTTGCCCGCCGAGGTGCGGCGAAGCCTTCCGGCCGCGCCGGGGCTTTTCCACGCTCCCTGGCGGCCGTCGGTGGTTCCCCCTCCCCGTGCTGCTCGGGTTGCGGTGATTGGCCCTTCGGGCGCAAGGTGCCGGGGGCACCTCGGCGGCGCTGGCGATCGGCGCCATGCTCCTGTTCCTGCGCTGGCGGCCCCCAGCCCTCGTGGTGCGGCGGTGTGGATGGGGGGCGTCGGCCTTTTGCGGTGCTTTGAAGGGCGGTGGCCGCCAGGCCGGCCCCTGGGTTGTGTTGCTGCTTGAGCGTGCTGGTTGGATGCTGCTGGTTGGCGTCCGAACTGGGCTGGCTGGATATGTGGGCTTCCAAGCTTCTCCAGTGAGCCGCACGAGCCGGGCCTGATCCTCGTCACCGCCTTTTCCGACTGGGAGGGGGGCAGGGGCCAGACTGGGCGCTGGGGCACGGCTCGGGGAGGGCGCTGCATGGCTGATTGGCTGCTTGGTCCACCTCGCCTGGCGGTGCCCGGTGCGGCCTTCGCGCTCTGGAACCTTTGCCACTGCACACTGCTCCACTTCCTGGTTCGCTCCCTAGTCCCGCGCCTCTATGCTGCGCTTCCCGCAACCTGTAGATGGCTCCCCAGTGAAAGCGTCTGTCTGACGCCCGGCTCAACGTCGGGGCGCATGTCGAAGCTCGGCCGCCTGAGATCGTTCGCGCCGTGACCGATGCGCGGGTCTCCTAATGCTTGCCCCCTTGCGTAGGCCTGGCCCGGTGTGGGGCGCACTGTGCGGCCTTGCTCTGCTGCTGCTGGTGCGCGGCTTCTGCGGCCCCGTGGCGATGGCCGTTGGCAGGGTGGGGCCGGGCCGATTCCTCTGGTTTCTTGGTGCTGCTGCTTTCCGTCGCCTGCCTGCCCTGTGGTTGCTGCAGGGGCAGCGGCTGGCGCTCCGGCATTAGGGGCTGGCTGTCCTGAGGTCCTCACCCTGAGCCCCGCCGCAAGGTTGTTGCACCTCTCGCGTGCTGCTGGGCGCCGACCGGCTGCTATTGTGCATCCCAATGGGGGGGCGATCTGCCTGGGCTGGCCCGGCCACCCGTTCCGCTCGGCTTCTGCCTGTTCGCCGCGCCGCTGATCGGAGGCCTTGCGTGCGCTGCATTACCGCGCGCCTACGCTGGGCTTCCAGGGCGCGCCAGGTTGCGCCACCGGGCCTCGGCCCTCAGGCGCTCCGATGGATTGCCCTGCTCGATCAGTGGCGAGCGGACGACGGCACGCCTTGCTTGGCAGGCAACCAAAGCCCCCCTGGTGTGCGGCCGCCGCGAAGGCCGCAGCGCCCCTGCTGCGGGTTCAGCGGTTGGGAGCCAGGGGCCTGGCGCTTCACCCGCCGTGAGCACGGACAGCCACGCCCAGTTTTAACGGTTAGGGCACGCCACCGCTGTGCTGCGTGCTCTCTCCGATCCGACTCAGGTCTGTTGGCTGGCTGGGCACACACGCGCTGGGTCCGGAGGCCTCGCCGGTCCCGGCTCCGAATTCGACGCTGATGGCTGGAGCGGCACCTGGCTGGGTTCCAGCCCTGCCGCCTTGCAGCGGCAGGCCGTGGCGGCGGCGGGCCCCGGGCGGTCTGGGTTTGAGTGGGGGAATGGCCATGCACCCAGTGGCTGGCAAGCCAGTGGTTCGCAGTGGAGCCGCTGTATAGCCCGCCGCTGACGGCTCCGTTAAGACGCCAGATCTGCTGCACCCCGCCCTGTCGGCCGTGGACGCACGGGGAGGTGGCTGAGTGGTCGAAAAGCGACGACTCGAATGTCTTTGAAGGGAAACCGCGTTTGGGTTTCCGAATCCCCACCCCTCTCCGTTTCGGATAGGTTCCGAGACTGCTTAGGAAGGGGCCTAAGGGACTTCTGACCCCTGGCGATCTCACACCTGGTGATCATTTGGTTTACCCCACCAGCTCAGGGGCTGACCCACCACACACTACGGCAAATCAGTAACCTTGGGTTGCTGATTATACAGCCATGGTTAATGGGCGGCGGTCGCCCGGTTCCAATGAATGTCCCTTCCTGTTCTCCAGGTAAGCGATGCACCTGGGCAACGATTCTTCCCCAGGCTCTGGCAGGCTGGCTGGGACCAGCCGCGCAGTTACGGCGGCTTCAGGGGCTTCGTAGGGCTTGGAGATGCCCGTATGAGTCTTTGTACTGGCCGGCGGCGGGGCTGGGCATAGAGGACCTTGGGGTCGCGGCTTTCGCGACATCGACGATCGGCGGCGCAATGAGTCTCGATGATGATTCCGCCGTTTCCACCAGGGAGCGGGGGCCTTGCGCGATCAGACCGGAAGGGGCGACCGAAGGGCGGTGAGCACGTAATCAGGCCGGCCAATCGGAAAGAATTTGGCATTCCGCCGATGCGGCGCATGTTCTCTTTTCCCGATCGGGCGTTGGTGGGAACCCCAGGCTCCTGGGCAGGCCCGTGCGGCGTCGTGGTGTCATATCATCGGCCATATAGGTGGCCAAGTGTCCGCGGGCGCCCTGGCATCTGAACATTTCGGCTTCGTGAGGGCGCTCTGCGCCAGAGGTTGCTTTACTTCGGCTGACCGCGCCGCAGGCCCGTGAGCCAGTAGCGCTAACGCGCGCTGCGATGGCCCCGGTTGTGAGGCCCTGCTCTAGGGCGTGTCGCCGAAGCTTTTATGGCCAGGACGACTCGTTGGTGTGGCATTGACGGGAATGAGGCTTGGGGGCCTGGTGAGCTCGTCAGTGGTGTGGAGGGGATGGATGGTCAGGGAAACTGGATGGATTCAGAAGGGGCGGGACTGACGCCCTGAACGGATTCGCGTTAGGCGTGGACCGCCCTTAAACAGGGATGCCGGGTCGATTCCGGCATGCGCGGGCCGCAGCGGCCTGGCAGAGATCGGCGTGGGAGCGGGCATGGGGCTGGCGATTCAGGCAGCCGGCGACGGGGATCAGGTGTTGTAGGGCAAGGGGGCGGACCATCGGCGTGGGTGTGAAGGCCCCGCCGCGGCACAGCAGCACGGCTTCCGGCGCGGCCATGCCCAATCTTTGGGGGCGGTGCGCCCGAAGGGAGAATTAACAGGATCGGTTCGGCCCACGCAGGATCGCGGCCAACCATTTGCCCGGCCCCACTTGCGCGGGGCGATGCCCGGCAGCCACCCCAGCGAGCATCAAGAAGCTCAGGCGATCATCGGTGGCTGCGACGTGGGACGGGGGATCAACTTCCGCAAGTGGTGCCCGGGCTTGCTGGAACGCACGGCTAGATCCCCAGACGGCGACTCGCACAGGCCTGGGGACTCGCCTGGATTCAGCAGCGACCACCCCGAAACCAGAGTGATCAAGCTCGGGAAGCAGCCACCACCCGAGAGGACGGGACGTGTGTGGATCAAAGGCGAGGGTGAACGGCGTATTTCGCGGTGCCCTGCAGAAATCTTTGGTGCCATCGAAGAGATCGTAGGGGATCCAGGCCACTCGGCCATCGATCGGCGCGCCGCGTGCCATGGCTGGCCGTTTCCTCACTCAGGCAGGGTCAGGGTTGGCTGGGAAGGCTTTGCCAAGGCCGGTCAAGCGGTGATCATTGACCGGCCAGATCGGGCGCTTGAAGGACAGGCCCCTTTGGGGATTGTCATCGACCGAGGCACGGGCCGGGTGCCGAAGGGGGTGCCTGCCGCGGGCATAGGCGCGCAGGATGGCGGGCCGATTCGCAGGCCAGGCGGTCGCGCACGCCAGAGGGACTCGGGATCGATGCCGACGGGGAGCCTGTTTCAGGCGTGGCCTCACGCATCAACCTCTCCACGCCACGCTGCGGAAGGCGAACCATTCAGGAAATGTTCCTCCCGCGCGGCCCCGCAACGTCTTGGCGGAACTGGGGGCCGCTACGTGTGTTGACCATGCAGCCCACGTGCTTCGGCAGCATGCTCGTGTTGTCACGTTGCCCTCTTCTTCGGCTCTAGGACGAGATTGCTGGGGACCGGGACGATTTCCATTCGACACGTTTGTCGCTGCGCGCTTTGGTTCTGTTCGGGCAAAGTCCTGGCCCTGGATAGGGTGGCGTAGAATTCATCACGTAGCGTGATCAGGCGGCCCATTGTCGCGGCGTTGATGAAGTGGGTTGCAAGCGTAGTTCCTGCGTTTTCATGTGCTGCAACGCTTGGGGGGGCCGGCCATGTTGGATGGCGTAGGGGAGATGGGGCCCAGCGGATGCCGCAGAGGTTGGCCTTCGTCGGCCAGGGCGTCTCCGTAGTGGCAAAGCGCCACAAGCCCGGCGATGTCGTCGTCCTGGGTTGGGTCCACAGGTGGGTGACGAGCACCACGGGGCGGCTGCGCTCACGTTGGCTGGCGTGCAGGGGCGCGGTGGGAACAGTTTCGTAGGTCGGGGCGCGTGAATCGGGTTGCGCATGGGAAAAGCCACCACGTCTTGGTCGTTGGCAAGGGCTGGCCCTCACCTCAGCACGGGGTCTGAGGAGGGACGTCCACGCTTGGCGGACTCGGGAGTTCGAGGGCCCTGCACTGGCACCGCCCAGTATATAATGTCGGCCGCGGTTCCGCAGAGATCATTCCGCACGGCGGGCGGTGTCTCCGTGGGATGTCGAATCGATTGGTGGCTGCCGATGCACCCAGCGCCTCCGCGCACCTTGTGCGGGCTCCCAGCGCTTTCGACCGTCATCCAAATCAGGTCCTGGGCCCCGGGATAAGTGGAGATACAGCCAGGTCCCAACGTTTGATGCTCTCTTCGTCTGTATCCTAGCACCGATCGGGCAGTCCCGACGAGCAGGGCCTGGCTGAGTTGCGGTTGGTCCTAGTCCGACCCACACGAGCGTTGCGCTAATCGTCTTTTCCGATATGCGTTGAAGCCCCGCGCACGGGGTGAAGAGCCAACCACAACCACACCGAACACGGGCAGCTCACGTCGCACGGCGTCTCGTTCATGGAGCAACTCACACCCGATCCACCTCCCGACCTTTGAATTCGTCAATGAGGTGGAGCTTGATGCCAGAGGACAGACCTAGAGTGCAGGATCAAACAGGCTGCGCCCAGTGCGCGAGGAGGCTCGGGCTCATATTCAGGCCAGGTCCTGAGCAGAAGTCGTGGCTGAGTGCCATCATCAGGCGATTAGAGGGCATTTACAGGTTCCAGCGCGGCAAGTGCAATGGGAGGCCATTGGATAATGACAACAGGCCCGGCCTGATCATTAATGTCTCTTCTGCACAACCCCTCCACTCCCACAGTAGGAAAGCACGCGCAAGACACCACAAAGTATCAGGCAAAGCTGGAGGTTCTGGTTTGTGAGTCGGGCCTGCATTGTGGGACTACCGCATCTAGGGCAGCCCGGGCGGGGCGAACTTCCACAGGACTCAACACAGCGTCCTGCGCTTTGTGCCCCCCAGAGCGAAGTCCTCCAATGGTAGGAGTCAGGGAGCTGATGGTGGCCGCTGGTCAAGCTCCCAGAAATCCGGCTGTGTAACTATTGCGTGAGACTGCTCGGGGCGGCTGCGCTCATAGACCTTGGCGTGCTCGTGCTCCGCGGCCCCAAAGGGGGGCGCGCATTCAATCACATCTATTGTTGGCTGGCGATAGTGCATGGGGTCTTTCTACGCTTGGTTTTCTTTCTTCGCTAGGCTAACTGCCTCGACCTGATCTTGCAGCCCCGGGCTTGAGTGTTGGCAGAAACTCGGCTCAGTCGTTGCCAGCTTCTTTCCTCTCAGGTCACCTGGATTCTCCAAAGGAATGGAAGCGGTGACTGAGGACGCGGCGCATGTCCCTCTGTGACATTTAACATGGCTCATGTTGTCGGTCTTCTTCAAGCTTCTGGCCTGAGGAATGTTTGGTAACCGGGGTCTGGGCATTCTTTTTGAAAGGCTCGTCGGTTGCAACTGCCCCGCTTGAACTTCATTCGTAAGGCTTTCCTGGGTTTGATTTCCGAGGCTTGGTCTCTTTGGGCGTCCACCCCCAGATGTCGCCTTAGCTCCAATCACTCACGGTCTTTCTCCTTGACAGAAAAAATATTGAAACAATGCTTGTGGGAATCTTCAGGTGTACCATGGGAGGATCGGATCGGCCTATCTCATAAACAATTCCTTCGGCGCCTTTTTGTTTGGCGAAAAGCATGATGGCGGCTACACTGTTGTTTGGCTCCCCTTTCTGGAGATGCGCGCGAAAAGGAAGAAGTCCTTCAGTTTTTGCATTGTGGGAATCGTACTCAGAAACCGATGGCACTTTTGCCCATCCATGGGAACGGCGTGTATGGTTCTGGGTGTCGGTGATTCGAACTACACCTACTTGGTTTCCGAGTAACGAGCTCGCTGCCGGGTAGCCATCAGTGCCGGCGGGCAGTTGCTCATTCGGATGGGTTTCGTGTGGAGACTCGCAGCTTCGAGTTGCGAGGTAATCCATTAGTGAGTGGCTGCTCGTCCAGCCTCTCGAGGCCCCTGCCCAGCGGCAGCGGATTGGTGCCACTTTGGTAGGAGGGGGTGGTGGACTTGCGCGAGGGAATGGCTGCGGGAGGAGCGCTGCGGACCGCGTCGTGGGTCTCGACCCGCCGGGGCCTCCCGGCCTGATCTTTGGCGCGCCGCTACGGCCCGCCCTCCCCACGGCTGCCGGCCCTTGCCGCCGCACCACCGCTTTGGATCTGAGGAGGTGGCGATGGTGGATCGGTGGGCTCGAAGCGGACGGCCTGGCGCGCGCAGGGATGCGATCACCTTTTCGCATTCCGCGCGCTCGAAGTAGTTCCATGTCTTCGGCGGCCGACCAAGCGAGAGAGGCGTGGGCCGCTCTGGCCGGCGCGGCGGTCCGGCCGATCCGGGTGCACATAATCTTCGGGCGGACGTTTTGGCAGGATCCAAGTATTTACACTGGGGTGGGCTTGTCGATTCGAGGCCGCGGGGCGAGCCAGGGGGTGGCCCACCAGCACGCGCATCTCGCCTGTCTTTTTTTTGAGCGGCCAGGCGCGGGTGCGGGCCCCCTGGTCTTTGTTGCGTGGTGGCATGGCGCTGTGCCTTCTGACTTGAGCGTCGCGAGGCGGTTGGCTCCGTGTTTTGGTTGCGCACGCGAGAACAACCAGCACCTTTGCTGCCAGGTTGTTGCTGCGGATCAGGTGGAGCTGATCAGATCGCCTTTGGGGGCCATGTCGCAGGGGTTGCGATCATTTCACCTGTCCACCAGCGGCGCGCCCGGTTCGATGTGTGGTGGCTCCGTGTTGCCCGGTTGTGCAGGCGAGCCCGATTTTGAGCACAACCGACTTCGGATCTGCGGGTGTGGTGGGTTCGTCGGAAAGGGGCAGAGAAAACAGGCAGGTTCTGGGCGTTTGGGCCGGAGCGGACGATCGCGCGCAGTTATTTCTGTGCGTGTCGCAGGTGTACGTGACAATGAAAGCCATGTCGAGGCATGCGATCGGCTTCATCGAAGCACCAGGGTTTCCAGTGTCAGGGCGGTGTACCTTCAGACGTCTTATTATATTATGGTCATCGGTAACAGGAAGACCTCTCATCTAGCCAGGCGCGGAGTATCGGCCAATGCAGTCCGAGGGCCCGCCGCGGCGCAGCCGCAGTGCTCTTGCGGGTGGCGTGTTGATCTTGACCCGCTTGGCTCGACCACGCCGACCGCAAATCGACTCCACACTGCCGCAATCGGTGGGTATTGGCCCCGTTACTTCCACGCCAGCCCCCGAGACCCCACTTTCCGGGCCAACCTGGGCAGGCCAGTTTCTCGGCCACCGGCATGGCCGCGGGGGGTCGCCGCCCATGACCGGGCCTGCGGCGAACCGATCGTGGAAGGCATGAACAGGGGGCTTCCATGTTGCTCGCCTTCAACCTCGCAATACACAGCGTTCTAAACAACATGGGGATGGGTGGGGTCCTCGCCGCTACACCAGGGCGACCAGGGGAGCGACACCTGAGTTTGTCTGCGGGCATCCCATGCCTGGTGACGCATCCGCATGCGGCAGGTGAACCCGGCCGTTTTGCCTCTCCGGCTGCACTCGTCGGGGCGGACGTGCCCATCCACCACTTCATTGACCGCCGGGCATCGAGCGTGGCGTCGACTGAACCTGATCGGGGCGACGGGGGTGGCTGGCTGGCTAACCCTTGGGCGCGCGATTCGCCTGAGCCGTTTTGAGCGCGCGCGAAGGCGAAAATCGGACGAACCGGAGGGGGGTTTTGGGGCCGTACGCGGTCTTGCTCCTGTCCCGGGTGAGTCTGGGTGGGCCTCAGAGACAGAATCACGGGCTAACGTTCCGTCGCAGGGCTGCCGGCCGCTTCTTCGTGGGGTGCCAGGAACAAGCTCGAGGATGCATTCCTGGAGCCTCGCCCTCCCGCGCTCGCTGGTTGGCTACCGCCAGTAGTGATCCAACCACCTCTTACAATCTCCGGCGCCGTGTCGGTTCACGCGCCGGCGGCGGGAGCGGGACGGTGGCGCCCCTTCCTCCATGGACACCCTCTGGGTCAGGGGAAGGAAGTCGCGCGGGAGTTGGCCACAGCCCTTTGGCGGTCCCAGGCCGCCGGTCCCGGGCCCCCAGCTGAATCCACTCGAATTTACTAA
>Ga0163217_1027336_pt1 | contig 10470 bp, 15 predicted proteins | sample SynspAceP_FD_185933 | JGI IMG/M metagenome (GOLD analysis project Ga0163217, IMG submission 185933) | Saline lake microbial communities from Ace Lake in Antarctica - Synechococcus sp. Ace-P (PacBio error correction) | ecosystem: Environmental > Aquatic > Non-marine Saline and Alkaline > Saline ... | reverse complement strand
GCACATCGCGGCGGGTGCTCCCGACCCGCGCCGCGGGTGTTCGGACCCGGTGGCTCACTCGATCCTGTAATTTATGCGAGCGGTTATTGCTTGCCTTAGACACGGAAGCGCCGTCACCGCCCCCTTGCCCTGCCGCCCACTGCCGGCAGGCGTCAGCCCAGCCTTGATCTCCCACGTTGTGTGCGCAAGGAATTGCGGCCGGGCTCCTCACCCTGGTGGTGGACCTGGGACTGCCCGGTCGCACCGGCGTTGCCCACCTGCAAACTGGCGAAGCGCCAGCCCGCTTTGCCTGAGCACGGGGGCGCCATGGCCCCCGAGAGGGTCAGGGTCTGCTGGCCTGGCGGCGCTGGGGCCAACGCGGGGACGCCCAGCGCGGCACACCGCCCCCGCTGCTGTTGGCGGAATGTGTTCGGGCGGAACCAGCACGCCCAGGGCGCTGCTCTGCGGCCCCTGGGCGGCATCGGGGGCCGCCGGGCTGGTAAGCGGCCAGGCCTCAAAACAGGCCGGCCCCATGCGCTTGAAAGGCGCCTTGGTGGAGGGGGGCCTGCGCGCCGCTGGTCTCTGGACCAGGCCAAAGCCGCGGAGGCCGATCCCCCTGGCGGTGAGTTGTGCCGCGGTGGGGGATTCCGATGCAGCCGCTGGGCCGCGTGTGCTGTGGCCGCGCCGAGGGCGGGCTGCGGTGCTGGCTCGCCGGGCGGAGGCCAGATGGCGGCGGTGCTGGCGGTGGGCGCTTGCCTTGGCAACAGCTGGCCTGGCGGCCGCAACTGGCGGGCTGGCCGCCCTGGGGCCACCACGCCTGGTTGGCGGGGGAGGCGAGAGCGACCTGAGCTGTTGCTGAAAGCGAACGGCGATCGTGGCAGGTTGGAGCCCCTGGCCTTTGCCAGCAGCCTGCGTTTCGGTAGGCTGCCGCAGGGCGCCCCCTTCGCGAACTTACGAGCGTGGCTATGTCCAAGGAGTGTGTGGGTTTGCGGCGGGTGGCCCTCCCTGGGAAAAACTGAGCGGCCGCCGGCCAGAGGCCTCGCTGAAAGCTGTGATTCTGGCCTGGAACAGCTGCAGGGCTGCTCCTAGGGTCCAGGCCATGCAGGTGCTGCCCCTCCCAGCTCAGCTTCAGCCGCCGCCAGCTGCTTTGCGCTTGGTGCGCCATCGGTGGGCTCGGCCTGATGGGGCTCCTGCTGCCAGGCCGGAGGCTCAGCCCAGCTGCTCTACAGCAGGCGGTCAGATGCAGCGGCCTGGTTAAGCGGTTGCCGGATCCCTGGCGCGGCGAGGCCAGGAGGGGCCGGCGAGCTGCTCAGCCAGCTCTCCAGCGCCGAATTCTGCTTGCAGTGGCCGGAGGGTGATGGATTGGCGATCTCAGCGGGCGAGCAGCTGCAGCCCTTTCGCTCCGCCTGACACCCCCGAGGCCACCAGGCTGTTTTGCCGATCTGGGGCCCCCTTCGCAGGGCCGATTCAGCCATCTTTCGGCGATCCGGCCGCTGCACCGATCGCCTATCCCTGGGCTTTCGGCACCTGGTGGGTTAGGTTGCTGCGCAAACCGTCAGGAACTGGCCGAACGCCGCGCCGAGGGCTGGTCTCTGTCCCTGGTTGGCCAGCCTCAAGGGGCATGCTCGTGCTTGCCTCCAGCCCCCGGTGTGATTGAGCTCTAGCCTGCGCCAACTGGGCCTGGGCCAGCAAGACGAGGGCGCCTGGTGATCGAGCTTGCTGCCCCAAGCTGCGGCCGGTTGCCGGCCAGGGCCTGGGCCTTCGATGAACGCGTATGGCCTCAACGGCTGTTCGGGCAAGGCTTGAAAGGCGGGCCGTGGTGGGCCAGTCGCGGCTTTGCCTTTTGCTGCGCAGTGATTGCCGCTGACGGCCCTGCTTGCGGCCAGTGGCTCAACCGCTTGTGTGGAACCTGCTTTGCTGCGGCCGGCGCAGCCGCGAACCGGCGCCTTGGCCTGGCTTTCAACAAGCTCGCGGAGCCCGGCCTGCTTCAGCCGGCTTCTGGCTGCGGAGTTTGGTTTGCCACGCTGCAAGCGCCAGGGGGCCCTGCTGCAGCTTTGCCAGAGCTGCCCCAACCCATTCGCCTCGCTCCTGTACCCGGAGCCGGCGTGCTGGGCCAACTGCACAGGCCTTCCCCGCTCAGGGCGAAGCGGTGGCCCGCCTACCAGACGTCTTCTGGGACCAGGGCCCGCTCCGGCTTGAGCGCAACCCACGCCTGAACCCCTAGCCCCAGAGCCGGCGCCGCGGTGGTGCCCGCCCAGCAGGGCGTGGGTGTGGGCGAGCAGCATCAGGAATCGCCAGGCCATTGGGGAACAGCGGGGAGGCAGGCGCCGCAACGCTCACAGGCCCTGGCATTCGAGCTGTTTCCACCAGTGGCCCGCCCGGCGATTCAGGTTGTTAGCGCTCGGTGGCAAATGCCTCCATGCCATGGCCGAAGCGGCCAGGTTTGCGCAGGGCAGCAAGTTCGGGAAATCGCAGGCCTGCGGGCAGGCAGGCAGGCGCGGCACTGGCCGCAACGGGCCTGGGCCAAGAATGGCGCCGGGCCGCCGCGGCGGCAAGCCGTTCGGAGAGCCTCCGTTTTCAAGCCGTTGTTGCGCCGTGCCATCGGCGGGCGGCGAGACGCTCGGCCAGGCCAGATCAACCTGGCTGGGCGGCCCCGAGGGCTGGTAGGGTGCTGGATCCTTCGCTGATCAAAAAGCGATAGGCCAGCTCAGGGGGAGCCAAGGGGGCGCAGGTCGTGCGCTGAGTCCGGCTGTGGGTCGTAGGGCGCCGCCCTTGTCTGCAGGGGAGACTCGCCATTCACGCAAGGCGGCGGCCGAGCGGCCCGGGAGGAGCCAAGGGCAGGCGCTCCATATCAAAGAGATGGAGATGAAGGCTGCAGAAAACGAAGCAAACCGCATGCCAGGGCCGGCTTTCGAATCAGTCGCTGCTGCCATGGGCTGCTGGAAAGCCCAGTTGGCCCACAGCCCTTCGCTGATCGCCCAGCGAGCAGCTCCTTGCCTCCCCCTCTAGGGCCAGTCGAGATGCTCGGCCGGTTGAGGCCATGCACCGCCAGGTTTGTCGACCGCTCACCCCCAGGCGCGCTGAGCAGGCCCGCAGCTGGCTGGGCGGCCTTCGATCCAGGCCACACCAGGCAGATTCTGCTGGTTGATCACCAGCTGGTCGCGGCGGAAAGCGCCAGCTTGGCCATCGCCTCGCCCAGGTAGGGCCTCGGGCCGGTCCGTAGGCGGGTTTGCGGTTTCGAGATGGTTCGATGCCGCAGGCGAAGGCGAGCGGCAGCACCCGCTCCATCTGAGCGGGCGAAATCAACCGCCCGATTGTGCCCAACGTGTAACAAGCGAGGACAGGCCGGGGCCCTCGGCCAAAGGGCCGCGGGCGGGCGCTTGCTCAGCGGGCGGGCACGGACGGGTCGCCAGGGGGCGCCGTTGGAGGGGGAGGGCCGGGCTCTCCGGATTTCGCCACCGGGTCGGGCTTGCGATCGCCTGGCGCTGGCAAGGCGGACATTGCGGTATCAGTTCGGCCGGGCTGAAGCTGATCGAGAAAGCGGCCGAAAATCCTCCTGATCCTCCGCATCTGCCTTCGGCATCGACCAGGATCGAGGCATCGGCCAACACCTCCTCCCAGGATCCAGATGTGGAGGCGAGGTTGCGCAGGGGCCAAGGGCGATTGCATCGCTGGGGGGGCAGTCGATCTCAGTTGGATCACCGGGCGAGTGAGTTTGAGAACGGCGCGGAAGGTGCTGTCTTTCGATGGCATGGATGTGATCAAACCCGCTCCAGCCGCAAAACCACCGGCCCGCCAGCAGGGTGGCCATCAGTCGTTGGCTGGAGCGGGCGGGGGGGTGGCTCGCCTCCCAGGGCCGGGCCAGGTGTTCTGGCCTGGGGCCTGGTCGATCAGATCGGCACTGGCGCCGGCCGCAGGATCGCGGAGCAGCACGATCGGGCTGCGACGGCTGCGTCGAGGGCGATTGCGATGAACGCGCATTCCACCATGGCCTGCTGCGCCTTGACCGTTGTCCGATTATGGGCAGGAGCTTCCAAGGGCCGGACGATGTTTCACAGGGTTGGTCAGGCCGTGGGGCGATTCGGCGCCAGCCAAGGCGTGCTGGTGGAGGGCTTGGGCCCTGTCACTTCGCCATTTGGCCCTGGGGCGACAGCGTTCGCTGTCGACGGCGTCTGCCTGACCGTTGCTGAACTGCACAGCGATGGCTTCCGCGCCGATGTTCCAGCGAGGAGCCCTCAACCCGCAGCACCCTGGCACCAAGGCGGGCTGCACGGCGCGCCCGGGTGAATCTCAGCCGGCCCTGCGCCTCGCGACCGGCTCGGTGGGCGGGGCCGCGGGCTGGGTTCACCTGCGTCAGCCGGCCATGTCGACGGGCTCGCCCATGTGGTCGCCATCAGCAGCAACCGGTCCTTGGAGGCTGGAGCTGCAAATTTGCAGGATCCGGCCTATGGCCGCTACATCTGCGACAAGGCCAGCTGGCAGTCGATTTGGCATCAGCTGACGGTGGCGGGATCCAGCGGGGCCGGGGAGCGGTTCTGGATCGCTCGTGCATCCCGCTCACCTGGACCATCACCAACATTGCGGAACAGCGGCCGGTGTGGGGCGATGCGGTCAATTCTGGAGGCGACCTGCTGGCAAATACACCGAAGCGGTTGCGGCGGCAACAGCGCAAACCAGGCGGGGGAACTCCGCCGCCCATGGCCGGATCGATGGCTCATGGGCTGGCCGAACACGGCTCTGGGCTAGCGTTGAAGCCGTGATTGTTCGGGATCGATGAGCATGACGGGGAGCACGCACCGTTCCGCCCTGCGCACCTTCACCATCGCCGAGGGATCGTTGATGATTCGTGCTCGGCAGCCTGGGCCCTTGATCTTTCCGGTGGTGGCCTCCTTCTGGGGTCACGGCCGTTGTGGCGGCTTCGCCTTTTTCTGGTGGGAGGGATTCGTCGGCCTCGTCGACAACCTCTACCGCGCAGGCATCTGAGCCGGCCCGGCATGCCTTCGCTTCGGCTGGTGGTCTCGACCGTTTCCTGGTCACCGGCGCCTGGGATTGATCAGCCAATTTCCGTGGCGGCCTTGGCAATGCGGGCTTTCCCAAGGTAGCTTCGCTGCCTTGGGCGATCGGGGTGGTCTTTGTGATCGAGGGCTTGTGGCCATTGTTGCTGTTGCCGCCAGGCCACAGCAGGCCGGGTCGGGGCTGGGGACTGGCCAACGGCCTGATTCACCCTGCTGTCGGCGTCTTGATCCTGGACGATGAAGTTCTGACGTCAGCTTATCAGTGACGGCAGTGCTCGTTGGCGTGAGCTTCCTGTTCAGCGGCATCGACCTGCTCGCCTTCAGTGCCCAGTCTTCCATGGTCTGGGAGAGGCAAAAGGACTCAGGCCCCAATCCGCACCTACGCGAAAAACCAACGAAGCCAACCCCCAGGACCTGATGGCACTGGCAACAGCGAAGCGAAAAGGCCGGTGGGCAGTTTCCGGCTCGTCGTTGAGGAGGAGGAGGCAAACCAGATCGAACCGGGTTTCCGCGTGGATCTGGATCTGAAACTCCTGGCCGGCTCGAGGGCCCCATGCGGCGGGTGTAAGGCGTTGCCGATCATCAAGTTGCCATTTGCCATGCACCCGGTGTGTTGCGGAATTTCAGCCGGCGTCCCTTGCTGCCATGCCCTGGCCATGGCTTGCCTGGGGCGTTGTTGCCGCCGAGAACGGTAACCCTTGGCTTACACCAAGGCCCGGCTTAGAAACCCTTTCTTCAGTTAGGGACGCCCACCCTGGGCTGACATAAGCACAGGCTCTGGCAATTCATCTTTCTGAACAAACTGCTGAGGGTTCTCGCCTGCTTCAAGCAGGCCTTTTTCCCACAAGCCATCGCTTTTCAGTTCCAGCAAGGCTTTTCCCTCTACAAGGCTCTTAACTCCAGCAAAGAATTTTCCTTCTGGGAATGGGTGGGGCGGGATTGATTGGCGTCCAACGCGATGGCCTGACTTTTAGGCCGGTCTCGAAGCAGATGGACTGCTCGGTGGATTGGGGAGCTATGCAGACCTCAGCGTCCGGAGAAGCCGCTTGACAGGATTAAAGTGATATAGAGGATGCCGAAGAGAAGTCAACCAGATCACATTCACGAAGTGCCAATTAGAGTTCGCTGCTTCGACGCCGAAATTGGTGCTCAGGTGTGTTTGAAGTGACCCGGCTTGCGTGCCTGCACCAGACAATCAGGCATCATCATTGGCGCCCATGGACACGTGCAGCCGTGGAAACCCGTGAGGGCATTAAAAGGTTTGCTGGCGTAGAGTTTCCGGTGAGCCGGAAGGGCCATGTGAAAAATATTCGGACCATCTGACCAGCCAGGTAAGGCCACCCAAAGGGGCCGCCGTCAGCAGCAGCCAGCGGCGGAAGGCAGATGGCCTGTTCCTTTGCTTCAGTTCGCTGGCGGCACGGTGGAAAACGTGAAAAAACTGGCTGCCAAAGCAGGGCGGTGATCGTGGGCAACACCAGTTCCAGTTCGTAGAATCGTCCCAGTTGCAGGGGATTCAACGCCCGAAACGTGGAGGTTAAGCGGCAAAGAATCCGGCCGAAGGTCATTCATCGTGGCCACCAGGAAAAAGTCTGGTTCAGGCGAACATGGCGCACGTCGCGATTGGCCTTCCTCGTCCTCTCAGCGGCAGTGTAAGCTGGGTACTCAACGATGCTTGGCGCAACGGTTGCGGAGGTCAAGGTTTTCTGTCGCCACGCGGCAGCACTTGCATACGGTTCGGGGCGGGCGTGCAGGTTGCGGCATGGTGTGGTCTGGGCGAATGACAATCGGGGAAGCAGCGAGGTGGGGCAAGGCCCCTGGATCATCGACCGAGACCAGAGCTGTTGGCCCTGTGGACTTGAGTCGAATCTGGTCTCAGCGGACGCCGGTAGCCGTTAGGGGTGGGGTCACCAACGGCGCAGGGCCGTCCAAGTTCTCCCACGGTGGGAGGAGAACTGGTCAACCATTCCGGAGTTCACGCCCTCCAGGGGGTTGTCACAAGCCACCGGGCCGGCGAAGGCAAACTCCAGGCCACATTGATTAGGAATGGAAAGGGTGCTGATCGCCATCAGCAGGGGCTCCACACTGCTGACCTGGTCAAACATTGGTGAACTGCGGGTCGTACTCTAGCCACGCGGCGGGCATGCCATTGAGGCCAATGCCAGTGCTGGGGGCAAAGCAGAGGTTTGAAACCAATTGAAGGTGAGGCGCAAAGTGCAGGCGGCCCAGGTTGTTCGTTCAGCATCCGGCCGGAACTTGGGGAAACCAGTGATAAATCGATCCAAACACGACGAAAGACGTTTCCGCCATAGACGATGTAGTGAAAATTGCCCGACAACGAAGTAGGTGTCGTGGATATTGAATATCGAAGGGGGACCTGGCCAGTGCCACCCCGTGATTGCCACCGAAAACGAAGTGAACGATGAAGCGCCCACAGCTGAACACATGGCGGCTGTTCAGTGCGATTTTGGCCGCCCCAAAGTGTGGCGAGCCAGTTAAAGAATTTGGTGGATGGCCGGTTGGTAGGCGATGAAGGGCCGTTGGCAATCGTGAAAAACAGGGGCATTCAGGGGGGCGTCACCGCTGTGTTGAACTTGTTGATGGCCCAGACGATTTCAAGCCGAGGAAAACAATCCCAAGAATGGAAGTCACACCATCGTGGTGTAGCCGAACAGGGGGCTTGCGGGCATTTGAACCGGGAGAATTTCACTGACAGCCAAAAAGGCCGGCAATAACCATGATGTAAACCGCCGGGTTGGGAATAGAACCAGAAAAAAGGTTTTGAACACCACCGCATTGCCTGCCAAGGCCGGAGTTGAAGAATCGGTGTGGGCGATGATGTCAAAACTTGAGCAACACCAGCGTTCCTGCTAGCACCTGTGTGGCGAGAACCACAAGGAAAACTTGGTGCCAGCATTCGCCAGCAGTACATGGGCAGTTGCATCATCTTCAGGCCCGGGCGACGCAGCTTTCCAAGATGGTGGCAATGAAGTTTGATGCCCCCAAAAATGGAACTACGCCCAGGAGCAAACCACTCAAGATTCCAAACCACTTTGGCCGCAGGCGCGGAGTGGTGAGGGCTGAGCGGCGGATAGGCGTCCAAAACCGACTGGGGGCCGCACCGGCAATGAATAACTGGCAAATCCAGCAAAAAACCAGCCGGTAGGAATCATCCAGAAAAGCCACCGGCATTGAGCCGGGGAAACGCCAGTCCGGGCTCCTACATAAAAAAGGAATCAGTAATTACCGAAGGACTCCATTCACCACAGGGGCACGATCCCACAAAAATCATCACCGTGCCATGCAGGGTGAGCATTTTCGTTGTAGTTTCCCTGGAACAAAATCGGATATGGACTCAAAATTCCACCGAATCACGCCGGCCAGGGCGCCTCCACCAGATAGAAAAGAAACCCGGTCACCATGTATTGCAGGAACCGATTCACTTGTTGATTCCGAGGCTGAAGCTGAGATAAACGAAGCCAGCCTGTGCGGCTGTACCGGAGGGAGGCTTTGCAGTTGGGGAAGTCTGGGGGGGGAAAGCCAGGGTTCATCGCCAGGGGGGCATTGGGGTTTGAAGGGAAATCAAAAACGCTCTGGAGGCCGTACCTCAGCCGCGTGGGAGCTCCGGCATGCCGAGCCACCGTTGCCGGAAGGTTTAGGAATCCAAGCCAACGATCGAAGGCCTCCGGCTCGGGTGGACCACCACGGTGGAACGCATTCCGCCGTGGGTTAACGGGCCGCAGGAGTTCGGCCGCAGATGATCGGATTACCGGCCCGGCAGGGTGGGGGTAAAGCTCAAAACACGGTTGGGCTGCCCGGGATCACGTCCTGGCTTCAGCGGAACTCCAGGCACCCCAGAAGGCATGGATCACATCGCGGCCGCCTCCATTCCGCCAACTCCACGTCTTGGCCGCTTTTGACGTGAAGATTCCGCGGCTGATGAAGTCGCCTTCGGGGTAATGGAAAAGAAGGCGAACTGAAGAGCCGTTACATCGACAGGCAAGACGCCGATGCTTCCCCAGAAGCAGCACCCGATTCCTCACCCCAGAGGCGGGGGCGTCCGCCTCTCCTTCTGTGACCTGGACACTGGCTTTGAGCGACTGCGAGGAGTTTCCATTTCGTCATGCATGGGAATGGGGACGGCGAGGGGGATCATTGCCGCCATCCCGGTCATAGATGGTCGTTAGCTGTAGATTGCGACAAAAACAAACACCCGATTGCGGGATGGGCGGTCCAGAAGTTTCAAGCTGAAGATTTCCTTCCACAGGCACAAACCATCACCAGAATCACCACCCGCGCCTGAAAACGCCACCAGGCTGAAGACAAACAGGCCAAGAATTCCTAGGAAAAGAGGATTGATTGCCGATCGGTGAAAAAGTACGGGCGAGAGTTCGTTCATACAAAGGGGCGTTCGAACTGGCGGTGCTGGCAGGGAGTTGATATTCTGGCCAACCCAAAAGCCCTGGCCAAGACGAGGAATCATGCCCACCACAAAAAGGTGAGAATGGCGGGAGGGTATGGGCACGGACGCATTGTCGTGATTTCCCACCTTTGGGGATCGTCAGGATTCGGCAAGGGCCATTGCGCAACCACTTAATTTCAACTTTCCGATTCCAATGTGCGCGATTCCAAACAGGGGCTTGCCCCTCGTAGAGCCCAGTCAGGGCAACGGGACTTCAGGGTGAAGACTTGATCGCTAGTTTTGGCTGCATGGTGCCTGGAATTGCTCTTTTCTTCACATTCCCATTGTGGTATGGCCCTGGTGGCGCTTGTCGGCATCGTTGGCGCACCCGGGTGGATGCAAGCCGGGCATTGGCTTGCCCGGACTGGCCGCTCTGCTTATGGCAGCTTCCTGGCCTGGTGGCAGGATGAATCTGAAGTAAGGTGTTCCCTCGAATGGTTTCACCGCCTTGATGCCTTTCTTGGTGGCATCGGGTTTGCTGGTCTTGCTCGTGATAGTTTTGCTTGAAGCGGTTCCTCGCTGCCTGCTTTGGTTGCATGGGCAGCAGGCACGGCCCTTCTGGCTGGTGGCTTTCCAGGGGCCGCCCTCGGTTGCCCGACGGTGACCAGCTTGCTGCGATTTCGACCTGGTCACGCTTCACCGGCCACCGGCCCTGGTGCTGGTGGGGCCCTGCTCAGCGCAATCCATTCGGGCCTTGGCCTCCGTTCCCGAAACCAGGCCCTCTTCGCTTCCAGCCAACCAAACAAGCAGTGTTCGGGCCTGGGCTGGGGCCAGGGGCGGCTGGTTTGGAATGGGCCCCCCGGGCCTCAGCTGGTTTGGCTTGTGTTTTCATCCAGGCCAATCTTCAGGGAGGCCCCTTGATGGGGGGCCCAAGCCCAATGGGGCTTTTTTCAGGGGCCGTTTTGGCCTTTTGCCGCGGAGGGAAAAGCCTTGCCAGGGTGGGTTAAAGCCCTTCAATCCGGCCAGGGCTTTCGCCCCCACGCCTTGTTGATCTCTTTTTTTTCTTTCCCTGGGTGG
>Ga0163217_1112313_pt1 | contig 10471 bp, 3 predicted proteins | sample SynspAceP_FD_185933 | JGI IMG/M metagenome (GOLD analysis project Ga0163217, IMG submission 185933) | Saline lake microbial communities from Ace Lake in Antarctica - Synechococcus sp. Ace-P (PacBio error correction) | ecosystem: Environmental > Aquatic > Non-marine Saline and Alkaline > Saline ... | reverse complement strand
GGAGAAATTTAGTTCGAAGGAGGATTAAAAGAAGTCTATCGATGAATTAATCGCTCAGGGATTAGATGGGAAAAACAAATTTCCATTGGTTTGATCTATGTTAGTTCCGATCTAATGGAATCGCAGACCTTCAAACCCAAAATTGATTGCCATCTTGAAAAAGCTTTCCGCTACTTAGCCCAAAATGATCCAAAAAAAATGATAAAACAGTTAAGAACAGTCTATTTTCGCTTATAGGCAGTTCTCATTTTAGTTGGGAGTTTTTCGCATTTACTGCAAAGAAGACAAACTCTTCGCTATTGCTAAGAATATGGACATTTGCCACTTGGTTAGGGAGCTTGATTCTTTATGTAGATAGATAGATCCGGATAAGTTGTGACCATTGGATCAATGCAATGCTGGAAGAGTTGGATCCCTATTACAGAATATATTCAGAAGAGAATTCAGATGATTTTTTAGGATGCTCACTACAGGCGATAATGCTGGAATTTGGTGGACATTGATGGAAATCGAGGAGAGGGGAATATTGATTATTATGCCTTGATACAGGTTTCCCCGCTCAAAATGCTGGGTGAGATCGCAGATTATCTCCTTTCAGGTGGATACAACCAACGTAACTGGACTGGGACATCCGATGTATCTACTTTTGCTAAAAGGGTCCTGCGAATACAGGAGGTTTTTGCTGAAGAGGTAAAACGGAATCAAGACCACCCTGATGAATTTAAGTTGTCGAAGAAGATTTCTATTAAAAAATTGTCCCTTACTACGGAAAAACTTGATTCCAAACGGGTTACATCAAATTGAGTGATTTCACTACTAATGCTGCTAATGAAGAAAGAAAAAAAAAAATAAGGAATGCCAGTTGGTAAATCTAAAAGCTCAAGGAGTAGATCGCTTTGGTACTGGGATCTTTAGAGATTTAATCCAGAGGCTTAGTGAGTTGAAGCTGTGGAGATTGTGAATTTGTTTTATTCCGAAGGAGAGAAGTGGTAAAGACAAATTGGCAAATTAGAGAAATGTTAACTATACCTATAAACAACAAAAACTTCCTTTGGATAAATATCCCAATGGTTGTTTTGATCAATGGGAGGCGCGCGCCAGTGCATCCGAGATTGTAGCGGGAGTTTTTACAAGATTACGATCGGGCTGTTTTAGGTGGGAGAAAATCTTTGGAAAAGGATTGGTGCAAAACCACATTCCTTTGACTATAATTCACAATGAAGTGACTACGCGAAGTATTACATCCGAGTTGGTTCGTTGCATTCAAGCTATTGATTACTTGAAAAACAAGGGAAAATTGGTGCGCTGACTTACTGTTTCCTGATTCCTTTGCGAAAAGAATTTAAAACAAAAATGTAGAAATCGTTTTAGATGGAAGCAGGAATTGAAACCTTGACCAATTGACAGAACGATAAGCTATGGTCCTATATTCTTACAGCCTTGTTGCTAGAAAGTCATATTTTGATTTTGGCTACTGAAATACTTTTATAAGCATTTCGAAAATTGAAGAGCAAGTTCTACTCAATCTCGGATCAGGGATACAAGGACTTTCTGAAGCTGGTTGAAAGGTAAAGAATATGATTACACCACTTATCTTGAAAAGTCTGTAGAGGACATGCGAAAGAAGCAGAGAGGTAGAATTATTATCCTGAGATCAAGGCTCAAAATTGAGGTTACTTGGAAAAGTAGGGTAAAACACAGTAAGCGAGCAAGATTTTGATCACCTATCAAAAAGAGATTAAAAAAATCTTTTCGAAGAAATCGTATCACGATTTATTTTCAAGAAGAATGATTGCAAGCAGGGATTGAAAGAAGATGTTGATGTGATAAATGCCAGAGAATTCTTGTAAATAGCCTGACCAAAAGTGAGACTGACCCTATCTTGCCAGTGGTAAATAAGGTTTCTATGGCATACATTTCCTTTTCCATAGAAACTTTCCACGCAGATTTGTTCAATCGCACTTCACCAAGAATGGATTTTGATTCAAACTCAAGGTAATAACGAGAAAAGGAGCACACTCACAGTTGTTAATGGCATGATTTCGGGTCTCTTAAATGATGTAATTTAGTGCGAGAGAATTAGGTTGCGAGTTGCCGTGTCCGGAAGGACCAGGATCCTATACAGGATTGCGGAATAGGGCGTTCAACTGCCAAAGGATTAGCATTTGCATGGGATTTGCCTTGATAAGTATTTCCTACTTTTGAAGCTCTAGCTTATGCAGCTGTCCAAAAACATTTGGAGGACATTGCCTTATGTATTCCGGTATTAGATGCAAGAAAGGATGGAAGTTTATCGGGAGGTTTTGACTTCAAAGTTAAAGACCGCTTTTCAGGGCTAGATTCTGAGCTTGATAGATAAAAACTCATTTAAGCTGGTTATATCTTAATAGAGTTTGTTTTGTAGGAGATGGAGCGAGAAGTTGAAAGAAGTTTTAGTAATGACCCCAAAGCGATATTTCTTGACATTTGAAATTTCCGCAAAAAATTTTATGGGGGAGGGGGGGGTGTTAGGCTTTTGATTAAATACAAATTTCAAATTTTGAGGACTTGGCCTATTTTGTCCCTAATTATTTAAAGGAGTTTTAAGCAACTTCATTCTAAGAAAAACCCATTGTATCATGATGAGGTTATAATAGAGTGGCTCAAAGCCCTATAATTACGATTAAATCTAGAGGAGATTTATCCTAAAGAGAAAGGATACTGTTTTGATCTTTGCACCATTTTTGTTTCAAGGGCTAATGCTTCGGGGAAAAAGAATTCCGCTGGGCTTTGAAAGAGCTTAGACTGGATTAACTATAAAAAATAAATGGATTTGCAATCACATGTTAGTGCTGATGCTATTGTCCCTAATTGGGGCTTTTTATGCTTGTAGCTTACATTATTGACGGAGATCTCGGAAAGGATTAGCCATTGGAAGTTTGAAGTGAATTAGGGATCATGATTCGGATCAAGCTAGTGGGCCAATTAGACCCAGAGGACTTACAACGGAAAGCCAGTGGTAGTTAAAGGGTGTAGTGATTAATCCAGGTCCTTTATTTGCGTATGTAGGAATTCATATCCCAAAATTTCAGGGCAAAGCTAAAAGGCATAATGTAATGGGGAGCCATGTAGTACTGTGCTCTTTTCAAAAAACAAATGAGCTGATTTTAAAACAGGTAGAATATTTTTTTGCCATTTGAGAGATTTTTGACTCATTAGCTTGTGTATTTTGCTTAAAGTCAGCTAAAGTTTGCACTCCCAATCCAGACAAAGGTCTAAGCGGAAGTAGAAATAAGGAAATATGTGCTAGAGAAAGGATTTATTTATTTTAATCAATGTGTTTGATACCAAAATAAAATCCGATATTTGCACTCGCATTTGGGGAAAACGATCCTCACAAACCTTGAACTTAAGGGAAAAGTTTCTTTGAAATTGAGTAAGGCGAAAAAAAAATAACCTGATAAAGAGAGAAGATTTGGCTCTTCGGTTGCAAGTCAAAATAGTGTATATTAGTAAACTTACAATGGAGAGTTTTGATCCTGGCTCAGGATGAACGCTAGCGGCAGGCTAATACATGCAAGTCGAACGCAAGAGTTTTAGGCAATAGGAGCTCCTAGAGTGGCGAACGGGTGCGTAACGCGTATTGCAAACCTCCCTATACAGGGGGATAAGCCCGGAGAAAATTCTGGGATATAATACCCCAGGTTAACAATTAAAAACTAAATTTAATAAGTGAGGCATTTTGTTTTAGTTAAAGATTCATCGGGTATAGGATGGCATGCGTCTGATTAGCTAGTTGGCGGTTGTAACGGACACCCAAGGCGACGATCAGTTTAGGGTCTGAGAGGAAGGTCCCCACACTGGCACTTGAGATTACGGGCCAGACTCCTACGGAGGCAGCAGTAGGAATATTGGGCAATGACGGATCTGACCCAGCCATGGCCGCGTGCAGGAAGACGCGTTCTGCGTGTAACTGCCTTTTATCTGGGGAAGAAAAAGGTCCATGCGTGGAAAAATGCCGGTACCAGATGAATAAGGCACCGCTAACTCCGTGCCAGCAGCCGCGGTAATTACGGAGGTCAAGCGTTGTCCGGATTTATTGGGTTTAAAGGGTCTGCGTAGGCGGCTATTTAAGTCAGCGGTGAAAGTTTTGGCTCAACCCAGAAATTGCCATTGATACTGGATGCTTTGGAGTATTGGAGGGTACATTGGAATTGATGTGAGCGGTGAAATGCATAGAACCATCAGGAAACACCGATAAGCGAAGGGCATTTGTAACTGCAATATAACTGACGCTGATTGCCGAAAGCATGGGTAGCGAACAGGATGTAGATACCCTGGTAGTCCATGCCGTAAAACGATGATTACTCGCTGTTATGCCCTTGTGGTGTAGCGGCCAAGCGAAAGCGTTAAGTAGATCCCCACCTGGGGAGTTACGCTCGCAGAGTGAAACTCAAAGGGAATGGACCGGGGCGTCCGCGCACAAGCGGTGGAGCATGTGTTTAATTTCGATGATACGCGAGGAACCTTACCTGGCTAGATGTGAGGGAATGATTTAGAGATAGAATTCAGTCAGCAATGACCCGAAACAGCTTGCATGGCTGTCGTCAGCTCGTGCCGTGAGGTGTTGGGTTAAAGTCCGCAACGAAGCGCAACCCCTATGTTAGTTTTGCAGCACGTAAAATGTGGGACTCTAGACAGACTGCCTGCGCAAGCAGAGAGGAAGGAGGGGACGGAGATAGATATAATGGCCCTTACGCCCGGGCGACACACGTGCTACAATGCGCATTACAGCGGGTCGGCTACCTTTAGCAATAGGATGCCAACCTCTAAAAGTTGCGTCTCAGGTTCGGATCGGGGTCTGCAACTCGACCCGTGAAGCTGAATCGCTAAGTAAATCGCGCATCAGCATGGCGCGGTGAATTACGTTTCCCGACCTTGTACACACCGCCCTTTCAAGCCATGGAAGTTGGGTAGACCTGAGGCAGTACCGAAAGGAGCTGTTTTAGGGTAGAACCGGTAACTGGGGCTAAGTGTAACAAGGTAGCCGTACCGGAGGTGCGGCTGGAACACCTCCTTTCTGGGAAACTCGAGTAGTTACGCAGGAGCCTATACACATTTCAAAGATATTAGTTGGGCCTGTAGCTCAGGGGTTAGAGCGCTACACTGATAATGTTAGAAGGTCCGTGGTCGAGTCCACGCAGGCCCACCACTTAAATCTTTAGGGGATTAGCTCAGGCTTTTTTTTTTTTTTTTTTTTTTTTTTTTCGGCTAGAGCACCTGCCTTGCACGCAGGGGGTTCAACGTTCGAATCCGTTATCCTCCACATTAGTTTAAAATAAGGGCGATTATAAAACGCCTCTTTTCTTCGATAGCGAAGAATAAAGTTTCATGGAACATGTGAGCAGAAATTGTACAGAGTGGACAGTAATGATTCAAAAAGTAAAGTAAAGTGAATAAGGGCGCACGGGGGATGCCTTAGGTCTCAGAGGCGAAGAAGGGACGTGATAAGCTGCGAAAAGCTACGGGGGATTGCGTCCCAATGCGAGTTGATCCGTAGATATTCCGATTGCGGCAACCCAGTCTTTTAAGGACTATTTCCGCAAGGAAAGCGAAACTGGGGAACTGAAACATCTAAGTACCCATAGGAGGGAGAAATAATAATGATTCCGTAAGTTAGTGGCGAGCGAAGCGAACAGCCAAACCGCAACATGTTACGGCATGTTCGGGGTTGTAGGACCTGTATAATCAAAGTCAATCGACGAGAATAGCGTGCGAAAGCTAACGAAGGGTGAAGTCCCGTATTGGAAGGATTGGTAATGAGAACGGGTATCCTGAGTTAGTCGGGACCGTGAGAGAATCCCGATTGAACTGCCGGCACCATCCGGTAAGGCTAATACTCCTGAAGACCGATATGAACTAGTACCGTGAGGGAAAGGTTGAAAAGTACTCCTGAATAGGAGGGGTGAAATAGAACCTGAAACCGGCGTTACAAGCGGTCGGAGCTGCCAACGATGCAGTGACGGCGTGCCTTTTGCATAATGAGCCTACCGGAGTACTCCTCATCGGCAAGGGGTAAGGTATTCCAGTACCGTACCCGGAGCGAAAGCGAGTCTGCAAAAGGCGATTGAGTCGGTTGGGGGTAGACGCGGAAACTAGTGATCACCCATGGCCAGGTTGAAGTTGTGGTAAACACACAATGAGGACCGGAACCGATAAAGCGTTGAAAAGGCTTCCGGATGAGCTGTGGGTAGGGGTAAAGGCTAATCAAAACTGGGAAATAAAGCTCGTACTCCCCGAAATGTTTTTAGGAACAGCGTCGGGAATTGTATGATGGGGTAGAGCTTACCGATAGGACTAGGGGAGTCAAATCCTACCAAATCCGACGAACTCGAATGCCATCATATAGAACCGGCAGTGAGGGCTTGGGGTGCCTAAGGTCCAAAGTCCGAGAGGGAAGAACCCAGACCTTCGCTAAGGTCCCCCAAATCTTAGATTAAGTTTGAACAAGGTGGTCCAGTGCAGAGACAGCCAGGAGGTTAGCTTGGAAGCAGCTATTCCTTTAAAGAGTGGCGTAACAGCTCACTTGGTCGAGCGGACGGGCGTCGATAATAATCGGCATCAAATCTAGTACCGAAGCGAAGGATTCGACTCCAATTTAATTGGATGCGAGTGGTAGGGAGCATTCCAACGGCGTGAAGGTAGGCGTCAGCTGTGCTGGGAGCTTTTGAAAAGCAAAATGTAGGCATAAAGTAACGATAATGCGGCGAGAAACCGCCACCGTTAAAGACCCAGGTTTTCCTGATCAACGTTAATCGGATCAGGGTTAGTCGGGACCTAACGGCGAACCCGAGAGGGGTTAGTGGGATGGACAATGGGTTAATATTCCCATACTAATTTTGTACAGGTGATGGAGTTGACGGAGTGATGAAAAGATCCGCCGGTGACGAATACCGGGGTTAAAGGTAGTAGGTATTGGCTGCCATAGTTAAATTGCGTGCGGCTAAGCCGAAGTTGATAGTTACTGAGCGTTAGGACAATCAGATAGTATCCTAAGGGCTTCAAGAAAAACTTCTAGCGTTGAAGCGTATAGTTACCCGCTACCGCAACCGACACAAGGTGGTCGAGGAGAGTATCCTAAGGTCTCGAGTGGAATCATGCTAGGAATCGGCAAATAGCCCTGTAACTTCGGGAGAGGGGCGGCCCTCAGCAATGAGGCCGCAGTGAAGAGGCCCAGGGCGACTGTTTACAAAAAAACATGGGCCCTTGCCAAAGTTTAACGACTAAGTATAAAGGCTGACACCTGCCCGGTGGCTGGAAGGTTTAAGAGGGATGTTATCGCAAGAGGACGCATTGGAATCGAAGCCCCAGTAAACGGCGGCCGTAACTATAACGGTCCTAAGGTAGCGAAATTCCTTGTCGGGTAAAGTTTCCGACCTGCACGAATGGTGTAACGATCTGGGCACTGTCTTCACATGAGCCTCGGTGAAATTGTAGTTCGCGGTTTGAAGATGCCTGGTACCCGCAACGGGACGGAAAGACCCATGCAACCTTTTCTGCAACTTAGTATTGGTACTGGACAAATGATGTGTAGGATAGGTGGTGAGACTTGAAGCGGGTTCTCTAGGATCGTGGAGTCACTGTTGAAATACCACCCTTTGTTTGTTGGTATCTAACCCGCCTAGGCGGGGACATTGTTGGTGGCGAGTAGTTTGACTGGGGTGGTTCGCCTCCAAAAGGATAACGGAGGCTTCCAAAGGTTCCCTCAGTTACGCTTTTTGGTTAATAACCGTCGAGGAGTTGCAATAGCATAAGGGGAAGCTTGACTGTAAGGCCGACAGCGGCAGGGTGGGAAACACGGGTATGTGATCCGTGCGGTCTTGGAATGGAAGAGCGCGTCGCTCAAAGGATAAAAGGTACGCTGGGATAACAGGCTATCTCCCCCAAAGAGCTCATATCGACGGGGAGGTTTTGGCACTCGATGTCGGCTCGTCACATCCCTTGGGGCTGAAGAAGGTTCCAAGGGGTGGGCTTGTTTCGCCCATTAAAGTGGACGCGAGCGTGGGTTCAGGAACGTCGTGAGACAGTTCCGGTCCCTATCTGTGGCGGGCGTGGGAAGTTTGCGAGGACCTGACCTTAGTACGAGAGGACGGGTTGGACTTGACCGCTGGTTGTACCGTTGTTGATGGCCAATTGCATTGGGCCGGGTAAGCTACGTCGGAAAGAATAAGCGCTGAAAGCATCTAAGTGCGAAACTCCCCTCAAGATGAGACTTCCAAATAGGGCCGTCAAGACGATTGGACGTTGATAGGCTACAGGTTGTAAGGCAGTAATGTCATAGCTTGAGTAGTACTAATTTGCCAAAAGCTTACGCTATTCTTGTTACAATTTCTGCAAAAACATGTTTGATCCTAATACAAAGGTTTTAAGAACCAAGTACAAGGAAAGAATTTAAGATATTTACTACAAGCAAGGTAGGGTAGGAATCAAAATGCATAGGGGACAAGAAACAAGCGAATATTCCTTGGATCTAACAGCTAGGCAAATTTGAATTCTATTAAAAATAGGGCGGCCTAGCGCAGGGGTCCCACCTCTTCCCATCCCGAACAGAGAAGTTAAGCCCTGCAGCGCCGATGGTACTGGGTTACTCCGGGAGAGTAGGTCGCCAGCCTCATTTATCTAAGCCCAGCCTTACATAGCTTGGCTTTTTTTGCGTTTAACCATCTTTTCCCCAGGCTTGCTGCGGAATTACGCCACTAAAGATTCAGGCTTTATAAAAATCGGGAGGCCGCATTATTCGCCCTAAAGCCCTTTGGTTCACTCCAATAGGCTTTACTTTTTAGCTGACAATACCTTCCATATCCCGAGGAGTAACGCTCGCCAGGAATTTGGCAACCCTTGTGTATTCCAAAAGCCAGCTACATTGCTGATTTTTTTGTGTTTTAACCCAAAAATGGAATAATCATTAACTCCGCTTAAGTAGGCCCCCATGAGGAAACATAGACATCCCTTAGTTATTTTAAATTAAAGTAGTTTCATTCTTGCTTTTATCAATAGCGAAGTTTAGGATTAGTCAAGATCAGATATCGTTTGCCGACAGTGATTTAATGGATTAAAGGTTTAATTGTTGAAGGTCTGAAACCATATGGACACTGAGAATGGGGTGATTATTTTGTTTTCAGATAAGTATCAACAAAACCAAATTTTTAATATTTTGGATTCTTATTTTCATTTTTAGATATTATTGCAGCTTTTGCATCAAACCGAATAATGTCATTCTATTTAAAGGCCTCCTATTATTGATTCAAGGGACTTAGCAGTCCAACAAGATTTTCTTATTTATAAAGGGGATTTTAACTTCCAAGAATTTGATTTTGCGCTAGCTTCTAAAGCTAAACTATAACATGCTTCTGGTTGGATCCGCCAAGTGAAGGGTGGCTTTAGATTGCAAATGTGGATTAGGGTGAGGCCCTGGTTTAGAGTACATAGGAAAACAATAGCAAGCTTGGCGGGACTCTTTATTTCAAGCTGGTTCTTCAGCAGCTAGTAAATTACAGCCCTAATACTCATCAAGTTCCAATCAAAAGGTGAGGTAGAATCTTATTTCCTAAACACCGATCCAAAAAAAAAATTCTTACTCCGAGTTTATCATTCAAGGGGCAGTTACTATAGATACTTGTGGAGAGGATTTTAACAGAGATGCTGGATATGCATATGCAAATCTGGATCAAGATTTTGGGAGGGTGTTAAAACCCTTATTCCAATGGTGATCGATTTTATGAAAGTGAATCAGTAACCTACAAAGTTCGACGGAATTTATGACCATTCTATGACCTTTTCTTTCGTTGTTTCGGCCAAATGCATTGGAAGAGAGAATTTCAACAAAGCTAGGGATGAAAGGAATTCGAGTTTTTGGCGGAATTTTCCCGCAATCCAGCGAAAACATTTGAATCGTTAGATATACGGAGGGAAATTTCATTTCAAGCTGTAAGTACTAAAGAGAGCGTTTCCTGATTTCAACTGCTAAAGCGGAAGGGTTGAAAGTGTCTGCCGACGTATCATTTATCAATTTGATCTTCAAAGGATGGATGATCTGATGGATTTTGATCCGAATCTCAAAGTAAAAGCCTCCATTTAGAGGAGATTTCAGATCGTCAGGCTTTAATTGAAGGCTTAAAAGATGGGACAATCGAATGCTTGTTTCTAACCATCAGCCAGGATATAAGATTTTGACTCAAAATTCATGGCAGTTCATATCTAGCAATTTTTGGTATGGCGGGACTCCAGACTTTTCTACCTGCTCTTAGTAATTTCTCGAGCGAAGACTAGGCTGGGACAATTATTGATTTTCAAAAAAAAATAACTCGGGACCTCTAAATCAATTATTCTCCGCTAAGATCTATCAAAATTCTTTGGACCATTTTTTGATCCTCAGCAAGTCTGGAAATTTTTATAATCATCGATTCAAATAAGTCCCTTTCCTCAAATAATC
>Ga0163217_1088197_pt1 | contig 10471 bp, 7 predicted proteins | sample SynspAceP_FD_185933 | JGI IMG/M metagenome (GOLD analysis project Ga0163217, IMG submission 185933) | Saline lake microbial communities from Ace Lake in Antarctica - Synechococcus sp. Ace-P (PacBio error correction) | ecosystem: Environmental > Aquatic > Non-marine Saline and Alkaline > Saline ... | reverse complement strand
GGTAGGTTCTATCGGAAGAAGCCTCTGAAAAGCGAAAAAGATGGAAAATGTATACCTTAGATACGTTTTTACTCAATCAGATCGGGAGGTTTAATGAGACGCTTATGACAGTTACAATTAGATGTAGTGAGCGCTGAGACAGTATTTTTTTCAGGGCTTAGTCGAGTTCATTCAAGTTCACTGGTAGTGAAGGTGAACTAGGGGTTAATCCTGGTCATTGCACCTTATTAACTACCTTGAAGCCTGTATGGTTCGTTTAGTTAAGCAGTTTGGTGATAGAAGGAAAAATGATCTACATCGCTGGTGGTGTACTTGAAGTTCAGCCTGGACATATAATCGTATTAAGGCTGATAACAGCAATTAGGCGGAAGACCTGGATGAACAAGCCGCCATTGAAGCTAAAAGACGGGGCGGAAGAGCATATTTGCTAAATCCCTAGCGCCGCTCTATTATGCAGAAAGCCGCTGTTGGCCTGGCAGCCCGAAGCTTATTGCGCCTTCAAGGTTTAATTCAAAAAACTAGCGTAAGTAATTAAACATAACTGAGCTTATTCAGTACAATAATGTTTCATGTTGAACCCGGCTTCAAGCCGGGTTTTTATTGCACCTATTTTCAATCCACTTTAGGCTACTCCCTCCGAAGCAAGTTTGACGATTCTAATTTCCTGAAAAGTATCAGAATATCTTTTTAAAATAGATTAAAGTCCAGCTCATAAAACCACTATTTCAAGGTAAAAGCAGGGAAACATGAATTGGCGACCAACCTTATCAGAATATTCAGCATAAGAAATTTGAGCCCATCGTCTTGAGCTTTTGTACTTTTTTCTTGCAATAAAATCGACAAACAAAACCACTGAAAAAATTGATTATTGGGATTAAACAAGCAGAAATTATGACTTTAATCGGACCGGATTAAATCATGTGTCTTTGAAGGGTTTTATGCAATAGCATAAAATTGTGTATATAAAGGCGGAAGTTTGCACGCAATACTGGAGACTTTGCACACTAGCGCAACACCCAAACGATGTATTAAATTAACGATAAATTTGATGAGCTGTGAACGAGTTCGAGAACATATTGTCTTTTTAGATGAGCAATGTGCCATTGATTAGACAAAAGTAACTAATTCAGTAAAGCACAGTTTAGGACATAAGATTATCAAGGGATAAGTCACGTGCTAAAAGTACTCTATTCAATTCGTTTTACTGTTTTCGTATTAACGTTATGCAAAAACGATTTAATGAAATTGATCCCTTATTGAATTGTATCATTACTTCATGTCTTGATGAGCGTTAATGGCGAACCTTGCATTACAGGCCCAGAAGCGGCAAAACATATTCAAAAAAAAATACCAATATTATAAAGATTGATATTCACACTCAACGAAGATTTCATTGAATATGCGGCGACCCAAAAGTGGTATATCAGGTGATGATTTATTAGAGTGATTTGACCCGAACCAAGAAACCCTTGATAGCAAAAACTTGAGTTACAAACGAGCTTATGGAATTTCGCCCGTAAAACACCTAACAAAGTATAACTTTGAACGTGAGTATTTCCCTCCACCCTTTAGGCTTCAGATTAAAGCGACTATTCTATGTAAAACGGTGAAAGCCTTAATTGAGTTGTTAGTTCTAATAGTTGAACATTAAGTTTTTGCGTGAAGTGTTCCTTAATAAGCTCTGGCTCAAGCTTTATTTTGCGTATTGAGGACTCTAACTGAGTGACATTTTCGGTAAATTTGCCAAAGCACAAATGTATCAGTTGGGCTTTAAAAAATCAGTTATTTTACTAAGGCCGACTCGTTGCCACTAGCAAGGACCGTTCTGATTTCAAGTAAATACCTATCCGGATTTTTGCCTTATTAAACTTTTGCTAAAGAGCGGAGAAGTTGCTGGAATTGCTGTTATGTGGTGCTATACCTTGAGGAACGTCAACCCCGGGGATGTTGGTACATAAACGGGTAATTCCAATATTATGGGGTAGCTCAAAAAACCTACTGCTATTCATCATCTTTGTTGGGCGGAAAAAACTCAAGTTCTGTAAATTTTAGCCCCCAAAATAATCAAAGCCAAAAGCCCCGTGCTGAACCTCTTATTCTGTGAAGCCAAATTTTGTTAAGGCGAACATATCTTTGTTTTGCCATGCCAGACCTCTATTTTTGTTAATTGGGATTACTCAAATCTTGTTGATAGTCCCAGTGTTAGCCTTAGCATATCTTGCATGTGTGCAAGGCTATTGCGAAGCCAGAATTGGCTAAATAAGCACTTAAGTGGCAACTACTTTTTGCCGTGAGATTGGTTTTAGCTAAATGCCGTTGAAGCCGATGCGTAATAAATGTTGAATTTCGTGGTTCTACTGTTGGCTGTTAAAGGCGATGACTGGGCGTATGTATTACCGCCTGCCCTAATTCGTTTTAATGCTGTACCACCATCCATTTTTGGCATATGAATATCTAACAATATTAAATCAAATTTCTGAAAATTAAAAAAGTGTCTCAAGAACTTGTTTCACATTTTCTACCTCAGACCACGCCAATTATTCATGCGTTTGAGCAATATGCAGATCAAATCTTCGGTGTTGGGCATGGTCATCTGCAAGCAGTATTCTGCTGCCGCAAAATCAGGTAATTTGCCATGTGCTCACTTTCTAGCTTAGGATATAGCTGGCAAAAATTTTCGCCAACAGATTAATCCAAGATGTTTTTTGACGTCTTATTAATTTAAAGCTAAAACTAAAGCTGCCTTACGAGGCGTACTTTTGACCTTTTTTCGCCCCATCTAAGGCCACGTGCAGGCGTTGTGAAATACTTAAAACCTAGGCCTGTGCCGCCTTTGCGTCTGTTTATCGAGCTATCAGCTTGTGAGAGGCTCAACAGTTTTTGCAAGGATGGGCTGGTGCAATTCCTTCCCTGAATCACTTACTATAATCGTCAAGAAAACTCGCCTTCAGTTTCACCGACAAAACCAACAAAACCATGTTCGCGTGAATTTTTATGCCATTGTTGGTTAAATTAGAATAGATCTGTTTTAATGGAGTTGGTCGTTCAATATTCCTGCAGGTAAAGGAACTGATAATCTATATGGAAAGCCAAACCTTTATCTCGAGCACGTTTACTCACAACAGCTTCTATTTTGCCGCAAAATGGCGGAAACAATGACTGGGAATAAACTCAAAATCTAATTTATTGGCTTCAATTTTTACTCAATATCCAAGATTGTCATTAATGATGTTTAAAAATGGACTGCCATTTTCGCCTATAATATGAATCACTCGGTCCTGTTCGGATTTATCAATATCACCCAACAAAAAATGCCATCGGCAAACCAATTATTTGATGTCAGCGGTGTTTCATATTTCATGACTCATGAAGCTAGAAAGCGCCCTTTGCCAAATTGCGCTTCCAAGCAATTCACTATTGCTTCGTCTAAATTCTTTGATTAAGTTTCATCAGTTGATTAGTACGCAGATTAACGGTCTTTTCTAGATCAAAGTGTTAATTCGGTATTCTTAATTCTCACTTCTTGCACCTTGATGCAATTAGCGAAACAAATAGCCAAGGTTTCTACACTGTAACCCATTAAGCCTAGTAAATAAATATTTCAGATTATATGAGGTCAATATGCCAAGATTAATAAAATTACCTGCTTTGCGTTAGGCAGTAATACTGCTAGCAAGGCCAAGGTAAATAACGGGCTGTTGCGAGCCTTGCAGCCAGCACTTACTCCAGCAGTACAAACCAAGAAAACATTACCAAGAGATGTTAAATCTGACGCCAGATACAAGCAATCCAGGGTAGTTAGCTGCGAAAGGAAAAGATATATAAAGATAAAAAGGCGATAGTTTTTAATTAGGGCACACTAATTTAATTGTGTATCTGATAACTTTAATAATTGATAAAAAAAGAAAAGCATAGAAAAAGGCGCCCAAAATAAAACTAGAACATTAAGTAGTGGGGCCGATGAAACCCAGTCCGATAAAAACTCCACCCAAACCAAAAAATACTAGCCCATCCAGAGCAAAACACAGAGTTGCGCAGCAAATTAGATATTGAATATTGCTTTACAGGCAGAAATAATAAAACGTAAGATAGCTAAGGGCTAAACAAAATGCCTAAACAAAGTAATATGATGATATTTTTCAATATTAAATTTGCTGAAATTACATTACTTAGGCGGCTGCAGCTCGATTTTGATGGGTATGCAAAAAAAGAACTGACTACTGAATTCCCATTACAATGGTTTTACTCTGTCCTTTGTCTATGTGTATTGTTGGCCCGCGTAATTGTAAAAGTCAACGCTGATTTACTTGATTTAAGCTGAGGTAAATACCTTGCTGGGGAAAATGACCTGATTTATTGTTGTAAATAGTGATAGTTATATTTTTCAATACGGGAACCAAAGATAAATAAAAACCATTCGGTTTGTTGGTGTTCGGTGCTTATCTCAAATACATTAAAATTCATCGCCAAAGTTAAAAATATCACCATGGAGTGTTCAGGTTTTTCAGCCAGTTTTGTAAAGGTATTTGTGGAATGATGGTTTGCTTGGGTGATTTTCAAACATGCTACACTAGAAGTAATTAATGTTTGGCCTATATCTTGTTGCTATATCAGATAAATTAAATTAGGGAATGCCCCTCCCCCATATGATTCGCGGCCGACCAACTCGTTAAAAAGCGCTGTGGATAACGATAAATAAAAAGGGTGCCTATTAAATCGGAGAAAAGTCAAAAAAAATCCCACCAACATCAGTTTAACCTATAGTGATTACATCGATAACCTATTCCTTAAGGTTGAAACAATTATGGTTAAAACTAAGCTTATCTTAACGTCTTAATAATCAGAATGCCATTAAATTAGGCCTAAGTCAAAATAAATACCTGAGATATTTTATTACCTATATTGCGTTTTCTTGAGGTTTTTAAATAGGATAAGCTCAAGCAACTGGACTAGGCCTCATTTTTATAGTGATCATGTTGTTTTATCAAGTTAATTCTTGGTGTTTAGCCAAAGCGCTTTGTTAAATTTGCATGGCTTAATTAGACTAAATTAAGTTTTTAAATGAGTCTTAACTTATAAAGGATATATCATGTTCACAGACCAGAAAATCGATTATTTTACCCAAAGGATCGATTTATTCGAGGTGCCAATCAAGAACATGATAAGCATGCACAATTCCGCAAAAACGTAAGTGGCAAAATATTAGTAGTCGATATTGTATCGACTATTGTTTTAATGAATTTATTTGTTTGGTTGGAGCGCCCATCTAGTCAGAGCCAAGCGATTTTACAAATTTACTTCCAAGCAATAATTTGTCGACTTTTTGATAATGCACTTTGGCAACAAGCTATCGAAAGTGACTAGGCAAAGATTGATGAGGCGAACAGTGTGCTAGTGTGGTTTATCTCAAAGTTTAAGACAGCAGCACGACATTTAAATAGGCAGGCTCCTGAGTAAACTGACATACTCAGTATTCCAGTAATTTAACGAGCAATGTTCTAGGTTATTTGGAAGCTAAAGGGTCTGAGGCCTGAAAATATTAAAGCCTTATTATCGAAACTTGATTAGTACTATTTGGCAATCTCAAAGGAGAAAGTTAGTAGCCAAAATAAAATGAGCTTAATGTTATCAGCAGCAATTGTCAGTTTTACAAGACAAAATAAGCAGTCAACGGGGAAGAACTATTCAAGACTTCGCACAGTTAAATCAAATAATTTCCGTTGAGCGTGGACGAAAAATCAGATTCTGAAGTAAAATGAAAGTCTTACCTCAGTTTAAGGCCGCCGGAAAATCAAAAAACGGCAAGCCTTAGCAAAATTGGAGAATCTCAATCAATCTCTAAACAGGAAATTGGCGTTGAATCGTCCCAGCGATTACCAGTCATCTATCAATGCCCTTAAAGCGCAATGGCGGAGTAATCCAAAGCTGAACTGAAGGCTTTAAAGAATAAATATACAGCAGAATATTTGCAAAGAGACCCCGCTATTGTCGCTAAACAGCAAGAGCGACAAATTAGAATTAAAATGAAAAAATATTCTCAATGAAAGCAAATCGCTAACTTAATGTAATCAAGGAATTATTAGAAGTTGCTGTTAGTAAAGCTAAATTACTGCGTTATCAAATAAGTTGAGCAACAACAACTCGTCCAGCATAATCAAAAGCTGGAACAATATAAAGGACTTGAAGCTGAATTACTCGAGTTGCAACGACAAGAACAAGTACTTAAAAGTCGCCTTAGTTGAATAGAATTTAACTTCGCCCCTTGGAAGCCAAATATTAATCTATTGAGCCTGCGAGTAAGCACAATATCCTATTGGACCTGATATGGCGCGATACCCTGATTGCTTTGGCCTGGCTGTTATATTTTATTATTGGCTTTAGGTCTATTCAGTTTTATTTGTTCGACCTAAGCAAACTAGTCAAGCTGCACCCAATATTGTAGTGCGATTCCCACAACTTATGGCGCCCAAACTTAATGACGATAGTACAAACTCTCGAACATTAATGATAAAAGTGGTCGGCTCATGTTGCAAGTCTAGCAACTTTCTGATAATAACAGAATCAAGCAGACTCGTATTTTTGCAAAGCAGGAAATTAAAACCCTATATACCCAGCCGCTTACATCAACAGGGTAAAAACACTAATCGGTTGATTCGTGTGTTTGTCGCCTTAGATGAGATGAGTAAACTAAGCCTGTCTGACTTATGTGAATTTAATTTGCTTCCACTGAATATTGTGGTTTTGATGCCCAACGTCCATTGCAGTTACCTCAAAGCTTTCTGTCACATTTTAAAAGCCTGCTTTCCCTCTGACGATAGATCAGCGCCAGATTTTGGCTAGTCGCTGAGTGAGGATGATCTTAACTCATTAGTCATTAATGCAGCCTATGAATGCAGATTTGATTTTACCGAACAGGTTTCGCTCTTTGCATTACGCCATAATTATATTCGTTTTCTTATCGAACAGGGGGTAAGACTTAATGATACTTGAGTGCTATGCGGGCTATATCGCCCCAGCAGAACTGAGGCACTTTCGTCAATTCAAAGCTAAGAGCAACAATTGAGCTGGCAGAGTTAAGAACTAAAACTATCTTTTTTAGATTGAGCGGTGTTTAGCCAAACTAAAAATGCAAGCACCCACTAACCAGCAAAAAGATTTTGCAGACTGTGCAATGTATTCCAGCTGGGAAAAGTAAGCTTACTTATGGGTCAAGTTGGCAGATTTGCGGCTTACCTGGCCGTGCAAGGTTAGTCGGCTAAAGCCTTGGCTTAGTACCCCACGAATTGAAAGTAAATTGCATCGCTGTACTGCGCTCTAGTGGTCATATTGCCTTCCCTATAGGTTCAGGAACAAGCAAAAGCTTACAGCGTGGCTTATCGCAAGAAGAAGAAATAGTCGTAATCAATAACACGAGTCAATCTCGACACTTCAGTGGCAAACCAGATTTGATGAGTTACTCTTCTACCCCTGAGTTACTAAAGCTCGTTGAAAAGCGCCACCACGAAGCCTTGCGTTCTTCAACCTGCTTTAATAAGCCGGCACCTTGATCCGTAGTGACATCTGAAGGGCATTACTTCCCTACTAACAGGCTACCCTCACCCCCTCCGGCATCTGATGAGAAAATTGCAGCACTTGTTTTTTTGAATGTATCGACAAAGTTGATTTTGTAATTTCGAGTTAAACAAAGACATATTATCACCTTAAAACAGGCAAAAAAAGGGGGGGGGGGGAAAAAAAAAAAAAAAAATTTTTTAAAACATTTTTTTGATTTTTTTTCCACTAAAAACAGATAAATTAAGCGCATCCGTATTTAATAGCATAAATCATCCAAAATTTATTTGTTTTAATTCAAAGTTTAGCTTGATCCTTAAAGTTTTTTTACTTGCTAGTAAATTTGTAAAAATAAACTTGGACACTGAAGTGCCCTGCAAAGTTCCGGTTTTCTTTACCTCCTATATATATTGCTATCGACGTGCTAAGTAACAATATAAATCAACTAAATTGATTGGAATGTGCGCACCCTTTTTTTTTTTAAATAAATCTTGTAGCGCGTATCGATAGTTATCGTAAAGAACCTTTGTAACCACGCATTGCTGAAGTTTTTCATCAAGTTGACCCAATCTGCCGCAAAAGTTAAGCTGCAATTCGACTCACGCTGTTGGCGCAATAGACAAAAAATTTTGCTGGGGCTTAATGAGGGCCATTTGTTAGAACTTCTCTTAATGGAACCTTTTAGGTCGTTAATGCACATTACGGGCACTGCGCTAGCCATATCCAGAGCAGACCTTGCCTAATGCTGCCACCAGCTCATGGTTAATTTATCTGCTTGACCGGGTAAGTATCCATATCTAAAAAGGTTTACTGTTGACCAAATCACTTCCAACATGGGACATTGCGCTGTAACCAGTATTTATTTTGTCGCTTCCTTGCATTTTATGGCTAACTGGGCCAACTAGTATTTGCGGACATGATGATGGTTTCGACTATTAAACCACAATAGGTTTGACTATCTAAGTAGCAATTCCGACCATTGCCACCTCTGCGACTGGTTAAGGGCGGGACATTTTGGCACTTCATATACATGGGTTACGAACAACCGCTAGGCCCGCGAATTAATCCATCCATCTACTTGCTGAATCTGGCATTGCATTTTGTGAATAGGCCCTAAAGTCACACGATAACGCTTGTGTTCAGATACTAAAAATCTCTCAATATACGTCTCGTTGGGAGAGACGGTTTCTGGCGCGCAGAGGACGTTGACCTTTGCCATACAATCTCCCTTTACGGGTAAATAAAGCCAGCTCTTTGTCTAGCTCCACCTTGCGCTGAATGTCTGATTCACCCGTCGTGCTGTGTCAGTATCATTGCTCACGGGCTATCGACTTAAATACGCCTTGTGCGCTCTCGCTCCGATTAGAGTGTGGATGCCGATAAGACAAACCATCTCGCAGCTATCTTATGGAAATTCCGCGCATGTCCAACACTCTCTGCGTGAGGCAAGTCGATTGGCAAATATGAGCTACGAGAGCTCTCGGCGGATAATTGACAGGTCTCTATCGATTCTCCAGTTAGAGCCTCTACCTGCTATTCCACGTGTTACCCGAAATAGTGTCCCCAGGTGCTGGAGGATACATACACGCCCAAATCTCGTTTTCTCAAGATGAACGTCCTCCACACCGTGATAATGATTATTAAAATATAGTGACCCCCCGTTCTCCACTTAACTTGAATACACTCCGGATCTGCACAGAGCAACGGCGGGCCACAATAACCGTCTACTCATCATCCTGCCTGGCTCTGACGTACCCTCAAACCCCTAAGGACTTTATCGATCGAAAAATTCATCACAACTGTTTTGTTTAAATGATGACCATTTCTCAAATAATGTGGCCGTGTAAAATAATTGTTCTCCATTCGATTATTCATCTTTACAGGTTTTAGAGTACTTTTAAGGCCGACGGGGTTTATACCGATCAAAGCCCAATATTTCAGACGCGACTGCTCAAACATCCGAGATTAAAAGCGTTTGCAGAATCCCCAGCGGCAGTAACAACGTCTTGGTTGGCGGCCAGCAATATTGGCACTCAAACTGAATTCAAATGGGCTCACGGCTACCAACATCTTTTATTCATTGAATTATGGGCCTTCAAGTTAGTTTCATCGGCGTACAAAGGGACATCAAACCACCGCCAAATGCGGTTTCAACTAGAGGGTAACAGGACCATGTAAAAACTCGGCCACTCTAAACGCTTCAGCCTGCCCCGCACATACCTACTTTAAGTTTGAGTGCAATTTTCTCGGCTTCGATAGCATACCAAAAACCACGTCCAAAGTACGGACAAACAATGAGCCAAACTAGCCACAAAAACTCTGTGCTTAACTTTTGCGGTGCTTGTTGCAACCACTTGCGCTAAGGCAGCAGGCCAAAGCCGTTAAAGGGCTTGCTCAATTCAGTATCATCTTCCAATTACGGCCACTAAGTTGTAAAAGGCGCTTAAGGTGGCGAGGTAACTCTTAGTTGCAGCGACCCAAGCAAAGCTCTGTCCCGCTAAAACAATGGCAGCAAAGCACAACCATCGGCTAGTTCAGCCCAATGGTTGATGTAGTGGTCCAGTTAAAACTTAAGCAAACGGTTAAGGGCTCCCGACTTCTTTGGGCTGATTTGGCCTGCGCCAAAATGTTCAGTTGACTGCCGACCCGAGGACTTGTTTGAAGATGATTAATTACCAGCGCGGTTATTCAGTTTTTTAAATTTTTGTTTTAAAACAATTTTACCTATTTTTTTACCGATGGGCGCTGAAGAAAATGACCAGGAAATTAAAACCTAGTTCCAAAACTTCGATCCAAAAAATAATTTTTTGGGCAAAAAAATTTTTAAACCCCGCATGAATTCGCAGGGGATTGGAAAAAAAAACCCCTCGGGGGGCCCCTTTTTTGAAACAAATTTTTTTGGGAGGGATTCCTCTCCTGA
>Ga0163217_1061330_pt1 | contig 10471 bp, 8 predicted proteins | sample SynspAceP_FD_185933 | JGI IMG/M metagenome (GOLD analysis project Ga0163217, IMG submission 185933) | Saline lake microbial communities from Ace Lake in Antarctica - Synechococcus sp. Ace-P (PacBio error correction) | ecosystem: Environmental > Aquatic > Non-marine Saline and Alkaline > Saline ... | reverse complement strand
GGGCACACGCACCCTGACGCCCGAAGCCGGATGCCGATCAGTTTTTGCGAGAATGAGTGGCTGGATCTTGTCTTCTTCGCGGCCCGGGAGGCCATGGCGTCGCCTTCGATGCCCGCTTGAGGCCCTCAGCGCCGCTGGTTCTCGAAGCGTGAGCAACGGCAGTTGCTGATCCGCCCAAACCTGCCGTCGCCCCGTTGGATTCCCCTGGGAGGACAGTGCTACGTTTCTCCTGAACCGCAGGAGGTCAGGCCCCTGGCGGCTGGCCCGCTTCCGGCCAGGCTCCGCCCGCTTCACCGCCGCTTCCGCCTCCCTCGGCGCGCACTGCCCGGAGGGGTTTGATTTCCCGGTTGATGGCAGGCGGCCACCGCGGATCGACGGGAGCGGCACCCAGCCGATCACCAACAGCGAAGAACGAGGCTCTGCTCCAGCGGTCAGCGGCGACGACTGGCTGCTTGAGGAAATTGTGGGACTTTGATCAGGAAGCTGGCCATCGTGGCTTGCCGTGATGCGCCGTGCGAACCCCCCCCCCGTGGGCCTGCTTCCCGTGGTGGAGGACCCACCAGCACCAGCGCATTGCGTTTGGGTGCGGCACCAGCCGCCACTACAGCCAGCCTGCAGGGCCCGGGCCCGCAACCGTAGGCGTTTCTCGTGCTCCACTTTGCCCTGGATTCACGCCGCGTGCGTCTCGATCGAATTTCTACGGGACCGGCCGGGCGCAGATCATTTGAGCTCGCAGCCCCGAACCCATAATATCGGTCACTACACGATCGAAGCGGCCACGCACCAGCCAGTTCGCCCAGCAGGTGCGGAGTCTGTCGGTGCAGCCCCTTGGCACCCACCGATCTGAAAGCTGCCGCCTTGGCCCTGATGGTCAATTTGCTGGGGCTACGAGAGGCTCTATCGCACCTTACCAGAGCGAACGCCCAGGCCCTACCGGCCCTTCCGGGGGCCAGCCTGCATTGGCGCAAGTATGCAAGCCGGGTCGGACCCGGCGCCGGAAGCTGACGGTTCAACATCACCCTGCCCTGAAGAAACGGACCCGGCACCACGCGGACCCGAGGCGCCGGCTGCCTTAAAGCAAGGTCAGGGCGTTGTGGCGCCCCTTCCGGGCGAAAAAGGCTTACGATGATGGTGAGCTGCCCTGTGTTCGGTGACTGCCTTTCACAGTTTTTTATTGATCTGACTCCCTCTTCGACGTGGGAGTCTGTCGTGACGGCTGGCAGTAAGCGGCCTCGTAGCCGGGACCACGGATCCCACTTTTGGACTTCTCCCCTGGTTCATTCCAAGGTCGAAAGCCTGGGGCAACGACGAGCACAAGCGTTCACCCCTTTCCTATTTCGGCCTTTTAAAGCTCCAGCCCTCCATGTTCCAAGCTCAAAGGCTCCAGCTCAGTGGGCCAGCCGGTCAGCGGTTCCAGCTTGCAGGCGCGTCTCTTTGTCCCAGCTGGTCACCACCAAAACAAACCTCCTGGCTGAGCTGGCCCCGCGGGGCCACCAGCTCATGTAGCCACCGGTGATCGGCGTCCGATACCCTCAGCCGCGGGGGGGCTTGCGTCCCCGTACCCGACAGATCACGCCCGTGGTTCACACGTCCGATGCCGCGGTCTGGGTCGCCAGGGTTGTTTCAAAGCAGCCGGAATCAGGCCCTTCAAGGTAGGTTGCTGTGCGGTGATCACCACCCGGCCCTCCCGTATTGCCCACAAAGGTCCCAACGCTAGCTTGGCTTTGCCTCAGGCCAGGCTCCAGTGGAGCGATGGTTTGGGCCTCGCCGCAGAGATTTGCTGGTGGTTAGAGCTCGCGGCCTGTTCTTGCTGACCACACCAGGACCACCGCGAGCCTGCATTGATCGATTCTGATGGGCCAGCTCCCAGGCCCGATCCGAACCCATTCCGGGTAAGGATTTTTCACCAGGCAATTCACGACGTGCTGAAACGTGTTCACGTCGTCGTTGAGCACCACCACCTTGACAGTTTGGGGATAGGGTGTATGCTTGCCGGTCACCCCCGCGGTAGGGCTGGGGGCTGGGCTTACTGGGTCGCGGTCGCTGTCGCACTTTGCTGTGCTGTCGGCTCCTGGATGAGTGAAAGCTGCTGCTGGTTCCTGGGCATTGGAGATCGAGGCGGCCAAGCCTAGGTAAGCTGCTCAGCCAAGCAAAAGGGCCACCGTTATATGTTGTCACCCTGGGTTGGGCTTTCTCTCGCCGCCCTGTTTCAGCTTCTCGTCGCATCGGTGTGTGGGGACGCACGGCGCGGCAGCTCACTTCTGAGCCGACGCCCTTCATTCAGGATGCTGAGCTCTCTCTTCGCTGGATCGACAGCACTCGCTGCGGTTGGCCCTCTCTCTTCTGGTTTTCGTCACGGGAGGTGTGGATGATCTCTCTTGTTCTGTGGAATGCGCGTGATCGTCGTCAGGAACGCACAAAAGGCACGCCAAAAACGCCGGTGAAGCTGTTGGCTGTTTGCTAAGAATTGGAAGCGCTACCCGGCTACCCGCCTCCCCTGGAAGGCGCTCCTGCCGCGGGTGACCACTGTTCTGGTGGTGCGTTGATTTGGCACTACCAGCTCTTGCAGTTGCACGCGGATTCCCCGCTCAACGCCGCGTCTTGAGCGGCTGATGAGCGCGCACGGCCCTGATCCCAGAGCTTTGCGGCTGCGTCCCAGCGTCTGGTTGCCGCCCTTTGGCGAAGGCGACTCAGGTCCCAGCTCGCCCGGTTGGGACGGCAACGGGGCTATCTGGTGGCTGTTTCGTCGGCCGATTGGTGACCCAGGCCGAGCCCTTTCTGGGCCATTGCGAAGCGGACTTTCGGGGTTGCGCTCCTTCGGGCCCAGTCGCCGGCCAACAGCGTTGGCGTGTCGATGACCTGGTGAGTGGGTCGGCCCCTGATCCGTGAACCTGCAAGTGCTTGAAGAGCAGTGAGTCTCAGGGACCGGCCCCTTCCCCGAGGGTCTGCAGGAGGCTGTTGTGTTGATTCGCTTGCGTTCCGGCAGGCGGTGGCTATGGACCAACACCGGCCATGGCCCAGCTGGCTGGTCCCTTGGCCCCGTTGCTTGCAGCGTTATCAGCAGGGCTTGCCTCACGTCGGACAGTGACGCTTCGGGACTGCTTGGGCGGGGCGAATCCAGCGCGCAACGGCTGGATCCGATAGCTCCCAGTGCCCCTGCCATCGCCGTTTGGGCTGCGCGCCCAAGCCCTCCCCTGCCCCCTCCCTGTGCTTGACGCTGCGCGCAGTGACGGCTTGACCTGCTTGTTTCAGGACCTGTTTGACCCGGGCAATTTGATCCGCGAACGTTGAAGCCGAGCGCTTTACGGGCTCAGCCCTAGCGACTCTCGGAGCGCCTGCTGCGACGCCGTTTGGTTGTACGCATCAAACCCCTGCGAGCGGCCCGTTTTTTCAGGGCCTCTCTGGATCTCCAGGTTGCTGTCGCAAAGACCGCAGCGTCCTGGGTATGAATGTTGCCTTCCCCTGAGGAAGCCCTGCTTGTGGCCAGGGCATGACCTGAAGCTTGCCTGGTTGAGGCCCAAGCCAGCGACCAGACCCTGCCAGAAGAACAAACCAAGCCTGCAAGAACTAACCAAAGCACCGAACCCGGCCAAGCCGGGTCCGCTGCCGCCCCTGATACTGGCAAGGCGCAGGACGGGAAACCGTGGTTGGTGGGTTGGCGATGGATCACGGCTGGCGACCGACAGTTGCCCAATTGCTGTTTTTTCTGGGGCCTTGCCGTCTGAAGTCCCGCCCGCTTGATGGCGCCTGTCCCGCCTGGAGTGGCCTTGATCTTGAAGGCCCGCCCTGCAGCGCTCTCCTCCGCTTCAGCTGCTCCCCCAGGGATTGCCACCCGTGATCAGCCAGGACCGAGCAGCTGAACTGATCAGCCTCCAAAACCTAACGCGAGACCGAGCCAGGCCGTTGTCCTCGTTTGTGGCGGATCCCTACCAGCTTGCGGAGATTCCCTGAGCTTCGCAGAGTAGAGGTCTTGCGGCCTCGTTCAGCGGCCTGGACGCTGGGGGCGGCAGGTTCGCTTGCTGGGCTGGTCTCACTGGCTTCCGCTGGCGGTCCTTTCGGCGCTGAGTTGCAGGGGTCTCAGTTGGCCGCTTTGGCGCTGACTTCTTTGGCGCGCGTCCAGTTTCCTTTCAGCCTGGCGCTGGCGTCGCGCGATCAAGCAGCCCGGCTTTCCTTCCATCATCACGGCTTGGCCATTTCTCGAGATTGCCGCGTTTATGAGGCTTGAGGTCACTTATCAACGCGCTCTGTGAGCAGGGCCACGTGGCGCTGATCTCGTGGGCCGACGCTGCAGCGCTTGGGCTCCAGGCTGCCTGCCCCCCCCTTTTTGGGGGGTGCCTTGTGCAGCGGCTGAGGCGGCACGGCGAACAGGCGGGTAGTGGAATCGGGCGTTTGACTGCTCGATAAACCCCAAAGCGATGGGTTCGAGTGCTCCTCGCCTGCGCTGAGGCAGCTCGGACTCCTCAGGCTGTGCTTGCGACCATTTGAACGGCCGCCCTCCGCTCTTCGCGGCGAAACTCGGCGGCATCGGAAGCCAGCCGAGGCGAGAGCCACAAAACAGTGTGTCTTTGCTGCGTTCGGGCGGTAGCCTTGGCGAAGGCTGTCGAACCCTGGGTTAGGCCGGTGGCGAAGAAGCGCATCACGGCACCTTTCTGGCGGCATGAGCAGGTGGAGCTCGACAAGCAGCTCATCCCAGGCGCCGATTAGAGTGGAGCAATCACATAGGGAAAGGCCTGATGAAAAGGCGCGCTGGGCTGTCAGCGCACGCGTAGAGACTGGCACCCACACTTGTTCATTGATTATCTGGACCATTAGCGCGGGCCACACCCGGTCGGCGAATCGGCCTCTGGTAAGATCGAGGAACTGCTGTGGTTGATGGTGTTACGAAATGATCCCATCAGTGGAGGGGGATTCGGGCAGGGGCGAGCGCGCCTTTGATATTCTATTTCCCGTGGCTGGCTTCGAGAGCGGATCATTTTCCCGGGAGCCGTCACTCGGGGATCAGCGGAATTCGGGTCGTGGCCAGCTGCTGTTTCTGAAGCCGAAGATCCGACCAAAGACATCTTACCTCTACGTCATTCACCGGGGGATCTGTCGACGACGGTCTCGGTTATTTTGACACAATGCAGCAATTCAAAAGGCTGATGTTTCAGACTGTATTGTGTCGATGTGGCGCCGCATGGGGGCTTTTGTGTGGCCCTGTAGATTGTGGCGCCGCAGGCAAGCGCAAGCAGCCTGCACCACTCCCGGATCTGATCACCAGCCCCTCGGTGGTGCCGGCGGCCAAGCCGGGAGCGACATCCGCTTTTCAGGCCGATTGGAATTCCTCTTCTCAGACAGCTGAACCGGGAGCTGGGCAGCTCGGCCACGGCCAAACCGCTTGCACGGAATCGAGCAGGGGACACGGACCGTGACTTTCCATGTCACCGGAAGAGGCCGTTGACCTACGGATTGATTCGACAGGTGATTGAGCGTCGCCGATCCGGCCAGTCCAGTTGAACGGATCGAATTCAGGCTATTATTATTAACTTCTGGCTGGCTTGTGTCATCTAGGGAGTATATCCAAGATTAAATTAATCCAGTTAGCCGGTCTGGATTGAATTGATCTGGATGATTGATTCAAACTTGTTTTAAAACGGCAAGCTGGTGGGTCAGTCAGTTTGCTCTCCTTTGTTCTTGCAGTTTTTGTCTATCAGGGTGGCCCTTGTGCCTTTGAGTTTCTTTTCCAGAGTGTCTGATCTCTGAATAGGCATTGTCTTGGCTGAACCTTGCCTTACTTGGAGTCCGACAATCAGCCACCCTCTCGGCACATCTCAAGATTCGGTTGGAAGGCACCGTTCTGGAGTCAGTCATCGCCGCGTATTGGGCTGAACGACTCCTTGCGAGTGATATTGGTCAGGTGGATAGGCGATGGTATCCACAATTAGTTTGCAGATACTGAGCTTGATGACAATGGTTAAGAAAAATTAATTCCAATGCCAGCGGAAAGCCTTGGCTTTCCGCCCACGACCAACACTTTGCTGTTTGGCCTAGCTGGCTTGAAGCAGGGGAGAGAAAAGCGACTCCTTCTCGGGGAATCACGGGATTCGGCACAATGCTGCGCAGTTCTCCCATTCGGAAGTGTCTTCTCGATTCAACAGTTCGACGTAGGCGATTCCTGCAGGCTCTGTTGCTTTCCACCAGGACGACGGTTGTTGTCGCGGTAGCAGCTGTCGACAATCAGGCGCGATCTCGACTCATTCGATCGCGCTTTTAGAGACGATCGAGAGATGTCCACGGGGTCATCAGGATTCCCGGCCCAGGAGAACTTTCTTGATTGCCACGCCTTCAAGGGACACGGCCCAGATTCAACTCATGCCGGAAAACGGTGACCATCTGGCGGCCCATGCGCACCTGCGGATGTCACCACCGGCGCGTGGTCACCTCGGCATGCGAAGACACGGCTTCTGCAGCTCGCCGCAGGCTCCATGATGCGCGAGCGCAGCTGGGCACGGCTGGACAAGATCTGGTCTCGTCAGGGAGAAAACCAGGTAGGCCGTCGGCGCTGCCGCGGGAATCAGGGTGACTATCTGGACGGGTCATGTTGTTGACCAGGGTTGCCCACCAGGGCAAATTGGCCAAAACCTCGTGATAGCGATTCAATCGCTTAAGTTGCCGTCCTTCGAGTGAGGCTGCCTTCCATGCGCAATGGACCCGATCGACCGCCATCGTCGGATTCTCGCGAGGGTGGTGGCTTCCTTGCGGGCCCTGGCCGTGAGGATGGCTGCCTATTGAGCAGGTATGGCGAGATCAGCTCGTGAAACCTGGCAGTGCGATCGCGCGATGGTTCCGAGCGAGAGACACCTTCAGCGAGCATTATACTTGTTGCGGGAAGTGGGACCTCAAGAGATCGAACAGGCGATCCAATTGATGGTCGGGAGCGTCTACGGACACCTGGCGGGTCGAACGGCCGCGGGCGCAAGCCGCACGCCGAAATCGAGGACATCGGAGCGCGGCTGGTGGCCGCGAATGATGATGAATTCCCGGTACTTCCCTTCCAAGCATCCATTTCAGTGGAGCAGTTGGACTCAGGGTTCTGTTCCGATAGTCATCGTTGCGCCACCATCCAGGCACGAACGTTTGCGTACCCCGCAATCGATTCCGTCGAATGAAGAATAGGCAGGGGCTGTTCTCCTTGGCGCGTTTGAATAGGTCGCGGGACACGGCTGGCCCGACTCGCGACAATCTCAACAAATCAGAAGCCTTGAGAGCGAGAGAAGGAACACGCTCGGCCGGCGATTGCCTTGCCAAAAGCGGTTCTTTGCCGTCTGGGGCCCACCAACAGCAGCCAGGGGGGATGTTTGTGCCCACGAGGTGAACGCTCGGGCTGTTTCAAAAAGGTGACCATTCTTCGAGTCTTCCTTGGCTTCTTCCGCCGGGCGGACGTATCGGAATTTGCGCGGTTTCCGGCCTCCATGCAAAACGGCCTTGGTTTACCGAATTGCATTTGGCCTGGCCCAGGACCGCGGCATTGAGGAGGAGACGGCGGGGCCAGAAGATCAACGACCCGTCAACAGCAGTGGAGAGGCAGGTTTGCAGGATGCCCAAAGCCGGAGGGATTGTTCTTGGGGACTGGATGTCTCGGAGCTGATCCTTGTTGTTTGAGGGTGTTGATCAAGTCGGGTGCCAGCCGGGCAGAGTCAACCGCGGCGCTGGACGCGGTTATTCGGTTCAGCGCGTCGGGACAGACTTCGATCGCACCGCGTGCGGCCGCCCGTCATAGATGTCCACGGCTGTGCAGCCGCCCGCCTTCGGACGTATCGAGGAAAGCGGCATAGCTCCGATGCGTGCGGACGGCAGGTGTTGTACGGGGGCAGCTTGCCTGCCCTGGGTTCGCGAAACGAATCGCCGCCACACCCCGGCCGTTGCGAGCAACCTGCCAGCCAGAAACAGCTCGTCCGGCCAGCGGGCAGCGGCCAGGAGCGTCAAGCCAGCGCTGATTCATGGAACGGACTTCTATTTTACGATTTGTAAAGCCCTGGCTTGCCGGCGGGGGCGGTTGCCTACTGGACTCTGGCCTACTAGTTTGTACGGGCGAGAGGTTGAATGCCGGCTTGGGCGGCTGATGCCTGGGGAATCGATGTTTCAAGCAGGGCGTTTGTCGCCTTCCTCGATTCAGTTCGGACGGCGGCTACGTACTCCAGCAGTCTCAGGCCGCCCAGGCATGGTCCAGATTGTCAGTTCGAGCCGAGCGGAAGCTTCGAAGCTCAGCAACTCGAAGGGGACACACGCTCCGATAAAATCTGGGGACCGCAAGACATGGCGGCACGATATTTCATGCGTCGCTTGTGTTCGGAACCGCAGGAAGGCCGGACACAGTTTACAAAGCATCTTCGAATTGCTCATAACATTCAATGGGGTGGAGCGTTGGTCGGACGGATGGGCAACCCAATCGGCCTTTCTTAGAATTTGTGCTGAGCTAGAGGCTGCGGCAGAGGCCACGAATTCGGATCGAGCCGGGGCGCGGCGGGCTGGCACCACCCCGTTAAGAAGAGCCGATTCCGCCCGAGAGCGCAACGGTTGAACCCGCTGTTTTCTGGCGATCGCTGGCCGTAAAGCGTGAAGGAAGCGGGCTGCTGCCCAACAGTGGCCATCACGCCACTGCCGATTCAGGCACCAGGCGGGGCGAGCCAGCAAGCGACTCGACCGAACTGGAGAGCACATCGCCACTGCGGGCCCGGTGCTTTGGCGCAGCCGATCTCATGGGTAGCGTTCACTACCGAACAACATGATATTCATGATTGGCCGGAATGCCACCACCAGCAGGGAGACCCGCGCGATGGCTCCCGCGATCAGGTCAGGCCGCGGTGATCGAGCCCACGATCGATGAGCGCATCTGTTGGGAAGCTTCACGGCTAAATCCGTCTCCCGCAGGATGCGGTGGCGTGCGCAGCAGGTATGGTTGATCTGGAACCTTGGCCGCTCCGGTTACTGGCTCATTGGAGGCCTCGACCGCTGCATGGAAGGTGAGGCTCACCCAAAGCGGGTGGTCCCAACTTGTTGACCGGTGCTCAGCGGTGTAGCGCCTCGTCCTGATTGCTTGCCAAAACGCTTTTGCGCCTTCTTGGGCGCCTCCGCCGATTCACTCGAACGGACTGTCACGGATTCGCAGGGTCTGGCCGCGGCGGCTCGACAGGCAAGTTTAACTTGTCGGGCAGGTCGAGGGCGATCAGCGGGCCAAATTTGCGGGACGGATGACAGTGTCATCCGGGGCTGAAGAAACGCCCTGGGGCACCCTCAAAAGCGGGCCGCACGGGCAGGAATTCGGGCGTGATCCGATTACCGGACGAATTGACGCTGTTCGAGCCGGCCTGGACCACCTCGGTTCGTATCTGGAGGGGCCACGCGGCTGACGCTTGGGGACCTGTTCAAGCAATAGGTCGGGCATCGTCGACACGGGTCCTTGGGGGCGATTCTTGCCTGCGGGGTATCGTTCGCTGCCCGGCACGATTGAAACCAGAACATTTGGCGCCGAGGTTGTTGAGCTGGGGTTTCGCCAGGTTTGGGCCGGCCCTGCGACCCCCACAGAGTTGATCACGAAGGCGTGCGATTAAACGTGACCTAGACATTGGTGAGCAGGCTTGCGCAGGCGGTTGGCCTTTGAGGGTGTTAGGGGGCATCCCACGGTTTCGGAAGGGGGAAGTTTTTGCCAGCCATCAATCGCAAGCAAGCTCGCGGAGCCATTCATGGCCAAGATCAGGGATCTGGCCGTTCCGGTCGGATTGCGGTGTTGTAGCTGCGTGCGGCCTCCTGTTTGCACACCAGGCTCCGCGCAGCTCCCATGGTTACGAAACTTCGCCCATGGCCGCAGGTCGGTTGGTGGCGTTGCTTGACCACCGGACGATCACCGGCACTCCAAGCCCTGGGGCGATCCACTGCCGCGTGCCTTTTCACTGCCGCGGCCTTTCGGCAATCACCGCTTGGCTTTTGCGGGATCGCGCTTTTTTGAGGTTAAGTCGGCCGTGGTTTCGCGCCCACCAGAATCCTCGCCGTCCGAACCAGGGCGGGCGGCCGGCCTTGGCTGGTGGGCAACCCGCACCCTTTTGCCGCTGACGGCGAAGCCATTGGCGATTTCCGTAGGGGCCCCCCTGGCCCCAAAGCCCGCCCAGGGACCGTATTGCCCACCGTTGACCAGAATACCGTGGGAGCCGGCTACCCATGACCCCAAGGTTCCGGACGGTCTGAACCCAACCCAGATCCCTTCCTGAAGGCCAGCCGCTGCTTTCTGGGCGATTTTGCATCGCCCAGGGTTGAAAGGTGGTGGAGGGGTGGGACTCCTGGCGTTGGTCGATCAGGCAGGGAGTTCACGCCCCCAGGGGGGACCATTCTGGAGCTGGGGGCGGGCCACCAATTCAATCGCTGGTGATCGCCAAGGGATGGGTGGTTGCCAGGGACCGGAACTTGCTGACGTTTTGGCGGTTGGCCACTCTCTCTG
>Ga0163217_1054244_pt1 | contig 10471 bp, 6 predicted proteins | sample SynspAceP_FD_185933 | JGI IMG/M metagenome (GOLD analysis project Ga0163217, IMG submission 185933) | Saline lake microbial communities from Ace Lake in Antarctica - Synechococcus sp. Ace-P (PacBio error correction) | ecosystem: Environmental > Aquatic > Non-marine Saline and Alkaline > Saline ... | reverse complement strand
TGTCACAGCGTCAGACGCTGCACCAGCGCGTCGGCATCGGCCTCCGGCACGTCCAGCCAGCACCGGCATCGCCGGCCCGAAAGAAAGAAATCGGGATGAATTGCCCTGTTGGCGTTCCAGGATCGCGGCCGGAGGATCGGGCCCTGATCCACGCTTTGCGGATATTCGTTTGGGTAAACCGAGGGCCTTGCAGAAAGTCGCGGGCTGTCGGGCCTGATAGTCTCAGGATTGCGGCGGCTGGTCATATCGCCTTGTCCCTTTCAATGATTAACCATGACAGTATAAAACAGGCAACTTCGAAGCTGAAAGGGGCAACCATGCAGCGCGCCTTATCTGTTTGTCATTCCCACCTGAATTGCACGGAAGCGCCCTGACGAATTGCCTCACCCGCCTGATGGAGGGTTGGGACCGGGTCTTATCCAGGCGAGCTGATTCATCAGCGACGGGGGCTCGGATACATGACCCGCTGAACATTGGCGGAGTCTCTGGGGCGCAGAGATCGAGCCTACGCCCCTCTATCCCCTCTTTCTCCTCCCTGTCGTTCGCTGGTTACGCCGATTCACGCGGCGGGCAATTGCAGCGGCGCTGTCCAAGGCGGAGCGCGAAAGCGGATTGGTTGTTGGTGCTCCACGCGGATACCACGGGGAATGCTTGCACCGGGTGGACGGGGCCAGTCATTGCAACATCTGACGATGGTTCTGAAAAGGCAGGGCTGCGTTCCAAGCTTCAGGTTACAGATCAGGCCGGGCTTTGCGGGCAAGGCGGTGGCCGGCTTGGGCCAACTGCCGCAGCCGATTCTGGGCTTGCCCTACGGAGATCAGGGGCTGTTGCTGCCCGCGACGGTTTGTACCCAGTTTTTTTCCCATTCTCCGCTTCCTTCGCGTCCGTGGGGGGCATCCCGATCAGGCCGCTGATGGAGGATGTGGCGCCTTTGTTGCGCCGCCTATGCGCGGAGCATCTGGTGCGGCCTTGAGCGTCACAGCGGTGGAATCCGTCCGGCGGGATAAATATATGCGCCAAGGTTCGTTAGTTAGTGGGGCTACGGCGCGGGTCGCGGAAAACCGTTTTGGACGTTGATCCGTTATTCGCAGGAAGGTCGCCCCGCCAGGGCTGGCCCGAGGAGATATCCTAAGTAGTCAAGCGTCGCCAGCCCAGCTAGGTGCAAACAGCCGAAGCCCGTGCGTAATGCGCAGTTCGGTTCAATTGGTTTTAGGCCGCCGCTCTATACGCCGCATCGCGCCAGGGTTGCGCCCGTCGTAACGGTTTTGCGTCCTACGATTTGCAAAACCGGTAGAGATTCGGCATAGATGTCCGCCACGCGCCGGCAGCAGGAGGTAGGTTTGTGAGGGGGGGGTTTCTTTTCCGTGTTTGCCTTCGTCCATCACCGACCCACGATCCATGACTTACGTCTTGTCCCGCGCCGGCGGATGGTGGACAACGGTTGCGCAATGACCAAGTTGTCCGCCCCTTTGTGACAGCCGGAGTCCAGCGGACTTGCTGCACAAACCATTTTTCAGACTGCGCGTCCAGCGCGCTGGTCGCTTCGTCCAGCAGCAAGATTCCGGCCCGTGTTGCGCAGGCAGCGCCCCGCGCGATCACGACGCGCTGACAGTTGCCCGCCCGACAGCGCTGCCGCACAGAGCCGCCGCTGGCCCGACGCGGGTTTTCCAGACCAGTGCTCCAGCATTGGGCAGGGAGTCAGAGAGACATGAGCGGCGTTCCAGCAGCCTGTGCAGCTCTTTCTCGGTGACTTCTCGCCGGCCCAAAACGATGTTTTCGCAGCCAGGGTTTCATCAAACACCAGTGCTCTTGCGTCACGACAGAAACAACGCCGCGCATGTCGGGAATGTCCATGTCAGCCAGAAGGCAACGCCTGCGATTGTCACGCTCCCCTCTTGCGGGTCGATCAAGCGGGTCAACAGCGTTAAAGATTGGTCGGACTTGCCCGCCCCGATGCCCCGACAAGCGCCTCGTTCTCGCCTGCAGCAGCATGCATGTTCCAGATCGTCCAGGAACCTTTGGCTTCGCCGTAAGGACAGGCTCACGCCTTCACAGCGCGATATGGGGGGCGTTGTGGCACAGCACCCGGATTGGTGGCGACTGAGATTTTGCACCGGCTGTCCACAGCCTCTTGAGCCCGTTCCCAAGCGCTGCGCAGCGGTCTGCCACAGCCCGCTGATCCGCGCCCAGACGGCGCAGCGGGTTAAAGGGTAAAGCCATGGCAGTGAAAGGTCATGAATTGACCGATGGTTCTTGCGCCTTCATGATTCCGTTGCCGCATACAGGATCACGGCATGGAAAAACCCCGATGCCCGAAATAATTGTCGACTCATCCCCGGAATGGCCGAGTTCCCGAAAGAGGCTGTCGCACCTCGGTTGCGGATATGGTTCTGGTCAGTCGCGGTTATTGCTTGGCCTGATACTTCTCTAGCGCGTTAAGCTTGATCTGCACGATACCGTGGAACAACTTCGTCCCAAAACGGGTCGACAGGGCTTGCGCCAAGATCGCGTGCTCGCGCGACCCGGCGCTCCGCACAAAAGCGTGCCGCCAATGCGGCGGGCATGACCATCAGTGGCAGGACCGATACAGGCGAGCAGCGCCCAAGACCGGATCAATTAGAGATCGCGCAACACCAAGCAGAACGAATTCCACCGATCAGGTCGCCGCCCCGCACGTGATCACGGCCTGCCAGACCGACCGATGGCATTCCACTCCGAATTTGCACCCCTTGGATCAGAAACCCCGGTGGTTTGCTCTTGGTGGAAACGCGCCGTCCTGCACCATCATCCGGTCCGCAGATCAATCCGCAATATCAGGGGCGGACCTTTGTTTATGCGTGTCAAAGCAGCACCTTTTTGCACCACCCGGACACAGCCCGCAGGCACAAAGATTGCCCACCAGCACCAGGCCGGACCCACAGCAATGCGCCGCCTGTCGCCCCGGCGACAAATTACCTGGCTCAGAACATCGGCCTGCAATCAGCTTGGCGAGCCCGCCCATGGGGCGAGGCTCGATCCGACATGAAGATGATTCGCCACGATTCAAATACCCACATGTGTTTCTTGAGGAGTCGCGCCAGAGCCAAGTCAGCAGCTCGCGCGAGGGATAGGTCACATCACTCATATAAGGCCGGGTTCCTTTGGGCATATTATGCCTACGGGTTTACGCAGCCCTAAGGGGGCGGGCAAGCAGCGCCGCGTTGGTTTGTGCTGATGACGCCGCGCTTGCTTGCGGATTAAGTTGCAATTGAAATTCTTCCATGCATATTGAGGGTGGTGCCAATGACCAAATTCCGCAATCGTCGCAAGGGCCGCGGGTATCTCGCCCGATCCCCCGGTCCGTCGCGTGATTGGCCCCCGAGGCTGTGTCTGAAACGCGATGCCCGTCCGGCCCCCAAATTCTAGCCGGAGAGTGGCGTTTGATATGATGCCACACCCTGATGGAAGATCTGCGGCTATCGCGGCACGCAGACTCACGCTAGCGATGTATATTGTTCACGGACCCAACGCAAAAACGCACCTCGCTCGGGGCAGCGCGCCCCGCATAGGCCTCCTGGTGTAAAACCACCAGCAATGGTGTCCGCCTAAAGAAGCCCCCAGAGCCCCGACAAGGTGCTAGGTAGCCGGGCATAACACAGCCGCGATCTTGCGAATCGTTCGAGTGGCGATTGCCGCCACAGGCTTGGCAAAGGAATGCCCGACCGAGTCCCAAATAGGGATATTCGGCACTGCAAATCCCCATGGATATCGATCAGATCGCAAGAGCGGTACCTAGCCGGCGACGACAGCCCACGTAGCATCCAAGGTCACCGTGCTCGCGGAAGCGTGCCATCCGTAGAACGCAAACTCCTCTATCCTTGCATAAATACACCAAAACCCACCCCCCACACCCCCCCCCCCTCGGACCTCGGTGGTCAATTATCATCGGCCGGCCGTGCGCGCTTGCGCCTGGAATGCTGCCAGCCCATCCACCCCGCCGTCTAGCTGCATGGGTTGGATTGCATTCAGCCTCCTTCGCGTGCGGGACCGGTTCGAGAAAATGGATAACTGGCAGATCGATAAACCAGATAGATCAAATGGCCCTCACCCGCACCTGACACCCCAAAAAGGGGCTGATAGGGTCCCGCCACCAACCGGTGTCAGCCTTGTGCCTATTTCCCCTTCCCAACACCGCGCCACCGCACCGCCTGCGCGAAGGCACTGCCACGGGTCAACGCGGCCGGTTCCACTCGGAGGGACTGGACCTCCGGCGCGAACCACCCAACCGCAAAGAGTTCCTCCAAGTCCCTGATACGCGCCCCACGGCCGCGCCTACCCGCCCAAACTGTTCACCCACAGTCTAATGGACTGCGGGCCCGCGCTGGATATGATTCCACGCGAGAGGACCATCAGAGACCGTCCTGCGCGGCCGGCGCACGAACCACGCTGGCCCCCGCGCGCCCGGATTGGGTGCCACTCGGCCATTGCCACTGCCTCCGGGGCTGCACCGCGCGGCGATCTGCCGCGCCCTGAACATCGCCGACCCCCCGCCCGCAACCGCAGCCCGGCTGTCACGGCGCTGCGGCTAAAGGCCACCCACCACGGCCACAGAGTTCGCACACACGCGACTGCCCCGGTCGAGGGAACATCGGATCTTACGTAGCCCGGACACCTCCGGGTTCTAGAGAGACCCGATGGCCCCCGCAAAAGAAACAGCCCGAAAAGCCACGGAAGAATTCTTTCTCCGCCCTCCTGAGGTCACAACCTGGCGGCAATGTACCCCGGGCGCACCCCACACTGGTTCATGGGGATGCCTTGGCCCGCCGATAGAAGCCGAGCGCGCCGGCATGTCCGTCAGCTTATATCACAACGCCGGCAACGGGGCTGCACCATTTAATCAGGACAAGGCCCGCAGACGCAAGAAATGATCGGCGGGCGGCCCTCCAACCCCGCCGCTCCCCCGCTCAGGTTTTCGCGCAAAACTTCCCCGCAAGCTGCCCGCCAGCGCAAGGGCGCCGGCAACAAGCATCAAGGTTTTCCGGGCCCGATGCCCAGCTGACGCGGACCATGCAGCGGATTTTGCGGGCGGGCAACACGGCCAATTGCGCACAACGACACAACCCACCGACGCGCCACCAGGCCCCCGTCCGCACCCGCCTTCGGCCAAGCTGCCCCAGTCAGGGAGCCACCGCAAGCTCACGCTCTGCGAACGAAAGTCGACCGGCCGAAGGCGCAAGGAGATACAGGCGTTGTAACAGACTGCCGCTTGCGAGATCCGCCGTCGCGTTGCGCTCAGGCAATCTGGGCATTGAATATCTGTCAGCCCCAAGCACACCGCTTGCTGTCTCGCAGCGCAGCGAGCGGCGCCCGCATTGCCGGCAGCACGGTTCATCCTACCCCCAAGTGGCCTTCTTGCGCAGCCCCTTGGCATACCAAAGGCCGTAATCAAGAATCGACGCCGCCAACCCGCACGGCACATGGCATAGAGCGACCCCCCCAGCGCCACCTGCCAACGCAACTTCGCGCCTGGGAAAGGCATGCCCGCCCATGCGCCTTACAGGCGCGATCCATACGGCAGCAGGTCGGGGGCCCGGCCCACTCGGGGGCCCGGCAATCCGCCACACTAGGCCCCTCGTCGCAGCACCAGGCCAGCATCCCTTGCGGCAAAGCCTCTACGCGCCCACCCGCCCCGGGTGATGACACCGAATAGTTCCGTCGCGTGCCCAGCTGCCATAGCGGAAAGTATGGAAACCTTCGGCCAGATAGACCCAGCTCACAAAATCCGGCGACCCCCTCTTAACCTCCCACGAAGAGCGGCACTATCGAGCAAACAGCCGACCGCCCGGATATCCTCAGTGCCTGCGTCTGCCTGCATAACGGACACTTTGTGAAAGTCACCCCCACCAAAAGCCCTCCACGTCGGGATAGTTAGAATGATACAGATAAGGCCCCGATCAAAAAGGACGTCACGACCGCGTCGCCGTACCCCACCTTCCGCCCCCCATCGAGCGACACCCAGCAAATAGAACCGCTCAGCACCCCGTCGATAGCCTTCGCAACGATGCCATGCTCGATCGGCCGTGATGCCATGAATTTGCCACGCTCAAGAGACCGCCGAGCAAGATAGGACCTCATGCCGCTTTCGGACGATCGCCCCATACACATCCACTGTTACAGGTCTTTAGCCCATCGGGCATCCCCAACGCCGCGGACAGGAGGACGGGCCACCGACCCGTTTTCCCGTTCCCCGGCCCCCCCGCCCGCGCTGTCACAGGCGCGAGCCCAATGGCGCGTTCGTGTTTCAGGACCGACAAACGGCACGGTAGAGGGCAGGGCGCAAAACACTCCCCAGAATCAGGCCCAGAGCGGACGGTGACAGGCCGATATGTTCCTGCAGTTCCCACAAGTCTGACTGCATCTCGACCTCCTTCGGGCACAGCACCAATTACCCGCCCACCAGCGCGCCCGCCACCGCGTGTGGGAATGCCGTAGCGTTTCAGCTAATTGCAACAACGACAGACTATCGTGGCCAAACTAGCCCAAAATTCAGGAGGGATCCTATGACCGCCCGCACGCTCTTCAGTCACCTCCATTGACACAGCCCATCACCCCGATGTGCGGCCTGACCCGCCGACCGGACAAACCAATGACTCGCCGCTTCCGACAAGGCACATGAACTCGACGACTGGTGATCGCATCTGCCACAGGACACCGCAACAGATGGCTGCGCATCAAATGCCCGCGCCGAGCCCGCTGGTTATTAACGGCGCGAGGCAAGGCGCTCTGCTGCGGCACCAGGCATCCGACACCCCACCCAAACCGGTGCCATGGGCGCGGCTCGCCGGCGGTGACCCGACGCGAACGCGATAGATGCGCAAACTCCCCCACGCGCGGACGGCGACCACGAACACGCTCCCGGCAGCAGGCTGGCAATGGTTCATGGAAAACCCCGCGTCGCGGAAAATGATCGCCCCCCGTGATCGCGGCCCACTGCACCGGCAAGACCCCCGATATGGGCGCGCGCCTAGCGCCTCTCGCCGTTGGCGGCCAAAGCGATATGCCGCGATCGCTGACCCCAGATACGAAAATCCGCCGTGCATGGAAATATTGACCCACATGCGCGAGGCCCCTAACTGCCCCCGCGGATAATGAGGTCGGCATGGTGTATTGCTGACCCAAAACTGAAGTGACAACCAAACCCCAGCCCCGTACGAGCGCATGCTCGCTCTGCAGACTGATGACCTCATACCGCACCCAACACCCATCGGGAACCAGACAGAGCGAAAACGACTGCGGGGACCCTGATCACACCAACTAACGCCTCCCGGCCTGCGCCGACCGCCAAATGGCCGCTCGACCCACCACCAATCGCCGGCAAAGCCCCGAGCGCGAATACAAGCCGCCTAAACGTCTACACCGCCCCACTTGCCGAGTAGGCCGATAGCGGATGCCGTTTTGCCTGCCGGAACCATCCCGCGAACACGGCCGCAGCTTGCCTGCAGGCGCCCGACCAGATGAGAGGATAAATATCGCCGCAGAGTTCGGGCAAAAGATCCCGCAGGCTTCTCAAAGACTAACGCCGCCGACAAAGTCAAGCCCCGGCCTGATTGCTCAGGACGGCGGCTTCCAAATGGGGACGATCTATTGCTCCCAGCGAGCAGACCAGCCAGATCAATTTTGTCAGACATTCCGTCCTTTACCCAAATGGTAAAAAATCCTCCGCGAGGCCCTCCTTTTGGTGCATCAAAGGAGCTTCATCCTGCTTTCGGCGAGTCATTTGGAGCGGAACCATTTTGGAAGCAGCCCGGATATACCCCAGTTCCGCGCCACAGCGGATTCAGCGCAAGGCCTGAAGGCTAGTCTGCTTCTTACATTGCCGTGCCATCCCAGGAATTGCCTTGAGGCTTCGGCGACAACTTCGGCAGGGGCGGAAGCGGCCGCGAACTTTTGGACGTTAGTTCAAAAACGTCCTTTCAGCCCCGCGATTTCCTTTCGCCTAGCTTGTACGACAGGCGACTATTTGCAGACGCGGCTTTTTTACAGCGTCAATGTCCGGATCAAGCGGCCAGCGGCCAAGCAAAAAGCTGCGCCCCCAGGTTGCCTGCGATAGAGACGGTGCCTTTGGGGAAAAGTCTCTGCCTTCTTTCCAAGGTTTCGACCACGTGCCAAGACGTTTATTCATCAGCCCTCAGCTTTGCCGTCCCATGCAGGTTTGGCACGCGGCCGTCCATGCCTCGCGTATTAAGCCATAGGACACTTATATAGTCCAGGCAGGCACGTGCTCTGCGCCACGCGCCTGAACGAAATTGAGATTCGATCAGCGATCACCCACGCTCAGCCTCGCGGTCGGCATCGCGTCAATCCAGCATGTCGACACGTGCTTGTTGAGGTCCGGCCAGTCGCATGCCACCAAACATTTGGAAACGGTGTTGCGGTGGTCCTGTGCCAAGCTCTTCCCAGTGACTGTAAGGCGATGATCGGCAACTGCAGCAGAACAGGCACTCTTGATCCAGCGCCCATTTCAACGATCTGGCGTTCTCGCGCGCTTTTGGTCCGCATCCAGTCTTTGCAGCAGGCGGTTTGGACAGCTTACTTCACATACCAGCTCGCAACCTTGCCACCAGACATAGGCATAAAGGCGCATTGGCCCCGCGTCCAATTGAAGCGGCTAGTTATTCAGTGCGCGCGCTCCGACCTCTTCGCGGACAGCGGGCGGTTTCGCCGATGATTCCATTTGCTTCAGCGTCGTGCAGTCGACCTGGGTAGTGGCTGCGCCTGGTAGCTCCAACCGAATCCGACACGTATCTATCCAAACACGCCGTTTCCATACTCCGGCGAAACGACGTGGGACGTTCCACAGATTTAAGGTTGCCAAAGTTGCGGGAGCAGGCCGATGACGTGCAGGTCGAACACAGTTTTTAGATCGCCAGCCCCCCATTGGAAACGGGCCATCGCCAGGTCAAGGCTAAAGCGGACCGCATCGACGCCGTATTCGTACAATCAGGATTCCCCAGCGGGTCCAGCACGTTGCGAGCGATTGGAACAATTCATATCAATTGCCCTTCTCGCCGCGCACCAGTGACAATTTGGACATAGACGGTAGTTCGAAAACGGACTTTATGGAAATCGACCACAGGCGTCTGCCATATCATCATCTCGGCGGACCCACGAAAAGATAAATGTCGAAACGCGAATGATCAGACAACGACCGGTGAGCGGAAAGATATTTACGCCAGCCTCGAATCCGTTGCTCGGGCAGCCAAGCGTTATGCCCGATCGGCCAAAGAACCGGACGACGAGAAAAACCACGTGTCGGAGCACACGGCAGAGTCGCGGCGTCAGGAGTTTACCAAGGTGCCAATGCCTTCGCAGCACTTTCGGCTTCGGTCGCGGCCGCAGTAATTACCTTTTAGCCCTCCGTCGGTTCGAACCAAACGAGAATCTGGGTGCCCACACACCCAACAGCTGGCGCGAGATGCACCAAGTTACGATGTTCTCAAGCCAATGAATACACTATATTTTGTCTTGTTCGGACAGGATTCTAGCAACCATCACCATGCGGCACGCAGCGTCGATTATCAGGCAGGGTCTGCACAATTTTCGAGGTCTCGACGAACCCTGAATCGGTACAAGCATCGGCTAGATAACGTACTTAATTGACCCGGTCACAAACGGACTGCCATGATCTATTCTTGGGAATCAAGACCAGCGGACCAGACGGCTCTTCGGTCACGAACTCTATCGCGCCTTCATTCGAGGGGCGAGGGGGGGCTTGACGGGTATTGCCAAACGGCGGATCGGTCCGGTGGCCCCATGAAACGGGCCCAAGCCTATCGAGCAACAGGATGACTGTCGGCCGATTGAACCTTTTTGTGCCGCGCTCCGAACCGGTCGAAGGCCGCCAGGATATTCTTGGGGGCACAGAGGTCTTATCTTTCTGTCGGCGTCCGATCAGGCGCGGCGTCTTCGCGCCTCTTCGGCGATTAGCCTGTGGCGCGGGCGGCAGGCTTCGTCATCAGGGCAGACCATCCGGCCGCGCATTGGCACCGCGGGTGATCCCATCCAGCGGATACCCTACAGCGGGATTGTTGTTGGCGTATTTCGCGACGCCGTAGTCGTTGAAGATCATTGCGCCCCAGTTGATCTTGGACCGCGGCCCGAGGCCCAACACAAAGACTTTCTGTCGGCCAGGTTTATTTTTCGTCGGTTGCAATGATCGGGGATGCGCGGCGCTGTGCCTTGGGGCCGGCACCGGCGGGGACTTTCGCCAGAGGTTTTGCCCGCGATTTGGCGACGTTAAGCGTTCCATTTCGAAGTGATTGCAACCCCGCGGGAAACCGCGCCCAGTTCCGCCAGCCAATGGATTTTCCGGGGGGGCGGGCTTTTGTTTCGCGAATTCCCGAGGGGGATTACTTAGGGGCCCCCGCCCGCTCACTCGGAGGGTTTCCAATTTTATATTTTCCCTTCTTTTTCCTGCGCCTTTTTTTGTATG
>Ga0163217_1000944_pt1 | contig 10471 bp, 1 predicted proteins | sample SynspAceP_FD_185933 | JGI IMG/M metagenome (GOLD analysis project Ga0163217, IMG submission 185933) | Saline lake microbial communities from Ace Lake in Antarctica - Synechococcus sp. Ace-P (PacBio error correction) | ecosystem: Environmental > Aquatic > Non-marine Saline and Alkaline > Saline ... | reverse complement strand
ATTAGTATACTATATGATCATTTAATGCTTAAAACAAAAATTGGGTTATAAATGTTTATGTGGTTATTGAAAAATTCAAAATATTATTGGGATCAATCGAAAAACATAAAAAAAAATGCACCTCCCTTGTTGAGGTAGTTTACTTGGCTATCATGTATCGCTTTCTTGCATTGGAGTAGACTGTGAATTTTGCTGATGAAATCTAAAATTTATGGAATTCACTAAAAAATTAACATTTGCTCCAGAAAAAATATTTTTCAACTGTCTTATGCAATCCCATTCAAAAATGACTTAGTGATGAAATTTAAGTTTTAATAGACTGATTCCGTAAATGCAATAGTCCAGCAAATTTAGAATTTCTGATTTGGTAAGCTAAGAATTTCAGAATAAATTATTTGCTTAGAAAATACAAAGTTCCATTCGGATAATTTAAAATAGAATTATTAAAAATATCTTAAAACTAATAAATTTATTATAGTTTGAGATGTCATGATAAAAAGTATTACTACAAACACAAGTATCAAGGAATTTATATTCTACTTTAACTTTAGGAACATGATTTCTCAAATTCTCTATCTTTTAGCGTATTAAAACATAACTTAAAAATTCTTTTGCCTGTATGATTATGGGCTGAATTACTTTTATTTTTTGCTCAGGTGCTTATTATTAAACAGTTGCAGACTGGGATACAAACAATATATAGTTAGGGCGAAGTTGCACGTGAGTCTGAAATAAAACAGATGAATTCAGGTAATTAAATGGAGAATATCTTTTAAGGTACCTGAGCTAACTTATTTTCGAGTGGTAACTTATTTATGTATTATAATTATTTTTAGAAATCTCACTATCTTTTGGATTGTCTCTGTTTTCCGTTTTTCATTGATTTCTTCGTAGGTTAATTATTTGAATTGTTATATAGGTAACCAAACATGTTACATCCGTCTAATTATTTGTTTAGGATTCATATGGTTTGCTTCGTGCTTCTCTACGATCTTATTATTATATAAAATAATTGATTTTTCTTTTATTAGGAATTAATCTTTTGAGAATTTAAATTTTACTTTGCTTTAAAACGGTTAAGTTAGGTTGATTGGAAAGGTCAGGGATTGGTTGGTGTATCCTCATAAAATTCTGTGTTAAGAAAAGTTGGCCAATATTTTGCTTTATCTTGTTTGCTCCCTTACAGAATTTTTCAGAATAATTTCGTTGACATTATTCAACTATTGTGGAGTAGCTTTTAACAATTTTCAGAGAAATTATAGGCTGTATCTATGTATTAGTTAGGGATATTGCGAATTAATTGCGTATTTTCCCTAATCTATCAGCACTTTGGATTTCGAATATCGATAAATTTAAAAGTTCTTAGTGAAGGGTTCAAGGTATTATAGCTTCTAGCATATTAACTTTCTTCGTTGTTTACTATGTGCCTATGAGATTTTGGATTTTCTTTTCCCTCCGGTACTTTACTGCTGTAATTGTTTGCAATTACAATATGGTTTTACTTTATCTTCTTTAGACGTATGATTGGAACTGATTACTTGGAGCTACCAGATAATAAAAAGAGATTCTTCACTAGGAATTATGAATTCGAATGTTTTTCTGCACCTATTGTTTATTACGGAGATAGTAATTTCAGAATGGCATGGGCTTGTACAGTTGCTATTTGACAATTTTCACTTTTCCCAGTTTTACATCTGGTTATGTTTTAAAAAAATCAGTAGCAATTAATTATTAAGTAAAGCTTGTGTGGGTTTGGCGTTGTTTTTGTTTTTTCTTTTCATCTCTTACTTTTTGGTTGTAATATTTTGGATTTAGTATATAAAAGATATGATTTCATATCGTTGTTGTATTTGATAAGTGTTAATCGTAGTTAGGACCTTTCCTTTTAAATTTCATTAGATGAAGCGATAAAGCAAGTTAAATTTTCATGTATTATTGGGTTGTCCATTTAGCTCAAATTCTTGATGCTTCATTATTAATGCTATACATATTAAAATTACTCATTATATTTTATTTATTTGGATTTCAATCTTTGTTCTTTCAATTCCTCATTTTTCTTAATCAAAAGACTTTGCTTTGCATTTATTTAATATTTTTCTCGATTTAGGCTCTATAATAATTATGAGCTTATATTCTTGGGGACAGAGTTTTTCTCTACGTCTTCTGAACCTTCTCAATATATGATTGAGGCCTTTGTCTCTGTCTTTTATGAAGCGGTCCAATGAGTTTGTCTAAAAAAGTCTTGTAAAGCTATATTTTTATTTTATAGGACTAAGCTTTGCTCTTATGTATTTTATATTCAATATTTTAAAATCAAGGTGTTGTTAATATTGGGGCGTGCTTTGTATGGGATGATGGACTGAAGTAGGCGGGTGATAGAATTATCTTCAGGAGCTGGTATTATTTATTTTAGCTCGTTTTTTATTTTATACTAAATTGACACGACCACTAACATCGATGTGATGATTCGTTGTTCTTTCTTGGATTATTTATTCCAGTTATGCAAGTGACTAGACCATTTATTTTGCTGGTGTTGTTACTGATTTATTTATTTCATTTGGAAGAAGTGTGTTCACTGCCAAAAGGGGAAGAGTAGTTATTTATATCCTTATTTTTATATAGATGGTCGAATTAGCTTATTTGATGCTGAGATTTCATATGGTCGAAGGAGTTATAGAAGGCCAAGAAAGAAGATTCTAGTTGGAACAAGTTACATTAGCGTTTTGGCGCGAGTGAGTATTTCCTGAATGATTATTTATCTAGATGTATTATTGCTGTTTATTGGAAATGGTGGCTCCAAGGGAATATCCAACTACGTAATTTAATTCAAAGCTGGCAGATGAAAGAGGATGAATATCTTTCTGATTGATACATTATTGCTGTTTTAGCCAATGTTCGGAAGTATTGCTATATATTTGGTTTTGTAATAGTCATGGGGTAAAAGTTTATAATTCTTGTTACTCCTGCAATATTCTAATATTGCCTATACTTATGTATCTTTATTATTTACATAGTTTTTACTTGTATTCCGCTTATCATTTACCATTATTAATTTCCACTGTGTTTCGCCTTATATATGTCTTATCAAAAAAGGGAAAGATGTCCTAAAAGAAACATAGATTATAAGAGGATATCTCTAAGCGATTAGGTTAGTAGATAGTCATGACTCATAAAAAGAAAAGATTTTTATGAAAAGGTTAACTTTCAGTAAAGATTGATAAGTACGAGAATTTTTCTGAACGTTATTTAAGACTTTTACTGTTATTTATTTAAATCTTTTAATGTAAATAATTATGGTTGAACTAATTGTGTTCCTATTTTGATTTATCGTTTCCGGAATTTTCATAAAAGAGCAGATTGGGCTCTAAAAAAGAATATGTATTTGAGAAAAGTTATTTATTAACTGTTTCTACAGGTTAAATGGGGTATCTAAAAGTATTTTTGCCAAAAAACTTATTTGATAGTTCGATATAAGTTTAATTCATATTCCTTATAGTATTTTTAGGATTGTTTTGTTTATTTTAAAAAACCTATATATCCAGATTTACTTTAAGCTTTTACATGGATGTGGTTTTTCTGGAAACAAGTAACGTAGGATTCAAAAAGTGCATCAAATATGTTGTTCAAAACCATAGAAAAAAAGAATCTATGAGTGTCATTTACGCTTTAGTTTGAACATGTAAGCTGTGAGAGTTGATGCATGTTTTTTTAATACCTGATGAATATGCCCAACTTCAACATTTGACCACATGTAATTATTTTCCTAGTAATTCAGAGGGAAGGAGGAAAATTCCGTGTGTTTGTACTTTTGATGAACAGATTTAGAAATTCGATTAAATGAGAAAGGTAGCTTTAAGTACATAAAGATAAATGAAGAAAGAATTAATTTCTGGATTTACTTTCATTCTTTAGATATGTCTCTATTAATGATTCCATTTCAGAAGGGTCTCCCCAGTCATAATGGAGGTTCCTTCTTCTGGATGGTTACCGGGGATTATCTGTTCCCGTTGGAATGTTTAATGATTGGTTAAATGGGCGTCACCTTGAATTGTAGTGTTTCATTCTAGTCCTTTATATTGAACAGCTTTCTTTGTTGTTTGGGATTGATTTTTTTCTAAACAGAAGGGACAGCTATAAAAAATCGATTTATAGGAAAGCAATATTTGAGATAAGTAGTATATTGCGGGTAAGGTAGGTTTCAGCCTTGTCTATCCAATACCCTAAAAGAAATGGTAAGTTTCAGTTTGCGGATTTTTATTTAAAGTTAAATTTATATATCATATATTTATTAATAATTTAATGTCTGTATAGTGTCGGCATCATGTAGGGTTTCAGTAAATTTAGATTGACAAGCAAGATATACTAAACAAAGTCAAATAGAGGTCCGTATTCTGAATGGTATTGATAGTTTTTTCTTAAAGAATCACTCTGTTTCACGTTAGTACACGGAGAGAGACTTTTCTATTTTGGTCTTATCTCTGCTGGTCATCAGCAATGAGTTCAAAGTTGTGGAGGAGTGTGCATATATTCTAAAGGAAATACCTATCTCAGGAGTTGAGAGGTAATGATTGTTAAACAAGAAATATATTTAAGGCCATCAGACACTGAAAGCATTTATATATTGGATTAATAGGGAATTTGCGAGTGTCAGAGGGATTTTAATGGGAATCTTCGTCTGTGCTTTTTCATTGATCTTAAGGCAAATTAAAATTATATTTTGGCTAGAGATCCTTTTGGTGTTAACCCTAGTACTTACATATAGGATAAGATTTTGATATTTTCTTCAGAATCAGACCATCAAAGCATTAAAATGACGGTAGGGAGCTGGATAAAGATGCGTTAGTTGTTTATTAAGGCTTAAAGTTATAATCACCTTCTCCCTAATATACGCTATTATAGAATCTTGAGGAAATTACCCTGGCGTAATTACCTTGAAAGGTGATTTTGGAATTCAATGATATTTCAATTATGAAAGTTATCTTTAGGAGGGCCTTCCGTGTTGAGTCAAAAATTCAATCAAAGTAATGGAAGTAGAAGAGATATGGTAATTATTTTGAAAAAAAGCAGTAAATAGGCAATTACTTTCTGACGTTTCCAGTCGAGGATTTTATCTTAGTGGGAGTTGGTTCTGCTACTGGTGGAGTGCCTTATGAGCACAAAATGCTCTAGAAGTACTGATTGAAAGCTTTACGATTGGTTTCAGGGAGATCTTTATGGATGAAATTCATGATGCTGCCAAAAACTTTGGCTGAATTTATTATGTCTAAAAGGATTGTTTTGCATTTGTTTGCTTCCAGATTTAACGGATGTTGCCAACATGTTTGAAGAACCAGATTAGCGGCTTAACTTCGTATATTTCCTAATGTTATTGATTATCAGAGTGGCTTCTAAACTGTTAAAAATTCGTTCTTTACGGGTTCAGGGAAGCAGATTGAGCCTTGGGCAGGCTATCCTAAATAATAAAATCTGACATTACGATTTCTTAATATAATTCTAGTGGCTGTTTAAAAATTGATGAAAAGTAGTGCTTTTCAAATTTTCGCTTTAAGATGAAAAACTTGAAAACCAGGATGAGGCTTTAGGGAATTTCTGATGAATTACAGAGATTTTTGTCATTAGTGAAGCTTTTTTCAAATTCAGAAACATCTGAGATGATGTTGGATAAGTGCATCGGGACTATTCATGAGTAATTGAATAGAGTAACTATTTTATGAGGAATTTTAAATGTAGCAAGAAAAAAAAAATTAGTGTGAAGCAAATGAAGGGATGGACCGTAGATGCGTAGAGATTGAAGTTTAGAGATGATTTAATTGGAATTGCTATACTGTATAAGAATAACCATGAATTTTGCTATTGGAATGTAGATTCCTAAATCCTTGACCTAGAATTTAGTTTAACTTACTTGAAGCTCTTCCCTATCAATTAAATTGAGCTTGACCAAAGAAAAATTATTCATTAAGCAGAGTGATGACTGGAAAGATCATTGCTGAGAAATTTTAATAGAAGAGAAAGGTTTGGTTCTCAAATAGCAAACTGTTTCAAGGTCTGATCGGTTCATTAAAAATATTTGTATTATAAGATAATTACAGCTTTTGCAGGAGTTTTTAATCAAAAGTAAGTTGCCGAAAATAATAACGGCAACGATGAAAATGGGTACCTCAAGGGGAAGAAGAAAATATCTTTAGTTGTTGGGAGTTTAATATTTTCTAGAGATTTCAAATCTTAAATGAGCTAAAAAATCGGATTATTTTTGTTATGTTTTTAGTTAGTGATGACTTTCTAACTAATATAATAGCTTTCTTCTTTGATATTAACCAAATTACTGGGGTTTGCTGCTCCTATTTTTTCATTCTAATCTAAGTAAGGATGTTATTAAAATCTGGATATGTTTTAGTACTCCATTTATTATCATGTTTGTCTAACCGAGAGTCACCTTTGATATGCAGATATTGTAGATCCTATATAATGCCATGTCACGGGTCATGGATCCTTCCCTGCGCAACGATGATGAAAACAGTTTTGCTATTGATTTAAAGTCTAAAGGCTTTTCAGGTACTGAAAACTCTTTAAATTGATGAGGTATTTAATGTTCAAAATTGGGTCTTGTTTTCCCTAACAAGGTAAGTGATTTAAAACTGTCTTCAGATCTAGAGACCTATCCAGGAAATTGACTTGCCTTTTGAAATTAAGGCTGTTGGGGTTTGGGCCTTTGAATGTTTTTAGGTTTACCGCTGTTGATCTAAAAGTTCGACATTTCCTCACCTTTTTTACCAGAAAGATAGAATACCTTTCTTTAGATCCTGGGTATAAGCTTTCTTTTTCTGATTCTTGCTCCTGATCAATGGCTTTTACTAATCGGGAGATTTTCCGGAAAGAGAATGATTTTATTAGCCAAAAATATGGCGGATATTTCCTTGATAGGCGTGTTCGTTTGTCATTTGTATAGAGGCGAAGGAAATTCACTGAGATTTTTGCAGCTTAATGGAAGATAAAAACTAACTCTGGCCTGTGCTGCATCAAGTTTTTTTGTATTTAAGAAAAAACAGCTTTCGAATTCATGTTACGGAACTAATGAGACTTATTTAATTAATTCCTTTTTCTGTCGATCATCCAGATTATTAGTAATTCACTTTTTTTGTTTAAGTATTTGGACTTATTTGAAGAGTCTCTGACATGGTCGGATATGTATGTCTTGAAGGAAAGTGCTCAATAATAGGGTTCAAAAAAATATCTGTGGTGTGTTTATTAATTCAATCAGATTATATCATTTTAATTATTGTAATTTTATATGTTTAAAACGCCGATTGTAGACTGTTAAACAATTACCTTTATTGTTGATAATATTTAGCTGCATTTTTAGCTCATACCATAGTCATTTGCGGTTGATCATTAAGGGCTAAAGGGTTGCTTGAATTTTTGTTGTGTCGAACGTATCTTCTAATGTGCTCTAACCATGTTATTTGCCTGAATGAAAGATATGACTAGCACCATAATGTTACATCTGCAAAATTTAGCAAAATGAAAGAATCCGCACTAATTCCATAGGAGGAATCTATTAAAATAATATCGTAAGTTTTATTTAGTTCTGTAAATAGGTTTATGATGTATTATCGCCATATCAATTGCAGGATTTTCGGGAATTTTTCCGATCCAGAATGTCCACGTCTATTGGTGATGGGAATATGGATATATTATCTCTTTGAATCGATATTGGTTGAATTGAGAGTATTCGGAAATTCCGTTTTCTGTTTTCATATTCCTAAAGCTCGAAAGGAAGATGTTTGTAAGGTCGACTCAGAGTACGAGACAACTGATTGTGCCCCTGCGTGCCAATAGTGGATTGCTAAGTTAAGACTGAACAATGTTTACCTCTCCACTTTATTGGCGACGTACTATACAGTTCTTATTGGTATGCTATTAATAGTAGATGAACTGCTGAAATTACTCCGTAATGAACCTGACTGTTCGGCATAAGGTTTCTTTGTATTCCTTAGAGATCGCACTATAATGCCATCTTCTGATTTGTTTTGGAATCTTATCTAAAATTGGAGTTTTAGCTAATCTTTCGACGTCGGACATGATGAATTTTTCCGCAATTGGTTTTATGAGATTAGTCAATGGCAGCGCATCCCTAATCACAATGTAGACTATTTTTTTATTGGGTCTTACTGCGGAATTCTGAAGAGTCGGCGCTCCAATTGTTTTGGAGATTACAACGGATGCGTGCGCAAAGCGTAAGAAGTTACAGCTTCCTCTTCTTTCTTTACCAAAAGAAATAATTTGTTTGTTGTTTTATGACTCGGTCTTATTATGTCTAAAAGATCTCTTTCCATGGAGGAACTCGTGAGCCTACTTTGGACTTATTTGAGGCTTGGACTGAGTGGCTATTGTTTTGAGATGACTACCATTTTTAATGTGCTTATGTTTCTCTACAATGCTATTTCTAATGCATTATAGAGTTGTTGGGTATATCTCATACAATGGGAGGTATGGTGGGTGTCCGGCATTCTTCTCGTGTCCTGCTGAAGTTCTGTTAACATTGAATTAGTTGGTTAGTGTCGGAGTCAGAACAGTAGTGCCAAGTCCGTTCTCCGTAATGTTTCCGTTCTTTCATATATTTTCTATCGATTCAAGGGACAATCGATCTGTATGATAGATCGCAATTGTGCGATTGGTTGTAGCGGTACTATTTGAATTAAAGCTGAAGCTCCTGCACTAATCGTTATAGAATTATAAGCTTATACTTTCGGCTTTGTTTTCGATGATCCAAGTGTTGAGTAAGCAATTAGCTGTTCGTCAATGAAAGCATGGTTTCTTGCATGAATGTTTTTCTCGTTTGCTTCGCTATTTTTAGCTCAATGAGTATTCCAGAAGATCTTGCCACTTTATTGGGAGGTTCTGAAGAATTGAAAGCTTCAATTACACTTGCTAGTTTGTCTGACGATACACTTAAGGATTTTAGCAAATCTCTATGCAACTGAAGGATCCAAAGAACGATTTCTATAAGGGAATACCTCTGAATATCATCATTATGAACTCATTAAACAGTTTTGATTTAGTTCATATGGTATTGTTCCATAGAAATTTTGAGAGTTGGGCGAACCTTCAATTTTGGTCTACCTGATGGGTCTATCAGTGGATTCTTCATGTGTTATTAATCAATGATAGAAAAGATATATCTTCTAATTGAGAATTTTATTATTTTCGTGGTGGTTATTGTTAAAGTATTCGGTGCCATTAAATCTTCCTATTCTGTATGGACCGGTTATGGTTGAGATGCAGTTGAAACCAAGTCATTTCAAAAGGCTGTGATCATCAAGTGCTCAGCCACTCAGTACTCAGCTTCGTTTTTTCAATGAGGATGAAGGAACCGTAGCTGATGGTGGTAAGACAGCATTGATTGAAGATCCGATCCTTATTTTATCCTTTAGTAGCCAAGTGGCCTTTTATTTCATAACGAGGGGGTGAGTGAAGGAAGCATAGAAATTGCATTCGACATAACACGAGGAAATAGGACCGATCAGCGAACAATCCATTTGTGAATATTGAAGAAAATCATTTGTAATAGTGTGGGTTTTCATTTCTTGTTTTTTCTTCATTCGTTTTGCCAACTCTTTAAGTAACTTTATTTTCCATGTTCATGGTCTTAAGTTTACCAGTTATACGCCGATTCTTATCGACAAATTTAAAACGATATTTATTGAAACTTGGTATACAAAAGCAGTAGCTAAGCGGTTTTCCATTGCTTATCAAAAGCATTAGTGTAGGTTGTTATTGCTTGGATAGATTATTGTTTTGTATGGTCTCAACATCAACGAAGTCATTTCTGGGACGGAATAAAATGGAGAAGGTTCACAGTACGTTTTTCATTTAAATTCACATGTTTATGCGCTCCTTACTCCACTCTTTTTTCGCAATTAACAATGGATATATCTCCTCTTTTTAACCATAGGCTGTATATCGCATGTAGGTCACAAGTGCGCTCAAGGATGTTATTTTCAGTGGGGAAGATGATTAAAAGGATGAGGGTGCTGTATTCCCCTATTAGCGTACTTGAGAAGTTATCCTTGAACTGATATTTATGATGGGGATCTTGTTAAATATTGATTCCAATTAAACGTCAGCTGGACTAATTAGGATAATAGCTTCTTGTTAAGTCACGTCGCGCGATTTGTATTTTGATCTTCGACTCCACTTATGGGATATATTAACTAGGAAACCCCGTCTTTTGCTACGAAGAATCTAGTTTCATCCCATTGATTTGAGAAGAGACAAGACAGTGTTGGGACGTGTTTTTACCTTGGAAAGGCATTAATAAATTCCGCGCTTTGAATAGCATATTTAGATTTCCGGGGGACTTCGTGGAGAAGGGGGACTTGTTTTTTGGGGGGACGGTTTGATTGGGCCAATTGCGAGGGGGTGTGGTGGGGAGTTTACTTTTTCCCCCCTTTTTTTATTCGGTGGAGGGGGG
>Ga0163217_1117976_pt1 | contig 10472 bp, 6 predicted proteins | sample SynspAceP_FD_185933 | JGI IMG/M metagenome (GOLD analysis project Ga0163217, IMG submission 185933) | Saline lake microbial communities from Ace Lake in Antarctica - Synechococcus sp. Ace-P (PacBio error correction) | ecosystem: Environmental > Aquatic > Non-marine Saline and Alkaline > Saline ... | reverse complement strand
CGATAGAGTACGATTCCAGTTAGTCGCCCCAGAAAGTTCAAAGCTACCAGAAATTAAAAGAAAAAGTTATAAAACGGGGAAGATGGATTAGTTAAAGCAGCAGTACTATTTTTGAACAGTTTTTACCGCATACCCCTATTCGCGAATATATTTCAGGAGGAAACGCATTACTATCTAGGAAAACGCTATATGTTTTGAGGTTATTCTTGGAAAAGACAAGTCTGTAAAATTGAAAAGCGGGAAACTTTTAGTTACTACGGCTGAACATAAATAAAGTGAAAAGCTTATTAGCATCTTGTATTATAAACATGCAAAGCGCAAATTCGAAGCTATATTAGAAAAAAGGCTATTTTGGAAATTTAAAAAAAGAACCAAGTTGTTTTAAAAGAATGCGGATATAAAGCGAATGGAAAATCGCTTGGGGAAGTTGTACATCTCCAAGGCGTAGTAAACGCTGGAACCCTGAATTTAAGAAAAGCACCTTCAAAATGTATTTGGAATTGGTCATACGTCCATTGGTAGAGCTTTGCATTTAATTATTTCCCCAATCATAAAAAAGAAATTTTATAATCTAATTAGAACAAAAAAATGCCAAACTGGAGAGGCTGGAAAAATCATTTAGAAATGATTTTGAAATAAACAAATTACTTACAACAAAAAAAATTATGAAAGCATTTTATATCATACAGTCATGCCGACGGACTCATACTCGCACTTTTTCAAAAGCATCTAGGCACATTGCGTCGAGAGGCAGTATTCGATTGGGACAGATAATGCTATTAGCGCCGGCGGAAGTTTTTAGATAATGAAATTAAATAAAAGCGCTCCAATGAAGCTGAAATTTTCATTGCCTTGGTGAGTCCTGATTATCTTTTAAATTCCAAATTACTGGCTAATGAGGAAAAGAATTTGCAGAAGCACAAAGGAGACCGAAGAAGGTAGCTTAAAAGATTGTACCTGTTATTTTGGAACCTTGCGATTGGCAAATACTCCATCTTGGTTCGATTAAAGGCATTTACCTAAGACGCGCGTAAGCTGTTGCTTTGTGAATTAATCAAAATACAGCAAATGATGGATGTAACAGCCACCACTTTACGAAATATATCAAACATTTGAGGGTTGCCGATACTTCTACTATTTCAAAGGTGCATTCAATGGCCACGGCGAAAAAATATAAAAAAATTTTAAGAAAGACTTTGATTCAATAGAGAAAAATGGAATTCGTTGATAAAGCATTTAACGATGTAACAAAGAAAATTTCAAGACAACTAGCAAGAAATTCTTAGATATCGATATTATTAAAGCTGGCATAACCGAAACAACGCATAATGAAATGTCTGTTTACTAGTAAATCGAAACAAAATATCTGAAAATGAAGCGGCCTTAAAAATCTATAAATCTGGCAGGAACCCAAAGTAACAAAGGCCAAAACTATTGAGGTTTTTTTCAAAATTCTGAATACTGGCATTAAATTGAAATAGGGTCAGTTTCTGTTGCGCATTCACGGAGCGAATATGTTTTTTAACCTTGTCTTTTGATTGAATTTCACTTATTCTGCGGTTCAGAATAACAACTATCACGACAAGAGAAGTAATCTCTGATTCTACTGACATGGGTAAATCTAGTTTGGTGGATTATTTCCGAGGAAAAGTTTACCACATTCGCTCTAAAGTTTACCATAAATTCTGGGCGTAAGGTTACCAGTTTACATCACTTTTTTCCCACCCTAGGGGAACGTTATAAAATCATTATACAACATTATTTTCTTTTTCTTAAGATTCCCCTTTTAAGTTCTATTTTATGTGCCGCTGCTGACAATCTGTCAAGTATTGCCTCGGCCAAGGCGGACTGGATCCAAGAACGCGTTAAAATGGTCAAAGGCAGTTTTGAGAGGTTAGATCACGACCCCCTATGCCATAACGGTCTTTCCAACAGATCCAATAAGGGTCAGTTTAGCATGCGGATAAGGGTTTTTCAAGGACCAAAATCATCCAGCGATTGACCAGCTTTTTGCCGTCAACTGTGATGAGTTTAAGTTAAGTGCCATCGATTCTGGATTGGGCAATGTCTCTAAAAATTTGTTCAATCGATAGTAAGAGGTCTTATTTATCCAATAAGACAGGCGGAGCCGCCCCAGTGCACAGGCCAGGAAGGATTTTCCGGGTTCCGGTCTGGCGTGGCATCAGTAAAAATTCTGTCTTTTTCCAGATAGTGTCCTTCGCCCCAAACCTGTAATAGGGTCTCTTTTTGTAATTCCCCTTTCCGGGCTACAGATAATTTCTTCCATGTCGGCCGATGCGGAAGTTTCCCGCGCCTTGAGCAATCGCTCGTCTGCTTTCTACGCATACTCCTGTTCTGCCTGGCACATCAGGCCCAGAATGGTCTTGTGGCATCCTCCTCCGGTGTGTGGGCAGGCTTAGAGGCTTTGATACCGCTTGGCCATTCCTGTAAGCCGTAGGCCCTTGTAATTGTTTTGGTAAAGTTGTTGCTGTGTTCATCTTCCAAATATATTAATATAATGTTTCATTTGTTTACCAAAAAGCTTGTGGCCCCCGGAGATTTGTGATGGGGTATGGGTTGATTTTTCTGCGGGCTCTCTTCTATCCGCGTCCCATCTTGTTTTCTGGATAGTGGCTACCACTTTTGTAGTTATACCGGTTCCGCGTCAGGGCCCGCTTACAGGCTTGCCTCCACACGGGGGACCCCCATATTGTTTGATCAGTCGCATTAATTCCCAGGAAGGGGCCATAGCCTTGGTGCACGGAATTCTTTACTTTCATTAAGGCTTCTCAAAGATCTTTGGTATGGGGACCATTGTCCGCAGCTGTTTGAAATATAATCGGAGTCCATCCACGTTTGCACGGCCATCTTGCGATGCATGTTCGGGCATAATGTATCCAAAAAGGGGGGATGGTTATCCCCATGTTTTTTTATTATAGTTGCGCCGGTGCACGGGCAATCGCTCCAGTTTGATAAATTAGATTTCCAACACATTCTGTATCGTAATGATATTACTTCCTTACCAAACGGTTGGTGGTAGGGAAACACTATAAAAGCTCCAGTCTTCCCCATTACCACATGATAGTTCTTTTGGACCTTTTGGCCCTTGGTGCAGATGGTTTTGAACTGGTATGTGGATGCTCGGGAAGGCCTGCAGTACCGGTTAGCTCCTGGCCGGTAAAGAGCTCCCTTCGGCTAAAAGACCTTTCTTCTGGAAGTTTGATGTCATGATGGGCTTCCAAAGCCTTTCTTATTCCCTTGGTTCAGCTCTTGGAGTGCTGATAGAACGTTTCGTACGGATAGTGCCATTACACCGGCGATAGGTGGAATCTTCACCTTGCGTTTTCTACAGATGGTTATCTTTGCGGGCCTTACCCTTGTGGCCAACAACCTATATGGTTGTGCAGGGCCCATTGCCAATGCCTGGGGAAAAGTAGGTTCATACCTTGCAGCTACGGCCACCATTGTTTTTCATATTTATCTTTTGATCTGGCATTGAGCGGAACCCGCTCCAAAATAATTTAAGATGTCGTTCAGGGCAGGGAATTACCTGGCAAGGAAGCATCGGGCAATGCTTTTGCTAACCAAATCCACTAAAGGGAAGTACGCCTAATTAAGTACCGGGCAGGCAATGATTATTCCCCCGTAGAAGTGGCCACATAGCTTAACTTGGAACCCGCAAAATCAATTTCCAGCAAGCTCTCCGGGATTATGTTTAAGACCATGGTCGGGCTCCTTCAAATTGATCTGGATATCCAATAATTCACAAAACGAGAGTAGCCAAAGCCTTCTGGATATTCTTTTTAAATACTCCTGCCAGAGCAGTAGCCTGGTTACACCGACGCGCCCTAGTTCGGAGATAAAAATAATCCGCTTGTTCCAAAAAATATAGTTTACGGACATCGGGGGTCCGGTCCGATCCTTTCTTTTGGTTTTTACCAATTCATAAAGTTTCGGATCTTTAAGTTTAAGAAGTGTTATCATAATCAAATCCACTGGTCTCAAAGATGCCCGGTAGGGAATGAATTAGTAGGCCTGAGACACCATTGTCTGCTCCGCAATGCTACGCTCTGATAGATCTCGTTTTAGGAATAATAGTATTTTGTCTTATTTTTTGGCATAGCAAGGGTTTTATTTGGCCATTGATTTAAGGAGTTTGGTATTCAAACCCCATTAATGTACTCCATGGAATCATAGATCTGCTTCCCTTGGTGGTAAACTCTGCTTCGGAATTGTTTGGTAAACTTTGTGGCCCGGAATGTCCAGCTATAAAAGCACAGGTTCCATCTTTCAAAAATAAACCTTAACGATCAGAAAAATTTGAAAACTCTTTGCCCTGATATCTGGTAAAACTATTATCAGGAATCAGTTGGTAAAACATTGCTTCGGAATCGGTGGTAAACATTGGCTCGGAACCAAGTTGGTAACTTTGGGGTGAATATCCATTTGGCAAAGCTTGCTTGCGAAAGTGTAGGAATAGTTTTAAAAAAAATAATTCAAATTGTAATTGATTTAGATGTAAAGTTCAACTTATAAAAACACAGGAGGTTTAAATTATTCTAAGTGCTTCAAGGTTGTTGCTAAAGCACCGATATAATCTGAAAGGATTACCCAACATAATTATGATTAGACTCAAACCTTCTAAGGAAGCACTATAAAAACTTATGTACTCTAGGTGCAACCACTAACAAAAAAAAGCTTTAATTTCTTGGGAAGCCCATAATACTTAGTAAGAGAATACCGGAGGTTAAACTGGTAACCCCTTGCCTACCAAACCCAATTAAGTTACTTACAATTGATTTATCATCATTTCTAAAACTAAAAAAATGATTTCCATTATTTTTAAAAAACAAGAAAATTCAAAATGTTGTACCTATGTTGTACCTGAAAAAAAAAAGCCGACTTCCTAAAAAAGTCGTTTCCCTGTTGTACAGGCGGAGAGACTCGAACTTCTCACACCTTGCGGCATAGATTCCTAAGTCTAGCGTGCTACAATTCACCACGCCTTTGCATTGACTCCGATTATTTATCGGGATGCAAATATAAAGTAATTTTTCAATTTTAAAAATACTTAGGCATTAAAAAAGTTTCTTTTTTGTTAAATTAGCCTTTCAACTTAAACCATTTTATTGCGCGAGATTTCGGAGTACCTAACAGAAAAACAAAGAACGTTTTATTAACGGAATTAATTACAGCTATTTAAGATTACCCTCGCGTTAGCGCCGACCCTGCTTATTCCCAGGCGTTTATTTCAATGCTTCGCGAAAGCCGTTAAAGGCTTCACTTTAGAAGCAGGGTGCGACACCGGTGGAGATTTGTGAAACCAATGGGTACCATAGTTTACGGTGAAAAAAATTAATTAATCCCGAGTTTGCCTACTATATTGGTATTATGGCCATTATGACGTGCAACAAGGCGGACCTATCGGAACTCCTTTGGAACTCCCCCTCCTCGACCCAGTTATTAAAGCCTACCGGACATTTCACCCCGAAGGTGCCATTTTTGCTAGAGGTGCCTGCGATGACAAAAGGACCAAATGTATATTTGCACGTTAGGCCTTGGAGTTTATGGTAAAAAACCAACCATTGCCCTGCAAAGCGTTAAAATTTATGAATCGAAGGGAAGAGGGAAGTAGGAAGTGAAAACTTGGGCACTTTGTTGCAAAGAAACAAAGAAAAGTTGGCTAATGATATCATCTTTAATTTCGGATACCGGCATGATTGCCAATAATGTGCCCTCTATAACACAGGTTTGCGAGGATCTTAGCATGTGGAAAGTTGAATTAACCGGACCCAACAGAGAATTCTGCATTCGGCCTATACGGTGGTGCACGTGGCCACCCAATCAATTGTAATTGACCAAAATGATTGCCGCATTGCACGATGAAAACAACCATATAACATCCCGGGTTTTATGAACAAGGTTGGGAAGACCTTTCCAAAGAAAGAGCTGTGCCGAAAATTGGCCAAGGCCTCCTTTTAACTTGGAGAAACTATAAAAAAGCACTTAAAATATAACGCCAGTTACGGTGTGTTGAAAAGGCGGTACACCACCAACGAACGTAATTCTATTAGGACCTACTTGGTACGTTAATTGGCATTTTGGGGTGGGGTGGATACATAGGGGCGGGAGCAAAAAACCGTTATTGCCAGTAAGGCTCTGCCAAAAATTTCCATGCGCTTTTTGGTACCACATCAGGATTGGAAAGAAATACAGAACTGTTTTAAAACACATTTTGGAAAACTTGGCCCGACGGAGTTACCGTAAAGCGTACCCCGCCATTCACGGTGGACAAGGCTATGTAACGGCCTATCGACAAAACGCCTATAAACCGCATCCAAAGCTTACGAAACTACCTTTGGTTAAGACCCCAATACCTCAGCGCAGTGGGGTAGTATCCCTATCGTTTCCCTTTTCGAGAAAGAATAAAAAGCAGACCATCCTTATGGGTTTTGGGCTGGGATAGTGATTTGCCATCCATTCGCCCAAACGAGCATTTTGGGTCTGTGGAAACTACCTAAAGGGCATTAGAGACCATCCTTATTTTTATCACTATTTCACGGAACTCTCCAAATAAATAACAACCTTTCCATTAAAAGCGGGGTCGGGTCCTTAATTGCTCCCGACACTGCCCTGGGAGAAGGTTTCAATTTTATTTCCCACTACACTATTTCTTTTTCTTTGGGCGTTTCCCCTAGCGGTGCTACTTTCCGCTATTATTCTTTTTTTGGCTCATTTCAAGCAGTCTTGCAAGGTTTTTGGAAACCTTGTGGACTTGAGCCCAAACTAACCGTGATACCTACAAGTTTTAGAAACCTTGCAGGATTCTTATCCAAAAAGGATGCCGCTTGCCCAATAGCTAACGCAAAATTCAATTAACAATAACAAATTGGCAATAAACAATCTAAACCCTTCACCACCTTTTAACACTTCACTTGGTCCCAAAAAATTAACACCTCTACACTTGTAGAATTATAATTATTCTTATGTTTGTAGAACACAAATTCGATTTAATTGAACATTGGAAAACCTCAAAAAAACCGAAGAAAGAATTAATTGAACCACCTCTGGAAGCTAAACAAGCTTTTATGAAGGATCTATTGGAGTCTATCCAGAACCCAAACCGGCCACTACTAACCGTGGCAACCTTATTAAAACGGTGACGGACAAAGGTTCGAGGCGTATACCCTATTGGGGAAACGCTTTAGGGAATATTTTCCTTTTGGTAAAAGGAAAAAGGGACTATCTCTCCAACATTTTAAAACGGGACTCATTAAAACCTTTTTTAATGATAGCACCTCCCAATTTTGCCTCCTTTTTCGCAGAAAAAGAAACAGATTTGAGCAAGAAGAGTTTAGAAGAACTAAGAAACTTGATAGATACCGAATTAAAAAACAAATAGCATTGTGGATCTATCTTTCTAAAATTTTAGTGCCTTGCCTAGCCATACTCCTTGTGGTTTTTCAAGATGGTACTTGGAAAAGATACACACTACACCCATTTAAAAGATATTACCTCTTAATCTGCATTTATAATCTCGCTTAGGCATCCCGCTAATTACATTCACCCAATTACGTTACGGTTACTGTGGAAACCTATACTTATTTAACCAACACCCTTGAACAAAAGCGGTATATATCTAGAGGCAATTCCAACAAAAGCTTGGAGACCAACATTTCTCCCTATTTTGTTATGGGAGTTTATATAGTTTTGGCAGCCAATCCTTTTCGGTCTTAAGTTTTTAGCCAACTTAAAGTCATGATCAAAAGCATCACAAGGAACAACCCGAGGACGAAAATCGGGACGAATTCATCATGTGTTGCTTCGAGAACTCATTGCTCCACATTACCTTTTTTAGCTATATATTTTTCAACCGAAAAGATTTATGAAACCCAGAAAATTCCGCAGGAAGTTTTGTTGGCACGAGGAAACCCATGCAAACAAAAACACAGTTTTGGAATCCTTATTCTTGGAAACTGTTTCTATGTTCTGTTCTGGTTTCATCCCTTGGTTTACTGGTAAAGGGCATTTAGTTAAAACTCAACCACGAATTTTTAGCTGATCAGGCCGTATTTAAAAAATGGAGCAAGTTGTTCCCAACTATCAAACTTAGGTTATTGGCATTCTTCATCAAATGCCGTTAGCGCCACCATTGGCAAATTGCCATTCATTATCATCAATCAAAAAACGAATCATCATTCATGAAAACACAAACATCACAAAAAGCCATATGGTAAAAAAGTTTAATGATATTGCCTTTAATGGCCACTCTTACTTACAGTTTTAGTACTTAAAGAAATCCTTTGAAATTTCAAAAAAATAGAGACCGTTCCAATTGGGCCAGGAACCACCAAAAGGAAGTAATAGAAAAGGATTACTGGAACGGGAAGCAAATTTATTATTTCAAAATTTCCAAAATATTACAATGGATTGAAATTGTTGACGCCCATAAATAGGAAATGGACGCTGTTGGTCAATGTTGATTTGCGTTACACTTTGAAGAATTAAAACCCCACTTACTTTAAATACAACCAGGGCCTTACGGGACAAGAACAAAGAATTCAGAGTGTTAGGGCCATAATTAGGGTGGAGGAAAGAAAAACAACCGGACAATATCATAAAAAAAGTGGATGCTATTCTAAATGGGACCTATGGCGTGGCCACAATCAACCGTTGAAAATACAATTACCTAAACCACCAAGAGCGGTGCCACCAAGACCGAAATTCAGGATTCAACACCCACTCGCCAAAAAATAATGCACAAGCCCCAAGAAAAAAGGGTTGTTCCTCTAAAGTATTAAAAAACCTTGGAACAGATTTATGGTCGCCATGGACGGATACGCAAATAAAGGAGGCACAGCCCTTTTCCAGAATGTCCTCCACCCCCACCTACTCCAGATCCGGTCCAAACATAAAAAAAAGGGGAGCCAAGTCCTATTTCTCTAACCCAACACCCCCTTAAAACCGAAAAAAAGTTTGAACTGATAAGCAAAGCGTTGAAGCTTACAATAATCATAACCCAAAAAAAATGGCGCTGGAAATCGGAAATACCACCCTTTGTAAGCTCCGATTTTTTCCTCCCCTCCTCCAAACTTATTGCAACCCACGTCAATACTGAAAATTATTCCAAAGAACTGAAAAATGCTATTGATCGGTATTTAAAAAAAAGCAAAATAGCTATTAGGGTTTGAAAGTCTCCAGTTACCACAACGAGCCCAAGGGTAGTATTGATAAAATAAAAAAACCTATGTTTGAAAGTAATGCCAATTATACCAATGCATATAAAAAATTGGCATATAAGAAATAATTATGTGCATTCCGGCCATGTATATAATGGACCCTAAAGGGGAATTTGGAAAACCAAATTCTACACAAAAAGTGGAAGAAGATAATATCCAATCACCAACTTTAAAAAGTAGCCGCCAATCAAAAAAAATTAAAGGGCTATAAAGAGCCTTCTGTATATTATGACATTTTGTTACACTGTACCTCAACCACCCGCCTCAGAAAAATTCAGGATCCAGTGGGGAATATATAAAGGAATTGCCCGAAAAGGAGCGGGACCTTTATTATTGGACCCCCACAATATAAAGACAAGATGAAGCAATCGAATTTGCGTTAGAAAGAGTAAAGACCCTAGCATTGATGTAAGCGATTACCCTGTCGTATAAAATTGGGTGGCTGTTGACGAACCACATTCCAAACAAAAACTTAAGTAGTCCTTCAAGGTTTCCAAACCTTGAAGGAACTTTAACCCCACCCAAAAACCTTTATATCAAAAGGTTTGGCAACCCTTTGTAGGATTAGTTGAAACAAACTAATCGAAAAAATCAGATAAATCAATCATGACCTAACAACCCATACCTACAAGGTTAAAAAAACCTTGCAGGGATTTGCTGCCAAAAAAAGGGATGTTTACTTGCAAAGGGCTAACTCTAAATCTATTAACCAATGACGCCCTGTTTTGCAATTACTAATTTAGGGTAGATTTAATTCTCCAAAACATTGCCGGACATTATAGGTTTCTGATTCGAATTTATCTGCCAAAAGTGGCTTCCCCCACCCTTGGGGACAAGAGAGGGGTGGATTTCTTTTCCGACAACGAGTCGGGAAAGAAGATGGGGCGGGATTAGAAAAGTGGAGTAATACTAGGGGTACCCAAATTAGCCCACATTACAATAGCGCTTAAGGATTGTGTACACTACCCCCTTTCCCGCCCAGGTCCCGACAAAAAAGGTCGGGATGGCACCTTCCCCTAACATGGGGAAAGAAGCTTCCTTTTTACCCTTTTACACATTCAATTCCGGTAGTCTTGCAAGGGTTTCTTAAAAAACCCTTGTAGGGGAACTTTAAAAAAAAAACCCCAAAGCCGAAAAGGGAAGGGCTTTTACGATCATTTAACCCCCAAATAACCCCAATTTTTAAAGGTTTTTTTTTTTCATTTTTTTTTTCTCCCTCTTTTTTTCCTTTAG
>Ga0163217_1059198_pt1 | contig 10472 bp, 5 predicted proteins | sample SynspAceP_FD_185933 | JGI IMG/M metagenome (GOLD analysis project Ga0163217, IMG submission 185933) | Saline lake microbial communities from Ace Lake in Antarctica - Synechococcus sp. Ace-P (PacBio error correction) | ecosystem: Environmental > Aquatic > Non-marine Saline and Alkaline > Saline ... | reverse complement strand
CTGTAGGTGACTTTTCGGCAGAGTTCCACATCGGGTCGACTGTGTACACACTGGCACGGTCCGCCATTACGGACCGATTGCCAGGGTTCTTCCCTTTGCCGTTTCAAAAACGCAGCGACTTGGCAGAGTCTTCTTTGACAGCGGCACGCCCTTTGCATGTCAGCGGATACGACCAGCAATTTGCTTCGCTTCAGGGCTTGCGGAGTCGGGCAATCGGCCTTAAGTAGTAGTCACGGCGGGACCCCCCAGTTCGGCGTTGATAATTTTTCAGCGTATTCGGACGGAGAGAAAGTTTGCCGCCGAAGGATCTCGCTGAGTACTTGTCCATTGCTTGGGGTTCGTAGGCTTGATTCGACGGCCTCATGTTCGAGAGAGTTCTGGAGCAGGAAGGACCACTGGCGTTGCGGGCAACAGCATTCCGGAGCCATGACCACGGCCGCAGTTGGTAGCTATTTCTTGGCTCCCGGTGGCGAAAGTGAACAAACTGCTGAAGGTCATGGGTTGCCGAACGTCGATCGAACTGTTGTCTGATGGTTTGCTTCGCTTCGGGTAAAGGGGTTTTTGCCTTTCTTCGGTAAAAACGATGGACTCGCCAAATTTCGCCATTGCCTATGCAACTGACATGAACAATTTCAATCATTTGGAAAGCCATTCTCCGAAGTCGTTCCGGCGTTGCCGTTCTTTTTCCAGTTTTGGGTTCGAACGATTTCGCTGCTCGCAGCGCGGCGAACTCCATCGTCTTGTGTTGGTCGCAAAGTTCACAATTCGCTTGCCATTGCCTTGCGAACGGCAGCGGGCTGCTCCGATTGACCGAAGTAGGTCTTGTCACAGTGGGGTTTTTTAAATTCGCGAAGCGTTCATCGAAGCGCGCTCCTGCCTGGTTCAAACGGCATATACCTTTTTACCCGGACATCGCAGGAAAGGGCCGCTTTTTTGATTAACCCAGATCCCCGCAAGACCCCGGAATCGAGCGGCGGAGAACGCGGTTACACCCCTCGCGGGAGGATTTTGAGGTCGTCGAATGTAATTGCATTCCCCCAGCACGTATTGACGCGGGAGGTATTGGAAGGTAGTCGACCGTGTTCTTCCACGCACTGCCATGGCGTCGGTGAAAGTATCACTTTGGCGGGTTGCGGGCGAGGGTTTTTCCAGGACGCGTAACTCTTTGCGAAACGATGCGGAAACTTGCGACCGTCGATTCGTTTTTCCAAAAGGATGTTGAGTGGGCGTACGGGTCGGCGAGTTTGGTTAGACGGTTCTCCCCAGGCGTCATTTACGTGGCGGTTCATCGGTGGCGTTAAGTGCCGAGGGTCGGGGCGTGGGTTGGTAGTCGTTGTTTGCCGTTTTTGTCGGTTTTAAACCGGCGTGGCCCAGATGTCGCTGGGTTGTGTTTTGCTTTGAATGTCGGTGATTCTCGTTTGACAGCCGTTTGGCGGTTTGCGAGTTTGATTGACAAATCCCCACGTCCGTCGCCGCTTCTCGGTCTTGCCGAAAACTTCTTTCCAAAATTTGAGCCGGTTGGGTCCAGTTTGTCAACAACTTGGCCGATTCTTAAAGAGGTCGTATTGATGTGTGGGCTGTGTTGAGTTGGCCGCGTTTGCCGGATTGCAAAGGCGGTGAGTTCCGTCGTAGGCGTACAGCCAGTCGTGCTCGCCGTTGGGGTCCGCGGGTTCTCTCGCCACGTTGCGGTGCTTAACTGGCGCGGTTCGTAAGCCGTTACTGGATTGCGGGAAAAATCGTGTTCCGGCGGGAGGACCGGTCGCGCCAGGCGCGACGTCTTGTTACTTCGTCCGGAGCGTCCAGGAACCGGGAGGTAGATTGCGCCGGTGTCGGGGTCGTTGGTTGAGGGGTTGGTGAGATTGAGCCGTGTAGCGGAGGATCGGGTTGGGAGGGCTGGTTTTTGCTCGATTGAGGTTCGTAGACCAGGACGCTTTTAATTCACCAAAAAACTTGGGAATCAATCGTCGATCAAGGGACTGGACACTTGGTTGAGTTTGGCTCGGTGATCGATACTGGTATTACCGTTAATCGCGGGTGATGACCGCGCCCGGGGTTTACGTGATGGAGCTCTTGCGAAGGGTGGTTACTTCCGTTCAAGTGTAAGCTGGTGGCGGGCGGACGTTGCGGGTGAGGAAGTGGGATCGACCGCGGCCAGAGTTGTGCTTGGGCGGCTGTCGATGGATTGGGTTGAATCATTGAACTCGAAACGTGATCGTTTGACGATAGTTCCGCTGCCGGACGGTGGCCGTTATCAAATGAAGTGAACCCGGCGCCCGATGTTGCTCGAAACGTCAAACCTTTTCGATCCGACGCACGCGATTCGTCGACTCCGGCCACCGACGTGTCGTCACCCGTCTTGGGCCGATCGGCCCAACGCGTCGCGGGTCGAATGACGGAGACGTTTGCCGTTTTGATCGGGAAGCGATGTTTCTTCGATTGAGGGTTGTAGGTGTGGGTTGACTCGGTCGGGAGGGGCCGGATAGGAGTCGGGGAAAAAGTCTCGTGACGGGAGCAGGTGGCTGGTTGGCGATCCCGGAATCAGCCAGCCGTGGTGGCCTAGTGCAAAACGTTACTGGGTGACTTGGTCTCCGCGTGCGGCAGTTGACGGCGGTGAGTGTCTCTACGGTTCCCGTCGGGGTGTGTACGTGATCCGGACGATTATGTATTCGTCGGGACGGGGTGCCAGTCGGTTTACCGGCGGGCGGGTGGCGGGGAGGGCGACGTAGTTGTCAAATGCATTTCCACCCTCCGGCCGCATTTATGGAGGTCGTTCCAGATTTATGCCCGCAGGGATCCGGTGGTGTCTTGCAGGTCCCGGCGGCGTTGTAGGCTGCTCGAGGACCAGCAACGGGATCGCTCGATGCGGGGAGGTATTGTGGGCGGGTGAAACAGCCGGCCGCCCTGGGTCCGTACTCGGCGCATTGGCGAGTGTTCGTTCCGATTGCGTCGGGGTACATTCGCGCCCTGTGCGAGGGACACGGGCGTTGGTTGTGGGGAGGGGACCGAGGGCGCCGGTTTTTGGGTGCCGGGGCGTTGTCGGTAAGCGTTTGTCGATCGGTGGTTTTGGATCACTGCGGGCGTCATCGTGGTCGGGTTCGGATTTTGCTCCAGATCACGTCACCCGGTCCACGGTTGAAAACGTCCGCGTTAGGTGGCGTTCGTTTTGGCCGATTCCGGTGTTGGGCTCGGCGTTTTCCCATCCAGGGCCGTTGAACGTTTCGTTTGATCTGTGAACGATTTCGGCCTGCCCGGCGGCCATCGATTTGAGGACAGGAGTTGCCGACCGCGGTCGAACCAGGATATTGTCGGTTTTCAGGGCTTGTTGCCGACGCTTTGGCCGGTTGGTGGGGTCGACCGCCGTAGCGGATCGATTGGTTAACGCGCGGGCGGCGTTGTTCGAACCGGGCGTTTGTCGGCGTCGAAGATTTCAGGTTCCCCGAAGCGGGAAGTGTCGTAGTGGATCGGGGTTGGAATCGCTTTGCGTTCAGTGTTGTCCAAAGTTGACCCGTTGGAACAGGTCGAGTTCCCGTCGGGTATCGACTCAGGCGGTTTCCGCCAATCCGTACAGCGGAAGTCGGTTTGTTTCGGGTGTTGACGCCATCGACGTGTGCGATCTGACGGGTTCAGCGTTTGTTATCGCCGCCCGTCGTTTTACCGTTCATCGGAAGACCTTCGCCACTCAGGGTTCGGGGACCATGTTATTGCCCGAAGGCACCGCGGCCGGTCGGGTCCCGGGACTCGGTTCCGCCAAACCGTTGTTCGGTTGGTACCCACGTTAAGATCGCCACGACGTTGTTGCGGACATTGGTGGACCTTTTGAAGTGATCGTGCCTCCGGGAAGACGTTTCGGTTTTGCCGTTTTTGGGGCTGTCGTAAGCCGTAGGTGGTTGGTCGTAGTGGACGCCGCTTGGGTGCCTTCGCCGGAACGCCGGGATTCTTGTGTGGGTAAGACACGCATTCGATGAGACGAAACAACAATCGGTGAACTGCGAGGTGGTCCAGGCGTGAAGGAAGCCTGAGAGAAGGATCGGTCAGGCTGCAAGCGGCCGCCGTCGATCGCCCAGTTGGGACTCGGATCTAGTTCGAGGGAGTGTTTTCCGAGTGCATCCGCGTTTGCTGGATGTTGGGACCGGGTTGATTCAAACGTTTTGTAGGTGTAGGCGGGGCCGGTTCCCCGTTGCGTAGCGCTTGCGGCCAGGTCGCAGATGCTCGGACGTCTTTGTAAAACCGTCCCACTCGAGCTCGCCGGGGGGACGACGGTGGCGGTTGCCGCCGATATCGGACCCGTATTGGCGGGACCGAGTTTCTTGGGGGCGTGCGTTTCGCCTGGGAATTGAAATCTTCGTTAATCCGGAGGCCCAGGTGTTTCCACCACCGCTCGGCAGTGCTCCACCCGACGGAAACATTCGTTGCAAAACGACGTGTCCGCATCGTCGATCTGTTGTAGCATCGCCCGAGGCGGGGTCGAAGATCGGTGGAATGGTGAACCACTTCCGTCCATCGACCAGGTCAAGTTGGGCCTGTTTCGTCAAAACACCTGTTTCTCAGCGTGGCGATATTGGAACGTTTTTGCGCCCGTCGGTGGGACGACTGCCAGTGTGGTTGTTTTGCTGTTTTGACTTGGGACCCACCTGTCGGTGTTACAGTCATCAGGCGTAGGTCGTTCTCGAGTCGCTCGGCGCCCGGCATCCGTCACGGAAATTGAGTTTGCTTCGAGATCGGATTAGATCGGTTGCGGTCTCCACCGGTTCGCTGCTGTATTCGAGGCTCGCTTTTGAAGAACCCGGTGTCCGCTGCTTCCCTGCTTCAGTGATTGTGGATCAGGTACCGGTAAGCGGGTCACCCACTTCCGTGGTAGCGTTAAGTAAATTGCGTAGATTTGATTGAGGCCTTCGGTGGACCGCAACGTGTTCCCCACAGGTTCCGCCTGATGGGATCGTAGCTGACGGGGACAGCGAAGGAGAAGGCAGCTTGGACGAAGATCGCCCGCGTTCATCATAGGCGTTCGCGGTCAGCCCACTGGTCGGAAAACCCGAGGTGAGCACACTGAAGCCAGGCCTTGACCGATGAAGTTGGTGTAAACGTTTTTTACGGGAACCGCGGGGACGGGTCTCGGTGGTTCTTGCGGCTCCAGTGTTGTTGTATCATCCGTGTGAAGCTTTGCTTCCATAGCAAAGCTGTGGGTTAAACGATCCGCCGGATCACGGAACTCTTTTACTCACCCGCCGCTGGACTATATTCGTATTCAAAAGCAGTTACTTGGAGTACTGCAGGAGAACCATGTTGCTGGACCGTCGTGGCTCGAGTGAATCGGCCAGCGGGTCTTCGTACCCTTCGGGTTCCACGACATATCGCATCCATGTTCAAAAAACCCTTCGGATCACGACGTCTTGTAGGGTAGCGATTAGGTAACTCTTGTTCGATGCTGACAAGCTTGCCGGAGGTGGCTTGGACGGCGAACCGCAATCAGTCACCGAAGACCTGAAAGCTGTTCGAGCCGTCGAATACTCCGATACATTCCCCGAGCGGACATTGACCCAGCCGTTCTCGTCGACTTGGCGCGCGGTCGTCACTGAGGTGGTGAGGCCCGTCTCGGCAAATTTCTGTAGTTCGATTGTTGTGGTGTAGTTTCACTTTCCTTCACCGTTTCCGCTGGAATTCGTCTGGATCGCCGGGTGGGCGAAGTACGTAATCACATCGGGTCTGCTGGCCATTGACCACATCGGATCATTTGCCGATCAAACTGGCCTGGGGAGTGGGCTTTGGTTTTGCTGGAGTGGCCGAGGCAGGAGAGGGGACTAGACACAGATTGAACGGCCGTAGCGAGCCTCAAAGGAAAACGCTATCGATGATGGGATTCAACGAGGGAACGCTTGAGGCATCTGCTTTAAACTTCCGCGTCGGGAAGTTGAGGGGAGGTTCTGCTCGAATTGACATTGTCCGAACTTGTTCTGGACCGCCAGTTCAACATCGAGAGGGGGGGGAATTCTTTTCAGTATTTCGTCGATTCATTTTTCCGTCTTCATTTTGAGCGCCCGTGGCGAGCGGGCTATTGATATTACAAGCCCCGACGCGTGATTTTTGGAATTTGCGATTCTTTCCGATTGCGGCTAAGCAACGGCAGCACTTTGGCGTGGAAAGGCGTTGCGCACCAGGGATCCACGTGCGACGAGAAAGCGGAAAGCCCCCGGAAGAGGGCAACGCCTGTGAGGCATTCTGTCGCTTTGTGGCTTTACGAATGTTTCGTAGCTTGGGACTTTGTTCCCGAGCGGCAGCCAATTTGAGAAACCGTTGCCACAAAGGTCTCGGACGGACAAAGGGTCCCATTCCTGGGTTTCTAAAAGCGTAGCTTTTGAGTTTATTTTTCACTTTCGGCCTTCTTTTTCTTGTTCCTTCGTTCGCCCCAAGGGGCAAGGCCCTATGATCAGCCCCAAGGCTCGCCTAGGGTTCCACGAAGCAGGCGTAGCGTAGCCCAAAAGGGCGGGCCACTCGATCGGGATGAGGGCCGCCCCTATTGGGGCTACCGATTATCGCCTTTTGGCAAAACCAGGGCGTTGCCCTGGGGCTTTCAAGGATTTTGCCCCTTTGGGGGCGTGAATCGGAGTTTGCATGCGTTTATTTGAACAAGGAATGGGAAAAAATGGAATAACGCCAGATACTGCTTTCAAAAGCGAAGCTTTTGAGCACCCCAGTCCCCACCTGACGTTCGGAAATGCTTCACAGCGTTGCCCGAGGGGAGGCAGTTTACCTGGGGCTCACGAACCGGGCTAATACTGTCGCCACTACCGTGGCAAAAAACGCCAACTTCAAACGCGAGAGCGAGGAATACACAGGAGACACTCGCTTGCGCGTCGGCTGCTTGTAGTGGTCACGTTATTTTTGTGCAGCGACTCAAATCACGGGGCCGCGAGGTTAAAGCCACTTTTTCTTGGGAGTCCTCCGAAAATTGCTGACCAGGTAACTGAAAACATTTTCCAATCGTCGGTACGGAAGATCCAAGCGGAGACCAAATGTGTCTCCAGCACCCGGACGCGCCTCATTGCACCATTGTGTTTTCGTTCTGAAGTTCTAAGGCAGCTTCGCGTGCGTAGTAGACCAAAATTCGCGTTGGTCAGAGAAGGAAGCCGCGGTCTTGCCATTGGGCTGGACCAACTCTTTCACCCGCCCCGGTCATCAACGAGAGAAGCCAGCCATGGCCATCGCCTCGAACGCCGATCCGGAGGAAAGATTTTCGGTAGGTTTTTCCAGTCGCTTGGATGATGGCAGTGGGCTCTTTTGTAAACGCGGGGCGAGACCTCGGCCGGAGGAAAAAGCACGGATTCCCAGGTCCGGCTCCTGGCCGATCTTTTTGCGCGGGGACAAACCTGGCGTCACCCCGAGCATGATCGCCGACTTCAAACACGGGTGTCAAGGCGATTGTCGATCGGCAATGGAAACAGAAGGGCACCAATCATTATCGAGGGAATCACTTCGGCAAATTACTTCTGGGGGGACGAATGCTGGCGTGCTTTATCTAGGGGATGGCTGGGAGTGACCCGATAAATGAAAATCGCGTGCGTCGATTTGACAGGTCTGCTTCCCACACTTGAGGTCCCAAGTGGGGGCCTCGATGAGGCGAAGGGATTAGTTTGCCTCCGGTGAAGTTCAGCATTTCACCGAATAAGTAATGCGATAAAGTGAATATCCTTGGGGTTTTGCTTCCTTCAAGTTGGCGTTTCCAGAGAAGTTCGGCTGGAATACGATCAGGTGACTTCCCGTTCCGGGCGGGTCGAACGAGCGAGTCAAATTGACTGATCTAGCTCACGCCATGGGAACCAGATGAACTTGTCTTTGGCCCCCATGCCTCTCCAAAACTCGCGGCACGGGACCAACGCAAAGCCCGAGGGATGCTTTGCCGCCGAGTTCGGTCGTTTCCTGAACTCGCAACTGATTCAGCAAACATTGCAGTCAAAGCGAACTTGATCCGTTCATCACATTTGCAAGTTGAGGGCGAAACTGAGGATTATCCAGAACGGCACGAAGCGTCTCAGCAAGCTTTTCACTTCCTTCATAGTTGCTTCTCCCCAAAAACTGTATTCCCATATAGACGGCCCAGGTCGATTGCGTTTACGCCCGGCCAAAGCCATGGATTGCCAGATCGATACAGGGCCGACCACCGCGTCCGGGGTTACTTCCGATTTCCATCTCGTAATTCTCCATGACTCATTTCCCCGGCGCATAGAGCACCTTGGCGACGGAGGCTTTCCTCAAAACACTCTTTGATTCGAGCGTTTCGTCGGGCCGAAGCGTTCGTTGCCATTTTTTCGATGAAACAATCGATCGATCGATTTTGCCCATGTTTCTGTTCCCAAAGGATGACGAATGACCCGAAGTTCCGCACCCTCGATGCCCATTTTGACAGTTGACGAAATAGGCCACCCGTCAAGCAGCCGAAAGTAACCGCGTCAGATTCGGGAAATTTATTTTAGCGGTTTTATTTCGCGTGCTGCTATTTTTTTTTTTTTCCGGCCGTGTGCGAACGGACAACCTGCTGCATCAGTTCACTGCGGCAAAACGTTCACCCACGGGGGAAACCTCGGTTCGCAATCGTTAAGCCAGCCGCACCGAGCCCTTCCTTGCAGGCCCAATCAGTGCGATCGCTTTGCCCAAACAATTCGGAACTTTTTTTCTGGATTTAAGCACACGCCTTTCGGAGCAGGCCTTTCGTTCTAGCCTCGAGTCGACTGTCTCGTCGCATGACCTCAAACAGGGGCTTCTCCAGAATCCTCCGCCAATCAGCAAAAACTACGACCGTTAATTTCGGTCGGGTAAACACCGAAGATTGCCGACGGGCATCCTGTTCGTCGCTTTTTCGGCTTCTTCCCCCGGTTCAACAACCGAAGGGTTTTACCGGATGGGACGACATCAACGAAGGAGCGTGGGGGCATTCCTACCCACCAACGAAAAAGGCCACCTTTGCGGTGGATGGCCTCGTGGAAGCGTCACTTCACTCGGTTGCAGATTCCTGGTTTATTCATCAAAGGGCCTTGACCCATTTGGATACGCTTTTCTCCGCCCGCACTTAAGCAATTGCCGTGGCAAACCTTGTCTAGTTTTTTTGATCCAGAAAAGCAAAGAACGCGAAATTTCACTTTTGGTTCTTTGCAAGGCACAAGAAACGGGATCTTGGTGGGACCAATAGTGGGGAAGTGTCTTGTTAAGTGCTTGCGGAACTTCTTTCAGATCTTGCGGCGGGACTTGTATCCTCAGAACAATTGACGCGATTGCTAGGTCTCGAGGTCTGCCGGCCGCCTTTGCCTCTTGGGCTTCCACCGGGCCAGTATCAAATTTAATTGAAATTCAGTAGATGGATGTGGGTTGGCGGAAAAAGCAAGAAAAACGGCTTGCCCACTGTTTTCATGGCAAGAAGTCAGTTCAGAACTTGAAAATTCAGCATATGATGAGGTTTGAAAAACTTTTCATGTGGTTCTCGGGACATTTTTATCGCGATTGGAGATTTCATTGCAACACAATTACCAACGTAACCTGCAACCAACTAACTTATACATTTAATTCACTCACATTTGCGGGACCTTTAGCCTCGTAGACTTTACAACGGCATTACCTTTATTGGCCGGCTTGTGCTATGTAGTCAATAACCTTCGGGGGGGGAAAAAGTATTTATCTTGCAACCGGCGATCGCCAAAAGCACCTGATTAAAATTGTCAGAAAACGTTATGGGAATTTCGGAGTTTCAAAGGACATCTTTGGGCACATCGCACGGGGGCCCAATTGAATTGTCAACAACACCAATTGGTCCTTTGCAAAACCCTACAATTCGGCTTTTCATTTCATATTTTGGCATCGGGCATCGGGGAGTTTTTGCGAACAACAAAACTTGAAGTAAACAGACCGAATCTTTTGGAAAAGAATCAGATGGTGTAGGTCGCTCTTTTCCCCTTCCATGGTTTCAGGGGAATCTGGGGGCTTTTACAAGCTAAGTTCAATCATAAACCAAGCATTTTTTTGTTTGTTTTAAATCTCCCATATTTATCCAATATTCGGTCCGGGTACGGCAAAGGGAATATGGAATGCCGAGTTCGGGAGGTTTTTTTACTTTGTTGTGTTGATCTTATTTTGCCGAGGATCAATTCAAAACGGGGCCCATGGGATTTTAGAGGTTTGGGGCGGGAACGCAGACTTTTCCAACAGGTTTTAAAACTTCGCAAGCCTTATGGCGATTCGCGGGGGCATGGGTCCCAGGGGAACATGGGGGAACTCTGGGCCACCGGTTTGCCCAAAAAACCACCTTCGGGGGGGGACCGGGGTCTTTCTCGGGGGGGTTCCAAGGGTTGCGGGATCGGGGTCGGGGACGGAAAAATTTTTTTGGGGAAAAAAGATTAACCCCCCCGGGGGGCCTAGGGGGAAAAAAATTTTTCTCCCTTTTTTTTCCTTTTTTCTTTTTGGTTTTTTTTTTTTTTTTTTTTTTTTTT